>Ga0123335_1009261_pt1 | contig 10252 bp, 13 predicted proteins | sample BiotimSIPDNA_2_FD_89707 | JGI IMG/M metagenome (GOLD analysis project Ga0123335, IMG submission 89707) | Anaerobic biogas reactor microbial communites from Washington, USA - Biogas_R2 time_0 SIP DNA | ecosystem: Engineered > Bioreactor > Anaerobic > Unclassified | place: Washington, USA... | reverse complement strand
TCTTCTATGGAACGCTTGCGGGTTGGATTGCTTATGGCCGCAGTCACTGGTGCTGAAGCCAGATTGCTAGCCAACCGGAATGTCGGAGTAATAACCATGTTCTGTTGTAGTTCTATATAGAGCTTGTTCACCTGCATCTCCATGCGGTATTTAACCCCGGTCTTGGTGGTCACCTGGGATATGATATCCTTGATGATATCTGATACAGTATCACCGGAATAGATTTTGGTTATTGGGACGGTCATAGCTGCAATATTGCCGACTGGTACTGAAAAATCAGCGAGGATCTTGTTTATGGCCTGGTCAGCCGGCATCTGCCTAAATTGATATATTGCCTTACTCTTATTAAGATAAAACGCTGGATCAAAGGCAGTATACGTTCTAGGCTGTCGCCCGTTTCTATCCTCAGTAACTACGATCCCCCGAAATATTTCATACTGGTTGCGAAGAATTACCATACTACCGATATCCACCGGACTAACCGGGAAGTAACGATCATCATTGAAAGCTACTTCAAAATCCAGTTGGACCCCTAGGGTATCAATACTGCTCTTCCACGCCAGGCTGCCAACTATCGGAGTAATGTTATATTGCTTGTTTTTCGTAACACAATAAAGCTGGTGCATCTTCTCACACCTTCACAAACCGGAATTCGGGAAGACCAAGGGTATAATATATATCCCCGCTACCGTCCTGCAGCCCATACTCAAAGCTGTCGATAACACAAGGCATATTGATGTGTGTTTCAGTTATGACCAAGCGTATTGGCAGCCGCCTATCTTGCCATGTTTCAAGCATTCTGACATACTCCCACCCCATATAAGCAGAGGATCTCGAGAAAGGATATTCCTTGCCAGGGAAAAAGCTATTCAAAGAGATGCCTCTCAGCCCTGGCAAGCCGATTAGTTTCAGCTGACCTTGACTGATACTCTCATAATCAGAATTGCTCATATTCCTGGCAATTTTAAATTCCGTGGGGATGACCGGCAGTTGAATTACCTGCTGCCGATTATTGATACTAAGAAAGATATCCAGACCACTCACCCCCTACATATTTGCTAAAGCCAGCTTTATTTCCGGAACAATTACGCCAGCCACTTCCTGAGCTGATAAGCCTGATCCATTCACGTTAATCACAACGCTGGGCTGATTCCGGGTCATAGACATCGACTGACTATGGGAATTTATTTGGGTACCAGGTGGCAGGTTGGCCAGCTCCGGGCCCTGCTCACCAACCCAAGTCAGTCCGCCGCGCCAATAGCTAGTCCCAATTGCGTTCCCCTTCACTCCGGAACCGCTAACATTGGTATCTTTTTTGTCCTTTTTCCATTTGGTTAGCCATCCCCAAGCCCTTTTAATAGCCCCTGTAACCTTTTCGAAGTTCTTATATAACCAGATGATGCCAGCTGCCAATGCTGCTACGCCTATGATTATCAGGCCGATTGGATTGGCTGTCATAGCTACATTCCAGAGCCACTGCGCGGCTGTGATCAACCCTAATGCCTTACTTCCCCCGCCAGCCACTACAGTTTGGTATTCAATTGCTGCACACTGAATGGCTAGCCACCCAGTTGAAAACGTCGTAGCAATAGTATGAGCCCTTTGCGCAATAGTCGTAGCTATAATTATCGCTCTATGCGCTGCCCAGGCCGCAGAATATGCCGCTATCAGAGGACTTGTCGCTATAATCAGGTCTTTGGTAAACCTTAGGCCCGACACCAGACTCCTTATTGCGCTGCTTGCTTGGTTCCCCCATTTGTCTAACGTACCGTCCTTCTGCATTTCAGTCAGTCTACTCCCAAGCTCTTCGGCCTTAGTCTTGAGTAAATCAAATGCGCTGCCAGCCTTTACTGTGCCATCCTTAGCAATACCGGCCATTCTAGCCATGGCAACTGACATGGTACCGGTTATGGTACTCTTAATACCATTAAATGTCTTGGCCTGCCGGCTCATGCCTCCGGCAAACCGTTCATCCATCAGCGAAAAGAGCGCTTTGTTGAAGGCCGTCTGGTCAGTTATCTCACCTTTGTTGTTGACGATCTGTTTACCGCGCATTATTTTGGCGCCCTGGTCAACAATCATCTGTTTTGTGACACCAAATTCTTTGAGTCTTTCTAGCTCACCCGTTTGGGCATCGGCTACGGCTTCTACCGCTTGCATAATATCCTTGTTCATGCCGGCTGCCATATTGCCTACTGATGGCAGCACCTGTTTTGCAGAGATACCATATGCCTGCAGTTTTGCTGTCGCTTCTATTACAGGACCGGTATCAAACGGTGTCTCATTTGCAAACTGTACAGCCCACTTCATGGTCTCGGCTGCTTTTTTTGTATCTTTCATGGCGGTATCAAGAGTAACCCTGTATCCTTCCAGGTCAGCCCCTTCATTAAACGCCTTGCCGATTAGCCCAGCAGCAGAACCAACCCCGGCCAGAGCTAAAGCTCCTCCAGCCAAATCCTTCGCAAATGTCTTAGCTTTTGATCCAGCACTTTGCACTGACCGCTCAAAATTACCGGCACCCTTGGACGCACGTTTAGAAAATTCGTTGAATTTATCAAAACCGGCAATAGACTGCCGCATATTAGCCCTAAAGTTACCATCTTTCAGGGTTAGGACTGCACCTATTGACTTTTTAGCCATGCATATCACCGCCGATTCTGTTCAGTGTTTCAATCTCTATTACCATGGAAGCCTTATAGAAAAGCTTCTCTGTTTCAGAAAGACTCATTAGCTCATGAATATCATGACCTCTTTGCATATAATGATGGAACATTGCAAAGAGGTCATGTTGCTTGATTAGTTTTTTAGGTCTTCAACCAGTTGGACAGAATCTTCACCGTATCCGGCGAACATTACTGCGGCCTTGGCTATCTGAGCCACTTCCCCGGGTTCAAATACACTGTCTACAACCTCCAGTGGAGTCGTACAGCCGTAAGCTTTTTGCAGATCACCAGCCTTGAGGTCCGGGTCAATTACGCACTCCATAACCAAATACGGATCTCCCGGAGCCCCCATATCTAAAGCCTCTAAACAAAGTGCCCGGTCTGGCTTCTGGATCGTTATAGTTCCATCCAGGCTTTTAATATACAACTCTTGCACTGCCCTGGCTGTACCCTTACGTTGATCGGCTTCGGCTATCAATTTAGCCAGTGTAACTTTTTCAGGTACTGCTTTCATTCTTTAGCCCTCCTGCACTGGTATAGTATCGGGGAAGTCGACGTCGCTCGGAGTGTACCCGAAAGGAAATTCTCTTTCCAATACCTTTCCGGTTTCAAACTCCATAAGGGTAAGTTTGTTGAACCACACGTTGTTGAATACAATGCGTTCCGCACCACTGTCTTTGGTGTCAGGATCCGCTAGCTTCCCTACGAACTGGCTGCGGGGATCCTTCCCTGATTTCCAGGCATCAAGGAATTTTTTGCATCCGCGGGTAAAAACGTGCTTGATTTTCAAGGTTCCCTCCCCGCTGAGAGAGGTAATCTTAGAATCTTCATCTAAGGAACCGGCCATCTGTACTTTTTCCCTGTTCGCGGTCACCTCAGCGCTGAAACTGGAAACTTCAAATATAAGCTCACCGTCCCACCACACCTGCCCGAAAGAGCCATTTATCTGCCGGTATCCCGGTACTTTGTTTGTCGCCATAACAGCCCTTGCCTCCTATCTTTACATGTAAATCGTGAACGTGAGATCTTCCATGGCATCCAGGAATTTAGCGGTAGCCAAAGCGAAGACCTTAGATCCCGTATTGTATTCCTTAACCTGCTGATCGCTGAGCTTGGTAACGTCAACCCCTGCCGCTTGCAAGTAGGTCCTCTGGGCCTCAGTATCTATCTCAGCTTTATTGTCCATACTCGGATCCAGGACATCAATGCGCTCCAGCTCCGTGAAGTAAGCATTGACAGCAGCCAGGAACAGAATCTTATTGTCATAGCTGTTGATTACTTTGCCTACATAGGATTCATCGAAAGTATCATGGATGTCATCCCGGACCATATCCACCCCTTCAATGATCTTGATCTTTTTGAAGGCTGCGCCTTTGGTTGCCGTGGTCGTAGTTAGCGAATTGACCGCGCGGCCGATCCGGACGGTTCCACCGGTCTTTTTCACAAGTATCAGCTTGCCGGCATCGATGTCAGTATCAGGAGTAGCCGTCTCGGTGATATCATCCACTTCCGACAACTCGTAATAAGTTGCACTTCGGTCGAGGGCAAGGCCAGCCAGGATGCCGGCAATCCGTGCGCAGTACTGAGCAGTAGTATAAGTTGTAGCTCCGACCACTATCCCGGTGCCAGTAAAGTTGATAATCCCCTCATGATCACTCACAGAACTGGGCAACACGGCCTTGAAGGTCTTATGATCAGTATCCCGCTTGCCCTTGATCCATGTAGATATAGTGGCAACGTCTGCGGTTTCGATTCCCGGGATAGCCAAGTAGTTCCACTTCTTATTGGCCAAGGCCGCTAAAGCAGCAGTGTAGTTGGCTGCATCCGAGGCAATGCGGTAGACTATTACCCTGGACGGAATCCCCAGGAATGTTTTAAGGATATAATCATAATTGGCCGCAGTGTAATCTGCTTCAACGATTTCATCGATGCTGGTGTACTCTTTTACATCGAAAGTTACGTCTGTGCTATCCTTCAGAATAAGAGCAACAATGCCCCGGGAGCTGCGCTCAATGGCAGTTAATCCTGAAGTTTTGAAATTGATCAGTATTTCAGGAAGGCCCATTCTATAATTCCTCCTTTGCTTGTAGCTCGCCCATGAGCTCAATAGACTCCGGAGTATACCCAATACCTTCTAATCGGGCATCAGGTACGAGTATAAGGGTATCTCCGGATTCTGTATCCAGGGTTATAGCATCAAAGCTATCTATGAATTCCAGGTTGAAGGTGAAATGCAAAACAAGATCCACTATTTCCGAAGAAGGCTCCTTCAATGAGAAAACACGGTCTCCAACGGTTAAGTTGTTCTTGAATGTCTGTTCCAGAGAGTCTGCCATGGTCCACATGTCTCGAGTCTCTTGAGCCGAATTGTCTGGTGGGAAATATGCTATATCTACCAGAATAGACCTTTCCCGATGCGCAGGGTTAAGAATATTCCCAGCTTCGGGGGTGAGCTGAATGTAAAAAGCAGGTCGGTTAAAGCCCTGCTGGATCTCTTCCCCATGTATTTTTGCCGCGGGATTGGTTAGCGCAACTGCTTTAATAACCGCATCTCTGATATCGTTATAACCGGTCATATCTCCAGCTCCTTTATCAAATCAGCAAAAAAATCCTCAACTGCCCTATCCCATCCTGCAACCATTTCGTCATAGCTGACTTTTAGCATAAACGTTCCTGGAACAAATCCCAGCTCTGCTCGTTCAGTCTTTTTCCGTTTTTTTCGTGTGGCATAATATGACTTGCTTCTTCGATTGACTAAGACTCGTTCAGTATAATACTCTGGTTCTTCTTCCGGGCCCCGGGCAACAATTCTATGACCGTACTCAATCAGGTGCGCATAAGGCGATAGGCTTTTCACCTCTACCTTTATTGCCCCCCATCTTTCTTTCGGTTTGCTTTGCCTCCAGCTCCTTTTTAACTTGCGAGTGTCCCCCACTGGAGTCCGCTGCTTAATGGCCTGGACCAGTTTTTTACCCTGGGCAGTCAGAAATGCAGAACCCTTTTCGGGGTATTCGCGTAAAATATCGGCCGCGGCATTCTGCCAGATATCGACCCCATATACATCAAGACCCACGTTAATATCACTCCCCTGGCCCGGCCGGCTTATTCTCTACACAGAGTAATTCCAGTTCTTGATGCCGTTCATTAACATCAATCACTGACTGGATATACAACAAGCGTTTGCCATATTTGACACGCATTTCATTGGTTATACCCGAGCGATACCGGATCTTGATTCGGATGATTTCCTCCGAATGGGTTTCGAGCGCTTGAAAATATTCGCGGCCACGCAATGGTTCGACTGCTGCCCACACTGTAGCTACGTCAGTCCAAGTGCTGACGTGCTCATAGGATCCTGATGCTTTAACAAAAGTCTCCCGCTGAATCGTGATTCTTTTTTTTAATTCTCCTGCTCTCATACCGGTATCACCCGATTCATGCCCAGTAAGGCTTTAACCGCAAATGGTGGTTCCTGCATCTGCTGTGGAGTCGTGGCCTCACGATTTTCGTACCAAGTGCTGATTAGTAACAACATGGCCTGCCGGGTGGTCTGCGGCACGTCAGCAGCATCACCATAGCCACAATCAAAATTGACGATGATCCCGCCGGCTGGGTAAAGCTGCTCGGTCGGCCAGCTGCAACCGTAGGCCAGGACAACCCGGCCTTTAACCGTATCAGTCTGGAAGATGTAGTTATCATCGTCCCAGGTCGTGGACGTCCCCGCGGTATCCTTGTAGATTACCGAATTAACCTTTTGCAGTGGTGGCAGCGGCAGTTCAATAAAGCTGTCACTTGGCCAGGCGTCCAGTGTCAGTTCCCATGTCTGGGTGATATAGGCCCGGTTCTGGTAGTCCTGGCACCATTCCCGGGCGGCCGTGGTAAGCGCTGATAACAGTGCATCCTCAGCCGTCTCCCCGGCAAAGGTCTGTATCGATACTCCAAATACACAGGCACCGGTGGCCACAGTGGCTACCGCCCGTAGATAACGTTTCCCACTAGTGTACTCCAGCTCATAGGTCAGGTTATCGTTGGCACTGGTCACCGCCGCGAATGCTCCGCCAGTGACATCTACCCAGGATTCGCTGACTGAATCCCGGTCCTGCAGCTTGACCGTCACGGTCCCAGCTGAGCAGTCCCCGGCTTCCAGCAGGGCCAACACCCGATAACCTATAACCTCGACAGCGGCACCTTCCAGAGAATAGGCCGCTGCCACAATGTGGCTGGCAGGCGCTATACTCTGGTTGGTGGTAACCGCGCTGTCCAGGTCATCAGAGTCCAGGCGCAGATGGGCCTTGACCTCTGCAAGGGATAACGGTTCAATTTTGGGAGCTGTCTTTAATGTCAGGCCCATATCTTTCACCTACCTCAAATAAAGATACACTGTACCCTTTTTGGTATCGCCAGCATTAGTGATACTCAGACTTAACTTGTCATTTGCTACACAGCCCAGGCTTGACGCCAGGACCTGCTCAGTATTTGCCGTGTCCCGATTGGCACCAGCACCCATCAGTGTATCAGTGCCATCTTCATCATTAATGACCACATCATAGTTATCATCCGGTGCATCTGGAGCAGCAGCTGGTACAGTTACCAAGCGGATTATCTCACCGCTGAAAAAGTTTTCAGTAGTCTTGGTAGCCAGGCCAGCATCAGCGCCGGTACCTGCGGTCCAGTCAAAAGTGATCTTTTTCACTGTACCGAATATTTCCTCGGTCAGCGTTACGCTTCCCTTGTCAGCCAACTTCCTTCCCCCTTTCCATTTGATGGGGTATAAAAATAGGCCGCCCCGTTCAGAGACGGCCTATTTAGGTTAATTTAGGGCTATTACCGTGCTTGCATCGTTTGTGGCACTTCCCACCACCAATAATAGCTTAGTCGTTGCAAGCGATGTTCCGGTATCTCCGGCTACGTTCTTAACTGTGTATGTTTCAGTTCCGTGGTTATATACAAATGCTATTTGTCCGGCGGCAAGTCCAAGGGTCAAGGTTTTTCCGCCTGCGGTCATTTTCGCGGAGATTACCAGTTTGGCTTTTTCAGCGGCTACTAGCGCATAATCCACAGCCTTCTCGATTGTCGCCATGCCGATCACGCCGCCAGTTAATATACCAGCCACATTCCCCGTCACGTTACCGGTCAAGTTGCCAGTCACATTGGCTTCGATGCCGGACTCAGTAATTTTCAAAACCGTAGTCCCAGCCGTGACGCCGAAGAATTCCAGTAATCCGCTTACCCATTTGGATCTAATTAAGGTTGACATATCATTACCTCACTTTCATCCATACGCTTTGCGTTACGCCCTGGTTAGGCGGGGGCCAGATCAACTGGCCCCGTCAATTTACTACTAAGCAGCAGGAGTCGGCTTGTAAGCCGCATCCTCGATGATAATGCAGGTCATCAAGTTGCTGGCATGAGAATTGGCATAACTCATGCCTATATATTTCCCGGCCGGGATGATTGCCGGGTCAATTACAAAATCTACAATGAAGTTGCCGGTAGCATCGCCAACAGTCAATGCCTTGGCAGCAGTCTGAGCGACTCCATCTTTAAAGATAGACACATCGGCGGCAAGAGCCGCGGCATTCGTGCCCGTTGCATCGTCAGCGGTCTTGGGAGTCAGCACCAGGTCGGTGGCATCGCCCATGGTCACGATGCAGCGCAGGATCTGAGACTTGGCACCGGCGGTCGGCAGAACATAATCATCAGCTGCAGCTGCCGTGGTCTGCAGAGCCATAACGACTCTGGATCTATAATCCATGATAGCTTTATCCATCATTGTTCTATTACCTCACTTTCTGTATTAGGGAGCCGCTACCTAGCGGGCTCCCAGAGTTACGAAGCTGGACAGGGTATAACCAGAGCTTCCTTTGGCTGGGGTGATCGCGCTGTTACGGTAAGGGGCGCCGTTAAAGCGATAGATGAACCGGAAGGCCATCTCATCATACAGGAACCGGACATGAATGGACTCGGTAGCCTGCACGTTTTCTTTGTCAATGCCGAGATACTGTTTCGGATCAGTCAGGAGAATGTCGCCTACATCGCCAGGCTTAGCACAGGATTCATGCGCGATTACCGGACGGTTATATAGAGTGCGTTTTTCAATGAACTCTTTGGCCAGCGGGGAGATCGCGCCACCGGTGCCGATCGGCAGAACCATGTTCTCCAACTGGGGCTCAAGCTCTTGGTTGATATACCATACAGCATTTTTACGGTTGCGGGCGATCATCCGGTTCCACATCTTCTGGATGTTTTCGTGGACTACCGTATCATTTGGCTGTCCGGTTTCCTTGGTTATAGAGATTAAGGCCCCTCCGGTCAGCATCCCAACCGGCTGCCCGATGCCGGAGCCGTTGATGATAGCGTCGTCCAGTTTGTATGCCATTTCCTCTGCATATGCCAAAGAGATGATGGCTCTTAATGCAGTCGCATCATTAAGCAACTCATCGGTGGCATAGCAGATGGCCATAAGTTTTTCCAGTTCGATCTCGAGCTTCCGCCATGAGGGCTTGCTTGCGGTTACGGTTGCAGCTTCTGCAGCCCAGTAAGCCTGCACGCCGCCCCATCTGGAGCCATCGGCTCTGGCAGTTTCATCAACGCCCCAAGTTTTCAGAGAGTTGCTATTAGGTCCCAAAGGTACCATGCGGATCAACGGTGCTACCGATGCTTCTGACAACATCCCCTTCTGCAATTCCTCAATGAGATCCCCGTCTAGCATGAAGCCGCCATCTGCTCCAATGCCGACGCCCATACCAGATGCAGCTGCCTGGGGAGTGGTCAGCAGACGGTTATCAATCTGGCCTCCGGGTTTATAAGCTCCGGCTACTGCCTGCAGGAACTCACCGAGGCCGCCCTTCCATTTCTTTGCATCCCGAGGAGATGTAACGACCGGTGCAATGATTGGTTCAGCAGGAGTATTGTCAATGGCTGCTTGTGCATCAAGTTCCTTCTGAGCTTCGATCTTAGCTTTCATAACCTTGATCTCGTCCTGTTTGGCCTGGATTTCTTCCAGGATCGCATCCGGCTTTTCGTTGAGGGCTTTCGCCTCTGCATATAAAGCGTCCAGTTTAGCCAGTAAAGCCTTTAACAAATTTATCACCTATCCTTTCGTTTTAGAGCTCAAGCTCTAGCATCAATTTCGCCTTGGCGATTTGCACCGCCTGGTTGTCAGGCTCGGGTTCTGGTTCGGGCGGTACCGGTTCAGCTCGTGCCCTCGTTGGTTTTTTAACTTTGGGAAACTCGGGAACGTTCTGGAATCGCGAGACATCCATTTGCTGGCCGTTGATTAAAAGCAGGCCATTTCTCATGGAAGCTGCAACTTGCTTGGATTCTTCGATCTCATCAGCAAATCCATAATCAAGTGCATCCTGTGCAGTCATCCATGTCTCATCAGTCATCAACTCAATGATGTCGTCCTTATCGAGCCCGGTTTTATCCGCGTAGGTTGCAATAATGGACTCGTCAATCTTATCCATGTCATCGGCCATTTTGCGCATATCATCAGCGTTGCCGATAGCAATGGTCCAACATTTATGGACCATCATCATTGCGTTCTTGGGCATGATTATTTTGTCTCCGGCCATCGCAATGACTGA
>Ga0123335_1009260_pt1 | contig 10254 bp, 10 predicted proteins | sample BiotimSIPDNA_2_FD_89707 | JGI IMG/M metagenome (GOLD analysis project Ga0123335, IMG submission 89707) | Anaerobic biogas reactor microbial communites from Washington, USA - Biogas_R2 time_0 SIP DNA | ecosystem: Engineered > Bioreactor > Anaerobic > Unclassified | place: Washington, USA... | reverse complement strand
ATCGGCCTTGTCTTTCGAGAGATTCGCGAGGCACTCGGCTCAGGCACGCCCGTCCTTTTCGTTGGTACACCTTGTCAGGTGGCCGGGCTGCATGGATTCCTTGGAACAGATTGCGAAGGTTTGACTACATGTGATCTCGTCTGCCACGGGGTGCCTTCTCCCAAGGTATTCGCAAGATACATCGAGTGGCTTGACAAGACGCATGCCGTGCGCCTGACAGACTTGAACTTCAGGGATAAGCGGAAAGGCTGGGAGGATTATTCGTCAGTTGCGTGTGATTCGAGTGGGCATGACACTGCCCTAGTGGGTGAGGAAAACAGCTACTTCAATGGCTACAACATGCATATGTTTTTACGGGAGTCCTGCTACTCGTGTCGCTTCAAGGGGTTTCCGCGTCCCGGAGACCTGACCTTGGGCGACTACTGGGGAATCGGCAAGCAGACTCCATTTCCCCATGACCGAGAAAAGCGTGAGGGGATATCGCTGATTCTGATTAACTCGAAGAAGGGCGCAGCATTCTGCCTGCAGCAATGCAAGCAGCGGTGGACGCTCGTTGAAAGAGATCTGCAGGAAGCCCTGGATGGAAATGCTCCGTTGCATGCGTCCGTCCCGCGACACCCAAGGCGAGACGAATTCTTCCGCGATCTGGACTCCGTCGAATACGGTGCTCTCGCTCAGCGGTATTTCCGGCCGCCGCTGAAGAGCCGAATCCGAATCATTGCCCGCGAAAGACTGAGTGCTCGGACGTTGCGCTTCCTGCGCAAGGTCCATGGATACGTCCGCTGATGCAGAACACCTGCGATATCGATATTGCCAGGTTGACGCCTTACAAGTGCAGGCTGCCCTGGAAGAACAAGGTCCAGCGTCTATGCTGGACGATTGTCTATCATCTCCTGTTTCGACCTTTGCGGCTGCGCCAGTTCAACCGCTGGCGTCTCTTTCTTCTACGCTGTTTCGGAGCCAGGATCGGCAGCGGTTGTGTTGTCCACGCCACGGCCGAGGTCTGGGCCCCCTGGAATCTTGAAATGCGTTCATTCGTATGCGTGGGGCCACACGTGATCTGCTATAACCCGGATAGGATCATGCTGGGGACCAAAGTCACGGTATCGCAGTATTCGCATCTCTGCACCGCCTCGCACGATATCACGCAATTGGACAAGCCGCTTCTGACAAAGCCAATAACCGTGCAAGATCTTGCCTGGTTATGTGCCGACGTGTTTGTCGGCCCCGGCGTAACGGTTGGCCAGGGGGCCGTCGTGGGCGCTCGGGCCAGCGTCTTCAAAGACGTCGAGCCCTGGACCGTCGTAGGCGGAAACCCCGCCAAGTTTATCAAGAAAAGAGAACTCAAAGAGACGCCATGAGCGTATCGGTTCTGATTCTCACGTTGGATGAGGAGGCGAATCTTCCGGGGTGCCTGGAGTCGGTGGGCTGGTCCGACGACGTCGTCGTGTTCGATTCGTTCAGTACGGATCGGACCGTCGAGATCGCCGAGGCGGCCGGAGCGAGGGTCGTGCAGCGCCGATTCGACAACTACGCTGCACAGCGAAACGCCGCGTTGACGGAAGTCGAGTACAAGCATCCGTGGGTGCTGATGCTCGATGGGGATGAACGTATTTCTGCGGAGGCCAGATCGGAGATCGAGCGTGCTCTTACGAACGGCAACGGGACCACCCTGTATCGGATGCGGCGCAAAGACATGTTTTGCGACCGATGGCTCAAGCGCAGCAGCGGGTATCCGACGTGGTTCGGGCGGCTCTTCCGTGTTGGGCGGGTCAGGGTCGAGCGCGAGATCAACGAACAGTACCATACCGATGGCGAGGTCGGCTATCTGGAGAACCATCTCATACACTATCCGTTCAGTAAGGGCGTGGCGTTCTGGCTGGAGCGGCACAATCGGTATTCGACGATGGAGGCCAGGGCCCTGGTCGAGGAGTCGCGGGCGCGTTTGGGGATCGGCGGGCTGTTCTCATCCGATCCGACGGTGCGGCGCAGGGCGGGCAAGCAACTGGCCTATCGGCTGCCGTGCCGGCCGTTTCTGGTGTTCTGCTATCTGTACTTCGTTCGGCGGGGCTTCCTCGACGGGATGCCGGGATTGACGTATTGCCGGTTGCGGGCGATCTATGAGTACATGATCGACCTGAAGGTCCGCGAACTGCGCCGGCGGGAGAAGGGATTGCCGATTTGAGTTTTGAGTTTCAAGTGTTGAGTTTTGAGTCTGCGGCCTGGGGCCTGCGGCCTACGGCCGGGTTTGAAGTGATAAGTGACAAGTTTCAAGTTTGAAGTTCGACGGGTCACGGGTTACGAGTCACGGGCCACGAGCGACAAGCCACGAGCAAAGCCTGTTCCGAGCGGAGTCGAGGAAACCGAACCATGCGAATCTTGCTGATGAACCAGTTTTACAGGCCGGACGTCGCGGCGACGGGCAAGCTGATTGCGGTTTGACTGTTTTGAAAACGGCCCGATGGCAACAACAATCAGCCCATTACCTGGACATCTTGCTTCACCAAGGCAATTCTGTTCTCCACGATATCCCAGAGGATCTCATGTTCCAGGATATCATAGCCATGAGCCAGGACGTTTCGTAGGCCCACGATTTTGTGGATGTCGCGGATCTGCTCGGCAAGATTCGGATGGTCTCTTCGCAGTCGGGCCAGGGCCTCGCCAATGATCTCAAGCTCGCGCTCGACGATCAGTTGCAGTCCACGATCGCCGCGAAAATCATGGAAGGTCTTGTCGTGACAGAAGGTCTCGATCTCCTCGATGGAATGCAGGATGTCTTCGCGAAGCTTGCGGGGATCATGCTGCATAGATGAGCCTCTTTGTGGCGTCCATCTGTTGTCGCAGGACGCTGTTGCGGACGCTGGCCGTACAGACGAGATCGACAGGTCGCTGGAGCAACTGCTCCAGCTCGGTCTTGAAATCGAAATACTGGTCGAAACTGCCCGCGACGCCGTTGCGCGAGAAGACAACGGCCAGATCAATATCGCTGTGCGGCCCGAAGTCGTCCCGCAGCGCCGAACCGAAAAGGGACAGTTCCCGGACGGCGTACTTCCGGCACAGAGCCGCTATCTTCTCACCTTTTTCATCGACGATTCCCATGACATTCTCTTTCGCAAAACAGGTTCGCGTGCCGGGCGAAGGTATTTTATTCGCGGCTATTATAACGCGTCCTGCTCATACGGCAACCGTATTGAACAACTGTGGAGCTGCGCCGATCATAGACCATCAAAGGAACGGACGGCACAAAGGCTCTATCGCACGTTGCGGGGACTGCCTGTGCCGGTGGACCTGCTGGTGACGACAGCAACGGACCTGGCCCGCCACAAGGACAATCCCGGCCTGATCTATCGAGCCATCGTTCAGGAGGGAAGGGAGCTCTATGCCGTCTGAATCGCCCTCGCCGGCCGCTGGCGGCCGAGTTTGAAGTTTGAAGTTTCCCGCATCTACGCATCTACGCTTCTACCCGTCCACGGGTCACGAGTCACGGACCACGGGCGACGGGTCACGAGCCACGATGAACCATGCGAATCTTGCTGATTAACCAGTTTTACAGGCCGGACGTCGCGGCGACGGGGCAGTTGCTGGCGGACGTGGCCGAGGCGCTTGCGGCGCGGGGGCACGAGGTGCACGTGCTGTGCAGTCGCCGTCGGTACGGCGGCGGGTCGCTGACGCCGTCGGCATTCGAGGCGCTCGACGGGGTCCAGGTCCATCGCGTGCTGACGACGGGGTTCGGGCGAAGGCGGCTGGCGGGTCGGGCGATGGACTATCTGTCGTTCTACGTCAGCGCCGCCTGGCGGGCGTTGTCGCTGGGCCGCTTCGACGTGTGCCTGTCGCTGACGACGCCGCCGTTCATCGCGCTGATCGGGTGGATGCTGCACCGGCTGCGGGGCACGCGGACGGTGCTGTGGGTGATGGACCTGTATCCCGAGATCGCGGTGGCGTACGGTGTGCTGGCCGAGCGGGGCCGGCTGTGCCGTCTGCTTGCCTGGGTCAATCGCGGCCTGTATCGCCGGGCCGAGGCGGTGATCTCGCTGGGCGAGGTGATGACGCAGCGGCTGGCGGCGGCGGGCGCGCCGCCGGAGCGGCTGCACACGGTGCACAACTGGACGCCGCGGGAGGGTGTTATAGTCGGCGACTGGTGGACGGCGAATCGCCCGGAGCCGGTGGCTCTCGGCAGGTAGCCGCCAATTATCAATTGTCAATTATCAATCATCAATCCCAAGTGCCCACCCTCCTCTATTCAGGCAATATCGGTATCGGCCAGGACATCGGCACGGCGCTTCGGGCGGTCGCGCGCCTCAACGGCGAGGCGGACCTGAAGGTGCTGATCGCCGGGGACGGCAAGGGTCTGGCGGCGGTTCGCTCGCTGGTTGCCGAGCTGCGTCTGGCCGGTGCACAGATTCGGCCGCCCGTTCCGCTGGACGAGCTGCCGGCCCTGTTGGCGCGAGGCGATATTCATCTGGTCTGCCAGCAGCCGGGCACCGAGGGTCTGCTGGTGCCGAGCAAGATCTACAGCACGCTGGCGGCGGGGCGGCCGTCGCTGTTTGTCGGGCCGGCCGACTGCGAAGTGGGACGCATCGTGTGCGAGAGCGGCTCGGGCTTCGTGGTCGAGCCGGGCGATGTGGGGCGGGCGGCCGACGTGCTGGGCCGGCTGGCGGCGGGGGCGGCCCTGCGTCGCGGGATGGGCCGCAACGCCCGGGCGTACTACGAACGGCATTTCGGCCGCGACCGCAGCGTTCGCCGGATCGTGGCGATCCTCGAATCGGCCGCCGATGGGCGGGCGGTGGGGAAAGGGCGTGCATTCGGCGGGGGTTTCGGTTAGGATGGCGGGCATGGATGAACGCTCAGGATTCTGCGGAAGGGTGATCGAACGGGTCGGGACGATCTTTGAGCCACGCCGGCTGGCGGTGGCGGCGGCCGTGACGCTGGCGATGCTGGTCACGACGCATATCCCCCAACAGATGATGCCCCCGTCGCTGGACGTGGCCCTGCTGGACAAGCTCGAGCACGTTCTGGCCTACGGTGCGGTCGTTTTCCTCTGGCTCCTGTCGTTCCGGCGGCCGCCGGGCCTCAGGGCGATGGCGGGCGTGGTTCTGGCAGCCGCAGCGCTCGGCGCGGTCGATGAGCTGACCCAGCCGCTGGTCAATCGGACGGCCTGTCCGGTGGACTGGGCCGCCGACCTGGTGGGCGCGGTCATGGCGTGCGGGCTCTTCGGCCTGGTCCGGCACTGTCGGCGCGAGCGCCTGCTGCGTTCGGCGCTGGAGGCCTGATCCGGTCGCCTGTTCCCATCGGCCCGTCGCAAAACCCCCATCTTCTCATTCCAGCCAAAACAGCACCGGCCCCGCCGGGCGGTTCGGTTGTTCCCGCGAGGTTCTGCCGAACGTTGCCTGATCCTCAGCGGAGCCGGTTGGGGAGGGCCATCCTCAGGCCCTCCCTTCTTCTTATCGACCATCACGCCTTCTCGTGCCCACATTTGTCGCAGCCCGCTCCGGCCCCACCCGGCCGGCGGCGCGCCGTTACTGCGTCAGCCGCTCGGCCAGGCAGGCCAGGACGGCGTCGATCAGGGCCGGGCCGTGGGGGCCCTCGATGCAGATGCACTCGAGAACGGGGATCGCCGCCGCCCGGTCGGGCCCGAGGACCACGGCGAGATGGCGGTCGAGCACCTGGCGCACGCGGGCGGCCAGCTCATCCCGCTCGGCGGGATCGATCTTGTCGCGCTTGTTGAGTACGACGACGATCTCGCGGAGTTTGTTGCGGATGTGGTGGCCCTTCCGCAGGACGGTGTCGAGCCGGTCGCAGAACAGGTCGAGCCACTTGACGCTGGTGGCGATGGGCCTGCTCGAGTCGAGCATGACGACGACGGCGTGCGGCTTTCGCTCGCCGACGAGTCCGGCGTGCTGGACGGGCCCGGTCTGGCCCGGGGTGTCCACCGTGCGTCGGACGTTCAGCGCCACGCGTCCGTCGACGCCGAGCGTCAGTGTGAACGTCGGCGACTTCGTCAGGCCGTAGGTCATCTCCCGCTGGCCCTCGGGGTGGAGGCGGCCGAGCTGGAGGTACTCGGCGAACTTGCTCTTGCCGGCCGAGCTGGGTCCGAGCACGAGGATCTCCTTGCCCGTGGCGTAGGTCCGCAGGCGGGCCAGGCCCTTCGGCCTGCCTCGGCGTACGGCCGAGACCTCTGAGAACTCGCCGGCTGCCTTATCCCTGTCGCTCATTCGGCGTTCCCCCAAACACCACCCCGCACCCCGCACCCCCGTATCGGCGCACCGTTGGTTGAGGGTGATGTCCGCCAGCGGCGGACCGCCCCTGCGAACGGTGGCACGGGCGTCTATTGTACGCCGGTTACGCCGGTCAACTCAACGGAATATTCTCACGCGCCTTGCCCGAGGCGCAAAGGCAGGGGCGACGTCCGCCGCCGGCGGATCGCCCCTGCCATACTGTTGCAGTCGGTGGTGGGAAGACGGGCTACTGGAGTCTCTTGATCGCCTCCTGCGCCCGTCGTTTGGTTCCGTTGTTGGCGGACTTGTCGAGGACCGTCTGGAGGGCCTGCTGCCGTTGCGGCTTGGACAGGCCCGGTGCGTTGGCGGCGACTGTGACGATCGCCGAATACGCCTCCTCGGCGACGGTCGCATCCTGGGCCAGGGTCGTGAGCAGCTCGAGCGCCCCGGCGGTCGGGGCCTCGCCGAGAACGGCGATGGCCAGACGCTCTTCCTCCGGCCGCTGGATCTGCGGCCGCACGTCCTTGACGCGGGCCAGCTTCTGATCGTTGCTGAGGCCCTTGTTGCCACGGATGTGCTGGAGGTAGCCGCGAAGGGCCAGGACCTGATGGGACATCTTGCCGCCCGAACGCGTCAGACGCAGCAGGGCCTCGCCCGCGTCGGCGTCGTCGGGCCAGCGGTTCGGCCAGGTCGAGAGGATGCGGACCGCCTCGTCCTGGACATCGCCTTCATCGCCTGCGATGGCGGCGTTGACGGCGCCCAGGGCCTCCGGGCCCCCGGCGACGGCCAGCGTGCGCAGGCCGATGATCTGGAGCGAGCGGTCGTTGCTTTTGGTCAGCGGCATCAGGTACGTCACACTGGGGGCCCCGACGCGGCCGGTGACGGCCAGCAGGGCCTTCTCGATGGCCGCCCGTTCGGACGAGGTGGCGGTCTTCTGCACGAGTCGGGTCAGCTCGGCGACATGCTGGCGGTCGCGGCCGAGAACGCCGACGGCCTGGACGGCGGCCGCGCGGACGGCGGGGTCGTCGTCTTCCATGCTCGATACGATCGTCGGCAGGCTCTGCTGGATCTCCCGCTGGCTAGCCAGTTCGATCAGCACCTGACGCAGCTTGCCTGTGGCTTGTGGCAGGCGGCCGGCCAGGTCGGCGTCCACGTCCTTGCCGGGCAGACGCACCAGCGTCTCCTGTGCAGCGCGGCCCAGGTCTGCGTTGCCTTCGGTGGCTGCCTGGAGCAGGGTCGGAATGCAGGAGGCATCGCCCAGGCGGATCAGGATGCCGATGGCGGTGATCCGCAGGGCGTTCGGCCCTCCTTGGGCGGCCTTGAGGACGGCCGGCCGCACGGCATCGTCCTTTCGGTCGGAAAGGGCCAATAGCAGAAGAGACCGCTTCTGCGGACTGAGCCGATCCATCTCTGCCACAAGCGCCTCCGTGACGTTGCGGCCCGGCAGCTCGCGCGCCGTCCGCAGGGCGATGCCGACCCGGTCCTTGTCGTCCGAGCGAAGCTGCTCGGTCAGAAGACCGATGCCGTCGGCGCCGCGAGCGAGGATCGCGCCGCGAATCGCTTCGAGATGCCGCTGGTCGGGCACGTCGGCGCCGCGAACGGCGTCGTAGAGCTTGACGGCCTCAGCGGCCTTGCCCTGCGCCATATAGCCCTCGGCACAGAGGATGCAGCCTTCGGCCACCGCCGAACGAATGGCGGCGGGGGCCCTGGTCAGGGCCTGCGCCAGGGCCGCAGCGGCCCGATCGTCGCCGATATGGCCCAGGGCCACGGCGGCGGCCGATGCGACGTCGGCGTCGGCGTCGTTGAGCTTCTTGATAAGTCCATCGACGGCCCGGGCATCGCGACGGACGCCGATCGAGTTGATCGTGCCGACCAGCAGGCGGCCCTGCAGCGTGCCCATCGCGTCGCGCAGCGCCTCATCGGCGGCCGGGCCGGGGATCGCTTCCAGCGCGATCCGCGCCCACGACGCCAGCTCCTCGTCGGCCAGCAGGCCCATCAGGGTGGGCACGGCCTCGTCCGTGCCGTAGATGGCCAGTTGCTTGCAGGGGATGGCCTTCTCGGCCTTGGGTGCATTGGATTGCAGCACGGCGAGCAGCTCGCGCTGCTTGGCCTCGGCTGCCGCTTGATCCTGGCCGGTCGCCACGGCCGAGACGGCCGTCGCCACCAGCAGAACGAACCACGTGACATGTCTCTTCGAAACGTTCATGATGATCCTCACAGTTCAGGTGGACTCTCGGAAGAAGGTCGGACGTCAGATCCGCCACGGTTCGCGCAATGCCTCGGAGCGCAGCCGGTTGGCCTGCTCGTCGCCGATGAATTCGCACGTCTTCGGGTCGAACGTGACCTTGCGATTGAGATACAGTGCGATATTGGCGGCGTGGCAGGCGATATGGGCCCAGCAGGCGCAGTCGGCGTTGGCCCGGGTCTGGGCCCGCGTTCTGACGCAATCGACGAAGTCGCGCACGTGGAAGTCCGCCGGATAGCCGGGGATCTTGGCGCCGCGGCGCGTCAGAAGGTCGGGCGAGCTGGCGCCGAACTCGGCGTCGTCGCCGGTCTCCACCCAGCCGGTGGTGCCTTCGAACCGGACCGGGCACGAGCCCAGCGGCAGCCAGCCGTCGTTGCGCATCACGAGCTTGACGCCGTTGGCGTAGCGGGCGTGCAGTTGGCCGTTGATCGGCTCGTACTCGACGGGAGCCGTGTCGTCGGCCTGGTTGGCCCACTGGCACAGGTCCACGCAATGGGAGCCCCATTCGAGGCATCCGCCGCCGGTCATGCCGCCGCCCTTTTCGAAGTTGAAGCCGTCCAGGAGCCTTCGGTTGTAGGGTCGCCATGCGGCCGGCCCGAGGTACAGGTCCCAGTCCGCCTGGTCGCGGGGCGGGGCGGCCTCGGCCGGCAGCCAGCCGCTCATCGAGGTCCCCAGTCCGCCGGGGTGGGCGTGGAGGGTCTGAAGCTGGCCGAGCCGTCCGCTGTGGGCCAGCTCGACCGCGTAGGCGAAGTTGGGCAGACTGCGGCGTTGCGTGCCCGCCTGGAAGACACGGCCGGTGCGCCGGAAGACGTCGGCCAGCGCCAGGCTCTGCGCGATGTTCTTCGTGCAGGGCTTCTCGCAGTAGACGTCCTTGCCCGCCTTGGCCGCCATGGTCGAGGCGGTCGCATGCCAGTTGGGGCCGGTGGCGATCAGCACCGCGTCGATGTCACGGCGGGCCAGGATCTCTCGCAGATCGATGTACGTGGCGCAATCCTGGTTGCCGTAACGGTCGTCGACCATCGCCTTGGCCCGCTGGCGGTTGTCGCCGCGCACATCGCAGACGGCCACGCAGTGCAGGTCGGGGTCCTGCAGGAAGCAGCCGAGGACATAGCGGCCGCGACCGCCGATGCCGATGGCGCCCAGGATGATGCGCTCGCTGGGCGCGACGGTGCCGGCCTTGCCCAGCGCGCTGCCGGGGATCACCTGCGGCAGGGCCAGCAGGGCGCCGGCCTTCATCGCCGTCTTGAGGAATTGTCGCCGACCCGGGCCGATGGTCTCGTTGGGCAGGCGGGTACGCGCTTTCGTTGTCACGCTCTTCATGTTGGTCCCTTCCCATTACTGGCACGGATTGTTTCCTGCCTCGAAGCGTGGCGATCGGGCGAGCGGTGCGGTGTCCTATGGATGATTGGACTGCGCCGGCCTCATCAGGATGGCCCTCGAAGCTGACGGCCATGATAGCCCGCCTGGCCGGAAGCGGCAAGGGGGAATCTGATCGCCTTGTGTGCGGGTCTTTGGGCAGGTTGCCGTGGCAGCCTCATCCGCCATAGGCGGATGCGGATGGCAGGCTGTTCGTAGTGTGCCCGTCAGGGCCTGCCCAACCACGGAAGGGTTAACGCCTCACGGCGTCACTACAAATGCGCAACGATCGCATCAGACCACGCCGGGGCTGGGAATGGGACAACCGATGTGGTGGGATCAGGCCTTGGGGCTGTCTTCGGGACCTTTGGGCCGGCCCTTGGTCTGGGGGCGTCCCGTGTTCGGCCCGGACTTGCGCGGGCGGCTCCTCTTGCGGGT
>Ga0123335_1009256_pt1 | contig 10260 bp, 10 predicted proteins | sample BiotimSIPDNA_2_FD_89707 | JGI IMG/M metagenome (GOLD analysis project Ga0123335, IMG submission 89707) | Anaerobic biogas reactor microbial communites from Washington, USA - Biogas_R2 time_0 SIP DNA | ecosystem: Engineered > Bioreactor > Anaerobic > Unclassified | place: Washington, USA... | reverse complement strand
GAAACACCGAGGGCGAGGTGACAATCCCCATATTGCTGTTATGCTTACAGATGCTCTGAATGCTACAGTATCGTTGATGTGCGAGCCGGGAGATCGTTGGCCATGACCATAGCTGAGGTATTTCCGAGACCTACCGTGAAGCAGGTTGTTTTCCAGATTCGCTATCCTAATCTCTTTTTCATCGAGGAGAAGATTGGAGAATACCAGGTCCGGATCATGGAGCAGTTCCCGGAGTCTTCCCTGCAACTCCGCCGGAATCTCTTGATTGCTGATATTGGTGAAGGTGCCAAGGTCGAGGACTTGGTGGGGGGCGAGGAGAGTCTTGCTGTAAAGAAAATATGGCGTTTTGCTTCGCCGGATGGAGTATCTCTCAATGTTCACAGCGACTCGCTGGACATCTCCTCTACGGTTCATAAGACGTACAACAATCCCGCCGCCACCCCGAGGTTCCGCGACGCGATCGAGTTTGCAGTGGCTAGGTTTTTGGAGGTAGTTGCAGTTCCGAAGTTTCTGCGTATCGGGTTGCGGTACATTGATGAATGCCCCCTTCCGTCGGAGTTGAGCACGTCGAGCTTCAGGGAGTGGTACAATTCTGCTCTGCCAGTTGAGCGATTTGCAGTTGAGGAGGTACTTGAATGCGAAGTCGTCGCGAGGGTCAGGCGTGAGAGTGAATGCCGCCTTACTTTCCGAGAACGCCTGGATACCAGAGGGGAGAAGATAACCTACTCGCTAGATTTTGATGGATATGCAGAGGGCGTTCCCAGTTCCGAATATCTCAGGACTACAGACACGCTTCATGGCCTAGTTGCGGACGAATTTGAGAGAACGATAAAGGAACCAGTCATCAAGCACATGCGGCAGAGACCCGAGGAGGATAGCGATGCGTAGACAGCTACTACCCGAGGAGGGGACAGGGAGCTACCAGAGGCCGTCCCAGATTATCGAGGTCCCATTCGACCGCTACATGGTCGGCGTGAAAGTGAGCCTTGCGGGGGAGTTCCTTGGGGTGGTGCACATCTCTATTAGGAGAGATTTTCTCAGCGATGAGCGACGAATCGCGAAGACGGGAGTTCATGACGTCTCGGAGTTCTACGACCGGTGAAGCCATCGTTCTACGAGGAGCATCCCGACCGTGCCTTTCGTCTAGGTGACGTGCTGACCGGATTCGTACTCTGCAACGTCAGCATGGCTTCACCGCTTGGGCGAGATACGCGTCACTACAAGTACGACATCAACGTTGTCAGGCCTGAATACGTTGTTGTGTTGACGCCCTGCTGTTCCATCGGCGATCGGATGCTAACCGTGTCCCCATTGGCGGATATCAACCCAACATTCCTCAAAAACGGCTATTTAGGGGAGGACCTAACAAGGGTGAATCGAGAAATGATGCCAGAACAGGCTGTTCCTCAAGACATCTGGCACAAGCTCCCTGAGAAGGAGAGACAGAAGAGACTCCAGATTGGCAAGGGATATGCTTTTGTGGAGCAGTTTGTCTACGAACCGCATGGCCTCCTTCCTGAGTATCAACTGGATACGCCGAAGGGAAAAATCAGGAGCAGTTTCTACATGATTGACTTCAGGAGGGCGTACCGAGTGGAGTGCGATAAGGTTATAGGCGCCAACGATGTGCCTATTGCCGCCAAGCTCCTGCAGGTCTCCGTCGCAGTCCGGGAAGAGCTTCGACGGAAACTAGCGAAGTACTTCTCGCGAAGACCGAAGGAAGATGAGGTGCAGCTGGGACTGTAGCTCTGCGCAAGCATCGACGGATAATGATCACGCGGCAGGTTAGTTGGAGCAGCATGGACCGCAACGAGCTTACGTGTTGGCTTCGGGTGCATCTGGCGTCCGGTGTGGGGGCGGTGCGGTTTCGCCGGCTGTTGGATGTATTCGGCGACGTCGAGCGGATTTCCCGGGCGACGATTCTGGAACTGCAGGGGGTCGAAGGCATCGGCCTGGCGACGGCCCAGCAGATCCACGAAGGGCTGCGCACGGTCAATCCCGAGCGCGAGCTGGAACTGGCCGAGGCCAATGGGGTTACGCTCATCACGATGGTCGATCCGGAGTATCCCGAGCTGTTGCGGCAGAGCCCCTCCCCGCCGGCTGTCCTGTACGTCAAGGGCGAGTTTCGCCCACAGGACCAGCTCGCCATCGCCATCGTTGGCACACGGCGGGCCGGGCGCTACGGCTCGGAGCAGGCCTATCGGTTCGGCTCGCTGCTGGCCCAGGCCGGTTTCACCGTCGTCTCCGGTCTGGCCCGAGGCATCGATTCCCAAGCCCATCGCGGCGCTATTCACGGCGGCGGGCGCACGGTGGCGGTGATGGGCGCGGGCCTGCTGAACGTCTATCCGCCCGAGCACCGGGGCCTGTTCGACGAGATCGCCGACGGACACGGAGCCATCCTCAGCGAACTGCCGATGGAGGCCATTCCTGATCCCGGCAACTTTCCCGCCCGCAACCGCATCGTGGCGGCGATGTCGATGGGCACGCTGGTCATCGAGGCGCCGAAGTCCAGCGGGGCTCTGATCACCGCGCATCTGGCCGCCGACTGCAATCGCGAGGTCTTCGCAATTCCCGGCCCCATCGACGTACCGACGTTCGTCGGCTGCAATGAGTTGATCAAAATGAGCAAAGCCAAGCTGGTGATGTGCCTCGACGATATTCTCGATGAGTTCGGGTCGGTCTCCGCCATGCTCAAGAAGCAGGCCCAAGCCCTCGGCGCGCCGGCCGATCCGCAGAGCATCACCGTTCGCGACGCCCAGGCCGACCATCTCTCGGAGCCCGAGCGCAAGGTCTGGGACTTCCTGACCGCCGGCCCCAACGACATCGACACGATTTGCCAGATCTGCCAGCGTCCCGCCGCTGAGGTCTCATCCGTCCTGACCATGCTGCAGCTCAAAGGGCTGGTCAAAGCCCTGCCGGGCAACCAGTACGGCCGCAAGTGACCAAGTGCCTTCCGTTTGTGTCGAATTGACCAATCTCAGCAGATTCCCCTGACGCACCGCGGCCGAAAAGGGTATAATTCTGAAGTTAAACTCAGGCATGAAACGGCGAAGGTGGAGCGATGCTGACCGCAGAGGAAATCGATCAACTGACACTGGTGAAGTATCCCGATCCGGTCTTGGCCGAGACGGCTAAGCCGATCGAGAAGCTCGATACGTGGGTGGAGCAGTTGGCCCAGAAGATGATCCAACTGATGCACGAGTTTCGCGGTGTGGGCCTGGCGGGCAATCAGGTGGGGCTGGCCTTGGCGATCTTCACCTACAACCCATCCGGCGAAGAGGGCGACGACCACGCCCTGATCAACCCGGAGATCGTCGATGAAGAGGGCTGGGCCGAGGCGGAGGAAGGCTGCCTGTCGCTGCCCGAGATCTACGGCAAGGTCCGCCGCCGCCAGCGGGTGATCCTCGAGGCCACCGACCTGACCGGCAACCGTCGCGAGATCGAGGCGACCGACCTGACGGCCCGAATCTTCCAGCACGAGACCGATCACCTTCGCGGCACGCTGATCGTTCAGCGGATGTCGGTGGTGGGTAAGCTGGCCGCGCGTCGGCAGCTTAAGATGATGGAAGAGAAGGCCGCCGACTAGACGCTGTCTGCCGGCCTGCTCTCGACACGCAGTACGATCACGTTTCTGGTTCGCTCGCCGACATGCACCCGCTGATCGATGCGGAATCCGACCAGCCACACCACGCCTCGCGCATCGGCGACCACCACGGCTGGCCGATCCTGAGGCGGGACCTTCCGATCGGTGAGAAAGTCGCCGATCTTCTTGCCGCCCGGCGAACCCAACGGCCGGAACCGCTCGCCTTCGCGGGCGTAACGGATCACCAGGTTGCCTTCCACCTTCTCCGCGTCGATGGCCTCTTCGCCGCTGGTCTTCTCGCCTAAGAACCGCTCGAACCACAGCCGGTCGAACGGCTGACGCTGCTGCGAAAACCGCCGGTCGCCGAACCGGCATTCGCCGCCGACCCACGCGATCTGAGCGTCGAGGTCCTTTGCTTGAGGCGCAGGCTTTCTTTCGACGAACAGCCGGTCGTTCAGAACGCGCGCGCGAATCCCATCGGGCAGATCGACGGCGCCTGAGTTGCTCCGCACGAGTCGCAGAACGTCCGCGATGTGATTCGCGGCGATCCGGCCCGCGCCGACACCCACGCCGATCAGCATCTTGCGAATGGCCTCGCCGGCCACGATCGCCGGCGAGAGGTCCAGACGCCAGTCCTCAATGCTCCAGGAGGATTGATCCCGCTGCGCCACGGCGAGCAGCCGGTCGGCACGGTCATCGACGATCGCCTCAGCCTCTGCCGCCTGATCGGCCAGCGCCAGCAGGTGCTGCGCAAAGCCGCTGTGAATCTGTTCCATCTCGGGAATCACGCGGTGCCGCAGCACGTTCCGCGACGCGATCATCGCTGCGTTGGTGTGATCCTCCCGCCAGCCGAGACCCTTCGACTGAAGGTATGCCACCAGTTCATCTTTGGTAATACTCAGCAGCGGCCGGACGATCATGACGCTGCCGCCGACTCGCAGCGGCCGGGCTCGCGGCATGCCGCGAAGCCCGTGCAGACCCGTGCCGCGAATGATGTTGAACAGCACCGTCTCGACCTGGTCGCCGCGGTGATGACCCAGGGCGATCCGACCCGCCCCGAAATGCCGCACCGCCCGCTCATAGAATTCGTAGCGGACCCTTCTGGCGGCTTCCTCGAGCGATCCGCCCCGTTGCCGGCGGTCGGCGTCCACGTCGACGGCTTCGGCGTGGAAGGGAAGCGAGAGCTCCTGGGCGGTCCGGCGGACGAACTGCTCGTCCATGTCGGCCGATTCGCCGCGAAGCTGGTGATTCAAGTGCCCGACGAAGAGGTCAAAGCCGATCGTGTTTCGCGCCGCGACCAGCAGGTGCAGCAGGGCGTTCGAATCGGCGCCGCCCGAAACCGCCGCCAGCACGCGATCGCCTCTTGAAATGAGCTTGCCCGCCGTCAGGGCGTCGATAAACCGGCCGGTCAGGTTGTCGTTGCCGGTCATGCCGCACCTCGCTACGTCGCGGTGGGCGGCGCCACCGTGCCGATCAGGTCGGCGATCCGCCGCACGCCGTGCCGCCGGCAGTAATCGGTCATTCCGTCCAGGATCTTGATCGGGCACTGCGGGTCGATAAACAGCGCCGTGCCGATCGCCACCGCGGTCGCACCGGCCAGCATCAGTTCCATCGCATCCTGCCAGAGCTGCACGCCGCCGAGGCCGATGATCGGCACGCCGGCTGGTTTGGCCACCTCGCGATAGACCCGCCACACGCAATACACCGCCACCGGATGGACCGCCGGGCCGCTCAATCCGCCAAAGCCTCGCGGCAGCACCGGCCGCTTCGCTTCGACGTTGATCGCCATGCCGCGCAGCGTGTTGATCAGACTCAGCGCATCAGCCCCCGCTTCGACCGCGGCGCGGGCGACTTCGCAGATGTCGGTCACGTTGGGGCTGAGCTTGACGATCAGCTTGGCCCGTTTGACCGCGCCGCGCAGGGTGCGGATCAGTTCGGACGCCATTGTGCAGTTCGTGCCGAACTCCAAGCCGCCCGCGGCCACGTTCGGACACGAGATGTTGATCTCCAATCCCGCGATCTCCTCGACGCGATCCAGCGCCGAAGCCACTGTCAGATACTCGTCGATCGTCTTGCCCGCCACGTTCACCAGAATCGGCACGCCCAGCTTCGCCGCCGACGGCAGCTTCTCGGCCAGGAACTTCTCCAAGCCGACGTTGGCCAACCCGATGCTGTTGATCACGCCGGCCCGCGTCTCGACGATCCGCGGCGCGGGATTGCCCTCGCGCGGCTCGACGGTGATCGACTTGGTGGTGAATGCCCCCAGTCGCGAAAGGTCCACGTAGCTCGAAAGCTCCGGGCCATACCCGCTGGTGCCTGAGGCGGTGGTCAGCGGGTTCTGCATTTGAATGCCCGCAAGGTCCACCGAAAGATCGACGTTGGTCCGGCTGATTGATTGGTCCATGGTCAGTCCTGATCCCACACGATGGTCCGCGCATCGAACACCGGGCCCTGCGTGCAACAGAGCTTGTACTGCCAGCCTTGCTGGTTGTCGGCCCGGACCTTGATCACGCACGCCTGACACGCCCCGATCCCGCAGGCCATCATCTCCTCCAGCGACACCTGGCAAAAGACGTTTGCCTCATCGGCGGCCCGGGCGATCAGCCTCAGCATGGCCCACGGACCGCAGGCATAGACCGCCCAACGCTCGCTCGGCGGTTTTTCCGCCAGCACCTGGTCGAAAACCTCGGTGACGAAACCCTTGTGCCCGGCTGATCCGTCATCGGTGGCCACGTACAGGTTCACCGCCTCGGGTCCAAGCCGTGAAAAGACGTTCGAGAGATTTCGGGTGTCACTCGTCCGCTGCGACCAGAGCTTTTTGGGCAACGGGATTTGCTCAGCCGTCGGGGCTCCCGCCACCATCGTCACCGGCAGACCCTTTTCGATCAGACCATTGGTCCAGAATAGCAGCCCCGCCAAACCCAGACCGCCTCCGACCATCACCACGCGGTCCACCCTTTCGGGTAACGTAAACACACTCGAACCCAGCGGCCCAAACAATGTCAGGTTATCGGACGCTCGAAACTGGCTCAACCGGATGGTGCCAGGGCCCCTAACCTTATACAAAACGGAGGCTTGCGTAAAACCATCGACCGTCCGGAGGTCCGCCAGGCTGAACGGCCGGTTCAGCAGCGGAGTTTTGTGGTCCAACTCCGCTTCCACCGTCCACGGCTGGAATTCGCCGTTCTGGTGCTCCAGTTCGCGGTGTGTTGTCAATGGAGGCTCTGAAATCTGAATTTGAATGAATTGACCGGGCAGGGCGGTGAAGCTCCGGTCGAGCTTTAATTCCAGGAGGTAGTTCGGCTGGTCCTTCCCCGCCGAGATGGGTCGGTTCGAAAGCACCTCGGCCTGGTGCACGGCCTTGTTGTCCAGATGGTGTGCCATAAACTCTGAATTAACGGTAGTTTATGATGTTGGCCGGTCGCCCTAAAAAAACTTCCGGGCCGGCGAAGAGCCGGTCCGGAAGTGCCACGGCTGAAAACAGCCACAAATTTCGGTGCCCAACTGCAACTTCAGTATAGTTCGGCCGGTGGGCTTTGTCAATCGGGCTGACTTACCGGTTCCGGCCCGTCTATAGGCATTCTTCCGACCGCCGCAGCGGGTGTCAATACAAAAATTTCGGCCAAAAATGCCCGCATTTTCAGCCTTTTTTCGCCCGTTCCGACCGCGGTCGGCGGGCATCGGGTGTACAATCCGTCGGGTCAACGTATAATCGGTCGCAACCATGGATGAAAAGACACTCAAACAACTGCTCAACGACGTCTCAGCGGGCAAGCTCTCGACCGAAGCAGCCCTCGATCGTCTGCGCCATCTGCCGTTCGAGGACCTGGGGTTCGCGCGGGTCGATCACCATCGCGCCATCCGCTGCGGATTCCCCGAAGTGGTGTTCTGTCCGCGCAAGACTCCGGAGCAGGTTGCGCAAATCGTCGAACGCCTGGTGCAAAAAGGGTCGAACGTTCTGGCTACGCGGGCCGATCAGCAGGCGTACGAACAGGTCAAGCGCCTCGTGGCCGATGCCCGCTACAACCCCATCAGCCGCACCATCGTGGTGCGACAAAAACCGTGCGAGCCCTCAGCCGGCGCGGTGGGACTCGTCTGCGCGGGAACCAGCGATCTGTTTGTCGCGGAAGAGGCTCGCGAGACGCTCGAGATCATGGATCAGCGGGTCGAGACGGTCTACGATGTGGGCGTGGCAGGATTGCACCGGCTGCTCTCGGCTTCGGCGACGCTGGCGAAGGTGAACGTGGTGATCGTGGTGGCGGGAATGGAAGGGGCGCTGCCGAGCGTGGTGGGGGGGTTGGTATCGGTTCCGGTGATTGCGGTGCCGACCAGCGTCGGCTACGGGGCGAGCTTCGGCGGCTTGGCCGCTTTGCTGGGGATGCTCAATAGTTGCGCCTCGAATGTCTCGGTGGTCAACATCGACAACGGCTTCGGCGCCGGCTACATCGCGGCCATGATCAACCGCCTCGGCGAAAAGAAGTAGACCTGCCCAACCCGTCCGTCTTGCCGCCTCTTGCCAGTTTGACTCCCATCGCCGCTTCGTGATGCACTATCAGCATCGTCGTGGACGGACTGAGGCACATGTCCAGGTTCAAGCGAGGGTGGTGCAATGACGGGCAAGAGCGATCGGTTGTCGTGGGCGGTCTATGCGCTGTTGGCGGTGGCGGTTTCGATCTGGATCGGCGGCTGCGGCGGAGCGGCGCCGGACCCGAACGCGTCGGACCCGAATACATCCGATCCAAACACCTCGGATCCCAATTCGGTCGATCCGAATACGGCTGAAAGAACTTTGTTGACCGCGGCGGACGCCAAGATTCTCGACGACGCGACGGATTTGTAAATCCAGGAGCGTCCCACTAAAACCTCGACCGAGGCACGCGCCGCCCTGGTCGAGCGGCTGAGCAACGATCCGGGCGTCAGCCAAGTCCTGCTGGCCGACGACGGCTATTCGATCTGGGTCAAGTTCGCCAGCGGGTACGTCTCGGCGATCAACACCATCGAAGGTTTCGGCAACGGCCCGACCTACAGTTCCTCAGCCATGCGCCAGGCCCTGGCAGGCCGATCAGGCCAAGGTCATCGAGGCGCCCAAGGCGACGGCCAAGGACGATGACCTCCACTACACTCCCGATTCGCGCAAGATCCTGCTGATGAGCGCCGCCACCGAGGAGTTTGGCAAAGCCGACGTGCGGGCCTTCGAACTCATCAGGGACTACCTGGTGGAGAACTACGACTGGGATCCGTACGACATTGACATCAAATACAACGATCCGAACGACGGCTATCGGACGCTGGGCGTGGAGGACTTCGTCGATCTCGAAGATTACGGCGTGATCGTGATCCTTGCCCACGCGATCTCGCGGCCGGCGCCGGCGGCGGACACGCCCGATCCATTCAACTTCGGCTTTAAGGTCGCGGACATGGGCGAGCACTACTGCTACATCCAGGTGGCCGCCGCCCAGACCTACCAGACCGGCTCGGGTTGGACCGATCCGTATGACTTCGGATTCAAGCGGATTGCCAAGAGCATCGACCTTGAGGCCGAGCGACAGATCGGGCGGGTCATCGTGGTCAGTCGCGTGGATGTCTTCAAGAAAACCGAAACCAAGTACCTCTACATGCGCGAGGACCTGTGGCGCGAGAATCTGGGCTCGCTGCCGCGAAGCTTCGTGTACCTCGTGGCGGCCAACGCTTCATTTCTCGACCTTGAGGATGCCATCGGACCGGAACCGAACTCATCGGACCCGTTCAATCTCGGCTTCAAAGCCATCGACGTGTTCGAATCCGGTTTGGGCAGTTTCATGGCCTGGGATGACCTGGTTGACACCCAGACCGCGCTGGACGCGGTATGGATCATTCCGTGGATGGCCTACAAGAACTGGTCGGACGTGATGGCGTGGCAGAGCGGCGAGATTCCGGTTTACGCGGTCGGGGCCGATCCGGAGCCCGCTGACGACGCGAGCAACTGGGATCCGTACGGATTGGAGTTCAAAGCCATCGCCAAGGAAGGCGGCTGGGAGGCCAATCTCGATTTGTGGCCCTTTGCGGGCGGGACCACCCGTCATCTGTATCTGCCGACTTGGCTGACCGTTGGCACGTTCGGCGTGCCGGAGCAGACGGTGACCACGCGGGTCACCATCGAGTACACTGATCCGAATTTCCCGCCGCCCGATCCCAACGTGCTGCAGGACCTGCCGCATGTGGCCAAGGAGTTCGACGGGCTGATCCCCGGCCGCGAGGTCAGCATCAAGATGGAGGCCCTGGACCTCGACGAGAACGTGCTGATCGACGGCAGCAAGACGGTGACGCTCAAGTGCGGCGAAAACCTGGTCACGTTCAAGCTCGCCGAGTACGGCATCGAGATGGAGGCGGACCCGCCGGTCTCGCTCTTTGATCCGGGCGAAGAAGGGTCCGTGACGATCACGGCGACGCTGAGGTATTTCAAGGAGGAAGACAACGGCATCACGCCGACCGGGGGCCCGGTAGTCGGCATGGAGTTGGAGTTTAACCTCTTCTCGGGCAGCCCAGCCGAAGTGATTGGATCGACCACCGCAGTCACCGATCCGAACGGCCAGGCCTCGGTGACACTGACCGCCGATCACAGCGGCAGCGCGACGGTCGGCGTGTTGACCAAACCCGACCAGCAGGGCGCCACCGGCGCGTGCATGTTCAAGATGCGT
>Ga0123335_1009252_pt1 | contig 10262 bp, 7 predicted proteins | sample BiotimSIPDNA_2_FD_89707 | JGI IMG/M metagenome (GOLD analysis project Ga0123335, IMG submission 89707) | Anaerobic biogas reactor microbial communites from Washington, USA - Biogas_R2 time_0 SIP DNA | ecosystem: Engineered > Bioreactor > Anaerobic > Unclassified | place: Washington, USA... | reverse complement strand
GGCAAGGGGCAAGCCACCGAAATCCAAGCCGCCTCGATCGTCGTCCACGGCCTGGCCGACGCCGAGGCGTATCCTTTGCAGAAAAAGGGGCATTCGTTCGAGTTCCTCCGCACGATCGCTCATCTCCGCCCCCGAACCAACACCTTCGGCGCCGTCGCCCGAGTGCGGAACCGCGTCTGCAACTCGATCCATCAATACTTCCAAGAGCAGGGATTCATCTACGTCCATACGCCGATCATCACCACCAGCGATTGCGAAGGGGCCGGGGCGATGTTCCAGGTCACATCGCTCGATCCGGCTAAAAACGCGGAGGGCGGGAAGGGGATCGACTTCTCGAATGATTTCTTCGGCCGGCCGGCTTTTCTAACGGTGAGCGGGCAACTCGAAGCCGAAACCTTCGCCTGCGCGCTGAGCAAGACCTACACCTTCGGACCCACCTTCCGCGCCGAAAACAGCAACACCCCGCGACATCTGGCCGAGTTCTGGATGATCGAGCCGGAGGTGGCCTTTTGCGATCTATGGGGCGACATGGACCTGGCCGAAGGACTGTTAAAACGCATCTTCCGCGACGTGCTGGAACATTGCCCCGAGGACATGGAGTTCTTCAACCAGCGGATCGACAAAACCGTGATCGAAACGCTCCGGCACATCATCGACAGCGAATTTCTCCGCGTCTCGTATTCCGACGCCGTCGAGATTCTGCAAAAATCGGGGCGAAAGTTCGAGTTTCCCACCGCCTGGGGAAACGATCTGCAATCGGAACATGAACGCTTCCTCACCGAAGAGCATTTCCGCCGGCCGGTGATACTTTACGACTATCCCCGGCAGATCAAGCCGTTTTACATGCGCGTGAACGACGACGGGCGGACGGTTCGGGCGATGGACGTGCTGGTGCCCAAGGTCGGCGAGATCATCGGCGGCAGCCAGCGCGAGGAGCGGCTCGAACTGCTCGAACAACGCATGAAGGAGCAGGGACTCGACCCCGCGCATTATTGGTGGTATCTCGACCTTCGCCGGTTCGGCGCCGTGCCCCATTCCGGTTTCGGGCTGGGGCTGGAGCGCGTCATTCAATTCATCACCGGAATGGCGAACATTCGCGACGTAATCCCCTTCCCCCGTTCGCCGGGCAATGCGGAATTCTAATCGCAGCGCCGACGAGGGGGACAGTCCCATTTTCGCGGTGAACCGCGAAAATCAGGACAGTCCCCTGTGAACGGCTACCGATTGCGAACCGACATTTACCTTGTCGCGCCGGCGTGGGTCGTCTGGGAGAGACACGTCAAATAGCGCTCCTGAACCGCGTTCCAGTCGATCACGTTAAAAAAGGCCTTAACATAATCGGCGCGTCGGTTTTGATAGCGCAGATAATAGGCATGCTCCCACACGTCGATGCCGAGTATCGGTTCGCGGCCGAACATCAGCGGACTGTCCTGGTTGGGCGTGCTTTCGACGACGAGCTTGTTGTCGGCGTCGAGCGTGAGCCAGGCCCAACCGCTGCCGAATCGTCCCATCGCCGCTTGGGTGAACTGTTCGGCGAATCGGTCGAATCCGCCGAAATTCTCGGCGATGGCATCGGCCAGTCTTCCAACCGGCCGGCCGCCGCCGGCGCCGGACATCGTCGTCCACAACAGCGAGTGGTTGGCGTGGCCTCCGCCGTGGTTGCGAACCGCCGTGCGGACGTTCTCCGGCAGATCGTCGATGCCGCAAAGCAATTCCTCGATTGTCGGTTGCCCGATTTCAAGCCGCTCGATCGCCGCATTCAAATTGGAAACATAAGAGGCGTGGTGCCGCTTGTAGTGGATTTCCATGGTTTGGGCGTCGATATTCGGCTCCAGGGCATCGTAGGGGTAAGGCAACTCTGGTAATGTGTATCGCATCGCAGTGGCTCCAAGTAATGGACTGGGTAATCGACCGGATATGTCACCCCCCCAGACGACCGGGGTAAACGGGATATATAACAGCCCGGGCTGTTACAATAATATCCCGAAGCTGACGCCGGGCAAGACCCTTTTCCGCCGACTCTCGCCCCGACGCGGAAATGCCGCTACGCCGACTGCGGAAATCTTGCCCGCAATTCGCCGGACGCAATCCTCAGATTCGGAGCCAGATGGACTATCTGCGTGACGATATAGTCGAGGTGTTTTTCGACGGCCGTCCTGAAAGGGTCCAGCCGTCGGGTGAACGAAGAATTGCACGCGGCCAGTGCTCTCTGAAACACCGCATTGATTTCCGAGGACTCGACGCTCACGACCAACCGCAGCGCGTCGTCGAGCGAATCGACGGCCGAGGCTGAAATTTCGGCGTCGCGCATTTGTTGTTCCAGGCGGGGAAGATCGTCGCGCCATAGGTTGAAACCGCCGCGCCGCCAACCGCGGTGCCGCGCCGCCGCCATGCTCACCCGCAGCAAATCGGCATGTTTCTGCTCTTGGGAGGCCAGCTCGGCGAAAAACTCGGCCGCCTCGGCGACCGACTGGCCGAGCGTTTCATACAATCGCTTGGCTTGGAGTTCCAAGTCGATGCATCGCTTGACGGTCGATGCCGCGTCGTCGTCAGTTGCTTGAAAGCAGCCGGTTTCTCCGATTAGCGACAAGAAGGTCCAATCAGGGCCTGCCCGGAGCGCGCGGAAAAACACGCGCCACCCGAAACAACGGATTGTTGTAAACGGATGCAGCAACACATCCCGACCGCGAATTACTCCCAACATGTCCACCCCCTGAACGCTAGGAGATATCCGTTATTCTGGATATTACGCCTATCGGCCAATTTAGTGTCTCGTTCGGAATCGTCAAGTAAGCCTGGAAAACTTGGGCGCTAACCGTTCTCGTTTGCCGGCTTGTCCAGCAGTGCAAGCCCCCCGTGTATTCACGGTGGGCTAAATGCTTCCAATCATGGATCAATTCTCGGACACCGCTGGGACAAGCCGGCAGCGGCCGCCTCCTGCCTGCCTCCCCCCCGTTGCACGAATCCGAAAGTATTGTTCTATTAGTGTGTTGCGTCGTTTTTAGCAAAGGAGACAGGCATATTTTTCGGACCTGAAGGCCCGAAACAGAGCCGGTCCCCGGCCCGTAAACGGTTATAGCGAATCTCTACTTTTTGCATTTTTCGCCGCCCATGTTTCAACCTGTCGAAAGCTCGGTTTCATTCCCAAAGCTCGAAGAAGAAATCTCGAAATTCTGGAAAGAACGGAAGATATACGAGAAATCGCTGGCCGCTCGGACCGAGGGGCCGGCCTTCGTCTTCTACGAGGGGCCGCCGACGGCCAACGGACTGCCGCACCCCGGCCACTGCCTTACCCGGGCGATCAAAGACCTCTTCCCCCGCTACAAGACGATGCGGGGCTTCCGCTGCCTCCGCAAGGCCGGCTGGGATACCCACGGTCTGCCCGTCGAGGTCGAGGTCTGCAAGGAACTGGGCATCCACTCGAAGGAAGAAATCGAAAGCTACGGCGTCGAACCGTTCATCCTCAAGTGCGTCGAAAGCGTCTTCCGCTACACGCGGCAGTGGGAGCATCTTACCGAACGGCTCGGCTTCTGGATCCATCTCGACGAGGCTTACGTCACCTACCGTCAAAGCTACGTGGAAAGCGTATGGTGGGCGTTGAAAACGCTCTTCGACCGCGGACTGCTCTACCAGGGCCACAAGATCGTCTGGTGGTGGGCACAAGGCGGCACGGCCCTAAGCGCCGGCGAGGTCGGCCAGGGATACCGCGAGGTGGCCGACCCGAGCGTGTACGTGCGGTTCCCGCTGGTGGAAGGGATTAGGGATTGGGGATTAGGGATTGGAGACGATCGTTTAGCCGCCGCGTCCACGCGGCGTGAAGCGGGTCAAGAGCCGCCGGCGGCGTCGCATCAAAAGTCCCCTCTCCCTCTGGGAGAGGGCCAGGGTGAGGGCATTCAGGATGTTGATCTTCTCGTTTGGACCACCACCCCGTGGACCCTGCCGAGCAATCAGTTCGCCGCGGTCAAACCCGACTTGGAATACTCCCTGGTTTCGGTCGAGGGCGAACCGCGAAAATTGATACTCGCCTCGGCGCTGGTCGAAACCGTGGCGGCCAAGGTCGGCAAGGAGTTCACGGTCGAGGCCGTCATGCCCGGCGAAACGCTGATCGGACTCCGTTACCTGCCGCCGTATCGCTTCTTTTATGACAAGCAAGGCGAGAAACAGGGAAAATTGAAAGACGGCGGCCGTCAGCACATCGCTTGGCGCGTGGTGCCGGCCGACTTCGTCACTATCGACACCGGCACGGGCGTGGTCCACCAGGCCCCGACCTTCGGAGAAGTGGATTTCGAGTTGTTACTGGCCGAGCAGGCCCGCTTCGCCGCCGGCGAAGGCCCGCCGCTAATCTGCTCCGTTGCACCCGACGGCGCCTTCACCGACGAAACGCCCGAGTACAAAGGCCGCTGGGTAAAGGACTGCGACCGCGACATTATCCGCCAAATGAAAGCCGAAGGGACGCTCTTCCATCAAGAGCAATACAAGCACGACTATCCGTTCTGCTGGCGGGCGGAGGAAGACCCGCTGATTCAATATCCGCGAAAAAGCTGGTTTGTTCGCACCACCGCCATCAAGGACCGGATGCTGGCGAACAATAGCCGGATTAACTGGCTGCCGGAGCACATCCGCGACGGGCGGTTCGGCAACTTCCTCGAATCGAACGTCGATTGGGCGCTCTCCCGCGAACGATACTGGGGTACGCCGCTGCCGATCTGGGTCTGCGAAAAGACCGGCTATACCGAGGCCGTCGGAAGCTATGAAGAGTTGCTGTCGAAGCCGGGCGTCGCCGGCGTCGAGGTCTGGGAAAATGCCAAGCGGGAAAATCCAGACCTGCCCGACGACCTGTGCGTGCATAAACCTTACATCGACGAAATAACTTATGATTCGCCGAAAGCGCCAGGGTCGCGGATGCGCCGCGTTTCGGAAGTGATCGACTGCTGGTTCGACTCGGGCGCGATGCCCTTCGCCCAATGGGGCTATCCGCACAAGGCCGGCTCGGCCGCGCAACTCGCCGACCAATTTCCGGCCGACTTCATCAGCGAAGCGCTCGACCAGACCCGCGGCTGGTTCTACAGCCTCGTGGCGATCAGTACGTTGTTGTTTGATGAAAACACAGTGGCTAGTGGCCAGTGGCCAGTGGCTAGTAAAGATGATTCACGTCGCGCGGACGCGGCGGCTAAACAATCGTCGCTAATCCCTGATCCCCAATCCCCAATCCCCTTGATCCCCTTCCCCCATCCCTTCCGCAACTGCATCGTCTTGGGGCTGATGCTTGGCGAGGACGGCGGCAAGATGTCGAAAAGCAAACGGAACTACCGCGATCCGGTGGAGATTTTCGATCTTTACGGGGCCGACGCGCTGCGGTGGTATTTCTTTTCGAACCAACCGCCGTGGACCTCGATCCGCTACAGCGAGCAGGCGATCAAGGATTGCATACCCGAGTTTCTGCTGCGGCTGTGGAACGTCTATAGTTTTTTCGTGATTTACGCGAACATCGACGGTTTCGATCCGTCTGTCCGCATTTCGGACGACATTGGCCAGCTTGGCCCCGCCGTGTTGGCGATGGCCAGCGGCTATCGCTCCATCGGCGAACGCGGCGAACTCGACCGCTGGATACTCAGCGAGCTGAACGGCACGGTGGCGGCGGTCGTCGAACACCTGGACGCCTACGAAAACTTCAACGCCTGCGAGCGGCTGTCCGGGTTCGTCGACGCGCTGAGCAACTGGTACGTCCGTCGCAGCCGCGACCGCTTCTGGAGCAGCGAGCAATCGACCGACAAGCTCGATGCCTATTGGACGCTTTACGAATGTCTGCTGACCACGAGCAAGCTGATCGCGCCGTTCACGCCGTTTCTGGCCGAGGCGTTGTGGCGGAATCTCGCGGCGGGCACGTTCGGCGACCATTCGGATTCGCGCCGGCCGCGCGAGAGCGTGCATCTGTGCGATTATCCGGCGGCCGATGTGGCCTCGATCGACGAGAATCTCTCGCGGCGGATGGCCCTGATGCGCGAAATCGTCTCGCTGGGGCGCAGCGCGCGGATGGGAGCGAAGCTCAAGGTGCGCCAGCCGCTGGCGCGGGTAGAGGTCGTCCTGGCCGACGACGAGCATCGGCCCTGGCTCGAACAACACGCCTCGTTGATCTGCGACGAGTTGAACGTGAAGCGGGTTGAGTTTACCCAGCGCGCCGAGGAATATATCGAATACAGCGTCTTGCCCGATCTGAAGCGGCTCGGCCCCCGCTTGGGAAAACGGCTGCCGGCGATCAAGAAGAAGCTAGCCGAACAAGACGGCGGCGAGTTGATTGCGAAGCTAAAAACCGACGGCCATGTCACCATTGACTTGCCCGATGGTCCGGTCGAACTCGACGAGGACGACATCCAGGTTCGCCTTCAGGCAAAGCCGGGCTGGGCTGCCGCCGAGGGGCACGCAGTCGTCGTCGTGCTGGCAACCGAACTGACCGAAGACCTGATCCGCGAGGGGCTTGCCCGCGAACTGGTCCGCGCCATCCAGGACCGCCGCAAAGAGATGGGCTGCCAATTCACCGATCGGATTGCAGTGGGAATTGTCACAGAATCGGCCGAATTGCGGGCGGCGATTGAGCAATTCCGTGATTACATAGCCGGCGAAACGCTGGCGGTGAAAATCATATTGGGACCGTTGTCCGGAGTCGAGCCGGTCGAGATCGACGTGGCGGGCAGTATCGTTACATTGTATGTAAAAGTACAATAGAATAGAAGATCAAGGAACCCAGCTATGGCGTTTCTGAATCAGATCATAATAAAAGGGTTCAAGTCGATTCGAGACATGACGCTCGAACTGCGCCCGTTGAACATCCTGATCGGCGCCAACGGAGCGGGGAAGAGCAATCTCGTTCTTTTCTTCAAGATGCTCAACGAAATGATGGGCGGGCGGTTGCAGCAGTTCATCGCGACTTCCGGTCGCGCTCAATCCATATTGCATTTTGGGCCGAAGATTACACCCCAAGTTAGTGCGATTCTTCAGTTCACCGTTGATAACGGTATCGAAACATATCAGATCAGGATGTTCCATGCAGCCGGCGACACACTCGTCTTCGCTGAGGAAATTCTTAGTTTTCAGCAAACTGGTTACCCACAACCAAAAAAACTTTCTTTAGGTACCGGACACCAAGAAACACTAATTACCGATGAAGCCGAAGAGGGAGCGGCTATGGCAAGAGTTTTTCGGCGATTGCTTAACAACTGCCGAGTCTACCATTTCCACGATACTTCGCCGACAGCTCGCATCCGTCAATACTGCTATCTTGGTGACAGTCGCTGGTTGATGCCAGACGCTGGAAACTTAGCGGCGGTACTGTACCGCTTGAAAACGCAAAACGGGGGAGCCGCTTATAACCGTATTGTAAAAACTGTTGGAATGATCGCGCCTTTTTTCGACGATTTTGACCTTGCCCCTAGCGCGGAGAATGGGCGAGACATCATCCTCAATTGGCGGCACGTTGAATCGCCCCAAATATTCGGTCCACATCAGCTTTCGGACGGAACCCTGCGGGCTATCTGCCTAGTGACGTTGCTCTTGCAGCCCGAGGATGAGTTGCCAGAACTGATTATCGTCGATGAGCCGGAGCTTGGGCTGCATCCTTATGCCTTGAACGTTATTGCTTCGCTGTTCAAGAAGGCGTCGCATCACGCACAGGTTATCGTTAGCACCCAATCGAGCGCTTTCCTCGACAATTTCGCTCCGGAAGACATTGTCGTCGTGGATCGGACTGACAAGGAATCGACGTTCCGCCGGCTTAACTCAGCGGAACTGGGAACGTGGTTGGAGGAGTACAGCCTGGGCGAGATTTGGGAGAAGAACGTAATCCAGGGAGGCCCGCACTAATGGCGCGGCTCTACATTTTCGCCGAGGGCCAGACGGAACAGACTTACGCCGGCACGGTGCTGAAAAAGCACCTTGCCGCATTCGGCGTTTACGTGCAAGGGCCGGTCCTGGTCGCACACGCGCGGAAAGGGGGGGTGATCCATCGCGGCGGCGGGCGACGGTATTTGCCGATGAAACACGACATCGAACGGTTCCTCAAGCAGGAAAAGGCCGACGACGTCTTCTTCACCACGATGATCGACCTGTACGCTTTACCTGCGGATTTCCCGGGAAGGGACGAGGCGGAGCAGTTGCGGAACTCGCCGCACGATCGCGTGCAAGAATTGGAGAAATGTTTTGCCGCCGACGTAAACGATCCGCACGGACATCCCACTCGATTCATTCCTCACATTCAATTGCACGAATATGAAGCGATTCTGTTTTGCCGCCCAAGCTGTTTTTCTTCGTTCTTCGACGACTGTTCCAAACAAATCGAGCAATTGGAAATAATCGCCCAAGATCACGAGTCTCCCGAGTTAATCGACGACGGCCAACATACGGCCCCCTCGAAGCGCATTCAGGAACATTTTCCCGATTACGCAGGCGCGAAATCAGTGGCGGGGCCGCGAATCGCCGAAGAAATCGGCTTGCAGGCCGTGCGCGGATGTTCCCCGCACTTCCACGAATGGCTTAAACGGTTGGAATCCCTGTCGAACCCGGACAAGTGAGTTTATGCCGTCTCCTCCATTTCGCATAGCCGTACTGATTTCCGGCGGGGGGACCACCCTGCGGAACCTGATCGAACGGATCGCCGCCGGGCGGTTGCCGGTCGAGGTCGCGCTAGTCGTCTCCAGCAGTCCGACGGCCGGCGGGCTGCGCTTCGCCGCCGAGGCCGGCATACCCGCCGCGACGATCGAGCGCAAGAACTTCGCCGATCAGGACTCTTTCAGCCGGGCGATCTTCGACCGCTGCCGAGCCGCGAACGTCGATCTGGTCGTGATGGGCGGCTTCCTCAAACGGGTTACAATCCCCGACGATTTCGCCAACCGCGTGGTGAACATCCACCCCGCGCTCGTGCCCGCCTTCTGCGGCGAGGGTTTTTACGGCCGCCGAGTACACGAAGCCGTGCTCGAATACGGCGCCAAGCTCAGCGGATGCACCGTCCACTTCGCCGACAACCAATACGACCACGGCCCGGTGATTTTGCAGCGGGCAGTGCCGGTGCTCGACGACGACACGCCCGAGACGCTCGCCGCAAGGGTCTTCGCGGCCGAATGCGAGGCATACCCGGAAGCGATTCGACTGATCGCCGCCGGCCGAGTTTCGCTCGCCGGCCGCCGCGCGCGTATCGAGGCGGAATAGCGGGACCGTTTCGCCACATTTCTCCAAGTCGGCCACCCCCGCGCGCGGGCGTGCGGCGCGTCTCATTCGTTTCCAGAAGAATGGCCACGACGGCCACCCCCGCGCGCGGGCGTGCGGCAATTCACGGAAAAACGGCTTGACGCCATAACGCTATAACGTTATAGTATTAATGAGGTGTATATCATGTCAAAGGCACACAAAAGATCAACAGTATATTTAGACCCCCTTCTCCACCGAGCCCTGCGATTAAAGTCCGTGGAGACTTCTCGGTCCGTATCCGATCTGATCAACTCGGCCGTGAAAAAATCGCTTTCCGAAGACGCGGAGGATTTAGCGGCTTTCGACGAACGGGCGGACGAACCATTGCTCAGTTTCGAGGAAATGCTGAAAGAACTGAAAGCCAATGGCTGCATATAGCGTCTTATTTCGGGAATCGGTGAAAAAGGATTTGCAGCCGATTCCAAAACGGGACCTAAAAAGAATACTTGGTCGAATTGCCGCCCTGGCCAATGAACCTCGGCCCCACGGGTGCGAAAAGCTATCCGGCCGGGAGCGATACCGAATCCGTCAAGGCGCATACCGGATCGTATATTCAATCCAGGACGAACTACTGACGGTGTGGGTCGTTAAAGTTGGCCACCGAAAGGACGTTTATCGCTGAACATTCGGCGGTCGGTCTCATTTACGCCAGATCGCGGTCCTCGAACAGCAGCAGGGCGACCAGCATCGCCACGCAGCAGTAGAGGAAGCAATACAGAGCGGCGAGGGCAAAAAACCGAAGTTGTTTTTGAACGACTTCCTCAGTTACCGTCCATTTTGATTGCTGAGATTTCTTTTTCTATTGTTTTGTAATACATTTGTGGGTCGCGCAGCCAAGTCATCCTCAATTGATAGGACTGATCTCCGATTCGCACCAGCCCGGGCATCAACCAGAGGTAGACTGTCACGGGGCGCGTTAAAACCGGCCACTTCGGGGCGCGTTAAAACCAGCCAGTGAATGGTTGGATTTCTACCTGTTATCTCCTCTGGATTACCTCCTGACAAGGGGCAGTTGGAACGATTTT
>Ga0123335_1009250_pt1 | contig 10265 bp, 6 predicted proteins | sample BiotimSIPDNA_2_FD_89707 | JGI IMG/M metagenome (GOLD analysis project Ga0123335, IMG submission 89707) | Anaerobic biogas reactor microbial communites from Washington, USA - Biogas_R2 time_0 SIP DNA | ecosystem: Engineered > Bioreactor > Anaerobic > Unclassified | place: Washington, USA... | reverse complement strand
TCCTTTGCCTGGATTCGCCCCCCTACGTCGTTTTTGTAATCCGCGATTGTCGCCTATTCGGGGCAATCCACCAATATCAATGCCAACTTGTGTAGAACAACAAGCCGTTTACGGGCGTTCCCGCCGCAGGCGGTATTAGTCCCGGCGTTTACGCCGGGTTCTGAGGAGGTTACGCAACATGCGCAAGTCAGGACCATTTATGGGCCTCCTCTTTATTCCGTTTTATCCCGTCAACATTGCCATTAGCGTTGTCAAACAAGCAGGAACCCCGTAAACGGGGTTGACACATATCTCGCATACCACCCATATTCTCACGACGTAAACGCCGGGCCTAATACCGCCTTCGGCGGACAAGGGGCGTAAACGCCCCTATGGACCTCAATTCAATCTGACTTGTGTAGAACAACAAGGCGTGAACGCCCCTCGTTCAATCAAATCCTCACCATATTCCCAGATGTCCTCGACTTGTGTGTTACAACGAGGGCGGCACATCCCGGGCGCGACATCCCTCCCGCCTTTCATCACCGGAGAATCGCCCATGATACGCAATGCCACCATTCTTTGTTACGTTTGTCTCGCCGCGTTGTCGGTTGCGGCCAACGGCCAAGCGGCCGGCGGCAAGACGGTCGTCGTGAAAACCGACCGCAAGATCGTCTTGAGCAACGACATGCTGGAGTTGGCCTTCGATGCGTCGGGGGAACGGCCTACGCTGTCGCGGCTGACGAACAGGCTTTCCGGCCGGGCGATTCCGATCGCGTCGGACGATTTCGCCATCGGCCTCGAAGGCCGCGAGCCGTTACGCGGGGCGGATTTCCGGCTGGTGAAGACAACGCCGGAAACCTTGCCCGGCGGGCGGCGGATCGTTTTCAATCTGGCTTGCGAAGAGCCGAAAGTCGAGTTGAAGCTGAGCTACGAGTTGGGCGACGGCGATTTCTTCACCCGGCGAAGATTGGTAATCGTGCCCGCGAAGGATAAGCCCTTGGAGTTGCGGGAATTGGAGGCGTGGCGCGTGGGCATCGAGGGCGCCGCCGCATATCAGGGGTACGGCGTGCCGATCTATCTCGACGACACGTTTTGGGGCCTCGAATTTCCCGGCGGACGGAATACTTACGCCGACGGCGCGGTGAGCTTGAAACACCATCCCGGCCGGGCGATCGGCAAACCTTACGCCGCGAAAACGGCCGTGGTCGGCGCGGCCGAGCCGGGGCGCGTGAGGCCGCGGTTCCTCGAATACGTCCGCTCGTTTCAAGCCACGTCAAAGGACTTGAAGCTGTTCGTCAACTACAACACCTGGTGGACGTTGATGCCGCCGACGGAGCAGAACTGCCTCGAACTGATCGACCTATTCCGCGAGAGGCTTTTTCTTCCTCACGGCGTCTCGATCGACACCTTCACGATCGACGACGGTTGGGACGAGAAGAACAGCTTATGGGATATCCGCAAGGACCGTTTTCCGCGTGGTTTCGCGCCGCTCGCCGAGCGTTTGAAGTCGATCGACGCGAATCTGGGTCTGTGGCTGTCGCCATCGTCGGGCTACAACCATGCCCCGTGGGGCGAAGCCAACGGATACGCCCGAAACACCAACAATTTCTATCTCTGCCAATCTTGGCCGAAGTATCGGCGCGACATCGAGCGCGTCGTAACCGCGCTTACGGAAAAATACGACTTCGCTTTTTTTAAATTCGACGGATTCGAGGCCAATTGCGCGGCGCCGGATCACGGCCACTTGCCGGGCGATTACGCCAGGGAAGCGAACATCGAGGCCTTCTGCGACCTGATGGCCGCGGTCCGTCGCGTGCGGCCTGACTGCTACATCGATCCGACTTGCGGGATGTGGCTCAGCCCGTGGTGGCTGCAATGGGCCGATTCGATTTGGGGGCCGGTCTCGGGCGACCAGGCCAGCGCGATCGTGCCGGCGCCGATCTCGCGGATCAGCTCGACGGCTACCCGCGATAGCTTCTTCCGGCTGCGTTGCCGCGATTATCAAGGTTTTCCGCCCGAGGCCGTCGAACACCTGGGCATAATCGTCATCACGCCCGAACCCTGGGAAGACAACGCCATGGCCGTGTTGGGGCGCGGCTGCCGGCTGCTGACGCTCTACATCAACCCCGAGTGTTTCAAGCGAGGCGGGCGCGATTGGGCATTCCTGGCCTCGATCCTCAAATGGGCGCGGCACAACGGCGCCACGCTGCACAACAACTGCGCAATGATCCTCGGCGAACCGATGAAGCGGCAACCATACGGCTATGCCCATTTCAACGAGCGGCACGGCATCGTCTCGCTGCGGAATCCGTTCGTCGATCACCTCGATGTTGAGGTCCGGTTGGACGAAACCGCCGGTTGGAGCGCGGCGGCGGCGGGCGAGGGTCAATATGCCGTAAACATCGTCTATCCCCGGCACGAAACGCTCGCCCGGCCGATCCGCTTCGGCGACCCGCTGAAGTTGACTCTGGCGCCTTATGAAACGGTAATCGCGCAAATCGAGCCTTTGGACGCGGAGCGGCCGGCCCTGCTCGGCGCGCGGGCGCGATTGGTGAAAGCCGAAAGGAATCGCCTGGAATACGAAATTCACGCCACTCCCGATCGCGACCAGCGAATCATGCTGATCGGCCCGAAACCGACTTCCATAGTGCTCGACGGCCGGCCGATCGAGGCGGTGGAAACCGGCGGGCGTTTCGCCTTCGAGCTGCCCAAGCGGACGACCGACTCGCCGACGGTCGAGGGCGGCCGCCTCGAAATGCTCCCGTCGGAAAAGGGTTTCAAGCTTGTGGGCGATTGCACCGTCCTTGTGCCCGACGGCGCGGAAGGAAGCATCCATTTCCTCTGCGAGTTCGCAGCGCCCGAGCGGCGCGAGCTGGAGTGCGACGCGCAGATCGACGGCCGCCCGGTAAAAGTCGAAATCGTGCGAAAGGAGTGGAAGCAGATGTCCGACGAGACCGATCCGGGCAGGGCGTGGACGTGGTTCAAGTTCGACTTGCCCGCCGGCCGGAGCAAAATCGATCTGACCATCGACAACTATCAGGCCGATGGCAAGCCGCTTGGCGGCGCGGTGGGCTGGTGGCTCTGGACGGAGTTGCCCACCGAGCGGCACAAGCTCGTGTGGGAGACCGAGCGAGGGGTGGCCGGCATGGCCGAGGCCCCGTTGCCGCTACCGTTGGGGATGGAGCGTATCCGCCGCGTGACGCCCATCCGCCGGTTGGCCCCGTTTGCCGCCGAATAATCGGCATATGGACGCGGCCGTCGAAAAATGATAGAATAATCATGGAATGGGGTAGTCCCCCGCGAACGCTTGCCACAATTTTTCCCACCCGCCACTCCGAAACGGAAGCGGAATCCCATGCCAATGCTCGACTGCGAACGCTTGCCACAATTTTTCCCACCCGCCACGGGGGACATTCCATGCTAAGATCGTTTCTCCAGTCGCGTCTGCCGTTGTGTGCCGCGATGGGCATGTTTTGCGCGGCGGCTTTTTTTGCGACCTTCGCGGCGGCGTCCGACCGGGAGTGCAAGCTGGAACTGATTCGGATGGAGGCACCGCGCCCCGGCTTCAACGTGCCGCGCGAGGAGCATCCTTTCCGCAACGTTACGCCGCAGCGGTTCACGCTTTCCATGGGCCGCGCCAACGCCTACAATCCCTTTGATAAGCCGTTTAAGGAGAATATTAAGAAGGAGCCGGCAAAGTACGTTGCCGACGCCCCGTTCCGCGGCGTTGCCCTACTTGCAGGGAAGACCTACGTTTTCGTGTTAGACAAGAAGTCCGCGACCTCGCCGGGCTTCGACGTCCTCTATTTCGACGTAAACGGCAACGGCGACCTGACCGACGATGAGGCGATCCGCGCCTACGAGCAGCCCCAAGCTGAAAAACCGGAGGGCCAACGGGCGGCCCAGACCCGGCTGCAACAATCCTGGTCGTATTTCCCCCGCGTCGATCTGAAACTCGACTTTGATGGCGCGAAAGTCGATTATTCCTTCTTCTTCCAGGTGTTCCAACAGCAGCGGATGGATTTTTCCTATGTTATGGCGACGCTCACCGCGGCCGCGTACCAACGCGGCGAGGCGAGCATCGACGGCCGCCGCCGCGCAGTCGTACTGTTGGACAACAACAGCAACGGCCGCTTCGACGACGTGTTTTCGATGCCTCGGATTCCCAACGTGCGCGGGCGGATCAGGCCGGCTTTCGGCGACTCCGTGTTGATCGGCGAGGAACAGGACGCCGCAGGCGGGCCGCGGCCGGGCGCTGCGGCCTGGAACAGCCAGTATCTCGCCAAGCTGCTGATCCTCGACGGCAAGTACTACGACGTCACGGTCTCGACCTCGGGCGACGAAATCGCTTGGTCGCCTTCGAGCCTACCCGGCGGCCAGGTCGTCGGCCCGCGGAAGAATTGCACGGTCATGCTGATCGGCGAGTTGGGCTGCATCCCGCTCACTCTGAGGGACGCGCAACCGGCGACGGTGCCCGCCGGGCAATGGCGGGTATTCAATTACAGCATAACCGACACGGAGTGGGCGCCTCCCAACGCGGAAAAGCCGGCCGACGCCGATGCCGCCCGGCCGCGACCCGCCCCGTCAGTCGTATCGGGCTGGGGCGCCGCCCAGATGGAACCGATCGAGGTCCGCGCCGGCGAAACGGCCCAAATGAATTTCGGCCCACCCTACAAGCTCGCGCTAAGCGTCTACCACATGCCGGGCGAAGCGCGGTTCGCTATGGCCATCCAGGGCGAAACCGGAGAAACGGTCGCCTCGCTCTCGGTCAACGGACGACGACCGCCAAAACCGAAATTGACCATTACCGATCAGTCGGGCGAAGTCGTCGCGGAGGGCGACTTCGAATACGGCTGAGGCTTCACCTGCCGGTACTCGTGGCGAGTGCCATCGGAATTGGCCGACCAATACAAAGTTACCGTAACTTGGGATACCGGCCCGTTTGAAGTGAAACCGTCCGACCCGTTGGTGATCAACAAGTCGGACATCAAGCCGGCCCCGCCGAAGAAAGCGGACGCAGAAAAGAAATAACCGATCGGCAGAAAGGCTGCAAGAGAAGGGCGTCGGGGGTTGTTCCCCGGCGCCTTTTTTCATGCGCTGCCGACGGCCCCTTGCCATCGGCTTCGCCTCGCCTTTACCGTGAGGCGGTCTGCCGTTCGATCGACTGCCGTTCCTGCTCGGGGTCGAGTCCGTGTCGCATGGCCATCGTGGCAACGGAGAGGGCGCCGTTGCGGAGGAGGATTTGATCGGCCTGGGCCTCCTTGAGCCGGTCGCGTACGGCGAGCGTGGGCGGAATGCCGCGGAGATCGACCTTGCGGAGGGCGTCGCTCGGCAGCCGGCCCGCCGCCGCGGCGTTGAGCACCACGCGTCGCAGCAGTTCGGTGTCCTCGACGATCATTTCGTGCTGTAGCCGCTCGAACATTTTCACGGCCGGCCCCTCGGCCACCATCGTCGAGCTGTAGTTGGCGTTGCTGGCGTCGGAGGTGAGCATGAACTCGGGCATGACCAGCCGGCTGGCTATCGCCCGAAGCTCGGCCTGCAAAACGGCGACGTATCGGGCGGCGTCGATACCGGCCGCGGGGAACTCGTAATCCGTGCCCGTGCCGGCGTCGATGATCGTGCCCGGCGCGAATCGGCGGAAGTGCGTGGTCCGGCCGGTAGCCGCGTTGGAAACGCTGAGGTCGGCTCGGCCGGCGACGAACTCGGCCAATCCGGCGGCCGTGGCGGCGCGGTGCTTGCGAATCAGGGCGATGGCCGACTGGATTTCGGCGACCACGCTCATGTTGCGCAGCAGTTTTTCCGCCCGGCGGAGGTTCTTCCGCACCGGATAGAACAGCGGCAGACCGCGGCGCACGTTGGCGTCGACGTTCGCCTTGCGGTGCTGGATTTCGTCGGCGCCGATCAGCCGCCCGCCGATCCAATAGCCCAGCACGGTTTCCACGTCGTCGGGGTCGGTTTGGACGCCGAACGCGGCGGCCGGATCGGTTCGGCGTTCGTCGGGCGCGGCGACCTCGGCCGGCTCGACGAACCGCACTCGCGTCGCGCCGCCGGCCGACGGGAACAGCCGCAGGAAACATTCGCCGTCGCGGTCCTTGCGGCGGACGATTTCCTGCTGCCGCTTGCTCCAGTCGTTTAGCCGGATGAACTCGTCGACGACCGTCTGCACTTCGGCGACCAGCGTTTGGTCGGCCTCCGCGGCGTGCCGCGCCGTTGCCCGATAAACGTGGCCGCTGCCGACGATGTAGCTGATGCGGTTTTCGTGTCCGTTGATGGCGAACTCGTTCTCGACGGCCAGTGCCCGGCATTGGTCGCGAAGTTGGGCAAGTTGTTGTTCGTCGGCGAAGGGCATGCCGGCGGGCGAGCCGCCGCCCGCAACGCAAAGACGCCGCCATGCCGAACCGTCGCCGTCGAACATCGCCTCGGCCGGATCGACGAAATCGTCCCACAGCCGGTCGAAGGCCTCGGTCAGCCGCCGTTCGAGATGTTCCATTCGCCGGTCGCCGCTCGGTCGGCGGTTTTCGTTCCGTTCGGTAGCATCGATCGATGGCATGGGGTTTGATCCTTTCGTGGTACGTAGGACAGGTTGGCAACCTGTCCCGAACAAAACGCGATAAACAATCCGCGATTCGGACAGGTTGGCAACCTGTCCCGAACAAAACGCGATAAAGAATCCGCGATTCGGACAGGTTGGCAACCTGTCCTACGGCCTGAAATCGTGCCGTTTCATCCCGGTATACAGAATCGCCTCGCGGATTTCCAGATTAGTTTTTGGACGCTTGTACAGATTTCGATCCGCCAATCATTCGCGATGGGAATTCTGGGAGCGATGGGATTTATGATGAGCGAGGGCGGGGGTTATTGCGACGGGCCAGCCGGACGCGGGTCATTCGCTCGCGAAGTCCGCCCTGAGCGATGAATTCCTTTTCCAGACGTTGAAGCTGGCGGTCGATCAGATAGTTCGCCTGATGTATCAAACAAATCGCAATGTCAATTATCCCACCGTCAGCCGGTCGCCCAGCCCGTCGTTAAACGCGCGGCCGTGGAGGATTTCTTGTGCAAGTCGAATCGCCATTTCCAGCGCGTCCGGGCCGTCGTCGTGGTCGGCGACGGGAAACTCCATCAACTGCTCGACCAACAGCCGGCTCGAAGGGCTGCCGTCCTTGAATCGCAAGCGGCGCGAGGCCAGGAACGGACCCAGCCGGCGGATGCGGACTTGTTTCGAGACGCGGTTGTCGATCGGCACGGGCCGCGCCCCGAGCAATCCGCGACGGCCAAACTCGTTCTCGAACTCGCCGGCCAATAACTCCTGAAACTGGTTGACCTCGACGCCGAACAGGTCGGGTCGAAACGCAGCGAGCCGCTCGACGCCGGCGGCGACGATTTCGGGCGTGGGTCGTCGGGCGAGATCGGCGTCGACGTAAATCATGCCCCGCCGATCGACGCCCAGCCAGACCAGCGCCGAATAATCGCCCCGCCGCGAGTCGGACCCCTTGCTCGGATCGAGGGCCATCGTCCGCACGGCCAACTCGCCCGGCCAATCGTCGAACCAGATCGACTCGTCGAAATATTCTTCGGGCCATTCGCAGCGGTCCGGGTCGATCGGCGAGTTTTGTTTTTCGCGTTCGAAGGCCGTGCGGCCCGATTCGGCGCGCAACCGCATCAGCGTGTAGAGGTCTTCAATTTCGGGCCAGAGCAGCACGGCGCCGGCGTCCATCGCCCGGCGGTTTCGTTCGTAAAACTCTCGGGCGGCAGCCTGATTGTCCCGTAGGACAGGTTGGCAACCTGTCCTGTCATTCTGAAAAATTGCCAGTTCATTCTGGACAGGTTGGCAACCTGTCCTGTCATTCTGAAAAATTGCCAGTTCATTCTGGACAGGTTGGCAACCTGTCCTACGTTTTTGTTGACAACCTGTCCTACGTGTTTGTGACAGGTCGGTGTAAATTGCCTCCCACTCGCGCCAGAGCGTCGCGTTCGTCGGCCAGCGGACGATCGCCTGGAACAGCCGCGAGGTCCAGCCGGGCGTGCGGTGCAGCTCCATCGCCAGCGCGTCGCGGTGCAGGGCCGTGGCCAGATTGACGACGTTCGTCGCCGGCGTGCCCGCGTTCAGCAGCGTGCCGTGGAACCAATCGCGGGATTGTTCGCGTTGGAGCGCCGAGCGGATGTGGCCGTCGTTTTGCAGGTCGTCGCAGACGATCAGCGTGGGTCGATGCTGCCGTCGGCGTCGGCCGCGGATGCGCTGGCCTGCGCCGAACGCCTCGATTGCCGCGCCGTTGGCCAGCACGATCGAGTTCGCCCGCCATACGGGGCCGCGGCCGGCGGCCGCCGGATATGCGTCGGCCAGCAGCCGGTTTTCGAGCAGCTCGGCCTTGATGTTTTCGAGGTGCGCGCGGGCTTGATGTTTCGTATCCGAGACGATCCAGATATACGGTTCCCAGCCTTCGAGGGCGGCCAGCAGCGGCATGGCGAGCGTGCCGAGCGTCGATTTCGCCGCCCCGCGCGGGGCCAATACGTTCAGCTTCGTTCCCCGGTTGCGACGCGCCGCATCGAGCCGCCCGGCCAGCCAACGGTGCATCAGCGACGGCGGCCGAACGAAATGCTCGGGCAGATGGCGTCGACCCCATTCGAGCAAATCGAGCGAACCGGCCGAACGGCGGGCGCGCCGCTTTTCGCGGGCGTGAAGCAACGACGTCTCCGCGCTCGTGGCTCCGTAGAGCCGCGCCAGATCGTGCAGCGAATTCGCCCAATCCGCCGGTGTGCCACTGCCGGCTTGTCCAGCAGTGGCACCCGCATTTTTTGAAGAGGCACTGCTGGGCGAGCCGGCAGTGGCACCCGCATTTTTTGAAGAGGCACTGCTGGGCGAGCCAGCAGTGGCACCCACGTTTTTCGTGCGGTCAGGGATCATCGCCAATCTCCAGCTTTAATTCCACGTCGAGCAGACGAGAAATGGAATTGACTTTTTTCACCACGCGCTTGCGGTATCGCTCGGGCAGATCGGCGATGATGATCTCGACGAACTCGGCCAACATCAGCCGCAGTTGTTCCCGGGTGACGGCGTCGGGCTGGCGCGGCGCGTATTTATCGGGGAAGCCGCGTTCCAACGCCCAGGCCGCCGCCCGCCAATACTGCTCCTTGTTGCCGGCCTTGCGGATGTTTTTCACCAGGCTCAGTTCGGCGTTGCTTCGCGCCTGGCGGAGCTGCTCGTTGAAGTCCGGCTCGCGGGCGGCGGTCCGCCGGATGGTCGAGGCCGAGCAGCCGACGTATTTTGCGGCCACGTCGACTCCGCAACCCACGCTGATAATGGCCACTACGGCGTTGCGCTTGCCATCGTCGAGGATCGTACGGCGTTTGCGTCGTGCCACGGTAAGTTCTCCATCAATTTTCGCCGAGGAACTCGAACGAGACGACGGCTCGGCCGGGCGAGCCGCGATAGTTTTTCGCGGGCCATGCCGGGCGCGGCGCGCCGCTCTTTCGCACGTTTACCGCCCGCCACCGGGGCGAGCGGCTGCAATGGGCGATCATCGCCGGGTGGCTGGTCGTTACGTTCACCCGGTTCCCCTCGCGGCGATGCAGTTCGGCCACCGCCTCGACGACAGCCGTGCCGATGCCCACGCCCTGATAGTCGGGCAGCGTGACGATGCGGCTCACGCGCCAGCGGTTCTTCCGCCCGATCAAGTTCAACATCGCGCAGAACGCGGCCGGCCGGCCGTCGCAGGTGGCCAGGAAACATCGGGCGAAGCGGGGCAACTCGCCGCTCAGATAGTGATGCCGCGCAAACAGCCGCCACGCAGAACGCCGGCAACGAAACAGTCGAAGCTCGATCGGCGGTCGCCGAAGACGCCTCCGCGAATATTCTCCCGTCGCCATGTCGATCACCCAATCGGGCGCGAGCCAGTCGGTCACGTCGTAATGGCAAGCGACGGCGACCAATCGGCGGCCGATCCAGCCCGCGCGAATCCCCTTGGCAATCGCCGCCGATACGATCCGGGCGACGTTGCGATCGACGACCGAGGTGAACTCGTCGAAGACGACGGCGGGCGGGAGTGAATGGGGATGGGCGGGAAGGGATTGGGGATTAGGGATCGGGGATTGGTGTTTTGAATCGCTAGTGCCGGTACCGCGGCGGGCGCTACTGCCATCTTGTCCGGCAGTGCACTTATCGCTGTTTTCATGATTGCTTTCCGAACTCCAATCCCCGATCCCTAATCCCCAATCCCTCTCCCCCAGCAGCGCTCTCGCAAGATCGCAGCGAAACTGCTCGCCGCCGCTGAGCACCCGGTACGGCT
>Ga0123335_1009249_pt1 | contig 10265 bp, 20 predicted proteins | sample BiotimSIPDNA_2_FD_89707 | JGI IMG/M metagenome (GOLD analysis project Ga0123335, IMG submission 89707) | Anaerobic biogas reactor microbial communites from Washington, USA - Biogas_R2 time_0 SIP DNA | ecosystem: Engineered > Bioreactor > Anaerobic > Unclassified | place: Washington, USA... | reverse complement strand
CAAATCCAAGACTACTTCGGAGAATCATGGAAAAACACACAGATAAAACCAGTGTGGACAGGTGCGAATCACATATTCCAAAAGTTCAGGTGTATGTCTTGCGGAGCAATAAGCCACGAACAAGCACTTTTTCTCCGACTGGTTGCGGATAGTGATGACTCGGTATCCCTCATAGTGTGCGATACCTACGGCAATCAGATACCGCAGGGTCGCATCCTCAGTATCTACAACGGCGTACTGTACCCCGCACGTTGCATCAGCAAAGAGGCAGCAGAATACTTCGGGTTCCAACTTGACAGGGGTGGCCGGATTCAGGTGGAAATATAATGAAATTTATCTTCTACGACCTATCCAACAAAAAATCTCCCATCGCAGTTTTTATCCCAATTACCGAAGCAGAATTCAAAAACACCGTACAATACGACCAATTCGGCCTCCTCAACTTCTTCTCCTCCGAACTCTCTTCCTTCCACTTCAACCAAATCCAAGACTACTTCGGAGAATCATGGAAAAACACACAGATAAAACCAGTGTGGACAGGTGCGAATCACATATTCCAAAAGTTCAGGTGTATGTCTTGCGGAGCAATAAGCCACGAAGAATTTCTGTGGAGCATGTATTTTTGCGTATGCCCGCACTGCGGCAGTATTCTTCTGTCGCCGTATATGGACAAGACGGGGGGTGATGATGATGCAGAGGTTCAGGGTGAAACTGGTGCCGATAGTGATGAGTGATGCAGAGATGACGGTTTACATGTATGCGGACAACGAGAATGTGCTGTATAAGAACTTCTTTGAACTTTTAACGCCTTATCAGGAGAAGCGGATACGGAAAGAACTGCAGTGTGAACCTAATGAGGTAATGATAGTTATGGATGAACATCTGTAAACTGGATAGCTACAATTAAGTATAAAATTAGTTAACTTTTTCACAAATGGAAATTGAGGGGTGAGGGAGAGAGGACACTTTAGTTTACCCCACCCTTGGCGAAACAAGACCTGACCCTTCAAGATTGCATACGCTGAAACTTTTTCATACGAAAGTGGTCTTGCTTGGGAAAGTTAATATTGTAATTCTTTCCATGAAATGAAGATACCCTTCTCTTGTATGGTATGGAAAAAAACTTTTTAGCTTGCTACCATTACCCTACCCTAGTATTTTTAAAACTTGAAAGCGTATATACCCTACCCATGTATGGTATAAGGGTATAGGGTAAAAGAAAAGGCAAGGCTTGCAAGCCTTGCCTTTAGTCTTGTTAGCCTTGCATGCTTCTCAAGACAGATACCGCTTTCTGTTTTAGTACCATATGGGGCTTGTACAAGCCCCATATGGCACTCTCTTAGTGGAACTGGACTCTAGATACTATCCAGTTCGACCAACTTATCCTGTAATCGCATCTCTACAATTTCAGGATAAGGACTTGTGACAATCTCTTGCCAACCTTCACAAAGCAGTTTCACAAGAGATTGTCCCCTTTGTGTCGTCACCATTGTTTCAACAAAGCCCCTAGACGACACTCGCACAAGCCCGATGAAAAGTTCTTTCTTCATGGTATTCACCACCTTTCTATCAGTATTTGATTTTCAATGTTTGGTGATGCCCTAGTACAGATTTTACACGACCCAAAATTTATTGTCAACTACTTTCAATCCATTAAATTGCACAAAAGATTTTCATGTTACAGGAACATTATTTTAACTCAAGTTTAACTTCAGAATTTAATGTAGGTTTCATATTTAATCTTTGCTATAGTCCCAAGTATTATAGATATTAATTAATTAATTAATTCAAGAGCAAGGTCAAGAGCAAAAAACAAATCGCCGTTTGTGCACATTAGTGCGGTGATTAGTTGATGTCGCCGGGATACCCATACCCGTATACGTATACGTGACAAGGTAAAATAAAAGCGGGGCTTAAAGCCCCGCTTTCGTACGTTAAAGCCCTGCTGTGGTGTCAGGGATTGCCAAACAGTCCGGGGTAACTGCTAAGCCTATTCCTTCCTTGTATACAAACAAATAGGCTGAGCCTTCCTTCAGCATAAGAAGATTTTCCAGTACTCTTGCCATGGCAGGAAAGAGATATCTGTGCAAAGTAGACATAAAACATTTGTCGTCTTTGCTTGCTATGTCCAGTACTGGGAAAAGTTCTTCTGGATTGATATTAAATATTGAACAAATGTAATAAAGATATTTGCCGTCTTTAATGCCATCTGCTTCAAAGGATTCAGCGACACCTTCAAACATAGCATCAGTTACAATAGAGAACATAGGAATAAGTATTCTTTTCTCGATTGACGGATTATCTTCTTTCCTATCCCAAAAAAGGAAAGACAGTTCTTGAGGTTTATTTTCATTGACGGCATTGCGGATATCAGCAGTCACTTGGCTGATATCCTGTGCAAATTGTCCTTTAATATCTTCTGTATGGGAATTGAAGATATCCTGAATTTCCCCAACTACTGCTTTGTTGCTGTGCTGTACGCCTAACAGGTCTTTCATGTGAACCCCTCCCGTATCAAATTTTTGGAACACGTAGATTTTACCATAAAGAAGCCCGTTTGTGTTATACATGCTTTAGCGTGCTAAAGTTATTAGAATAGTACAATTTTACTATACAATTTCCAGAGTTAAAGTGACTGCCAGAGTTTATTTTACTAATTAATTAATTAAAGTCAAAACCAAGAGTCTTTATTAAATTTTAATTAATTAATTAATGGTGAAGATGCATTAAATCTTTTAACCCTGTGCACTTTAGTGCGGTGATTAGTTCGTGCGGGCGATGTACCCATACCCGTATAAGTATAAACTTCATGGTAAAATAAAGCAGGGCTGATATCAGCCCTGCTTGTGATTCTTATTCTAGGCGAATACGCCTAGCCCTAGCCCTTCTTCACACATTACCAGAGCGATATCCTTGATACCTGTTACCTTAGAAATTTCTCTGCTGATAAACGGCAGAAGATAGATACCTGCAAATTCTATGGACGAAAGACCAGACTCACTGTAGAGTTTCGCACAAGTTTCAGGGTTGAGACCAGTGCGAATAGCTAGAGCGATAACTGGGTTCTCACTGCCCATAGTTTCCCATTCGCCTATGAAACCTACTGGTTTCACATAGCGGATTTCAAGTTCGCCGTTCGCACAAGGAAATCTGAAATCTACAGATTCAATGTTAGATACGTCCAGAGCCTCTTCTGCAATCCTCTGCATGTTCCACGATTCAAGGAAATGCAAGTTGGGAATAAACGGATTATCCATCGCTTTCGAAAGTTCGAACTCCACCTGCTCTGCAAGTTTCTGGTCTCTTTCCTGTACACTTCTCAAACTATCCATGGTATAGCCTCCTTCATAAGTTGACCTTGCACAAGCATTACCTGCTGTTGCCTCCCTTCTTCTTTATTCGCTTGTCAAGGTTCTATGGTAGGGATTATATCATATAATGAAATAATTGTCAAGCAGTAAAATGCATATTGTTTTTACCATTAGTATACACAACAATTTACTTAATTTAATTTAATTTAATTTAATTTTCATGCGGTCTATACGCTAGATATAATGGCACTAATTAACTAATTAATTAAACTAATTAATTCACCTAATTAATGAACCCGTGCGTACAGGATTAAATTAAATTAATTAATTAATCGAAAAAAAAAAGAATACCGGGATAAAATAATCCCGGTATTCACACTTTTTAGTAGTAATGTGCTAGTATTACAGAGTCATCCATATTGTAATTATTCTCTTCATCATCGCATATATGTATTAAAGTACCACTGAAAAAACTATCAGCACAAGCACCATGCCAGAAAGAAGGGAAAGGACTGTTACTATCCAACCTGATAAACTCTTCAAGCATATACCTTTCACCTTTATACTTGACATACGGTTCTCCCACTTCATCATATTCAATTGGTCGTCTATGAAAGTTTGTAATAACTTTAATATCCTGCATTACATTCACCATCTAAAGCATTAGCAAATGTATCAAGTATGTAATCTTTCAGTCCATAATGTCTTGAAGGTATACGGGTACCGTATAAGGAACAGTTAATATCGTAACCAGATAAAGTACTGGTAACTGTTATTTTAAACGGTACAACAATATCATACATACCTTCATGCATACAATCATAACTACTTTCAAATACTATCTTCTTTACATCATTAAAGTCATAAGTTAGTGTATAGTTAAAGCCTGAACCGTGCGGTAAAAAATCATCAATAAAATCTTCCAGTTTTTTTGTATGCACATACTCCCATTCATCCCAATATTTAACTCTAGTTTCATGTTCAGCACGTTCTTTATTTTTTCTGCAGTTCAACACACTCTCCATTAAATAACCCAATTTCTGGTAAACTTTCATTATCCATTCCGCCTTTCATATTGTTTAACTATATATTCATAATCATCTCTTACCAGTTTCCTGAACTTGAATGCCAGTTTAACAGACTGTTTATATCCTTCATAAGCCTGTCTTGAATCAGTACTGTAACCTAGTAAATCACACCATTCTTCAAATGTTTCAACATCATCAATACTTTGAGAAGTAAGAATAAGATTAACCAATACCACACCTAAAGTCGGTTCACCTATCATTTCTCCTGTCCAGAACTCAAATGTCATTTGCCTACGCTTGTATTTCAAAGTGATAGTCCACGGCAACTTGTCCTTCATCCAGTCAATATCAATACCATGTCCCGCATAGGCTTTTTCCATACGCTTATTACCGTACCGTACATCCATACTAAAACCTATCTCATAGTTCTTCATGGTATCACTCCTTTCAGGATATACAGATTATATCATACCTTACAACAATTGTCAAGCATTTATTGCAAATTGCACACACTACACAAGAGAACTACGGCTTTTTTATTTTCTGGACTAATAATTAATTAAGGAATACGTATACAAATAGTATGCATTTGCTTCCCATATCCCGGGGTAGATACCCCAAAATCAGAAACAGGTATACAAATAGTATGCATAGTACAAATAGAATTCTTTTCTTAAGGACTAATTAGAAACAGGGCAATAAAACATAACCTATCCAGAGGTTTAACGCAACAATAATGAGTACAGGTGTAATTCTATATACCCCGACTAATTATTGATGCTTGACAAGACAGGGAGAATGTGTTATAATCTGGTCAATTCATGGTGTTCCCCCTTCATAAGCAAGCCCTGTACGAAAGTGCAGGGCTTGTTTAGTATCAAGCAATAGCAAGGAATAGCGGGGGGAAAGTGTGTTTTATGAAGGGGTATTAATGTATGTAGGCCCATGATAAGGGTGCATGGGATAGGGTGTACGTGTGCGTGTGTCTTAACCCCACCCAAAAATTTTCTGTTCTTCTTACTAAAGGTTTAAAGTTCTTCTTACTAAAGGTTTAAAGTTCTTCTTACTAAAGGTTTAAAGTTCTTCTTACTAAAGGTTCTCTTCTTAAAGATTTACTTCTCTTCTTCTTATTAACTACTCTTCTTACTAACTATCTCTTTATTCCTTTTCCTTTCCTTTTCCTTTCCTTTCCTTTTAATATATTATTCCTTGTTATTATTTTATATTCTATGGTTAAATATTTACCGTGTATTATGTTATTTATTAGGTAAATACTCTGTATAGGTAACTTTTGTTCTTTAATTCTGTGACGTGGCGGGCGGGAGACGCTAGTGTTATCACTTTCAGCAAGATTTAATCTTGACAGTTTTACCTGTAATACTTAAAATTTTTATGTATTATTCGTTATATTGACAAATATCATAAAATATGTTATAATATGTGTAATGTGAGAAAGGGGGGTTGGGTTTGAAATACTACGCTAAATACTATCATGAATCTGTTGACGGTAGCAAGATTATTCCTGTGTGCGGTAGTGACAGTATATTATATTTAGATGGTAGACTTTCTTTTAAGAATATGGTAAACCGTGCAAGGAATCATGCATTAAGTTTGAACAAGATTCTGGATAAAGATATTAAATATTTCCGTATATTTTTACACAGTGCTTCTACTGTTGATGAAGAGTCAATAACACCCCTTAATCTGATACCTGTAATTGACTGAATTATTGACAAGCAGAATAAAATGTGTTATAATATGTGTAATGTGAGAAAAAGGGGGAAAAGTTATGGGTACAGCACTTAGACTATCAAGTCAATTTCTTTTGTTTCTGGTTTGTTTGTACATGGCGTACAGAAGTGATATGCACAGGTCATTTTTCTTAGGGCAATGTTGGTTTTTTGTTGCGTTCTTTAACCTTTTTATGGTTGTTGCGGGACTTTGGAACTTATTCAGATAGTAATAAAATAAAAGGGGGAAAAGTTATGAGTCATTTCTACGGTGAAATAAATTCTGCAGGAAAAAAGGTTACTAAGCGTGGGTTCAAGACTACAGGCATGACGGCGCATATAAGGGGTTGGCATGTTGGGGTATATGTAGACATTTATCACAATGAAGAGACAGGTAGGGATGAAGTTAAAGTATACAGGACTTCTGGTTCTGGACAGAATCACAGGATATTAGGCAACCCTGTTGAAGAGATGGTTGCACATATAGTTGAAGGTGAATAGGTGGGTCTATTATGTTTATAGGTAAATGGTATTACCGCACTGATAATGGAGATATTGAATCTGATATCATAGTTGAAGGTGATACAGAGCAAGAAGTTTTAAGTAAATTAACTGTAGATATTTTTGAATACGCAACTAAAAATGACTGTTGGTATTTTATGTATCACCTAGTCATTGCGGAACTATTGGATAGGGATATAGAAGTAATTAGATATAGATGTTGTTTTAAGTTTATATAATTTAAAGGGAGGTTGGAGGAATATTATGAACAAAAAAAATACTGTTATTGTAGAATTCTATGGTGGCTTTCACAATTCAGGTTCAATAGGCACCGTTGTACCATCAATTAATTCTTTTGGTAAATCCATTTATGATTGTGATAATTTAGTTGAATATCTTGACACAGTACTAACAGATACGCAACGTGCTAATTTGGAAAAATTCTTTTGCGGTATTGCGGGTTGTACTTGTGGGTCATGGACTAGAGCAATGATAAGAATAATAGAGTGGGAGAAAACACAATGAGAATGTATTATAATGCGTTCTTTGCTCAAGGTGAATCTGCAGAAGAATATATGGCGTTACATGCGTACAGAATAATGGATACACTTGATTCAAGTGGGGTAGATTTGTTCTCTGATGATTGTGAGCATAGCAACTTGCCTTTTCATGGTACCCTTGATGTAATTGAAACAATAGAATATCGTGGTGAAATATTCATCATAGGTAAACATTTCGGTGTACCTTATGTTAGTGTTACCAGAATAAAAAACATATAGGGGGTATTATTATGTCAAAACATAGGCAAAGAAGTGATATCTATAAACTTGTCAAGAAACAGGCATTAAAACTTATTACACAACTGGAAAAAGATATACGTACTAAACGGGTTGTTATTTGTGAAAATTATGGACAAGAAAAAATACGTAAATTTAAAGGTGAATCAGACTTTTGGAAACTACCCTTTAAAGAACAGTGTGAAATATCTGCTTTACTTGAAACTGTTGCAGATATACATTAATAAGGGGGGTTGACAAGCAAACATATTTATGTTATAATATATGTAACATGACAAGGGGGTAATAACATGCCGGATATTTATGAAATAGTTACAAACAGAATTATCGAACAGTTGGATAAGGGCATTGTTCCATGGCGAAAACCGTGGGCAATAAAGAAAGCAGTGAACTATGTCACTGGAAAACCCTATAGGGGTATTAATATGTTGTTACTTGATGAAGGTGAGTATGCATCATTTAATCAGATTAAGAAAGCGGGCGGTAAAGTCAAGAAAGGTGCTAAGTCTGAAATAGTTGTGTTTTATCAGGCTATAGAAAAGAAAAGTAAAGATGAGGTAGACGAAAACGGCGACCCCGTTATCGTTACAAAAAGAATCTTCAGATATACACCTGTGTTTAAAATTGGTGAACAAACTGAAGGACTTGAATTGAGACATACTGATAAACAGATTAGTACAATAATTAGTGGTGAACAAGTAAGTAAAAGCTATTTAACTAGGGAAAACATCAGTGTAAGTAGTGGTAAGAAAGCATCTTATAGTCCAAAAGAAGATAAGATTACAGTACCGCATATTTCAAACTTTGATTCTTCATCTGATTACTATGCTACATTGTACCATGAGATGGTGCATAGTACAGGGCATGAGTCAAGACTTAAGAGAGATATAAAAAATAAGTTTGGAGATGATAAGTATAGTAAAGAAGAATTAATAGCAGAATTAGGTGGTGCTTTTCTTTGTGCTGAAACAGGAATTAAGATAGACTACACAAACACAAGTGCGTATATTGGTTCATGGAAAAAAAGACTGAAAGAAGATAAGTCCCTTATTGTTTGTGCAAGTAAGCAAGCACAGAAAGCAGTAAAATTAATTCTAGGTGAAACAACATCTGAAAACGAAAGTGGGGGTAACTAAGATGAACGTATTTAGAACAATTTATCATGCTTTAAGAATGCGGGAAATGTGTTGGAATGACGGAACAGATGCTTCTACATGGGAGAGTACACTAAATGAAATGCTACTTAAATATCCTTTCGATGAATTCAAAGTCCTTTACTTTGATAAACAGGAAATAATTTTTAAGGGGTCAACATACTATAGTGATTACATTGGTATTAAATTTGTTGTTAAAGTAGTTTCGTGCATTTCACATACAGATATAGAATGCATTATTCTTAATCGTGATTCTTATGATGCGAACTTTCCAGAAGATGAGGTATGTGAATTCATTGAAGGTGAAGTCTACGAAACAAACGTAGAAAAAGTTCATGAAAAGTTTAAGAAAGATTACGTCATACTTATAGAAACAGATACTAATATAGAATGTCACAGGAATAATTTAAGTGCACGTACTTCTTTGGAAAAAGCAGGGTTTGTTTTTTCCTCTTCTGGTTGGGTCAACGGTAAAATTGTTGCCTTTTATGTTAACCCTAAACAAAATATAACTGCAAAGATATCAGTATTTCAATTGACAGACTTAACTACAATAGAAGAGGAATAGAGTATCCTTGACACATTTTGTAATATGTGATATAATATCCTAAGGGGGTAAGCAAATGGAAAAGATTAACCCTGTAATAAAAGAAGTACTACGTGAAATTGATTCAGTAATAATAACATTTTTTCTAGGTTGTATTTTTACTGGTATGTTTTTAGGTATACTTATTCCTATCTCTATTTATAATATACTTAAATTACAAACCTTGATATCCTTATTGTTTGGTTCAGTAATAATGGCGTTTATTTGTTTTATCAGAGTTATTGTTTTGATGAACAGAATTGGTAAAAATTTAACTGATGGAGGTGAATAAATGGATAAGATTAATCCTACGTTAAAAGAAATATTGCATGAAATTGATTCAGCAATGGTGTCGTTTATTCTAGGTTGTATTCTTACTGGTGTGTTTTTCAGTACATTTTTTATTACCATTACATATTACACACTTCAACTACGTACTTTGGTAATAGCAGTAATTAGTTCAGCAATAATGGCAGTGATTTGTTTCATCAGATTTATTAGTGTAATGAATGGAGTTAACAAAAATTTAAATAGTGGAGGTAAATAGTATGTGTATTAAATTGATTACTGAAAAAGTTATTGTTCGTGGTGAACCGCATCGAAAAATCATGGCGGTTAAAATGTTGGGGTATAAAGAATTACCTAAAGAGTATACAGAAAGGGGGCCATCATGTTTTCACGGGGGTAATCTTAGTAAGATAACCCTTAGACAAAACATTAGTGCCAATACTACGTTGAATTTTGAAATGGTTCTACCTTTAACTATACCAGAAAAAGACTTTAAGACCCTTAAAGATTTTATGTTTGCATGTGGGGACAGATTGATGAAAATTAATAAACAAAGAAAAGCAAAACATCATGATTGGCAGGGTGTAGAGGTTATCAAAATTTAGGGGGGATACCATGAAAACAAGAGTCTACCAAATATTAGCAGATTATGTACAATGTAAGCCTGTGCCTGGCGTACCCTGCGGCGGCCCTTGCTATGAACAAGCACAAAAACTTGTTAACATGACAATGGAACACTACTTTGCCACTGGAAAATGCCAATTAAGTAGAGACTTGTTTATGCAGAAGTACCCTATATTGTCTGATAAATCTACAGAAGTAAAGTTTATTTTTTACGACTATCTTTTAGTGAAAAATAAAAAACAAAAT
>Ga0123335_1009247_pt1 | contig 10266 bp, 8 predicted proteins | sample BiotimSIPDNA_2_FD_89707 | JGI IMG/M metagenome (GOLD analysis project Ga0123335, IMG submission 89707) | Anaerobic biogas reactor microbial communites from Washington, USA - Biogas_R2 time_0 SIP DNA | ecosystem: Engineered > Bioreactor > Anaerobic > Unclassified | place: Washington, USA... | reverse complement strand
TGCGTTGCAACTTCAGCCAGTCAACCTTGCCATCTTTGCCACAATGTTCAGCCAGGTTGATCGAACCCAGACAACAGTTTTCATAGGGGCCTAACCATTGTTCACCGCAGGGATTGGTGGCTTCCAGATCATACAGATGGGGGACCGGGTTGGCGCGGTTGGCAGCATCGAGGAAGAGCGCACCCGGCTCACCATTGTGGTGCGCCTGGCTGACGAATTTATCAAACAGTTCGCGAGCTTTGACAGTTTTGTGAACTTTAATTGGCACACCGGCACGTTCCGCCGCCTCAATGGTGCCGCTGAATTTCTTGTATTCCGGCGAGTGAACATCGGGAAAGCGCAGGTCCCAATCGGTGTCGTTTTCAACAGCCTGCATAAAAGCGTCGGTGATGCCGAGCGAAATATTGAAGTTGGTAATAGCGTTTTCATTCGTCTTGCAGTGAATAAAGTCTTCAACATCCGGATGATCCACCCGAAGAATTCCCATATTGGCGCCGCGACGCGTTCCACCCTGGGCGATCTCTCCAAAGGCGTGGTCATAAACTCGCAGGAAACCAACCGGGCCGGTAGCCTCACCCGCTGAAGTCTTCACCATCGAGCCAGCAGGGCGCAGCCTTGAGAAGTTGAAGCCGTTGCCGCCGCCAGTCTGCTGGATGAGCGCAGCGTTGCGCAAGGTAGAAAAAATGCCATCCGAGGCGCGTCCCATATCATCAGCGATCGGAAGCACAAAGCAGGCAGCAAGTTGGCCAAGTGGGGTGCCAGCGCCGGTGAAGGTGGGTGAATTGGGGAAGAAGCTCTTGGTCACCAGCATCTCGTAGTATGCCCTGGCGGTCTGTTCGACAGGCATACCATTATCTACGGTGTCAGCCACGTGCCAGGCAATGCGCCAGAACATTTCTTCGACGCTTTCAACTGGCTGACCATCGATACCACGACGCAGATAACGCTTGGAGAGGATCTGGCGTGAATTATCACTTAATTCGATGGAGGGCAGATCCTCAGGCAAGGGTGGGGTGGGTAATAAACCAGATGAGGTGATGGGCTTCTCTGACATAGCGAGTCCTTTGAATGGAAAATTATTTTTCTACTTCTGACAGGAGATGGTCAATCTCATTGCGTATGGTATGCAGGTCGTCCATCCGCAGATAGACGATGGCATAACGGATATAAGCAATATGGTCGAGTTCTTTAAGACCTTTGACGGCCAGATCTCCTACAACGCGGGAGTTAACCTCAGAACGGCCTTTTTTTTGGAGCTCTGCTTCAATGTTGCCAGCCAGTCTTTCAATCGCGGCGGCAGGAACCGGGCGCTTCGCACAGGCGATGCGCAGACCTGCAACTAATTTGTCGCGGTTGAATTCTTCGCGGGTGCCATCGCGTTTGACCAAAAGAGGTGTGGTGAGGATGGGACGTTCGATAGTGCTAAAGCGCTGCCCGCAGGAATCGCATTGGCGACGCCGGCGGATGCCTCTTTGGGCATCTTTCGTGGTGTCGATGACGCGCGATTCGCTATGTTGACAATAAGGACAATTCAATTTGCTGCTCCAGTAGTCATACCTATGGGTGGGGGTATATAAGCAAATCCACCGCATATATGGTGGAAAAAGTGTATCACGATCGTGGCATCAACGGCCTCTTTTACAGGAATTTAATCTTAACAATGCAGACTTTTTAAGGTTTGAATTCAAATGTGGATGAACTGTGGAGAATGCTGGTTTATCTTGCTTAAGAAGCATAGATTGGTTCCGAGATATAGATTCACTTGCGGATAGGTTCTGGAAGATGCTTCGTGTAGTAAATGCACTTGCTGATTAACAAGTTCTATTTTTGTTATTTAGACACACTTCTTAGGCTGATTTGTGTTGGGTTTACGAAAGATTGATATGCAAAACCTGGTTTTGCGCGCGCTTATTTGCCGCTGCCGCAGCAGGCTGGCCATCTTTTTTATGTAAAATAGGCAGGCTTATATTGAAATAAGCTAGTTAAGAGTCTCCAACCTTCCTTTCAAGCGGTGAAAGGAAGGTTGGAAAAGCACCAACAAGCACGATTAGGAGACTCGTGGTTTGGACAGATTATCCGCGGCGATTGCGCATGAAGGCAGGTATGTCGAGATCGACATTGTTGCCGACAAATTCGTATCGCTCAGTGGTCTGAGCCTGTGTCGCCGGTTCGGGTTTAGGCATCGGGTCTGACGGGGTTAGAATTCGCGCCCGGGTGTCGGCTCCTTGAAAAAAAGGCTGCTCCACCTCGTGAGAAGTGGGGATATTGTGATCGAAGCCTGTCGCAATGACCGTGATGCGGATGTTGTCGCCCATTGCCTCATCGATGACGGCACCGAAGATGAGGTTGACATCGGGGTGGGCGGTTTCTTTGATGATTGCAGCTGCCTGGTTGACCTCAAAGAGTGAGAGGCTTGGTCCACCGGTGACGTTAAACAGAATGCCGTGAGCGCCATTGATGGTGACATCGAGCAACTGACTTGAGATTGCCTGTTCGGCGGCGATGCGTGCGCGGTCTTCGCCAGAAGCCTGACCGACTGCCATAAGGGCGGCGCCCCCTTCAGACATGATCGTGCGCACGTCGGCAAAGTCGAGGTTGATCAGACCAGGAATAGTGATAAGTTCTGAGATGCCCTGAATGCCCTGACGTAAAACATCGTCTGCCATGCGGAACGCATCATTAAGGCCTACATTCTTTGTGATGATCTGAAGCAGACGATCGTTGGGGATGACAATCAATGTGTCTGCGTGTTGTTTGAGACGCATAGCGCCTTCCTCGGCATTCCTGCTGCGGTGCGCGCCTTCAAAAGAGAAAGGACGGGTGACGACGCCGATGGTCAGCGCGCCAATTTCTTTGGCGATTTGAGCAACGACTGGTGCAGCACCGGTTCCTGTGCCGCCACCTAAACCCGCTGTGACAAAGACCATATCGCTGCCTTTGAGGACCTCATAGAGATCTTCGGCGGATTCTTCAGCAGCCGCCTGGCCGATGGAGGGATTGCCTCCTGCGCCAAGACCGCGCGTGGATTTGTCACCAATACGTACTCGGGTGGGGGCGTTCGATTTAAGCAATGCCTGGGCGTCGGTGTTGACCGAAATGAATTCGATGCCTTGAAGACCTTCGGCGATCATGCGGTTGACTGCGTTGCAGCCACCGCCGCCAACTCCTACTACTTTGATTCTTGCAAATGATTCAGCATCCATGATATTTCTCCTATTTTGCTTGTTCAATTATGGCAATAAAACTTTTAACCAACCGAGGATGTCCGCTTTTTTCCCGGTTTGATTTCTGGATTTGCCAGGCCGCTCAGTGAGCACCTGGTTTGTTTCGCTCATCAGAATCGCCCACTGCAAAAGCCCTACGCTGGTGGCATAGGCAGGGGAAGCGATCTGATCGGTGAGGCCGACCATCTTTTCCGGTTTGCCAATGCGGCAAGGCAGATTGGTGACCCGACTGGCGAGTTTTCGGATGCCAGGCAATTGGCTGGCTCCGCCGGTGAGAACGAGGCCTGCGGGAAGCATGCCGTCATATCCGGAATTCTTAATTTCGCGTTCAACGAGCTGGAAGATTTCTTCGACACGAGCTTCGATGATGTTGACCAACTCACGACGATTGACAGTTGAGGGCTGTTCGGAGCCGAATGATTTGATTGAAAAGGTTTCTTCTTCACCGATCTCGTCTAAATTCGCGTAGCCATGCTGTAGCTTGACTTCTTCGGCCACGTCAAGAGGCAGTCTCAGACCCTGAGCAATATCGGAGGTGACAGAGTTGCCGCCATAGCCGATCACGCTGGTGTGCCAGACATCGCCGTTGATGTAAATGGCGATATCGGTTGTGCCCGCGCCGAGGTCAACGACCGCGACACCCATTGAACGCTCCGTCTCAGAGAGCACCATTTCACCCGCGGCGAGGGGATTGAGCACAAATTGTGAAACTTCAATCCTGGCGCCGGAGACGCACTGGCGCAAGTTTTCGACTGTGGAGGCAGCCGCTGTGATGATATGCGCTTCAACTTCAAGCCTGAAACCGTGCATGCCAATGGGCTGACGGATTCCGTCCTGTCCATCAATGATGAAACCACGTTGAATGACGTGGATAATTTCGCGATTGTGAGGGATGGCGACTGCCTGGGCCGAATCGAGCGCTCGATAAACATCCTCCTGATCGATCACACGACCTGAAATGCCAACCACGCCGCGGCTGTTAACTGAGGAGACGTGGGATCCAGCCAGGCTCACCAGGGCGCTATTGATTTCGAAACCAGAGGTGCGTTCGGCTTTTTCGATGGAGCGTTCGATAGCGCGCGAAGCGGATTCGATATCGGTAACGATACCTTTGCGGATGCCCATGGAGGGTTCGACCCCCACACCCAAAATGCGCAGATTGTAGCCATTCTCAACGCGGGCTACAAGCGTGCAAATTTTAGATGTTCCAATGTCTATTCCAACTACGATCGGGTCTTCCATGGTTACTGCTCCAGTCTGTAATAAGGTGCGTGTAGAAACTCCATACTGATCATAGTTGGATGCAAGTTTTGGGCCAGAATGGAGTTAACAATAGTTTTATATTCAACCAATTTCAAATCAATTTTTTCAGAGTCACTGCCGAAATAAACCTGCCAACCATTTGGATCCATCCAGCCTAAACCAGTCTCGGGGGTGTGGAGCAAATTTGTGCCTTCTGGCAGGATTTTGGCCAGTTTCTCAACGGCGTGGACGAAAGTCGGGTCGACGTTCGGTTTAATTGCTGTGTCTACTTCATCAGTGTTGACGTAGGTGACGGTTTTGGGGTCTACCCAACCGAGCGGGTGAGGGGGTTCACCCGTAGAGTAGACGGCGAGCAGTCCTCCGCTGTCTCCACGTGGGCTGAAACCGTATCCGTCTTTGTCGATCCACTGAGTGATCTCGTCGTTCTGAAGCCAGGCAATCAGCGGTTCGCGCTCAGTGACGGTGATATTAATCAGGTTGGGTAAAGAAACCGACACGTCAGCACTGGCAACTTCGGAAAAAGTAGCCAATATGACTTGTTCCACTTCCTGTGGAACCACTTCAACAATTGGTGTTCCGCCGACAGTCAGCGACTGGATCATCTCATTGGCGCTGACGCGCTGAGCGCCATTCAGGTTGACACCTGAAATTTTGAATTCATTGCTCATAGATATATAGAGCAAGGCACCGGCAGCAACGACAGCGATAATTGCTGAGACAACCCGCCAGCCGATTCTGATGTTTGGCAGGGTAGGCAAGCGTACTTCCGTACCTTCTGAACCGGTAGCCATGTAAACGCGCTTGCGGGTTTGTTGGCGAAAAGAAGGATTGCTATCGGTCGGAGTGTAGCCGGTACGGCGTTGGACGACACGAGCGGAGTTTTGGGCGTTACGGCTCTCGCGTATGGCTGGGTTGGAAACCGGCTTGTTGCGAACCGGTTCCATTTGACGCCGCGCACGGATCAAATCCGCGCGGGAGAGATTCTCGTTTTTTCTCGCCATTTAATCCTCAAATTTCCTGACTGTGGCGTCGCGTTCAGCTTTGCGCTCGAAAGCCAGTTCGATTAAGCGGTCGACAAGCGCTGAATAGCTCAACCCGCAAGCGTTCCATAGTTTTGGGTACATGCTGATATGAGTGAAACCGGGCATCGTGTTGATTTCACTGAAGTAGATCTCTTCTGTGTCTTTATCCATCAAAAAGTCAACCCGGGCGAGCCCAGCGCAATCCAGCGATTTAAAAGCCCGGATCGCGTAGTCATAAATAAGATTGGTTTGTTTTTCGCTCAATGAGGCAGGAATGCAGAGTTCAGCCACACCATTGAAGTATTTGTCGTTGTAAGTGTAGAACTCGGCATCTGGGAAGATCTCGCCAGGTACCGAATGAATGGGCTGGTCATTGCCCAGCACACTGATTTCAATTTCACGGGCGTTCAGTCCGCGCTCGACAAGAATGCGGCGATCATATCTGGCCGCTTTTTTGAGGGCTGGGATGAGTTCAGCGCGATTGTGGGCTTTGCTGATGCCGACAGATGATCCAAGGTTGGCCGGCTTGATGAACAGTGGGTATGGGGCAATTTTTTCGGCGTCTTCAAACACTTTTTCGAGCTGATTGTTGACGTCGTTGCGCGAAAAAGTCGCGTATTCGAGCACCGGGATGCCTTCGGCTTCGATAATATGCTTGCAAATTGATTTATCCATGGCGGTTGATGAACCCAAAACGCCGGCGCCGACATAGGCAGCGTCCAGGATCTCAAACATGCCCTGAATGGTGCCATCTTCACCATATGTGCCATGCAGAACCGGAAAGATAACATCAACACTTGTCAATAATCTGAGTTGGTTGTTTGAGCGGGTATAGAGATTGACTTTGCCTTGTTCGTTGATCAAGACAACTTCGCTTAGACCTGCGATTGAACCGTCTTTGAACGTCTCCAACGTTGATTGGCCGGTAAGCCACGCGCCATCCTGAGTGATGCCGACCTGATGGACAACATATTTTTCTTTGTCAATGGCTTCCTTAATCGAAGCGGCGGACATTAAAGAAACAGCATGCTCGCCGGAGCGGCCGCCGAAGAGTAATAACAGATTGAGTTTATGCTTCATAAAATTCACCTAAAAGCTCTACTTCGAGTTCAAGATCAACCCCAAACTTCTCTTTGACTGTTTTTTGGGCGAGTCGAATGAGCTTGTAGTAATCCTGTGCACTTGCCGTGCCATCATTCACTATAAAATTAGCGTGTTGACTGCTGAAAGCGGCATTCCCCTCGGCGTGACCTTTGAGGCCGGCTGCTTCGATCAACCTGCCCGCATAATCGCCGGGCGGATTTTTAAAGGTTGAGCCAGTGGATGCCCCTCCAGGCTGTGTTTTTTGACGATGATTGGTGAATTCAGTTAATTTCTGCCAGGCAGCTTCACGGGTGCTTTTTAGCACAGCAAAAGTCGCTGAAAGAATAATGGAGGGCAACCGTTCACGTTTGAGGAAACTGCTGCGGTATGCATAGCCCATGCCTTCACTGTTGAGCACTTTTTCGCCTTCCTCGCGAAAGAGGACTGTGGTGTTGATCAGGGTTTTAGATACATCCGAACCATGCGCGCCAGCGTTGCCATAGACGGCGCCGCCAACGGTTCCGGGGATACTGTTCGCCCATTCCAATCCAGTAAGCCCGCGCAAAGCTGATTGGCGCGCCATGGCGCCGAAGTTCGCTCCGCTTTCGCAATAAACATAAGGACTTTCTTCCTGCGAGTAGATTTTTATGTTATGACAGCGGTTGAGCAGAATTATGCCAGGGTATCCTTTGTCGCTGATTAGGACGTTGGCCCCACTTCCGAGAACTTTAAAGGGCACCTGATGCGACCATAGTTTTGTGGCGGCTTCGCGCATTTCGTCCAGAGTGTTGATGGGCAATAAACCCAGCGCCAGTCCGCCCACACGCGAAGTGGTATAGTTTGACATTCGTACGTTTTGCTGCAACCTGTCACCGAAGCTTTCTTCGAGCAATCGGATGATGGATTGAGTCATTGTTTGCCTCCTTGCGGGGCTGAACCTTGAAGCCGTTTAACCAGATCGGCGCTGAGTTGAGGGCCCTTGCCAGCGGAGAAGACAACCACCACATCATCATTTGCGATTTCAGATGTGATTGTGTCTACAACAGCGCTGAATTCTGGCAGATAACGTCCATGTGGGAGCGCGTCGGCGATTGGTTGCGGCGTCAGCCCGGTGTCTGTTTCGCGCGCGGCATAAATTTGTGTAATGATGACTTTGTCAGCTTTATTGAGCGCTTTTATGAATTCGTCTTTCATGGCAACGGTACGGCTGTAGGTGTGAGGTTCCCACACTGCCCAGAGGCGTTTGTGGGGATAGAGTTCGCGTACCGCGCTGATCGTTGTATTGATTTGAGTGGGATGGTGGCCATAATCGTTGATGATGACCTGACCATTTTGTGAATAAACGATATCAAATCGACGCTCAGTTCCCTGAAAATCTCTCAACGCGCTCGAGAGCAGGCTGAGATCCAGACCCAATTGATGGACGACCGAGAGGGCAGCGGCCGCGTTGAGCAGGTTATGTTTACCGGGCACGCCAACCTCAAAACTGCCTAAAGGTTCCCCGGCAAGTTCAAGCGAGAAGAGATTATGAGTGCTTCGCCAGCCAGCGCCGACAATGCGGTAATCACAGTTTAATCCAAAACCATAGGTCATCACACGATCAAGTTCAGTCGAAAAGCGGGACATGAGGCGGATGACACCCGGGTCATCGCCACAGAGGACTGCCTTGCCCTGGCGATCGGTTCTGGATAAGAAAGCGCCAAAAGCGTCGAGGTAGTTTTCGATGGTAGGGAAGCAATCAGGGTGATCATGTTCGAGGTTGGTAATCACGCTAAACTTCGGGTAGAGACCTAAAAACATGTAATCGTATTCATCGGCTTCGATAACAAACAGATCATTCAGCCCATGGTGAGCATTGGTATTGAGACCTTTGATCTCTGCGCCAAGGATGAAACTCGGGTCGAGATGAAGCGACTGTAAGAGGCTGATGAGCATGGCTGTTGTGGTGGTTTTCCCGTGCGAGCCTGCGACGGCCAATGTCGTCTTGCTGTCGGTTACGAAATGGAGAAAATCTGAGCGCTTCAACACTGGAACACCAGCGGACAAGGCCGCTGAAACTTCGGGGTCACCATCTTTGATTGCCGAAGATCTCACGACGACGTCAGCGGCTACGGCAAGCTCCGGGTGGTGTCCGAGCGCTGTGTTGGCCCCATGCGCGGTAACGGCTCTGAAATAATGTGAATCATTGAGATCGCTTCCGCTGACCTGCAAACCTCGATCGAGCAGAAGCAGCGCGATGGCTGACATGCCAGTGCCGCCGATGCCGATGAAGTGAATTTTCTTCAGACTCACAGGAACACTCCGAGGACGATTAAACAGCCAATGATTAGCGCGTAATAAATGACCGGCGCGTGGAGGTAATTGGGGAGGGCGATGGACAGGATACGTGCCGCTGCCTGACCCGCGCTGGTGGCGGTGTCTGGAGCGGTAATTCCGGCGATCGGATAATTGGCGGCTGCCATGAAATGCCACATTGAACCGAAGATAATATAACCATTCAGGGCACCCATCAGGGCTCCCATCACCACGTCTCGCGCTGAATTACGCTGAAGGCGGATTGAGTCGGCAAAAGCATTAATTGCCGGGGTTTGGTAACCGAGAAACATGCAGAGCAAAATAACGATCCATTTCGCATATAAGGTTTTATCCGCCGGCCAATCACCCGCGAATTTCGGAAGAATAATTTCGATAATAGCCAAAGCGAGAATACCTGCGAAACTTACCAAAACTTCTTTTCCCCAGCCGCGCAGGGCACCGACAATGGTGAACAGCATGATAGAGAAGTAGAAAAGAAGGTCTAGACTGATCATTTTTCCTCGTTAAGCGTCTGCCATCTCATAGAGCAGCGCGGTGATTTTCTCGGCAGCGTCAGGCTCGGCTAGAGAATTCATGGCATGGCGCATAGCCGCAAGTCTGGCAGGGTCGGACATTAGATTAGTAATCGTTGGCAATAAATCGGTCATAAGGCGTGAGTCTTCAAGAACGATGGCGGCTTTATGGTCGACAAGAAAATCCGCGTTAACTTTCTGATAGCGCCAGGCATAAGGATAGGGCACCAAAATTGCTGGCAGGCCGAAATATGGATATTCGCCAAGCGTGGAAGCGCCGGAGCGCGAAATCACCAGATCCGCCGCTGTATAAGCCGCGCCCATTTCATGAAGGTAGGGAAATGCCTGGTAGCGGGGACCGAGGTGCGCGGTGCGCTTCTGGACGCTTTCCCAGTCAAGATGACCGGTCAGGTGAATGACCTGAAAATGTTCAACCAGGGACTCAATGTTAGCGACGACTGCGTTGTTAAGGGAGCGTGCGCCGCTTGAGCCTCCGGTGAACAGGAGGGTTCTAATGGTTGGGTCAAATTGGAAATAAGCGTGAGCTTCAGTACGGTTCCACTTTTTAAGACTTTCACGAATAGGGTAGCCTGTCACGGTAATCCTTTCTTTTTTCCTGAAGAACTTTCTTGAATCTTCCACACTCACAGCGATCTTTTTAGCGAAGTGGGAGAGCCCTTTGAGGGCTAATGCCGGCTCAATATCCGGCACGTACAACAAAATGGGCAGTTTTCGTCCTGCCAGCGCCATCGGTATGGCAACATAGCCGCCAGTAAAAAGGAGCGCATCGGGTTTGAATTCATTGATGATCTGCTTTGACCGCTGGTAGCCTTTGAACAGTTTAAT
>Ga0123335_1009244_pt1 | contig 10271 bp, 8 predicted proteins | sample BiotimSIPDNA_2_FD_89707 | JGI IMG/M metagenome (GOLD analysis project Ga0123335, IMG submission 89707) | Anaerobic biogas reactor microbial communites from Washington, USA - Biogas_R2 time_0 SIP DNA | ecosystem: Engineered > Bioreactor > Anaerobic > Unclassified | place: Washington, USA... | reverse complement strand
GCAAAACGGACGCAGAAGAAAAACGCAAAGCCTTCCGTGAAAAATTTTACAGCACTCTCGGCAGAGTAGCAAGGGAAGAGCAAATCAAATTCATCACACAAGGCACCATTAAAGCTGATGTAATCGAAACCGTAAAAGGCATAAAGTCTCAACACAACGTTTTAGGGCAAATCGGCATTGACTCACAGATTTACGGCTACAAAATCCTCGAACCCCTCAAAGAACTATTCAAGCCCGAAGTCCGCATGGTTGGACGAGAACTGGGCTTGCCCGCTGAAATCTCCGAGCGCATGCCCTTCCCCGGACCAGCCCTGTCACTTAGGATTCTAGGCGAAGTAACCGCGGAAAAAGCGGCAATCGTTCGCAAAGCAACCCAGATAGTGGAAGAAGAAACCAGCAGTTTAGGCACCTTCCAAAACTTCGCTGTACTCCACAACGACAAAGCCACAGGCATAAAAAATGACAAACGAATGTACGGCAACATCATCACCGTACGAATCGTGGCATCCACAGACGCTGTAACCGCACAAGCCGTGCAAGTGCCCTACGAGAAACTATTGAAAATCAGCAAACGCATAACAAGCGAAATTCCAAGCGTTGTCCGCTGCCTCTACGACATAACCGATAAGCCGCCAGCAACAATAGAATTCGAATAAAAACCCTAAAGGGGCAGTGTTCCGCCCCAAAACATTACTTTCTTTCGCATCAACTTAACGTATTCTTTAAGCACATCTTGCTCTGCCGCGGTTAAATCATCCAAATGCTCCGCAAACAGCTTCTTAACATCATCCTCGGGAACCTTAACAAACAGCACGTCACGCTCGAAAATGTGGCGTCCAACAATCGGTTTATCCATAGACATCGCTACCTGCGCTCCCTGCTTAGCTTCAGGCACCGCTTTGCCTTCATCTTGAACCTGTGAAACCTCGCCAACGTCTGAGCCGTCTTCAGCGCGAATCAAGCTAACACGAGGCGCCAATCGTCCAGCAAGCACTTCCACGCCGACAATCGCTGGTTTAGCACGGCGGAAAATGCAGTTGGGCATGACAGTGATTTTTCCAGGCTTCACTAGTGCCCCAAATTCTTGCTCGCTCTTAGCTTCACGCTTGTTCTTAGCCCACTGCATGTAATTGTCAATCAGGTTGTAGATGATTGCTTCTTTAAAGATGGGGATGTTGTTTGCAGCGGCTTCCTCTTCAGCGTCAGGCAATAATTTGACGCCAAACGCTAAAATCGCTCCCATCAAGGGTTCACTATTTTTAACCACAGAAGCCTCAATCACATCCCGCTTGCTAATATCACCAACATCAGCCGTGCGCACTTGAACATTGTTGTTTCTTAAAATTTCTGCCATCGCTTCAAGCGAACCCAACGTGTCAGCTTTAACTATTACGCCATCAATTTCGGTGGTGATTCGGATTCTGCCGATTTCTTCAGTGATAAGCTTACAATATTTTACAGGGTCCTCGCCGGCTGGTACAGCAAACAACGGCGCACCAGCCAATGCGCCATCCAAGCCAGTGGCTACAATCTTGATTCCAGCCGCCGCATAAACACTTTCAACAGACGAAAACTTGTCATGAGGGTCCCGAATTTCATCAAGGGGCTTGGGCACTAAAATCGCTCGGACCCGAGTAGTAATAGGGTTATTTTTGCCGCCAACAACAATTACATCATCCTTCCGCAACGTCCCATCATATACAATAGTGTTCAACGTTAAACCTAAACCAGGCTCATCTTTAACCTCCAAAACCGCACCCTTGGCAGCGCCCTCAACGGTTTGCAACCGCTTCTTTAGAAACTGCTGAGCCAAACCTACAAGAACCATTAGTAGCTCGTTGAGACCTTCCCCAGTTTTGGCGCTAGTCGGCACCAACGCCAAGTTAATTGTAAAATCGCGGATATGGTCGAAACGGTCAGTTTTAAAGCCGAGACGCGAAAACTCGCCCATCACTTGATACAAGCGGTTATCAAAGTCTTCACGCACAAAACTTGACTGACCATTATATGACTGCATAAACGATTTTGTATTGGAAGATTTCCAGCCGGGTATACGGTCAATCTTGTTAACGGCAACAATAAAAGGAGTCTTTTTCGCCCTGAGAATCTCGATGCACTCAAACGTTTGAGCCTCAAAACCCTTCAAAATATCAACCACCAAAATCGCAATGTCCGCAACGCTTCCGCCGCGACGCCTCAAATTCGTGAACGCTTCATGACCAGGCGTATCCACGATAAGCAAGCCTGGAAGCTCAATGCCGGCTTTAAAGTTGGCAACGTAGGGGCCAATGAGTTGTTTGAGGGTTTCAACTGGGAAGTAGCTTGCGCCAATATGCTGGGTCATGCCTCCTGCTTCTCTAGCCTGCACGCTGGTTTTCCGCAGCTCATCCAGTAATGAAGTTTTTCCTGTATCTACATGTCCAAGAACACAGACGATTGGTTGACGAATCGGCACTTAAGGTTCCTCCGTTAGTGATAACTTGATTTTGATGATAATGTATCGTTGACTAATAAAAATACTCATTAAAGGTTTAGACGTTCACACTTGTATACTTTACCTTGAACGCCCCTAACAAGACTTTTAAGCTTAATGTGCCTACTTGAAAACGGTGAAACCATGCCTTATTGCACAAAATGCGGTTCAGCAATAAAACCAGAAGATAAATTTTGTCCAGTATGCGGGGCTCCAGCCGCCAAGTTTACAAGCGAAGAGTTTTCAGTTAAAGGCAACGACCTGATTGACCGCGTCAGAGAACTGCTGCATGAAGGCAACGTTACCCGAGTAATCGTAAAAGATGAGGCAGGTAAAACCTTGCTTGAAATTCCAGCCACTGTGGGCGTTATTGGAGTGGTTTTGGCTCCATGGCTTGCGGCATTAGGGGTTATAGCCGCTTTAGTTACTAATTGCAAAATCGTTGTGGAAAGAAGAGAATAAAAAGTTAGCTTGCTTATTCTCGGGGTTTAACCAGCAGCAGGAAGATACCCACAATAAGCACAACTACGCCTAAAACTATAAACAGCCAACTGTAAACACCTAAACTGTCACTTCCAGTGCTTGTTGCTGTGAAATAAAGCATTACTGCACTTATGATGATTAGGATTATGCCAACTAATCTTTCAGCTAAAACTAACCAGTAAGATTCGCCTTCGCTCATGTCAATGTTCCAACCTGTTTCTCCAAGTTAATTGCTACATTAAACATAGAGGGGTTATTTTAAATTATTTGTTATTTCCCAAATTCAGCCACAAATGGGAAGGATAAAAAGGTTTAACCCGTCAGAAGCAACAAAGGCAGCAAACGGTATGCCAAAAAAATAAGAAAGAACAATAAAAAACTACTTTTTCTTCTTGCCCTTACTAGGCGCACCATCAAGCTTAGTAGGCAAATACTCATCCACAATATACGTTAAACCGTAACGACTGAAAGCTTCAAGTTCCGTCTTACGCCTAATCTTTAAGAACATCTTTATTTCCCGCTGCCAAACAGGGTCATTTTGGTATCTTGGGTCCTTTTGCAACTCATACAGCCGTTTAATGTCTACATCGTCAAGTGGGTCAGTAGGTAGTTTGTACTCTACGATGTCGCTTGCCCAAACGCCACTCCAAACAGCGTCAGGAGTATTCAAGTCCCTTAAGTGCGCCGCGTTAGCTGAACCTGAAATGATGACTTGAGCAATGTGCATTCCCCACGGGTCACCGTCGGTTAGAATGTAAACTGGCAAACCAAGTTCATCATGTAATCGGCGTATGAAGCTGCGAGTTTGCCTTGGGGCTTGTCCACCGCATGAGATTAACAGTGACTTATGTTTGCTATGGACGCTTTCTTCGATGAACCTTGTGAAGAGTGCACCTTTCTCGATGGCGATTACCTTGTTAGCGCTGGTTTTTATGAACTCTGAAGAGGTAACCGCGGGTCCAATTAGTACGCCGTCGGGGTGGCTGGTTAAATTAACCGTTTTACCTTCATAACCAGGCACGGTATAGCCAATGTCTAAATCACCGAAAATCGCGCTTCGCTCTTCTGGAAAAATACTAAATTCTTCTCGCGCAAAACCTGTAAGGGTTTCTAAGTCAGTGATTATGTTGTTGGATTCCTGCTGATCAGCAAAGGTCATCTCGTAAGCTTGCGCAGAGTAGTAGACATCTCTTAACGTTGAAGTTTTACGCTGACTAGTAAGTTCATTACTAAACATTGCAACCCAAGCAAGCTGCGTAAAAGGTTTAATGTGTCGTATGTTGCGGGCGTTTCGACCAACATTTTTCTCACCTAGAATGTATTGACGCAAGGTGGGGTCGTAGGTGATGTTTTCTGTTGAGCGGCTTGGCATATTAACTGTTGGAAAAACACCTTGTTCTAATTGGTCGTAAACATTTGCGCCAAAGGCTTTAAGTTCCTTTATGACCTCTTGCTTTTTCTCTGTTATCTTAACTTTCTTCTGCTCCATACTTCTGCACGCTCTTTAGTAACTTTTCTATATCTGGGGCTTTCTCTTTCCCAGCTAACATGGCGGAAAACTGGGCAATTTTTGGCAGGTACTTGCTAAAAATGCTTAATCTTTTCTTTTCCATGTGCACGTGTTCTTTGCGGCTAAGGAAATGCTGCAACTGACGAGAAACTTCTCGAAGGGCGTTTGCTTCTTCTTTTCGAACTTCTGGTCGGTCAGCGATGAATTCTTTACCAACCGTTTTATACGGCACTTTAGTGCTGCAAACGTGGATTACAATGGCGATTGGCATGTCAGAGGCGACTTTGTAGCGTCGCCAATTCATCGATGAGATAACCTTGTACGCCACATCGCTTGCTTCATCGTAAAGCAGTGGAATTTTGTTGGCAAAACGGTAAATTACAAAGTTGCCGGTTTTAGGAATATCTCCACCGTATGCTATGGCCATTTCTACAATGAACGGGTGACCCGCATAAGTGGATGGTTTACGCTGATGAACCACAAGATACTCAGGCTTTAACTCTTTCATGATACCTGCTTTCAATAGTTCCTCGCCCAACGGTGAAAGACAGTTGGCGTCAGGGGGCAAGAAATCCTTAAACTTCTTTAGATTCTGCATCAGCTTAACGATTTCTTCATGAGTCAGTTTTTTGGGGTTCTTGCTTGGAGGTATACCAGCAAACTCAAGGAATTTTTGAGCGGTTATTTCACCTACACGGTGGAAGTGTCCTCTCAAGAAGCTTGACATGTTAGTTGATGATGTAATTTGGATTAATCTTTGAAGTAACTCCACGTCTACGCCGTAGGGGTGGGGAAGGGTTTCTGTGGGTGGATCAGGCATTGCTGTGGTGGCACGGGTGAACTTGTAGAGTCTGCCTTTGGGATCTACAAACGTCAAGTTGGCGTACGGATTGACCATTGCGGTTTGCTTGAAGTACTCAATAATTTTTGGCATAGCACGAAGGTAGTCGCCTTCAAGGTTGAATTCTACGATGGTTCCATGCCAATTGTCTTTGTTAATGAGGACTTTGCGGTCAAGAATTATTGGGCGGTTTCGTTGGATATCAATCATTAATGTGAAAGTGTAAATTTTTGCTTGACCAGTGCTTGAAGTTACGATTGCGGGTTTATGCGTGGTTACCTGCCCATAAAGGACAGCCATTTTTCCGCCTAAACCAAAAGTGCCCCTCATTTGCTTGAGCTTGTATTTTGAGCCGTAGAGAACTTGACCAAAAGCTGACGGAATAAACTTTGGTTGGATGCCGCTGCCGTTATCTTGAACCCGAAGCTTGTAAATTTGGGTTTCTTTTGTAGCTTCTCCCTCATAGGATAAGCGAACGTAAATATCGGGTGGAATCTTTTGGCTTTCTGCAGCGTCAAGCGAGTTTTCGACAACCTCGCGTATTGCCACGAAGATGGCGCGAGATGGATTTGTTAAGCCTGCGATGTCGCGATTCCTGTAGAAAAAGTCTGATGCGCTTATTTCTTCAAAGGTTGCTTGAGCCACTTGTCGCCTACCCACTTTCCAGTTTCTGTTTTTGTTTTTCGCTTAGTATACTTGTTGCTTGTTCTTTAAGTTAACTGAGCTTTAGGGCTAAACTTTACCTTTATTAAACTGACAAGAAAACAGTTTTATGTAATTTTTTATCACAAACAAGTCAATTATACAAGCTGCTGAACGCTAATTTTTCACTAACATGCGTGCAATATTTCGCCTTCAACAGTTGAACGTTAACCAGCATCACGGCAAATTCACCCACAGACATTCAACAATTCGCTTAAACACTGAACAACCGTTAAATGCAATCACCAGCCAACCCCTGCAAGTCACTTAAAAAAGCAGTAAAAAAAGAGCGGCTCTAGACAGCTAACTTTAGCTGCTTATTTGTATGTTAATGTAGAGCACAACTCTTCCACTGTTCGGTTAAGAGTCAGCTCCGCCATGTTACGACCGTAATCCAAGATTCGCCTTGTACTGTCATAGATTAACCGCAGAACCGAAGTTACGCTGGGATCAAGCTTTTTGCTTGAAATAAGCATAACCAACTCGTTTTCCAAAGACATCATTGACTCACGCCTCGAAATTAGTTTTTCCGCATCCTTATAATCGCGTTTAAACACTGCTCGTATAGCATCATCGTATAATTGCTGTGCCTGAGTTGAGAAATTAAGCAATTGGGAATAGATTTCCTCATCAATGCCCTCTTTAACAAAGAGAGTTTCGTCATCAATCAATTTTCGAAAATCCCCAAGGTGATTTATAACGTTTACAGCGTTTTCAGTCATGTTCTCAATGTCATTCACAGCAATACGATACAACAAGAATTCCTTTGGTGTTTTAAAACCGAGTTCACGGTACAAGTTGCGTTCGATACCATACTTTAACTGTCTAACAATATAGAGGCCAAGACGATTAACATCGTTGTGTGCATTAATCACGCTATCAAATAAACTGGTACTTTTATCCTTTAAGGCTAAAACAGCGTCACGGTTTGCTGCAAGAGCCACAATTGCCATACGCCTAACAGCTTTCTCGATAGAAAACTCGGAATGCCGAATTAAAATCTGAAGCGTTATCCCCTCTGCGGTTTCATCGATTATTTCAGCGCCCAAAAAGGTATCCCTGACAAAATTTTTCATTTCATTCTTTACTTTTGTTACATCCTTGATGTTTTTGAAATGAATATGAATTATGTCTGCTCCAATTGCGTATAGGGCACGTATCATGCGGAGAGCTGATTCTGGGGACTCTTTTGAGTCAACGTTTATGTAGTATTCCTTGGGTTTAGAAGCGTCGAAGCCTTCTTTTTCTTTTATTTTCCTTGGAACTAAAGTTAGTGTTGAATCTTGTTGTATGTTGAACGCAATCTCGCTTCCACGGTCTAAGCCAAGATCCTGTACCCATTCTTTGGGGAGAGAAATGATGTATGATCCTCTGCCTGTGCATTGGACACGTCTATATCCTAAGTCTTTTTCTGCCATGATCAATCACTCTTACACATGTTTCATTTAGAATACATGTATCATTAACTACCATATAAATGATTTTCAACAAAGTTATATAGATTACATGTTATTGGATGGGACACAACACAAACAAGAAGGCAAAAAAATGACCATAAACAGCTGCAAAGTAATCATAAAAAATCCTAAACAAACAACCACAACAAACGGCGTAGCATACACATCTGACGTAGAATTATATATTTCCTTACTAGACTGCCCACGCTAAACGCCAAGAAAAAAAGAATAGAGGTTTGGAAATGAAGAGAATAATCGCTATTCAAGAAAACTGCATAGGCTGCGGACTATGCGAAGTCTACTGCACCGTAGCCCATTCAAAGTCAAAAGACATAATCAAAGCCTACAACAGCGAACTCCCCAAACCCATAAGCCGAGTTATATTGGAAGTTAACAAGCCCATCTCGTTTGCCATCCAATGCCGTCACTGCGAAAACGCGCCCTGCGTAACCGCATGCCTATCAGGCGCCATGCAAAAAGACCAAAACACAGGATTAATCACCCACAACAAAGAAAAATGCATAGGATGCTGGACATGCGTCATGGTTTGCCCATACGGCGCCATCAAAATGGACCAGCAAGGCAAAGTCGTCGCCAAATGCGACTTCTGTCTGGACCTCAATGAGCCCGCATGCGTTGCCAACTGCCCCAACCAAGCGTTAGTAGTAAAAGAGGTGAAACCATGACCGCAAAGTACCTAATTGTGGGCGCTTCAGCAGCAGGCACTGGCGCAGTTGAAGCCATCCGCGAAATGGACCCAATAGGCACTATCGTCGTGGTCTCTGAAGAGCAATGCACACAGTATAGTCGACCGATGATTAGCGATTTTGTCAGCGGCAAGGCTGATGTTCAAAAAATGAAGTGCCGAAATGACAGCTTCTGGAAAGAAAACAATGCAGAAATGCGCCTTGGTAAAAAAGCAGTAGCGCTAAACCTAAACGAAAAAACAGTAACCCTTGAAGATGGCGAAAAGATTGCCTACGAGAAGCTTTTGCTTGCAACAGGCGGCAAACCTTTCGTTCCAAAAATGGAGGGGCAAGACAAAGATGGCGTATTCACCTTTACAACCTTAGCCGATGCACAGCGCCTCACTGAAAAGATTGACAGCATACAAGCGAAGAGTGCAGTGGTCATCGGCGCAGGCTTAATCGGGATAAGCGTTACTGACGCGCTGGTTAAGCGTGGCTTAAGAGTCACAGTTGTTGAACTGCAAGAAAAAATCCTCAGTCTACTCCTAGATGCGCAAGCCTCAGACCTCGTTGAAAAGCTAATTCGCAAAACAGGCGTCAACTTTGTAACTGGTCAGTCAGTTCAAAAAATCGTCGGACGCAAAGAAAATGAGGACGCAGTTGGCGGCGTAATCTTGACAAAGGGCGACCAACTTCCCTGCGACATAGTCATAGTAGCCATCGGCGTCATCCCACGCATTGAACTCGTCGCTGGAACCCCAGTTAAAACCAACCGAGGCATCGTAGTAGACGAACACATGCAAACAAGCGTTCCAGATGTCTATGCAAGCGGTGACGTTGCAGAAGCTTACGATTACATCTTAAACCAGAATCGGCTCTTGCCGCTCTGGCCTCTCGCCGTATTGGAAGGCAAAATTGCAGGCTACAATATGGCTGGCTTAAAGACCGGCTACGAGGGTGGCACAAACATGAGCAGCCTCAAGTACTTTGGCGTACCAATCGTTTCAATAGGTTTAGCGAACCCAAAAGATGACCCAACGCTGGAAATTCTCGTTAAGCAAGACGTTAATCGCGATGTGTACAAGAAACTGGTGTTAAAAAACAACTTTATCGTCGGCATGACGCTGGTTAACCGCATAGAACGCGCAGGCATCCTCTACAACCTAATCAAAAACAAAGTCAACGTGAAAAAACTCAAGAAAGACCTGCTGCGGGACGATTTCAACTTGGCAGTTTTACCTGTTGGTCTTCAAAGAAAAATGTGTGTGATACAATAATGGACAAGAATGATAGAAAAATAATCAACCCTTACGGGCACGACAAGGATTTCTCAGGCTGCGCCATCTTCGGCATGATGAACACAGATGGCAAACGGTTTGGCTCCAAAGACCCAGTGCGTGCTATAGCTAACATGCATGACCGAGGAAACGGCTTAGGCGGCGGCTTTGCAGTCTATGGCATATATCCACAATTCAAGGATTACTACGCATTCCACGTGATGTACCTAAGCAAGGATGCCAAAGAGAAAACAGACAGAATCCTAGCTTCGCGTTTCGACATCATTTACGATGAAGAAATGCAGACGAGACCAGCCAACGTAAGTGACCCCCCAGTGGTTTGGCGTTACTTCATGCAGCCTAAAAAGCGTCGACCAGAAGGGCAAGCAGAAGAAGACTACGTCATAGAAGCCATCATGCGCATCAACACGGAAACTGGCAAAGCATTTGTGTTTTCAAGCGGCAAAGACATGGGCGTTTTCAAAGGCGTCGGCTTCCCAGAAGACATTGCAGACTTCTTCTGCCTAGAAGACTATCAAGGCTACTTGTGGTCATGCCACAGCCGTTTCCCCACAAACACGCCAGGCTGGTGGGGCGGCGCACACCCATTCAACATCCTTGACTGGACAGTCGTGCACAACGGTGAATTGTCCTCTTACGGCATAAACCGCCGCTACCTGGAAATGTACGGTTACAAGTGCACCATGCAAACCGACACAGAAGTCTTAGCATACGCCATCGACTTGCTAATGCGAAAGCAGCGCTTGCCAATGGAGCTTGTCGCACAAATTCTTGCGGCACCACTCTGGAGCGAAATTGACCGCATGGAACCAAAAAAG
>Ga0123335_1009241_pt1 | contig 10273 bp, 19 predicted proteins | sample BiotimSIPDNA_2_FD_89707 | JGI IMG/M metagenome (GOLD analysis project Ga0123335, IMG submission 89707) | Anaerobic biogas reactor microbial communites from Washington, USA - Biogas_R2 time_0 SIP DNA | ecosystem: Engineered > Bioreactor > Anaerobic > Unclassified | place: Washington, USA... | reverse complement strand
TCCTTCGGCCAGTCGTAGCCCTTGCCCGGGAGGGCAAAGGGAAAGAAGGCAGAGACGCCATGCTGAAAGCGGAGACTTTCTACTTCAACCGAATCCAAGGAGCAATAACACCCTTCCCGACAGACGATACCGCGCTGGTGGTGGTCATGCTCCGCCACATAGCGGACAGGCTCGAAAAGAGCACACCGGAGACAAAGAAAAACGTAGAACACGTTCAAAAGAGCTTCGTGCCGATGGACGTACAAATAAACTTCAAAAACGAGGAGGTCAAGTAAAATGGCAACAACACAAAAACAGACAGGTAACGAGGTAGCAAAGACGGACCAGAACCAGACACTCGCCATGAGCGAAAGGTTCACCAACACAGTGCTGAAGGAATTCGGTAGCAACGTAGCCGGAGCGCTTCAGGTAACCGACTACCAGAGGCAGCTCATACAGGGATACTTCATATCCATAGACAGAGCGCTGAAAACAGCAGAGGAGGAACGCCTCCGCAAGAACACCAACAACAGCGACCACAAATGGGACAACGACCTGCCGGTCAATTGGAACACGGTCAACTTGAACGACCTCGCCCTCGACTTGGTACACTACGCTCGCATGGGACTGGACATGATGCAGGACAACATGCTCTTTCCGATCCCATTCAAGAATAACAAGCGGAACTGGTACGACGTCAACCTGATGGAGGGATACAACGGAATCAGATACATCGCCGAGAAATACGCGGTCGAGGTTCCGACAGCGGTAACGGTCGAGGTGGTCTACAACAGCGACTCCTTCCGCCCCATCAAGAAGGGCAAGGACAACCGGGTAGAGAGCTACGAATTCGAGATAACAAGCGCCTTTGACAGAGGGACCATAGTCGGCGGCTTCGCATACCTCGAGTTTGCGGACCCGACCAAGAACGAGCTCATCATCATGTCGATGAAGGACGTCGAGAAGCGCAAGCCACAGTACGCCAGCGCAAACTTCTGGGGAGGCAAGAAGAAGGAAAAGATAGACGGCAAATGGCAGGAGGTCGAAGTCGAAGGCTGGCTGGACGAGATGGTACGCAAGACGCTTATTCGCGAAGCATTCAGCGCCAAGCACCTACCCCGCGACCCGAAGAAGATAGACGACGCCTACCAGTACGCGAAGCTCAGAGAAGCGCGCTACGCAGAGATTGAAGCTCAAAACGAAATCGACGGCAACGCCAACACCATCCTGATCGACACACCACAACCGGCGCAGCTGCCCGAAAGAACCGTAGATATGAGCACCGGAGAGGTTATCGACTTCACGGACGAAGCTCCGACCACAACGCAGGTAAAGAACAAGCAGGCGCCCGCTAACACAGCCAAAGCGGAGCAGATAGAACTCGCACCGCCGACGTTTTAATGGACATAAAAGTATTCGCATCCGGCAGCAGCGGAAACGCCTACCTCGTAAGCGACGAGAAGACGACCCTGCTGCTGGACGCGGGGATACCCCTGCGGGAGATACAAGTCGCCTGTGGTTTCAGAGTGCGCGAGATAGATGGCTGTTTGATCACGCACGCCCACAAAGACCACAGTAAGGCCGCAGAAGGGCTGGCAAGGCTCGGAGTAGACATATACACCAGCGCGGGCACAATCGAAGCGTGTGGCCTCACAGGGCACCGCATACAGACGGTAAAAGCGCTGGAGAGCATAACCATAGGAACATTCAAAGTGCTGCCCTTCGACGTTCAGCATGACGCCCCGGAGCCGCTGGGCTTTTTATTGGAGAGCACGGCCAACGGAGAACGGCTGCTTTATTTTACAGACACCTACTACATCAAGTACCGGTTCGACCGCCTGACCTACATCATGGCGGAGTGCAACTACAGCAAGGAGGCGCTGCTTAAAAGCATAGAGGCCGGATACGTCCCCATAGAACTGGTACCGAGATTAGTAAAGAGCCACATGAGCTTAGAACACTTTATCGAAATGCTAAAAGCGAACGACCTGACCGACGTCAGGCAGATATACCTCCTCCACCTTTCCGACAACAACAGCGACGCGGAACATTTCAGGGAGGAAGTACGAAGGGCGACCGGAGCGGAGGTCTACGTTTGCTAACAGGAGGTGAAATACATGGCAAGAACAAGGAGCATTAAACCCAGCTTTTTTGACAACGAGATACTCGGCGACCTTCCGCCCCTAACCCGCCTTCTGTTCATAGGGCTATGGGGAATAGCCGACCGAGACGGGCGGCTGGAAGACAGGCCGAAACGAATAAAGAAGGAGCTCCTCGGCTACGACGACGTGAGCACAGACGAAGTGAGCGGCATGCTGCAGTCGCTGCACGATACCGGCTTTATAATCCGGTACGCAACGCAGGACAAGGACTACATCCAGGTGATCAACTTCGGCAAGCACCAGAACCCGCACGTCAAGGAAAAAGCGAGCGAAATTCCGCCGCCACCGGAGGAGTCAACATACAGAGCCTACGGAGAGGGATACGACGAAGAAGACGAAGAAAACGACGAGCACCAGACAAGCACCGGGCAAGTATCGGGCAAGCACCAGACAAACACCATACAAGCCCCGCCTATTACTGGTAACCTATCACCTTCTACTGGTAACCTTCCACCCGGTAAAGAGGAAGACCCGGAGGAAGAACCGGCAGAAACGGCCAGCCAGAAACGATTTGACCTTTTCTGGGCTGCTTATCCGAAGAAGGTCGGGAAGAAGGCAGCACAAAAGGCATGGAAGAACGCGAAGGTGAGCGCCGACCTATTCGACAAGATCATGAACGCCGTAGGCAAGGCACGAATTACAACCCAGTGGCTGCGAGAGGGAGGGCGATACATACCCAACCCATCAACATGGCTAAACGAAGGCCGCTGGGACGATGAGATCAAGGAGGTAGACATAGATGCAGAGCATAGGAGCGATAATCGGGGAGATAGCAACGGCCCCGCCGAAACTAACGCGAGAAGAAAAGGCCCAGCAGCGCCAGGATTTAAACCAGCAGGAGAACCAGACGACGACTGAGCCGACCGAGAGGAAAAACAAGTATGAGGTGAGCTCAAGGGACGCCGAGAAATACGGAGGCGTAAAGGCGCCGGAGCCTGCAGCTTGTGAGTTTTGCAAAGCCGCGCTTTATTACAAAGGCATTCTGAACTTCAGGAACAACAACGAGGTCATGATCTGGATGGAAAACCCGGAGCGCTGCAGCTGCAAGAAGGCGCAGGACTACTGGACGAAAGAAGACGCCAGAGTGGAAGCGGAGAAGGCCGCCCAGGAGCGCCGGGAAGCGGACGCCAGGATGCAGGCCAAAGTAAACAGACTATTCAAGGAGAGCGGCATCCGCGGCAGATTTCAGAACCGGACCTTTGACAAATTCATAGTGAACAACGAGAACCGAAAGGCATACACAGTGGCCAAGAGATACGCTGACACTTTCCACGACAGGATACCGCAAAAAGACGAACGAGGAAACACAAAGCCTCCGGCCATCGAAAGAAACGGCCTGCTGATGATAGGCAGCTACGGCACCGGGAAGACCCACCTATCGACAGCGATCGCAAACCAGCTGATACAGACCGGCATACCGGTAATCGCAATGACCATGATTGACTTGCTGGCACGGATAAAGCAGAGCTACGACGACACGGACAGAGTCAGCGAAGCCGAGATAATGAAAATTTATGAAGACATTCCCCTGCTGATCATTGACGACATAGGCAGCGAGCAGCCGACCGAATGGGGAATCACCCGGATATACGCAATCATAAACGCACGGTACGAGGCATACATGCCCACGATCGTAACGACCAACTACGGCACCGAGGAGCTGATAAAGAGAATGACCCCGGGCGGAGACAGCCACAACGCCGAGAAAACAATAGACCGGCTGAAGGAGATGAGCGAATACCTGGAAATGTTCTGGGAGAGCTGGAGAGGGAGGTAGCATGAAGAACACATTAACAGACTTAAACAATTACCTTTTTGAGACAATAGAGCGGCTTATAGACGACGACATGACGGAGGAACAGCTCAAGAAGGAGATAACGCGGAGCCAGGCAGTAACATCGGTAGCCGCGACAATAATTCAAAACGGAGAGCTGGCCCTTAAGACCATGAAGCACCTCAACGAATACGGGATAGACACTCCAAAAGATAAACTGCCGCCAATGTTGGAGGCGAAGGCATGAGACGGTACCCGAAGGAAATTCACGAATTCATAGCCGAGAACGTCAAAGGGAGAACCACCGCGGAGCTGACGACACTCGTTAACGAAAAATTCGGACCTTTATTCACCGAAGGGAAAATGAAGTCATACAAAGGAAACCACAAGCTCAAGAGCGGAACTCCCGTCGGACTTCCCGCCGGAGGACCAACAAAGCTATACCCGAAAAAGGTGCGAGATTTCATACGAGACAACCATAAGGGAACAGGACCCAAGGAGATGGCGGAGCTACTAAATAAAACCTTCAGGACTGATTATACCCAAGAACAGATGAAATCATTCTACGGCAACAACGACATCAGCAGCGGCCTGACCGGATACTTCAAAAAAGGACACGTCCCGCCGAACAAAGGCAAAACCGGATACTCGGCGCCAGGAAGCGAAAAGGGATGGTTCAAGAAAGGCCAGGCTTCACACAACAAAATGCCGGTAGGCACAGAGGTCATCAAAGGCGACGGATACCTGTGGAAGAAGATAGCAGAGCCGAACAAGTGGAGGCAAAAGCACATCCTCGTCTGGGAGGAAAAGAACGGCAAGGTGCCGGAAGGCCACGTTTTAACCTTCCTCGACGGAGACAGGACCAACGTCGACATAGAGAACATAGCGCTAATAACGATGGCGGAATCCCTGCAGCTTACAAGAATGGAACTCAGGAGCGAAAACCCGGAGTTTACTAAAACCGGAATACTGATAGCCAGGATCACAACGACCAGGCACGCACTCAGTAAGAAGAAGAAAGGAGAACATCATGGCCAAGAAGCGGAACTGCAGAATGACTGATGAGGAGAAGAAAATGCACGAGAGAGCAATCAAAATAAGAAAAATGACAGACGCGCAGCTTTGCGAATTCGTGGACAGGACATACGGGAGAGGCATGGAGGAAGGAGCGAAGCTCGCAGAGGCACAAATGGAGAAGACGAAAGAGGCAGCTGCAGACGGCGCAGCATGCGTGAAAGACTTCATCGAATATTTAACCGGAAGGATAGGCACCGGGAACCGGATCGGGAACGGAACGATCCTGCAGCTCAACAGAGAGCTGGACGCCGCAAAGAAGGCGGGCATGTTCAGAGGAGAAGCGCAATGAGGAGCCACGCCAATCGAGGACAGCCGTTCGAAGAATTCCTCGAATTCGTACACGCAAGATACCAAGCGGACGGAACCGCATGCGTTCACAAGGTACCGACCGAATTTATACCCTTAAGGGACGGAACCGGCAGAGTGGTAAACGCCAAGGTAGAACGCAAGAGCTGCGTGGACTACCTGGGGAGATACAAAGGGACACCGGTAGCGATCGAAGCAAAGCATACCGAGAGCGATCGAATCCAATTCTCCCGGGTAGAGCCGCACCAGGCGGACTACATGGACGACTTCTGCAAGCACCCGGAGGCGATCGGAATCGTCCTGGTGAGCTTCAAGCTCCAGCGCTTCTTCGCAGTACCCTGGCAGTTTTGGAAGGAAGCCCGCGAGGAGTGGATGAGAGGAGGACGCGGAACCAGCGTCCCGGTAAAGGCATATGGCTGGTTCTGGGACACCCCGGGAATGGCCAGCGCCAACGCAGCGCAGCTGCACCCGGACTGGGAGATCAAGACCGGAGGCACCAGCGGCCTCCCCTACCTCGCAATAATTGAACGCATGAAAGGAGAACGCACATGAGCATAGACATGACGAAAGACCACGAAGTAAACAAGTTTGACATCGGGAAAGCGATGAAGCAGACACGCATCCCCCTGATTTGCATTTACGACCACCCGAAGGATTACCCGGATAAATTCATAGCCAGGCTCTGGGATTGCGACATTCCCACAAACATCATGGCCACGGCAGACACCCTGGAGGAACTAAGGGCAAAGATACCGAGCACCATGGTGAGAATGAACCGGGACGCCCAGGACGACCCGTGCGTAGTGGAGGTGTGGATATGAGCAGATGGATAGCGTTCTACGACGGCGCCGGCAAGGAGCTCGCAGCATACACAGTCACCGGCACATTTGAAGGAGAGCTCAAGGCCACAAAAGAGCTGCTCGCTTACGAGCACGGGATAAGCCCCGAGGAAATAACCATCAAGGAGGAGGAACGATGAGCAAATATCCAAAACGCGGCGGAGATTGCGAATACACCGAGGACTGCATGTGGGGAACGGACGGATGGTGCGACAGACCGACCGGAAACAAGTGCGAGCTTCAGAAGATGGACGAAGCAAAAGCAAAGGAGGCAGACAAACATGAGCATAGCACAAAGCAAGGATAAATACACTCCGACCTGCGACGTTTGCGGAGCCGAGCTGAAGGAGGAATACGACTTCTACGACGCCGTAGACGCCAAGAAGAAGGCTGGATGGAAAAGCCAGAAGATAGACGGAGAATGGTGCGACTTTTGCGCGGATTGTAAGGAGGGATAACATGAACGCGAACACAAAACCAACTCAGAGTGAAAGAGTAAAGAGATACATGGAAGACTTCGGCAGCATCACCCAGCTCGATGCAATCAGAGACCTCGGAGTTTTGAGGCTTTCCGCCAGAATTATGGAGCTGAAGCAAAGCGGACTACCGATAGAGGGCAAGTTTGAGAAGGTAAAGAACAGATACGGCGAAGACGTCCAAATCAAGAGGTACGCCATAGCCGTAGACCAATAAGGAGGCGGAGAAATGAAGGCAATAACAATCTGGCAGCCCTGGGCAAGTCTGATCGCCATAGGAGCGAAGCAATACGAAACCCGCAGCTGGGAGACGAAATACAGAGGCCCCATAGCCATACACGCAGCCAAGAAAGACCCGTGCAAGATGCCGATACTGGTGGAGCCGTTCGAGACAGTCCTAAACGAGGAGCTGGAAAAAGCCGGACAAGCATTCAGCCTCCTCCCCACCGGGAGAATAATCGCCACAGCAGAGCTGGTGAACTGCTGGCGCATCGTATACCACCCCGGCACGAACGTAGACATCGCAAAGCACATCGAGGTCGGAGCCGAACTGGACGTCCCAAGGAAGCATCCGGACTTCGGACGATACATAGTGCCAACAGAAAAGGAACTCCTGTTCGGAGACTGGACGCCCGGAAGGTACGCATGGGAGCTGACGAACATAAAGCTCCTGCCAAAGCCAATAAGAGCAAAAGGCGCGCAGAGGCTATGGAACTGGGACGAGACGGACCCAGATGACCAGCCACTGTTCGTGTAAAGGAGGAGCGATGACCAGATACAAATGCCCGGCATGCGGAGGCAACCAATACTCCGCAAGCCCACACAAAGCGCAGGAAGCATGCATCTACTGCGGCAACAAAGGCACAGAGATCATGAAAACCCTCGAACCAGAGGTCGGAGAGGACGCCATCAAGAAGCTCACCAAAGAGCAGGCGCACAACATACTCAATACAGGTTTTGATACAGGAAAATATAAACCGATCGGCAGGTTTTACAGCAAAGAAGGCGACCTTTACATAGGGATAGACAACAGCACCGGAAACGCCTGGACGGAAGAATTCAAGACAAAGAAATCCTGCCTTAAATGGCTAAACGGAGAGCGAGCCAGAGACGCTCACGGCCAATGGATCGGATAAACGCGGAAGGAGGGCGACGAGATGGGACAGACAACAAACCAAGAATCGTAAAGTGCAGCCGGTGCGGATTGAAGTGGAACATAAGCGCAAAGCAAATTATACCCGGCAGCGGCTACATTTGCCCGCGCTGTGCGAATAAAGACAAGCAAGACAGAGCGCCCCGGAGAGGAGGAGAGAAATGGCGAAAACAGACCTAACCAGAGAGATAGAAAAGGCGCTGCGGTATTACGCACCGCGGGAGCTTGGAGGAATTAAAATAAACGTGTTCAGAGGCAGGACGACAGCCTTCGAGGTCCCGGTCGAATGCGGCACCAACACGGCAGGGATGATAGACTGCGTCCGGATCAACGAATACTTCGGAGACAAGGAAAGCGTCAGAGCGTGCCGCTGTCACACATGGAAGCGAGACGGCATCCGGAGGATACCAATCAACTGCCCCAAAGGAATAGCGGACAGCGAGAAAACCCCGGAGCTTTGCGACATCACCAGCTGCCGATGGAACATAGTAAAAGAGCTGGGCAGGCCGAAGATACTCGTTCAATGCTTCGAGATCAAGGTAACCCGGGCGGACTTCCGCAGCAAGAACGGTCACAATTTCGTCGGAAACCTGAACTACTACGTGGCGCCAGCGGAGATTTACGACAGCATAAAGGACGACGTCCCGGAAGACATCGGGATAATTCTTTATAAGACCGGCAGCCTTCGCAGGAAGAAGGACGCAACCTTCAAGAGCATGACCGACGAGGACCAGAAGTGGATGATACTTAACGTCCTGAAGCGGACCAGGAGAGAATAGGAGGCCGGACGGATGCAGGAAAGAATCGCAGCAGAACACATGCAGGTATTAAAGACCCTATACGACGCAGGAATCCTAACGCGCCAGCAAACGAAAAGCATCCGCGGCCAGATCAAGACGATGAGCCACAGGGATAGAGAGGAATACCTGAAGAAAATAATCAAGAGGAAAGGAACGAGGAAGAAATGATAAATTTAACAGCAATCATAATTACTTCAATAATTTGCTTAACAGCTTTAGCCGGAGGGCAAATAGCCTATAAAGCACTTCTCGTGCAGCTGGAAATACGCAAAGAGGAGAACAAGCCCGGACCATTCATGAGGGCGCTATTTGGAAACAGGCCGGAAGTCGAAAAGAAGGAGGAACCGAAAAATGATGAATAAAACGCTCATAGAGTGGTGCGATTTTACCTTCAACCCCATAACAGGCTGCCGTCACGGATGCCAATACTGCTACGCCAGGAGACAAGCGCAGCGCTTCTGCGGAGACATAAGGCTCAACAAGACCAGCGAGCAGCTGCAGCAGGCGGAAGACGGCCTCTGGACTTTAGATGAGCCATTTAGAAACAACCAGGGTAAAGTGACGCCCCTGCCGGTAGGCTTCGAGCCACTCCTTCACAGATACAGGCTCCCGATGCCCGCGCAGAAGAAAAAACCGGCGAACATTTTCGTCTGCAGCATGGCCGACCTTTTCGGAGAATGGGTACCGGACGAGTGGATCAGGGAGACATTCGCAGCTTTAGCAAAGGCACCCTGGCACAACTTTTTATTTTTAACGAAGAACCCGAGGAGGTATTCACAATTAGCAGCCTCCGGAGACCTACCACCGGAACACTGGTACGGCTTCACCCTTACCGGCACGGAGGAGGCGCCAGAACAGCTTTATTCAAACTGGCGGACATTCGTATCCATAGAGCCGCTGCTCGCAATGCCAGACCTGGGCTTTTTGAAACACGATAACCTGACATGGGTAATAATCGGAGCACAAACCGGACCAGGAGCGAAGCAAAACCAGCCCAAGCGCGAATGGATACAGAGCATCGTGGACGAGTGCAGGAAAGAAGGCGTTCCGCTTTTCATGAAGGACAGCCTTCTGGAAATTTGGAAGGAGCCGCTGATCAGAGAGTACCCGGCGGAGCTGGAGCCGAAGGAAGTCATTATTCCCCACTGCAGGAAGTGCGAGCATGCAAAAGAGACCCCGCAAGGGAACCGCGGCACGAGATACGACTGCGACCTAACCGACAAACACATACCTGGGCGATACTCAAGGACAAGCCCACCCTGGTGCCCAAGGAGGAAGGAGGAGCAATCATGATCCCTTTTTTAATAGGAGCTTTCACCGGAGCCTTCATTGGCGTCACCTTTATGGCTTTATGCGCAATAAACTCAAAGGAGCCGCAGGCTCCGCCAACCAGGAGCGTGGTATACATAGCCAGCCCCTACAAAGGAGACATGAAAAGAAACCTCCGCAAGGCCGCGAAATACACCGCAGCTGCAATCAAGCAAGGAAAAATACCTATAGCTCCGCACCTTTTTTACAGCGCCGTGTTGGACGACACAGACGCCCAGGAGCGCGAAACAGGCATGAGCATAGGAATAGACCTGCTGACCATTTGCAACGAGCTGTGGGCATTCGGGACGCCCAGTGAGGGCATGGCAAAGGAGATAGAGACAGCAAAGCAATTAAACATACCAGTCATTTATTATTCCGAGGCTGGCGGAAGAAAGG
>Ga0123335_1009232_pt1 | contig 10279 bp, 9 predicted proteins | sample BiotimSIPDNA_2_FD_89707 | JGI IMG/M metagenome (GOLD analysis project Ga0123335, IMG submission 89707) | Anaerobic biogas reactor microbial communites from Washington, USA - Biogas_R2 time_0 SIP DNA | ecosystem: Engineered > Bioreactor > Anaerobic > Unclassified | place: Washington, USA... | reverse complement strand
GCAGCTCAGGCAGGCTTTCCGGCGAGAGCATGCGGCGTCCGAGATAGGCGTAACCCAGCCAGGTATGAGCCTCTTCGTCTTTGGGGCTGATCGAGATGAGGTGTTTACATTCACCAATGGCGCGATCGTAGATGCCCTTCTTGAGATATGCCTGAGCCAGAATGCGTGAAATCAGAGCCCCGTCGAATTGTGTAAGATTCGGCAATCTTTTGATTTTGACCAGCTCGCTGATACATTCGTCGTGCATTTCTTTTTTGAGATAGCTCTGAGCTTTGCGCAGAGATGAGTTTTTGTTGTATTCAGGCAGGTATTTGTAAAGAGCGTAGGCGATCCAGGCCAGAAGTACCAGAAGCAGGATCGGAAATATTGTCTTCCATTTGGCTGCGCTTGATTGCAGCAATTTGTCTTTTAGCTCAGGATAATCGGGGTCAGAATTGTAGATTTCGGTGAAGTAGTTGAAAGCCGCTTCTTTGTCACCATTTTCAAGGCTGATTGAGCCGATGATGAACTTGGCGCGGTTGTTTTCGGCTTGAATTGTCAGCTGGTAGCGCGCCAGTTCAAGCGCCTTCTCTTCGTCACCGGTTTTCCAGTAAGCTTCAGCCAGCAGGCTGGGTAGTTGCACGTCGTAGTTGCGCGGCAGCTGGCTGAGATATTTCAGGGTGTCTTCGTATTCATAAGCATTACGTGCTTCGACTCCCTTGCGCCAGAGTTCCTTTTTGTCATCTTCTGCCTTGATTTTGCTCATTTCGCTTTCAAATTGCGGAACAAAACGCTTGAGGCCTGAATCGAGTTCAAGTATGGCCATGCCGCGATTGAATGAAATCATCGCGTTTTTCTGGTTGCCGGCCTCAAGAAACTGTTTGCCGCGGCGCAGATAACCCTCAACCAGTCCGGCTCTGTCTTCTGAATAACGCGGCAGGCGCCCGGGGCGCTCAAGAATTTTCATCAGTGCATCTTCTTTGTCTGATGCCTGTTTTAGCAGGTTCTGCGCTTCGCTGTTGCCGGGTTCGACCGAAACTACGTATTCGAGCATGTCGCGCGCTTCCAGCCAGCTTCCGTTCTTGACCAGCTGTCTTGCTTCAGCCATGGCGGTTTTGGCGTCGCGCGAACTGGTTAGTTTGGTCAGCTCCTGCAATACTAATTCGTTGTTGGGAATGATTTCGTCAGCCCGCTTGAGGGTGGCGATAGCGCCTTCGGTGTTGCCTGAGCTGGACTGTTCTTTTGCCTGTGTCAGCAGCAGAGCTACCGCAGCTTCCTGTTCTTCGCGGATTTTGGCGATAAGCTGCTTGGCACTGTCAGGCTTGGCCATCGAATACTTTGAGGCATTGTCGGCATGACTGCGCGCTTCGGTAAGATTGTTACGTTTCAGAGAGATGTTGCCAAGAATGTAAAAAAGTTCGCCCATATTTTCTGAGGCGTAATCGGTGCGCCTGGCTGCATTCTTTTCGAGCAGTTCTTCGGCCATGTCTGAAGCCTTGTCGAGGTTGCCGTCCTTGTAAAGTTCGTTAACGACCTGCAATCCGACGTCAAGGTTGCCGGGGTCTACCCGCAGAATTTCATCACGCAGACGCTTGATATCGGCCTGAGATGAAGCCTTTTCTGCGCCCTGAAGATCTTCTTTGAGGATCTTAACGTATGCTTCGACATAAGTTGCATTGTCGGGTTCAAGAGCAACGGCTTTGCGCGTCGCTTTGGTCATTTCTTCACGATTATTGCGCAGACGCATGAGTTTGGCTGCATTGAAATAAGGAGCGGCCCATTCCGGTTCAAGCTGCATCGCCTGTTTCAGATGCTGAACGGCTTCCTGATGGTGCCCGCTGTTTATCGCGAGTTCGCCTTTTCGGTTGAGCTCGCGGGCCTCGTCTGATATCGCAAAAGCAGAAAGGCTCACCAGCACTGAAAGGGCTGTGAGCAGTAAAACAGTTTTGAATTTTAAGCGGTTCATGACTTCCCCATTTCCTTCAGGTATGACCGCTTGTCAGTTTAAGTTATTTTTGAAAGTTTTGCCAGTGCTTTTAATGCACATCTTCTAACATCCGGGTCAGTGTCACTGGTAAGATCCTGTAGAAGGTCGCTGAACTGCAGTGCGCCAATTTCTCCGAGTGCCCAGGCCGCTGAAGAACGCATCTGCTTATGAGAAGAGCGCAGCATCTGCTTGAGAGTCAGCACGGCACCGGTGCCTCCTAGCTTCCACAACGCCATTGCGGCATTACTGCGCACACGGTTGTTTGAATCGTTCAGCATCGGGAAAAGAAGGTCGGTATACTGCTGGTCTTTGAGCTGACCCAGCGATTCAACGGCATTGGCTCTCACTCTGGCATCACTGTCGCGCAGAGCTTTCGCCAGCAGAACCACTGACTTGGGATCTTCGGCGCGGCCAAGACTCTTGATCAACATCGAGCGCATGCGGGCATTTTCTTCGCGGCTGAATTTTTCGGTAAGCCTTGCCATGGCAAGATCCTGATTCAGCTGTAAAGCTGTTTTGACTATGGCGTCGCGGATATGGCTCTCGTCTTCGTGCATGTAAGAATCGATGAGCTGGCTGATTACGCGGGCAGAGCCGATCTTGCCGATGCTCAGAACCGCGCGGTTGCGCACTGTCGGGGAGATGTCGTTGAGCAGCCCGACCAGAAGGTCAAGAGAACGATCTTCCTGGATTTCGCCGAGAATATAAGCTACCGACGCCCGTTTTCTTGTGTTCGGTGAACGCAGTTCTTCGGGCAGTGTGTTGAGTCCGAATCTGATGCCTCTCTCCCAGAGCGCTTTGATGGCATTGGCGCGAACACGGTTGTTGCGGTCGGCGACCAGCACCTTTAAAATTTCTACGGTTTCAGGATTGTCGATGTCGCCGATAGCCTCAACGGCATTTGCCCTGACGCGTTCATCGGCGTAGTTGAGAAAAGCCCTCAGCAACGGCACAAATTCGGCTGAGCGGAAAGATCCGATAACTTTGATTCCAGTCGCTACAAGCGCAGGATCGTCTTCGTTCTTGAGAAAGTCGCATACCGCTGCTTTTATCGCCTGCTGGCTGCGCCCGTGCATTGCATGCAGAGCTTCGCTTCGCAGAATAGTGTTGGGCGATTCGAGATAGGTGATGATCATGCCGAACACTTCAGGATTGCTTGTCAGGCGTGAAGCCTTCATGGCTGCAGCAACAACTTCCGGGCGTCCGTCGCGAAGACCTTCGAGAAGATATTCATCGACATCTTCGAGTCGATCGCGCAGCATGCACTTCAGACAGAAAAGTCTGACGCTCTTGTCGCGATCCTGAAACAGCTTCTTCAGGGTTGCATGATCCATTGCGGCTAGTCCTTGGGTTGTTCAGAGAGCGATATTTCGAACTCTCTTATCGATTCGGTGGCATCTGAAATTATTATCTTTTCAGGAAGAACAGACCGAAGAAAGAATGGCGAACGCTTGAGCGCACCCCCGACTTTGGTCAGCAGCAGCTCGTCAGCAAAGCGCAGAATGGCAATGCGGTCGCTTCCGACCGTAAAAAAGCCATGATAGCTTATGTCGGGGCGTTCAAAAGTCTCTTCCTCTTCGGTTGCGGCAGCAATAACCTGGATTCTCTGCTCAGCCTGTTTGACAAAGACATTTCGGCTCTGCTCATAGGGATAATGCTGTGTTGCAGAAAATCTGCTGTCAACGCGATCCGAGAGGGCGGGATAAGATACTGGTTCAAGGGGTTTGGGTGGCGCCAGCGGCGCTTTCTCGGCAGGAGCGGTTCCAGGCGCCGACGCCGTTGCCGTCGGAGTTGCAGGCGCTGACTGGGTAGTTATACCACGCGCCTCATCCTGCTTTTTCTGCCGGTTGGGTTTTAAGACAAGATTATCCAGCAGCAGGACAAACACTATGATGGGTACGCCGAAAGCTACCGTCTTGTTCTTTTTGCAGTAATCGAGAAATTCATTCTGGGTCATGAGTTTTCCTTGTTTCGACCATCAGGGTAAGAAGAACGTCGAAAGCGTCAGTTTCATCGACATGTTACCCTGCGGGTCGCTGAGCGGAGGAATTATTTCGATCTGAGAAAGCTTTACCAGCCGTCCGAGAGAATTTTCGATCTCCCACAGAAATTGCTTGAGTCGGTTGTATGTGCCATGAACTCTGAGGTCGAACTTGAACTCGAGATAACTTGAACCGGCTCCGGCTACCGGTGCCGGCGGCTTATAGGTTGAGTCCTGAATGTGAATGTCGAGTGCCCGGGCTTTTCTCTGCACCTGTTCGATAAACATTGTGTAGTTAGCGGCACTTTCGAGCAGTTTTTCAAATTTGTCCTTAACTTCCTGGCGTTTGTCACGCAGCTGACTGGTAATGTCGGCAACCTGCTGTCGACGCTTGGCAAATTCAGCCTGCGAATCTTCAAGCTTCTTGTTGAGTTCTACCAGCTCCTGGTTCTTGCTGGCAATCGACTGGCGCTGTTGACGATTTACCGAGCCGAGAAAATATACCAGCCCGCCGATCGCCACTGCGATCAGGCCATAGGTTACAACTCTTTCGATTATTGAGCGTAGTCTGGTCTTCACTTCATTTCCTTATGTCTTGATTCACTTTGCTGAACGGTAGGTAAAGTCGAGAGTGAACTTTTGAATAGAGCCTTCATCCTGGGTTGCGTTGGCGGTCGTTTTAAGCATCGCACTGAACTTTCCGCTCTGCTCAAGCCTTTTGGCAAACTCCAGGACATCGAATATCGTGGAAGCTTCACCGGTCAAGGTGAAACTCTGCTTTATATTGGTGAAATTTTTCGGATTGATGTCGGTGATTACTACTCTCTCAGGAACTGAAGCTTCGAGTGTCGCAAGAAAATCGACCAGACTGGTGCCTGGAGTGTCGAGATTCTGATTGATAAAATTGATGCTGTTTTTCAGTGAAGTGATTTCGTTAACCGGTGGCTGTAAAGCACTTGTCTTTTCGACGATGTCGCGAACCTGCGCTTCTACCTTGTCAACCTGTTCCTGAACACCCGAAAGCTCGCTGTGGTTTTTGATCGACATGCTGCCGATTGCCGAAATCGAGACCAGTATTGTGAGGAACGCAAGCACTATGCCCAGATTGTCTCGGGGCAGGCTCTTATATTCCTTTGGCAGCAGATCGAACTGATACTTCATGTTAACCTCTCAAAAAGCAGCCACAGGCGGCTGCCAGCGAGTTTCGTTCGGAATCATTTACCGGGCGCCCGGCAACGTAGAGCTGATAAAGCTCAGAGACGCAGCGCACCCTCGTATTCAGATTGGTTCCCAGCATGACTTGAATATTTTCAAAGTTGGCGCCGCCACCTGAGATAATTACTTCGTGAATGGTGAATTCTCTGAATTTGGTCAGGTAGCTTTCGATGGCTCCGAAAATTTCACGGCACAGCAATGCAAAAACATTTTTGATAACGGTAAAGTTATATTGAACATCCTGTTCTGGTGAGGGTTCTGGCAGAAAGAAATTTTCATTGCGCTTGAACTGATCTGCATCTGGCTCTGGCACATGAAAGTGCTTGCTGAGCTGTTTGGTGAAATCGTAAGAGCCGACAGGTCGGTTCTGTAGAGATCGCAGCAGGCCGTCTTTGAATACCCCAACCGATGTAGACTCGTGTCCGAGGTGGATCAGGCAGATATTCTTGCCCTTGTTATCGTTGCTTACCAGATAATGCTCGATCAGGTTGGCGACATTGAAGAAATTCAGCTCGATAATGACCGGGTTAAGGCCGGCTCGCTGAATAATGCTGCCGGCTTCGAGAAGATTGTTCTTGATGGTGGCTATTGCCAGAACAATTTCGTCGTCTTCCCAGGTGCCGATGCTTTCATGGGTTAAAAACCAGTTCTCATAAGGAAGTGGCATTACCGGTTCGAGATCTTCTCTGACAGCTTCTTCCATTTCTTTGCGAGAATAGCGTGGAGGTGTGACCATCACGTTGATCAGCGACGAATGGTCGGGCAGCAGCAACATGGTATTCTCGTATGAAAGTTTGGTTTCTTTTATCAAAGATGCTGCGGCTTTGCGCACTGGTTCTGAATCCATGATCGGAAACTCGATAAAAGTGGAAACCACGAAATCTCTGGAAGCATCGGTTGACAGACACTTTTTCAGATGAATTTCGCCTTCTGTTGCTGATTCCAGCATCAAAAGCCGCATTTCGTAAGTTCCCATTTCGAGAACCGTATTGATTTTAGGTCCGAACCTTGCCATCGATTAACTTCCCATATTGATCATGATGTATTCTTCAACCGGAACTTCGCCTTCGAGAACCTTTGCAAGACAGCACTCAGACAGGGTTTTAACCTTACGGCGGCGAAGATAGGTAATTAGTTCCATGCTTGTGCGCCTTTGTCCAATCATTTCCTTGAGGTCGGGAGTGACCTCGATAACTTCGTAAAGGCCGGTTCTGTCGCGGAAGCCACTGTTATTGCAGGCTTTGCAGCCGGCGCCGCGGTAGAGTTTGTGGTTTTCGAGGTCCTTGATGTCGAGGCCGAGCGAAGCGGCCAGATAAGGAGTCTGTTCGATCTCGGTTTTGCAGTTGGGACAGATCTTTCTGACCAGTCGCTGACCGACCAGCAGACAGAGCGCTGAGGCGTATAGATAGGGGTCGATACCGATATTTTCGAGGCGGTTGATCGTTTCTATGGCGCTGTTGGCGTGAATGGTCGAAAAAACCATGTGACCGGTAAGCGCCGCTTTAACTGTAATTTCGGCAGTTTCATAATCGCGGATTTCGCCGACGAGAATGATGTCGGGGTCGAGACGCAGAATGGCGCGCAGGCCACGGGCAAATGTTAACGACCGGTTCGGGTCGTTCTTGTTTTCAAACACCTGCATCTGATGAACACCGGGAATTTTGAATTCGACCGGGTCTTCTACGGTAATGATTTTTTTCTGGCGGCTGTTGATCAGCGACAGGGCTGAGTAAAGAGTAGTTGTTTTACCTGAACCGGTAGGTCCAGCAAGAAGACACAGGCCCCAGGGTTTGCCGATGTTGTATTCAAATATGCGCAGGTCATCGTCATGAAAACCGAGACCCTTGAGGTCGAGGTTGACGCGGCCGGCGTCGAGAACGCGGATAGTGCAGTTCTGACCGTAGATCGACGGCAGAATGGCAACGCGGAACTCGATCTGCTGATTCTTGACTCTGAGCTTGAAGTTGCCGTCCTGCGGCATGAAGCGTTCGGTGATGTCGAGGTTCGACATGATTTTGATGCGCGATATGATCGCCATCTGCGCGGCTTTTTCGATGGGAAGAATATCGTAAAGAATACCATCGATACGATATCTGACCTGAATTATCTTTTCGAAGGCCTCGATGTGAATGTCAGAAGCTCTCATCTTAACAGCATCGAGAATGATCTTATGAACCAGAGTTACGATCGAAGTCTGGTCAGATTCACGCTTGAGTTCCTCAAGATTGAGATCGGTCTGCATAGCCGTGCTGGTAAAGGCTTCGGTGAAGAGGTTTTCTTCCTTGGTGAATTCGAGTTTTACGTCTTTGAGCAGGTCGTCGATCGGCACGTTGTCGAGAACGTTCTGCGGGCGATAGAGCACTTCGTTGATGATGTGCAGTATCTGTGTCTTTGTGGCGAGAACCCATTTGATGAACATGAACCCGGTCGCCATCTTGATGCTGTCGAACATCTTGGTATTGGTCGGGTCAAAAACTGCTATGGTCAATGACTTTGGTTCTTTGCGCAGTGGAATGAACTTGTAGGTCTTGATCAGGCTTTCGGGAATCTGTCGGATCAGATCTGAGTTAAGTTCAGCATTGCCGAGATTGACGAACTCGATACCATGTTGCATGGAAAGGCCTCTGAACAAAGTTTCTTCGTTCAGTACCTTGTCTTCGATGAGAATTTCGCCAATCATCCGGCGTGCCGAAGGTTGACGCTTGAGCGCGGCTTCGAGCTGTTCCTGTGTGACAGCGCGCATCTCAACCAGGATCTCACCGATTCTTTTTCTTTTCAGAAAGTCTGCAGCCATGATTTAGTTAGTCCTTCCTCACAAGTATCGGCACTTCAAATTCAATATTTAATTATTTTTCCTGATAAATCAGCAAATTCAGTAATCAATTCCATCGATCTTCACGGTAAAGCTGGTGTAGTCAAGTGGTTTGGCGACTCCCCCCGCTCCAATATTTGTTCCTAAGAATAGCGGTTGATCAATGCTGGCAGTGTAACTTGCATCTCCGTCATTGTCTATAAAAGCGCGTTCGCTCTCAATGTCGAAGACATCACTGGTTCCTGTTGCGCTGACATCATAGAAATAAGAAGACGGAGTTCCGGTTGCTAGGGCTGAACTAGGGGCCGCTGAACCATCATTTGGATTCAAAAAAACAGGCATATTCTCCAAATATTTCAGGTTAACTCGTCTCGTAATTACATAGTTAGGCGGCGGTGTGGTATTTTGAACTGCCTGAATTGGTCCTGCAATCAATTCCGAGCCCAATGTTGCTCCTGATTTTGGGTCTACTAGTATGGGCACGCCCGAATTATGGACAGGTAGTCCAATCGGACCTCTTTGGTTATCACCGCGAAACTGGTTCACTACCTGACGATAAGTTGCCAGATTCTGTTTGAGCGTCGACAGGCGTGCATCGTAGATGTAATCGTTGTAATAGGGCACTGCCACGCCGACCAGAATGCCGATTATGGCAATAACGATCAGAAGCTCGATTATCGTAAAACCTTTTCTAGTCATATTTTCCTCACCAGTCTTCATATTTGGTGCCATCGATGGCAGTCACAAAACCACGTCTTTTAACAGGATCAGAAACACATGAGATGTCAAAAACTCCGGAAGCATTTGCAGGGGGAGTTGTTACTCCGCTGTTGTAGGTGCCAGTAGTTCCTGATGCGAAATGTATCACCCATTCAGCAGCTCCTATGAATGGATCTTGAGGAATTGCTTGGAGATATGGTCGGGGTTTGAAGTCTGCTATGTGTGTGATTCCATCGCTTGCAATGATAGGGTATGCACCCGCCGGGTTAACGAGTGCTTCAAGGGTCGGTGGATAAAGTTGACTGTCATGTATGTTGTAAAGACTGTTATAGTCTCCGATAGAAACTACAACATTTCGGCAGTCTCTCTTCCAGAGCGAAATCGCCGTTCGAATGTCTTCAAGATTTTTTTCAAGAAGAGTTTCTTGGTTTTTGACATAAGTTATTTCTGCTACTGGCACAGCGGCAATAGCAACTATGCCCATTATTGCGACGACTATTAGCATTTCTAATAGAGAAAAGCCATAACGTTTACCAGTCATCCGTAAGACTCCCATCCAGTGCCATGCCAGCTCCTTCTGACTTTATATCTATTATATGGCCGTTTTTGAGAACTTTGATCCAGGCGACGTTTGGATTCCAGCTCTGAAATGGGTGAGGTGGCAGGCCATCCGCTGTGTTTCTCGGGCGCATGAACTTGCGGTTAATAACTATGGTAATCGAAGCTCCGTCTCCAATTGGGGCTTCGAATGAAAACATGGTTGGACTGGTCAAACTGCCTATGGTTCCTGGGTAACCATACCCATCTCGGTTAATGGCACGCAAAAAGTAAGTCCTAGAGGCTTGGTCATTAATATGTGTAAGTCCATAATTCCGCACAAAAGTGCGATAACCATCTACAAAATCTCGATTCGAAAGTGCTGACTTTCTACAGCCTATAGCCGATCGCACTTCGTTGAGGATTTTTTTGAGGCGTTTTTCTTTTTCGCGCTGCTGGATGATTTTGTAGACGGGAAAGGAAACCGCTGCCATCAGCGTGATGACAACGGTTACTATGAGTATTTCTACCAGGGTTACCCCTGAGCGTTGCCGTTCGGGGGTGTTGCGTCCGGCAGAATACCATTTGTACATATTCAGGCCCCTGTCGTTATTTTTCTTCCATCAGTGGCAGAAAGACTTCGGTGGATTTGAGAATGTCTATGGCTCTCTGTAACTGAGTGTCATAAGGATTGATCACGAACATTTCGAGTTTGTTGTGGGTGAAACTGTCTGGCGGTTCGATATAGCCGCTGAGTTTGTGGGTTTCAGAAGCGCCGCCTTCGGAGTAGACTGTGATTGTACCTGAGCTGAGTTCAACTCTGACCGCTTCCGATGCCGTTTTGGCGCTGGCTTCTGGATTGGCGCCATTGTGCGCGTTGCTCAGTTTCTGCAGGTATTTCTGGTCGAGTTCGATGGCCTTGCGGATTTCATCCTGCTTGCTTTCATCGAGTTTGGGCAGTTCGACGTCGATGTCGGGCATGATTCCGGATTTATGGATGTTAACGCCCGAGGGTGTGTAATACAGAGCCGTGGTCAGAGCCATGGCT
>Ga0123335_1009222_pt1 | contig 10292 bp, 6 predicted proteins | sample BiotimSIPDNA_2_FD_89707 | JGI IMG/M metagenome (GOLD analysis project Ga0123335, IMG submission 89707) | Anaerobic biogas reactor microbial communites from Washington, USA - Biogas_R2 time_0 SIP DNA | ecosystem: Engineered > Bioreactor > Anaerobic > Unclassified | place: Washington, USA... | reverse complement strand
CCTCATAACCAAGATAGGGATGGCGCGCCAGCTCTCCGAAGGTGGCGTTGTCAAGTGCCACGGGTCTGACAGAGTCCATTGTCAGTGTCAGCTGTCCTTCAATAAGCCTCGCCACTGAGCTGTCAAGCCCGTACACCTCTATAAGCTGATCTGTCTCCACAAATCCGCCGAGAAGGCTGCGGTAGCGTATGATCCGGACAGAAAGAACAGGTCCGATGCCTGGGAGTTCTTCAAGCTCCTCCGCAGTGCAAATGTTCAGGTCTATGGTTACAGGGGGATCATCTCTTGCCGTTTGTTCCTGCCTAAATCCTTCCCGTTCCAGGCCTGCATCTGCCCGGCCGCCTGGCCGGACAGTGTGCCTGCCATTCACGTCATCACGGGCTGCCCTGCCAGCATAAGCTTCCCCGGCATTCGTTCTGTAAGTATTACTTATTTTAATAAACGGGACCAGCCTTGCAATGGTGGAAGTATCAATTCCGTAAACCCTTGCCAGGTCTTCCGGCTTGCGGAACCTTGCTCCGCTGTTGCGGTAGTTGACCAGGGTTCTTGCCTGCTTCGCAGAAAGGCCAAGTTTCTGAAGGTCTTCGTAAGTAACTGTGTTGGGATCAAAATTGAAAGAAGCAGGAACGGCTTTCATGGTGCTGACCGAAGAGGGGTCAGCGGAGGGCAGCGGAGGAATCTCCTCCGGCAGCCTGCCGGTTCTGAAGGCTGTCAGCCGCACGGCAAGGAGTACTACCAGCAACAGTGACAAAACATATGTTCCCCGCCTCTCACGGCGGTTAAATCCAAACAGTGCAGTGATGGTTTTCCTTAATGGTTTCACGGTTAAGGCAGCAAGATGACATGAAAGGTAGGAAAAAAGGGAATACGAGGCAAGAGGCATTAGGCATTAGGCATTAGGTATTAGGCAAGAGGCGAGAGTGTTGGCAATGTATGAGCAGTAACTGCCTGTTATCCAATAAATACACTACTACCTGCTAGAAGGGATATCCAATACCAATAACCATGGTAATATCCTCCTTGCGGTTGAACGGGCGGCTGAGAGGAATCCACTTGGAACCTTCCGTCTCCTGCGGGTCACGCAGCTTGAGGCCAAAGTCAGTTCTCAGAAGTACAAATTTAAGGTCAAACCTCAGTCCCAGTCCGGTACCCACAGCAATATCATCCAGGAAGCTGCCGAACCTGAACCGGCTTCCCGGACGGTCATCGTCATCCCGGACAGTCCATATGTTTCCGGCATCAATAAAGGTTGCTCCCTCCAGTATCCAGAAGAGCTTAAAGCGGTACTCAACGTTTGCCTCCAGCTTCATGTCTGCGGTCTGGTTTATGAATGAACTTTCAGGCAGGATATATGATCCGGGTCCGAGAGTTCTGACCATCCATGCCCTTATATCATTTGATCCTCCCCCGAAGTATTGTTCTTCAAATGGCATGAACTCAGAGTTGCCGTATGGGTATCCCACCCCGGCAAATAACCGGTAGACAATGCTGCTGACCTCACTGAATCTGAAATTGTAGGCTGCATCCACCTCACCTTTAAGGAACTGGGCAAAAGGCTGCCGGAAGAGATGGTAGGAACCATCGGGCGCCAGGTCAATATTGGTTGTACGGTAAACCGCATCAAGCAGGTTACCGGCTATGTCAAACCCTACCCGAATGTTCCAGAAATCCCTCGATTTTTGAATGGTCTGGTTGTTGAAGACAAAGTCATACCTTCCTCCTACAATCATTACGTCACTCAGGGAGTTTGAGAAGTAGGGCATGGTGTCAATCATGGCCTGGTATTCAGGGTTTATATAGTGCAGCTTGACCACGTTCAGTGAAAGAGGGTTGACGCTGAACCTGGTGTATTTGTTACCATTCCACGAATAACCCAGGGAGATGTTGGCCACTGATCTGGCAAAGACAGGCAGTTTCTGGTAATTGTAACCGGCCTGCAGAACCGTCCTGGGATCCTTGTTGCGGATGAACGACTCCTTTGCAGGAAAAGGTATCATGAACTTCGGTATCCTGAGATTGGCCTCTATACCATACTGCTGGGTATTCTTGAAGCCTGTCACATCTTCAGTGAGGGTTTCATATGCTCCCTTGAGCTTCATGCTAAAGACCTCCGCACCCTTGAGAAGGCTCTTGTTCTGGTATATAAGGTTGAGCGCTCCTCCCAGGTTACCGCCGGTATTTGTGCCCTCCAGCTCAACGGTAAAGGACTGCCGTTGCATTGGGGTGAGCTGAATGATGCAGTCAAGCATTCCTTCGTCGCGCCTCTGGCCTGACACTCCGTGCAGGTCAACAAATGAGACATTGACCAGCCTGTGGTTGCGCAGATCGGTAAGGTGTGACTGCGTCCTTTCAACGTTGGTTACATTGTAGAGGGATCCGGGTGCGATGTAAATCGACTGTGTCAGCACCTCCGGTTTGACCGGTGTGCGTCCCGGCGGTGCCACGAAGTGCACCCCCCTGTACCAGGTTGTATCAAGCCTTCTCAGATATTCATCTCCTCCGGTCAGTGATGCTTTGGGATCAAACTCAGGAAAGACATATATATCCCTGATACGATACATGGTGTGGTTGGATGTTGTCTGCGTACCCCGGTGGTCTACGGTTACCCTCGGGGAGACCACATAATTGACAACCACCTGTTGGCGCATGAGGGAACTGTCAATACGAAAATAGATATTCTCCGTTGAGAAAGTATAGAAACCTATATCCCTGATAAAGCGCTCAAGCCTCTGGCGCTCTCGCTGAAAGAGATCGACATCATATATCATTCCCCTTTCAATCAGACAATTAACAGTATCAATGAGTACCAGGCCGCGCAGTACCGAGTCCTGTATGTCATACCTTATGTCAGAAATTGTATATGGCTGGTCCGGAGTGACACTGTAGACCACGTTGGCCTCCTCACCTTCAACCCTGACGGTGTCACGCACCCTGGCATTGAAGAATCCTTTTGACCACAGGTAACTTTGTATCTGTCCTGCTGACCGTTCAGCTGCCACCTCATCTATAATGACCGGCTCCTCCCCTATCCGTCTCAGCCATCCGTGCGGCCATTTCTCCTTTTCAATATTGGAGAGATTATACAGACCGAGGTGAAATCTTACTCCAAAGATCTTCTTGTTGGGCTGCTGTCTTATATATGGCCTGATTGCGCTGCGGCTCACTGTCGGAGGCAGGGGCTCCTCGTCCGCACTGATAGCTATTTCATTCCTGCCCAGCAGCATATCTCCTGAAGGGACATATTTTGTGGGATTACAGGAAGCTGCACTAAAAATTATGAATGCCAGCAGAAGCAGTTTGGGTAAGGTAATTTCTATATTTGCTTTCTGATGGCTCACTTCTCCGTAAAGAATAGTGAACGCAAATATACCATTATAAACTCTATTTTCAATCAATGAATAATGCTTAAGAGGATCAGTCGCAACCAGGTAAAACTGTTACTTTCACTCCAGAAAAAAAAGGTCAGGGAGGAGAATTCGCTCTTTGTCATTGAGGGCGACAAACTGGTAAGGGAATATATCCTGGCCGGCAATCGGGTGGTTCTGATGGCAGGCAAGCCTGAATGGATTGACGGTGAGCAGGAGGCTGTTACCGGTGGCGCTGATGAGATTGTCACAGTGAGCTACGAGGAGTTGCGACGAATCAGCTCATTGCGAACTCCGCACAACGTGCTTGCTGTAGCTCCTATGAGGAAGGCCCAGTTCAGTACCGGGATCCTCCGTGGCAGGCTTGTCCCTGCACTGGAGTATGTTCAGGATCCGGGCAACCTGGGCACAATTATACGTATGGCTGCCTGGTTTGGTATAGGAGATATACTCTGCTCACCGGACTGTGTTGATTTTTACAACCCTAAGGTGATACAGGCCACCATGGGTGCCTTCATGCATGTCAATGTCTGGTACAGGTCACTTGATGATCTACTGGGTAAAGCTGCCGGTGACGGGGTCACTGTTTACGGTACTGTCACTGACGGCACTTCGGTCTATGAGAGCAATCTGGGCAGTGAGGGAATAATCCTTCTGGGAAACGAGTCGAAGGGGATCAGTGAAACGCTCCTCCGGCATGTCACCAGCAGGATAACCATTCCCGGACCCGGCAGGGTGAAGGCCGGGCTGGAATCCTTGAATGTAAGCATGGCCGCCGCCATTATCTTTTCAGAGTTTGCCAGGAGGAGGCCGGGGGGAGTTTAGATTGTCGATTGTCGATTTTCGATTTGCGATTGGCGATTGGCAATTGGCGATTTTCGATTTGCGATTTTTGATTGGACAGGGTATTACCCTCTGCAAAAAAACTTTATCATACGGCCAGAATTCTGCAATGATCATTGAACCACTGCCAGATCCACTATTGCCTATTGTCCCGATCCGCCATCCGGCGGATCGAGGATCCTCGGCCTCGAAAATCAGAGCCGGGACCTATTGCCTACTGCCTGATTCCTGATTTCAGTATGGCCTGTACAACCAGCATACCGTCCACTGCCGATGAGACTATTCCTCCCGCGTAGCCGGCCCCTTCACCGGCAGGCCAGAGGCCTGCGATGCCTGCGGCATGGAGTGACGCCGGATCGCGCAACACCCTTACAGGTGATGATGTACGCGACTCCACTGCTGCGACCAATGCTTCACCTGTAATAAATCCTTTCATCTTCCTGTCAAAATCCCTGAATCCGTTCCTGAGCCTGGCAGTTATATGCTCCGGCAGCCACTCATGGAGTGCTGAAGGGGTAAGGCCGGGGAAATAGGAGCCTTCAGGGAGGTTTGCCGGCGTTTTGCCCTCAACGAAATCTGTCAGTCGCTGTGCCGGGGCCCGCTGGCACATTCCTCCCTCCTGCCAGGCCATTTTTTCCAGCGCCTCCTGGTAAACCATGCCTGCAAGGGGTCCGTTACCGTAAGGCACAGCATCCTCTTCCCTTATCTCTGTCACTATGCCGCTGTTGGCCCATCGCGCATTACGGTGCGAGGGAGACATGCCATTGACCACCACCTCTTCCGGGGTTGTGGCAGAGGGAACCATGAATCCTCCGGGACACATGCAGAATGAGTAAACGCCACGCCCTTCGACCTGCGTCACAAGGTTGTAGGCTGCTGCAGGCAGGAAATCGCCTCTCGGCTTCCCATGATATTGCATGCGGTCAATCAGTTCCTGCGGGTGTTCAACCCTGACACCCATGGCAAAGGGTTTGAATGCCAGCTGCACTCCTGCCCCGTATAGGATTGAGTAGATGTCCCGTGCCGAGTGGCCGGTGGCCAGGATGAGGTCATCTGCCCGGAATTTTTCATTCCCGTTTACAGTCACGCTTTTGAATCGGCCATCAATGATCTCTGTTCCGGTGATACGCCTGCCAAACAGGACCTCGCCACCGGCAGCAATGATACTCTTTCTGACTGCAGTTATCACCCTGGGCAACCTGTCTGTTCCCAGATGGGGATGAGCTTCATAGAGTATGGCAGGATCAGCCCCGTGCAGCACGAGCAGCTCCAGCACACGGCGGTTATCGCCCCTCTTTTTGGACCTGGTGTATAGCTTCCCGTCAGAAAAGGTGCCTGCGCCGCCCTCACCAAAACAGTAGTTTGAGTCACGGTCAACAATATGTTTCGTGCTGATGGCGGCCACATCCCTCTTGCGCTCGCTAACCATTCTTCCCCTTTCGAGGATCACCGGTTTCAGGCCAGCCTCTATCAGTGCCAGTGCCGCGAAGAGGCCGGCAGGCCCGCTGCCCGCTATAAGCACCTCGCGTGAGCGTGACAAATCCCTGATCCTTAAAGGTTCAGGCCCGGGGATATTTTCGCCTGGCTCCGTGAGCCGGACTGCAAGGTTGACTTTAATGTTCGGTTTACGGGCATCAACAGAGCGTCTTATGATCTGCAGGCTGAAATCTTTTCTGCCACTCTTTTTTTCAAGATAGCGCCTCAGCGACTGCTCATCGAAGGCAATCTCAGGGGGAAGCACCAGGTTTAGCTCCGCGGGCATTGTTACTCAAAATGGAATGACAGAACCCAGATCTGGGACTTCAGCGATTCTATCTCATTGAAGTATGGAGGGAATCCGACATTATAGTTCCGCACGTCACGCAGTCCCGATGACATCTTCGCCTCAATGGTCAGCTTGAAATAAGGCAGGTAGAAATCAATCCCTGCCCCAACTTCGTAATAAAGATCTGCTTTATTGAGTCTGATAAAGCTCTCTGATCCATTCACCCCGGGATCGTCAAACTCCTTTTTTCCCGCGAGGTCATACCTGAAATTGAGGCCCCCGATGAGATATGGCCTTGAGTTATTGAGTCTCATTCCTTTCGCTTTAAGAGAGAGAGGAAACTCGAGGAAAGAGGATTCTATCTGGGTAGCATAGACTTTTTCAGTATTTTCACCATTTTTTTCGTAGAAATTGATTGTTCTCTGTCCGAACGAGACCCCTGGCAGGAACCTGAGATCAAGATATGTTGACGGCCTGTAATCAGTGACGATCTGGATATTAATACCCGGTTTAAGAGCAACAACTTCAGCCTTAACCGAGTCCGTCTTCATCTTCGCGATGAAATCCATGGTATTGACTCCCATGCTGAATCCGAAATGCAGGAGCCTGTCATCATAATTCGAGTCGTTCTTTGGCTTCGCCCTCTGGGCAGCCAGAAAGACAGGAATAAAAAGCATAATGATGAATATGGCAGTTCTTTTATACACGCTTCTTCAGGGTCCTGTTTAGTATAACGAAAAAGTTAGGCTTTATTGTGCAACATCTGTGCCACTTTTAAATCCGGTATAGATGCTTGCGATCCCCCCTGTAAGCCTTTTCTGTTTCACATTTCTGAATCCCGCCGCGGAGAGAAGATGCAGGAAACTCTCATTGTCAGGGAAGGACATGACCGAGTCAGGAAGGTAGGTGTAGGCGCCTGGATCACCAGATACTCTTCGTCCTATTCGCGGAAGGATCCGCCGGAAATAGAGTCCATATATCTGTTTGAGCGGAAACCATGCGGGTCGGGAAAATTCGAGTACCATGATCATGCCTCCCGGCTTAATCACGCGACACATCTCAGTGAGCCCGGCGAGGGTATTCTCAAAATTTCTGACCCCGAAGGCTGACATCACGGCATCAAAAGCATTGTCTGCAAATCCGGTACGGGCAGCATCGCCCCTGAAGAGCTCTATCCGTTCACTATAACCTTTTTTTTCAATTTTCCGGCGTCCCTCCTCCAGCATCCTGGTACTTAGGTCAATGCCGGTAACCTTCTCGGCACCGAGTCTCAACGCCTCAATGGCCAGGTCACCGGTGCCGGTGGCCACATCGAGGATAGTCCCGGGCCTTGCGTTCTTCGCAATAATATTTACCGCACGTCTTCTCCATCTCCTGTCAGTGCCCAGTGACAACAGATGGTTAAGGCGATCATAATGCTTCGATATTGAATCAAACATCCTTTCCACCTGATCCGCCGAAGGCCCGTTTATCCCTTTTGTCTCCTGCATTGAACCCGGAACACTATTCATTTGTTTTCATCCTGATGCATCACTTCCTGAAATATAAAGGTCTTTACTGTATGTTTGATACATCATTTTCAAGACAGGCGGCAAAGATACCCTTATTATTTTTTACATTTACCTCTCCGAAAAATATATACAATGCAAAAAACAGTACTTATTACGGGTGCGACTTCAGGTATTGGCGAAGCCGCAGCAGTCAAATTTGCACAATCATCTGACAGACTGATAATCACGGGCAGGAGAAAGGAGAGGCTTGATGAACTCGCATCTCATCTTACTGACACCTACGGTACTGAGGTGCTGGCACTTTGCTTTGACGTGAGGGACCGGTCAGCGGTTGAAAAGAACCTGGGAGCCCTTCCCGGCAACTGGAATCAGGTTGATATCCTCATTAACAACGCCGGGCTGGCCGTAGGTCTCTCCCATCTTGACGAGGGTGAGACGGATGACTGGGACAGGATGGTTGACACAAACGTTAAAGGTCTCCTTTATGTTACCCGTACAATTGCCCCTCTGATGGTGAGCAGGGGAACGGGTCACATCATTAATATTGCTTCAATAGCAGGCAAGGAGGTATATGAGAACGGGGCGGTCTATTGTGCCACGAAGCATGCCGTTGATGCTCTCTCACGGGGCATGCGTCTCGATTTTGTAAAGCATGGGATAAAGGTAACCAACATTGCACCGGGATTGGTGGAGACAGAGTTTTCCGTCGTACGGTTCAAGGGTAACAAGGAAAGAGCATCATCAGTATACAGTGGCCTGGAGCCACTTACCGGCGATGATATTGCTGAGGTGATCCATTACTGTGCCAGCCTTCCCTCACACGTCTGCATCAATGATGTTGTCATCACCCCGGTGGCACAGGCTAACGCAACAACCACTATCAGAAAACCCATACAGCCATGAAAAGAACGTTTTTTATTGCAGGAATGATTGCAGCAATGCTGCTTGGCGCGTCCGCTGGTTTAAGCGGTATAGACACCTCTGACACAAGGATGCTGTCACAACCGGCAACAAGTAATTCTCACATAGCATTCATTTACGCGGAGGATCTGTGGGTAATGAATGCTGATGGCACCTTTCCCAGAAGGCTCACTGTAGATGAAGGGATTGAAGGAGAACCATACTTCTCTCCTGACGGGAAGCTGATAGCCTTCAGCGCACAGTATGACGGTAACACGGACGTGTTCGTAGTCCCGGTGGAGGGAGGCGTCCCTGCCAGGCTCACCTGGCACCCGGGCAGCGATGTAGCCAGGGGATTCACCCCTGACGGCAGGAAGGTACTGTTCATCTCACAGAGGAATACCTTCACGGGCAGGTATACACAGCTCTATACTGTTGATATTGAAGGTGGCTACCCTGAACAGCTGGAGATACCCAACGCCTATTATGCCTCCTGGTCGCCCGACGGCAGCAGGATGGCTTATACACCCCTTCCGCCGGTTCACGCCCAGTGGAAGAACTACCGAGGAGGAACGGTTTCAACAATCTGGCTGTACGATTTCGCAGACCGGTCAGTCATTAAAGTATCCCAGCCGCAGGGCGGATGCAATGACACTGACCCTATGTGGATAGGTGACAGGATATGGTTCCTGAGCGACAGGAACGGCGAGATAAACCTCTTCTCATGCAATGACAGCGGAAGTGACATAAGGCAGCATACCACCTTTACCGACTTCCCGGTATTGAATGCCGCAGGCAGAGACAACAGGATAGTATTCGAACAGGCCGGTTACCTTCATTCATATGATATCGCCGCCGGCGAAGCAACAAGGCTCAAAGCAGGCATTGCCGCTGACCTTCTTGAACTTCGTCCACGCTATGTGAAGGGGTTCAACTACATGCGGAGTGCAGGCATCTCTCCAACAGGAAGTCGCGCTGTTTTCGGATACAGGGGTGAGATTATCACTGTTCCCGGCGAAAAGGGTGACCCCAGGAACATCACACAGACACCCGGTGCACATGAAAAATTTCCCTCATGGTCACCTGACGGAAAGACAATAGCATACTTCTCTGACGAATCCGGGGAGTACCAGCTCTATATCAAACAGCAGGACGGGAAGGGGGAGCCGAAGGTGTTTGACCTGCCGGGCACGGGCTTCTATGCCTACCCGAAATGGTCACCCGACAGCAGGAAGATCTGCTTCACAGATAACGGAAGGAACCTCTGGATGCTTGACATCCAATCGTCACTTGTCAGCAAGATTGATTCAGACGAGATGTACTTCCCGGGCCCCTTCAGGGAGATGTTCGGCGACTGGTCATCTGATTCGAAATGGATTGTTTACACAAAGATGATGAACACCTTTTTCAGGGTTGTCCGCCTTTACTCGGTTGACCAGCAGATGTCGTTCCCCGTCACTGACGGACTGAGTGACGCCAGTGAACCGGTCTTTGATCAGGGAGGTGATTATATTTACTTCTTCGCATCCACTGACGCCGGCCCGGTAATCAACTGGTTCGACCTCTCCAGCGCCGACATGCGCATGACAAATTCAATCTATCTTGTCACCCTCAGGAAAGATATCCTGTCACCCTTCGCAAAGGAGAGTGATGAGGAGAAGGGCACGGAAGCAAAGGGCGATTCCACGAAGACGGATGAAAAACCCGGTGATAAACGCTCCTCAAAGAGCTCCGCTAAAAAAGCTGCCGGCAAACAGGCAGATGAAGAAAAGAGTGAGCTGCTGAAGATTGAAACGGACGGACTGCAGGAAAGGATAGTCAGTGTGCCGGTTTCACCGGGCAACTATGCCGGGCTGGGCGTGGCCGGAACAGGAGAGATACTTTATATTACCAGACCTGCCGGAAGGG
>Ga0123335_1009218_pt1 | contig 10295 bp, 14 predicted proteins | sample BiotimSIPDNA_2_FD_89707 | JGI IMG/M metagenome (GOLD analysis project Ga0123335, IMG submission 89707) | Anaerobic biogas reactor microbial communites from Washington, USA - Biogas_R2 time_0 SIP DNA | ecosystem: Engineered > Bioreactor > Anaerobic > Unclassified | place: Washington, USA... | reverse complement strand
TATATATACCGCTCCGGAGCTCGCCGAAAAAACGCTGACGCAGATGTACAGGGGCGGCATTTTCGACCACATAGGCTTCGGCTTTTCCAGATACTCGACGGACAACAGGTGGCTCGTGCCGCATTTTGAGAAGATGCTCTACGACAACGCGCTGCTCGCCATAGCGTACCTGATCGCGCACGAGGTCACGGGCGGCGAGCTCTACCGCACAGTCGCGGAGAAGATTCTTCTCTATCTCAGCCGGGACATGAGCGCGCCCGGGGGAGGCTTCTACTCCGCCCAGGACGCCGACAGCGACGGAGTCGAAGGTAAGTTCTACGTCTTCACTCCGAACGAGATAATAAGGCTGCTCGGCGAAAAAGACGGCCGCCGCTTCAACGAATACTTCAATATAACGGAAAAAGGCAATTTCGAGGGCCGGAGCATACCGAACCTGCTCGCCACGGCGGGATACGACCCGGGGATAGACGAGCTGATACCCGTTGTCTACGAGTACAGGAAAAAAAGGACTGCTCTGGGCACGGACAGGAAGATCCTCACGGCCTGGAACTCGATTGCTGTCGCCGCTTTCGCGGACGCCTTCAGGATTCTCGGAGAGCGGTCATACCTCGACACGGCGCTCAAAACGATCGAGTTCCTGGAGTCCGCCGCTGCGGAGGGAGACACTCTCTACACCGGCGTAACGGACGGGCGACGCGGGAGCATAGGCTTTATCGACGACTACGCCTACTTCGTCTTCGCCCTGCTGCGCCTGCACCAAGCCACGCAGGACGACAGGTTCCTTAAGAGGGCCTCGGAACTCACGGACAAGGCCGTATCGGAGTACCGGGATCCCGGCGGCGGATTTTTCTTTTCGGGCCGCCATAACGAAAAGCTGATATTCAATCCGAAAGAGACGTTTGACGGCGCCGTCCCCTCGGGCAACTCCGTGATGGCATATAACCTCTCGAGACTTTCCGCGCTGACGGGCTCCATGCACTTTTATGACCTCTTGAAAAAGCAGCGCTCTTTCATGAACGCCGAGGCCTCCGCGTACCCGCAGGGTTACGGGTTCTACCTCTATTCCGTCCTGCCCGCCAAAGAGGTGGTCTGCGCGCTTGAAAGGCCGGGCGACCTCGACGGGATCAAAATCAGGACAAACTGGATCTTCAGGATCGCGGAAGGCGATCGCTACCCCTTGATAAACGGCAGGAACACGTTCTACGTCTGCGAGGGCAGCGTCTGCGGCCCTCCGACAAACGAGCCGCCGGAATAGTCCGGACGCAGAGTAGATATTCACGATTATTTTCGCCCGTTCGTGCAAATAATACCCGCAGTTACTTTGAACGCGGAAGTGTGGCTATGAAAAACAACAAGTACAGGTTAAAAGACCGGCCGAAGAGCAATCCGGAGCTAAGAAAAATAGCTCCGAAAGAGAACGCCGACGCGGGGATCATAGACGGCAGGAAGACCGGGGTCCACGACGGGCGGCACGAAAAGTCGGGGGGCGGGAAATGAACTCTATCGTATGCAGCGTGGCCGGAGTGCAGAACGCCGCCGGCAAGACCCAACTCAAAAACGCCCTCGATAAACTGGAGGGCGTGTGCAAGGTCGGTGTGAACGTGGCGGAGGGCACCGTGGAGATAAAATACAAAGCCCCCGCGAGCTGCGAACAGCTGAAAAGCTGCATAGAGAGCGCGGGATTCAAAATCCTTGACACCTGACAAGCGAGGCGTGTATGGGCAGTGACAACAAGATGAAAAGCACGAAAAACAACAAGAAGGCCGACAAAAAGTTCCGCTCGAAGCATATCGACCACTCGCCGGAAGCGGAGAGCGCGAGGGCCGTTTTCGGCCCCGAAGACCGTTACAGCGGCGGCCGGACGGAGGGATGATGGCTAAAGCGGGCATGAGGAGGCCGGACCCGGAGGAGCCGCACGGGACCGAGAGCAACAAGAAAAACAGATTTCCGAAAAACGACGTTAAACCCGTGCCGCAGATCCAGGGGAAAGCAAAAAGCGCAAAAGATAAGGCAGGCCCCATTCTCTACAAATGACCCGGAGCGGAGGCGGAAGTATGTCAATATCCAGCGCGTATTTTACTATCGGCAACCTCGAAAACAGGCACGATGTCAAAGCGCTCAAGCGCGAGCTTGACAAGCTGGCGGGGGTCATCTCCGTGAGCGCGAGCACACGCGCGGTCGCCGTGGACTACGACCCGACCGGCGTCGGCAGGGAGCGCATACAAAAACAGATAGAGAGAATGGGGTTCGTCGTTTCAAACGAAAGACGCGAATAGAGCGCCACGTAAAGCTGCGCAGCAAAGAAAGCCGCCCGCTCATTGCTACATGATGAGCGGGCGGCGGTTTTTCATATCAGAGGCGATGAAGCCGGTATTTATTCCCTTGTCTTCATCTCGAGCGAGCTTATCCTGGCGTTCGCTTCGTCCACCTTTCTCGTCAGAGCAACGATCTCCGCCTTGAGGAGCGACTTCTCCTTAATAAGCGAGATGTACTTCTTGTTCTCCTCCTCGAGCTGCAGCTCGAGGGCCTGGTTCGCTGCGAGGCAGCTGTCGAGCCTTGCGAGGAGCTGTTCCTTCTCCTTCTTCAGGTTCCCGATATCCGCCGAACGGGCCTCCAGCTCGCCCTCGAGGAATTCTATCCTCCTCGACTTGCCGCCTATCTCGGCGTTGTACGCGGCAAGCATATCGGCCTGGGAAGAAATCTGTACCATCAGGTCGTTCACTTTCTGGTTCAGCTCGGCAAGATGGCTTCCTGTGATGACCGTATTCAGGTGGGCGATCTCCTCTTCCTTCCGGGTGAGCTCGCCTTTGAGCTCCGCTATCTCCACGCCCAGATCCCTCTCTTTTTGGGCCTGGGCCGCCAGAAGTTCACGCAGCATGCGCTTTTCCTGTTCGGACTGCTCCAGTTTGTGCATAGCCTCTTCGGCGGACTCCCTGTCATGTTCCGCAGCCTTTGCAAGGCGGGCATTTTCAAGGGAGCTGTCGCCAAGCTGCCGCTCAAGCTCCGAGATCCTGTTCTTAAGAGCGACGACGTAAGAGACGGAGATCTCCTCCCCCTCAAACCTGCTCATCTTTATCGAATCGGCAAGCTCCTGATACTCGGCCTCGTTCTTCTCGAGAAGGGCCTTGAGGCTCTCGACGTTTTTGCTCAGGCTCTCCTTTTCTTCACGAAGCTGCTGGTAGTTATGGGCGAACGTGTCGGCCATCTGCTGCTGCTGCCTGCGGATGTTTGCGATATATTCCATCACCGAAGAGCGGCTATACCCTCCGAGCCTTTTTTTCAGGTACTGTTTTATGTCCGACTCCTTCAGATTTGCGCGCAGATCCTCAACGACGTCTTTTTCTGTTCCGGGACTAGTATTCATTTTGACCTCCTACCGTGCTTCTTCGCTCTTTCTGAACTCCAGCGGATCTCCGGTTTTCACGCGCGCGCTCCCCGCCGCCATCTCGAGGATGTGCGCCGTGCCTTTATAGTGTTTCGCGATGCGCCACGGCCTGAGTACCTCCACCCCGAGCACGGTCCAGTCGGACGAGATACTGACGACGTCGATGGGTATTTTCATAAAAAAACTGTGTACGGAAGGGCAGTTCTTTATCAGGAGGCTCTCCCCGTCGACGAGGCTCTTTCTGCCCATCAGCCCTTTAAACCGCTTAAAAACGCTGTCCGCCACGACGACGTTTGCGGATATCACAAAATTGCCGCTCAGCGCAACCATGTTCTTCTCCTACAGTGTTTCGATAACTTTCACTATCGCGGGTCCCAGCAGAGATATGAGCAGCACCGGAAAGATGAAGAATATCATCGGGAACAGTATTTTGACCTGGACCTTCTGCGCCTTCTCCTGGACCTTGGTGCGCCTGCTCTCCCTCATGGCCAAAGCCTGCGTGCGGAGGACGTTTTTCATCGATATGCCCAGCTTTTCGGCCTGGACTATGGAGGATGCGAACACAGTTATCTCCTCGATATCGCACCGCTCGGCAAACAACATCATGGCGTCCCGCCTGGGCCTGCCCATCGTGATCTCCCTGTAAGTCACCATCAGCTCGTCGATGAGCGGGCCTTCAAACTGTTTAATGACCTGCAGCATCGCCTGCTCGAACCCGAGCCCCGCCTCGACGTTAAGGCTCAGCATGTCGAGCACGTCGGGCATCTGCCGCTCCATCGGCCCCTTTCTGTTCTTCGTTCTGAAGCTGATGTTCAGCCTGAGTCCCATGAAGCCGATGTACGCGCCCAGCACTGCGCCCAGCAGCGACATGATCCCGAGCCTGAGCAGCAGGGATATAAGGCCGAAAAGCAGAGCTGTGCCCAGGATGACAAAAAGGCTTATCAGGCTGTACTCCTCGGGGTTGATGATCATCCCCGCCCTGCGCAGCCTCTTTCTGAGCTTCTCCCTGCGCTCTCTGGCGCTCTCGGACTCCCTGCCCCTCCTGGGGACCATCTTGGCGATCCTCGTCCGCAGGTTTTTAAGGAACGGCTCAACGATGCGCTCATAGAAAGGCTTGCTCAGTTCTTCGTCCGCGAGGCCCGGCTTCCTTTCCTCTGTGAGCACCCTCGTTATGCGTTTTTCCGCGCGGTCTTTCAGCAAGCCGTTTTTGCCGAATATCGCCTCGATGAGGAAATATACGAACAGACCTCCGGATATTGCAGCCAAAGTTCCCATCTGTACCCCTACAATCAGTATTTGATGTTTGCGATCTTCCTGATGACCGTAAAACCAATGATCTCCATCACGACGCAGACCCCGATCATTATCTTCCCTATAGTCGAAGCTGCGAATGGTCCGAAATAATCGGGGTTTATCACCATCAGAAGGAGAATGACAAATACGGGGAGAAGGCCGATGATCGCGCCCGAAAACCGCCCCGATGTGGTAAGGACGCGCACCTCCTGCTTGATCCTGACCCTGTCGCGGATCGTCTCGGAGATAACGTCCATTATCTCGCTAAGGTTCGCCCCGACCTGGGCGGCTATCAGCACCGCGGTAATCAGCAGGTCGAGGTCCTTGTTTTTCACCCTCTCGCTCATATGCCTGAGCGCTTCCTCCATCCCGATGCCGTAGTGGATCTCTCTGACGGTCTTTTCAAATTCCGTCGAGAGGGGCGGCTGCATCTCGACGGCGATGCTCTCCATGGCCTGCTGAAACGAGAAACCGGCTTTAATACTGTTTCTCATTATCACGAGGGACTCCCCGAACTGCTTGTTGAACGCCTCCTGCCTCTTTTTCCTGGAGCGCTGCACGAGGAGAGGGGGAGCCGCTATGCCTATCGCCGCGAAGGCGATCATCGTTAAGAGCTTCCCGCTGATTAAATACGCAAGCAGCGTGGGCACGGTCGCCGACAGCAGCCACATACCTATGAACTCGGCGGCCCTGAGCCTTATGCCCGACATCGCCAGATAGTTCGCAAACTCCTTGCTGACAAGCCCGACCGTATTTATTCTTTTATTCTTTTTCTTTTCTATCAGCACTCCCTGCTGTATCTCGTCAAAGCCGGCCTCGGTCTCGTACTTTTTGAGACGCCGCGCCATTATTGTGGCTTTTTCAGGATTGAGCAGGATAGTCATCACAAGAAAAATGAAGGCACCCGCCAGTACTGCAGACAAAATCTCCATTTCTCACCTATGGTTGAAACCATTCGTGTTTCAGATATACTCCGTTATCCGCGAGCCTCTCCTCGAAAGTCGGGCGGATGCCGGTGGGTATGAAGCTGCCCCTGATCTTTCCGGTCGTATCCTGCCCCTCATGCTTGAAAACAAAGATATCGGACAGCGTGACTATGTCGCCCTCCATGCCAACGACCTCCGTGACGCTCGTGACCTTTCTTGAGCCGTCCCTCAGTCGCGCCTGCTGAACGATGAGATTGATAGCCGAGGATATCTGCTCCCTTATCGCCTTGACGGGTATATCCATGCCGGACATCAGCACCATAGTCTCGAGCCTCGATATAACATCCCTCGGACTGTTCGCGTGGGCGGTCGTTATGGAGCCGTCATGGCCGGTGTTCATCGCCTGGAGCATGTCGAGCGTCTCGCTGGAGCGCACCTCGCCGACGATGATGCGGTCGGGCCGCATGCGCAGCGCGTTTCGCACGAGATCCCTTATCGTCACCTCTCCGGCGTTCTCCAGGTTGGGCGGCCTGCTCTCCAGCGTGACCACGTGGCCCTGGCGGAGCTGCAGCTCGGCCGCGTCCTCGATGGTGATTATGCGCTCGTTTCCGGGAATATAGCCCGACAGGACGTTGAGCAGAGTCGTTTTACCGCTGCCCGTTCCTCCCGATACGATTATGTTCGCCTTGCCCCTGACGCAGGCCTCGAGGAAAGACATTATCTTCGGGGACACGGAGCCGAAGCGTATGAGGTCGCTGTCCGTAAACGGTTTCTTTGAAAACTTTCGAATCGTTATAGTCGGGCCGTTCAGAGCGAGCGGTGGGATGATCGCGTTGAACCTGGAGCCGTCCGACAGGCGCGCGTCCACCATCGGGCTTGCCTCGTCGATCCGGCGCCCGACGCTTGAGACCACCCTGTTGATAACGTTCATCAGATGGCTCTCGTCTTTGAACACCGTCGAGGTGAGCTCTATTTTCCCTCCGCGCTCGACGTACACCTGGAACGGGCCGTTAACCATGATCTCGGTGATGCCCGGCTCGGCCAGGAGCGGTTCGAGCGGCACCAGGCCGACGACGTTGTTATATATCTCCCTGACGAGCTTCGCTCGCTCATGTCGGGGTATCGACGCGCCCTGTGCCTCGACAAGGTTCTCGATCGAGTGAAATATATATCCCTCGCTGACGCTCGCCTTGCCCTTTGTGCCAGACTCCTGGTTTATCAGCTCGATGATCTCGGTGTGTATCCTGTTTTTTAAGTCGAAGTACTCGTCAACGTATGTGGCTGCGTTCCTGCCCTGCAATCCCGGCTCCGCAGGCCCGTTTTGCGGCTGGCTCGTCTTCTGCTTCTCGATGCGTTCAAGCAATCCCATAGGCTGCGCTCCTGTTCCGAATCAGCTCCGGTCCTTCCTGCTCTTTGATTCTTTTCGGGTCCTCTTTATCCCGAGCTGCTTGCGCTGCTTCGCGCTGAGGGAATCGTAGTCCAGCGTCCCGTCGATGAGCAGCGCCGCAACGGACGATACCGCCTGGCTGAGCTCCGACTTGGGCGCGCCCGTAACGAACGGCACGCCCAGGTTCAGCGCGGTCACTGCGGTCTTGTAATCGCTCGGTATCTTGGCCCAGATGGGGCTGTCGATAAGCTTCTGTATGTCGTCAAGCGTTATCGAGCCTATGTTGACTGCCCTGTTGACGATGACCTTAACTTTATCGATCTGCTGCAGGGAATTCAGCACCGATAAGCTGAGCTTCGAGTTCTTAAGAATCGATATATCGAGGCCCGTAACAAAGAGGACCGTGGTGGATGCCTCGATAGCGGACAGCGTGACCTCATTGAACGACGGCGGCGTATCGATTATGACGTAGTCATAATAGGTGCGCAGCTGGCTGAGTATCGTTTTCACGGTATCGGCGGAGATGAGCTCCGCGAACTCCGGGCTCTTCGGTGCGCACAGGACGTGCACTCCGCTGGAGTGTATCGCCATGTAGCTCCTGAGCAGGTCTATACTGGGCGACGACGGCTCCTGGGCGAGCTCGAATATCGTGTCTACAGGATCGATATCGAGGTAAATGTTCACGTCCCCGAACTGAAGATCAAGGTCGATGAGCGCCACCTTTTTTCTGCTCTCGGCGAGTTTTACGGCGAGGTTAACGGCGAGGGTCGTCTTCCCCAGTCCGCCTTTCGCGCCGAATACCGTTATGACCTTCGAGCTCCATGTCAGCTTCTGCTCTACGCTGAGCGATTCGAGCCGGGCGGTCTCGTTGTTATACACCGTTTTTACGTAGTCGCAAAACTCTTTGGAGGATTTCGGATAAGGAGGGATATTGTGTACGCCCGCCCGCATGGCGCTCCGGAGCAGCTCGACGCTCTGCTGCTCTGCAAGCAATATGATGAAAGAGCGCGGCCTGTTGAGGGCGATCCTCTCCGCTATGATCAGTGCTTCCTCCTCGCCGGGGTCGCGGGTCATGATAACGATATCGGGCAGCAGGTTCGCCACCCGCTCGAGGGCGTCGTTGCCCCCTGAGGAAACTCCGGCGATCACTATCTCGTCGTCGGAGAGCATATTCTTCAGTTCGTTGAGCCTTCCCAACGAGCTGCTTACGAGCAGTACTTTAATCTTCATACTTTTGCTCCAAAGGTCACTTTATCGTTATGGCGTCTTCCAGCTTTATCGCCGTCAGGTCCGTCTCCTCGGAATCGACGGGGGAGCGCATGATTATCCTGATATCCCCTTCATACAGGACGGAGCTCAGCTCCAGAGCCTGCTGAGGCGTGAGTTCGAGCGTCAGCGTACTGTAGCCCGCGCCTTCCCCGGTCTTGCCCAGCTCGGAGAGGACGCTGTCGACCGCCAGCACCCTTATGTTTTCAAACACCATGACCGTGTATACGTTTTTTTCCTTTTCGGGGGCCGGCTGCGCCTCTTCTGTCTCTTCGCCAGACACTTCCGGCTCCTCTTCAACGATGAAATGGCCGATAATATCTATCCTGTTTCCAGGCTTTATCATGTACGCGAGGCCCGACGTGTCCCCGACGGAGATAGTCATTGCGCGCATGCCCGGTTCTATCGCGTACGCGAGCGTCCTCGCCCCCGACTCGCCTCCCGCCGCTACGAATTTCTCGCCGATGAGCTGCTCCCCGGCGTATATCGCGGACCTAGAGACCTTACCGACGACCGTCTCAGGGTCGCTTATGGCGCCCTGCACGACGGCCTCAGTCGGGATCTGCGCCAGAGTTATCATATCTTCCGTGATCGGTGTATAAGGCGAGATATTTGACGCGGCCACAAGCACGCTCTTTTTCTCTATGATCACGGGCTTTTTCTGGGATTCCAGGTATAGATATACGGCAGCGGCCGTCAGTAAGGCGCATATGACAGCCAGGATCCTGATTTTCTTCACTGTTCGAGCCTCCAGATAAAATGGAACCGGCTTCTCGGAACCGGAAATAAAGCTTTGACCGCGGCCGAGCTCTGGCCTGCGGTATTCTGTCGGGGCGCGCGCTTTCCGCGCCGCCCGCCCGCTATTCGATGCGCATTGTGCTCTCGGCGCTTATCCTGTAGACGCCTCCGGGGAAGAGCGCCCCTATTATAGGCGTCAGTATATCCACGTCGCACGTCACCGTCACGGTGACGGTCTCGTCCGTGGCTGTCAAAGTAACGACAGCAGAAGAGAGCGTCGGTGCTCTGTCGGTAACAATCGAGGCGGCTGTCGCTTCGTCATCGTCCGTTTCGCTGTCGTTATAATGTATGGCCGTGTAGCGCGCGGCCTCCCTGGCGGCGTTGTTTGCCGATATCTGGTTGCCGAATATCCAGCCGAAGTCGATGATGCCGCATAGCACGAGCAGGAGTACGGGCAGGATGAGCCCGAACTCCACCGTGGCCTGGCCCTTTTCACTTTTTGAGAACACTTAGCTCACCGCCTTGAATGAAACAGACCCGGGCGACGCGCTTGAATCTGCTCAGGGCGGGGCGAATGCCCCGCCCTGAGCGTCAACCGGTATTTGATCTTCAATAAAAATGTGGTGTTGGATAGGAATTACGCAGCCGTATCGGTCAAATTATTAGCCTGCTCCTCCGATTTCTCCCTTGACTTCATCCATCTTGTTTCCGATGCCGCTGAACAAATCCGTGATCTTTTCTCTGAGGATAGCTATCACGACTACAATGACGACAACGATCAGCGCTACAATGAGGCCGTACTCGACCATACCCTGGCCGCTCTCCTCGTTCTTTAACCACGCGAGAAACTTTTTCATAATATACCCTCCTGCTTAAAATTTTCTATTAAAAACACCATTTCGATGGTATTCCCGGGCTGTACACGACAATTGTTTTCTGATGAGGTCAAGGCCCGCGATCTATATCAAGTGGGCGATCTGAATTATCACATAGACCAGCGCGGACGCGAGGCCAGCCATCATAAAAGGGGCAAAAGCGAACATGCTCTTCAGCGTGAGCTTCTTCAGCGCCATGCCGCCGAGGGCGTAAACGACGAACAACACCGCCATAACGGCGAGCGCAATAAATACAAGAGGGTAGCTGAGGGCAAGTCCCATTACTCCCGCGAGCTTTACGTCGCCCGCGCCGACTTTGTTGAAACCCATGGCGCCGGCAAGGATCGAAAACACGCCCATCATCACGACCATGCAAATTAAGGCGGGTACGATAGCCTTGATGCCGAGATGTGAGATCTGAAACG
>Ga0123335_1009217_pt1 | contig 10296 bp, 10 predicted proteins | sample BiotimSIPDNA_2_FD_89707 | JGI IMG/M metagenome (GOLD analysis project Ga0123335, IMG submission 89707) | Anaerobic biogas reactor microbial communites from Washington, USA - Biogas_R2 time_0 SIP DNA | ecosystem: Engineered > Bioreactor > Anaerobic > Unclassified | place: Washington, USA... | reverse complement strand
GTTTTCCGCCGGAAAAGATATTTTTCCATGGTAATAATAAAAGCGAAAAAGAACTGGTAATGGCTCTGGAGGCTGGTATCGGCAGGATTGTCGTGGACAATTTTTATGAATTGGAATTGTTGCATGAATTAACCCGGGAAAGAGACCAGCACACAGATATTCTTTTGCGGATTACACCAGGAGTTGAGGCCCATACCCATGAATACATCAAAACAGGACAGATCGATTCCAAATTTGGTTTCACCCTTACTGATGGTCAGGCCTGGGAGGCAGTTAGACGGGCTCTGGATTATCCCCGTCTTTATTTAAGGGGTCTGCATTGCCATATCGGTTCGCAGATATTTGAAACCCAATCCTTTCAACATACTATTGATTTGATGACCAAGTTTATGGCCGAGATCAAATCGAAAACCGGCCATGAACTTGATGAATTGAATATGGGCGGGGGTTTTGGTATTTACTATTCAGCCGGTGATTCTCCCCAGGAACCGCAAAAATGGGCGGAAACTATTATGGAGCATGTAATAGCGCAAACAAAGCAGCATGGCCTTAAACGGCCCCGGGTGATAATTGAACCAGGCCGGGTCCTGATAAGCCCGGCGGGGGTAACACTTTATACTATTGGCTCTGCCAAGGAAGTGACCGGAATCAGAAAATATATATCCATCGATGGGGGCATGAATGATAATCCCCGTCCCGCTTTATATAATGCCCGGCACACGGCAGTAATTGCTAATAAAGCTGATCTGGCTGCTGATGAGATAGTGTCAATAGCAGGCAAATGCTGTGAATCAGGTGATATGCTTATCTGGGATGTGAAACTGCCCCGGACAGAGGCGGGAGATATCCTGGCGGTGTTCGCTACCGGAGCCTATAATTATTCCATGTCCAGCAATTATAATCGTCTGCCCCGCCCGGCAATGGTGCTGGTCAAGGAAGGCCAAGCTGATGTTATTATCCAGCGGGAAGATTATAAAGACCTGATAAGAAATGACAGAATTCCACCCCGGCTCAGAAAATAGCGGGGTTGTAAAAAAAGAAATGCAGGGAAAGGGATAAAGCGGCGGCAGGCCGCTTTCCTTATTCAGGGGGGCTCTTTCTTAATAAGACCGGCTCTATTATGATATAATTAAATATCTTACGTTTAGGAGAAATAGATTTGGAAATCATCACTTCACATAATTCCCTTGATTTTGATGGACTGGCAGCTATGGTAGCGGCAGGAAAGCTCTACCCCCATGCAGTCAAAGTATTTTCCGGCACCCTGTCCCGGAATGTCAAAAATTTTATGGCTCTCTATAAGGATCATTTGCCCATCAAACAGCCCCGGGATATCAAAACCGAAGAAGTTAAGAGGATCATTCTGGTAGATACAGCCAATGCCAATCGTCTGGGATATTTAAAAGATATGGCCGCAAGAGAAGGGATGGATTTTCATATCTATGACCATCATCCTTATGTGGAAGGCGATCTTAAAGGCAGTTTTTCCTGTTTGCATTCAGTTGGTGCTGTTACAACGGTCCTGGTCGAATTGATAAAGGAAAAACAGATAGAAATTAGTACTTTTGAAGCTACCATACTGGCATTGGGCATATATGAAGACACCGGCAGTTTATTATTCTCCACCACCACTTCCCGTGATCTGGCGGCGGCGGCATTTTTGCTGGAAAAGGGGGCCAATCTTTCAGTAGTGGCTAATTTCATGGAAAGACCTTTTACCAGTGAACAGCGTAATCTGCTTCAGGAATTATTGCAAAACACCCGGAATTTTAATATAGAGAACGCGGCAGTGGTTATTTCTCATGCTGAAGGCAATGAATTTGTACCAGGCCTTGATATCATTACCCATCGCCTTTTGGAAGTGGAAAACTGTGATGCCGTCTTTACGATGGCATCCATGCAGGGCAAAATCCATGTGGTGGGCCGCAGTAAAACGGACAACATAAGGATAAACCAGGTCTTAAAGCCGCTGGGGGGCAGGGGGCATGACCGGGCTGCTTCGGCCATGCTGAAGAACATGGAGTTTGACAGGATTACCACCATGATCCTGGAAGAACTAAAACAAGCCACCGTCCCGGCATTGCTGGCCGGGGATATAATGAGCACCCCGGTCAAAACCGTTGCGATGGATATCAGTATGGAAGAAGCAGGTAAATTGATGCTCAGATATGGCCACACCGGTATGCCGGTTACCGATGGGGAAGAAATAGTGGGAGTCATCTCGCGGCGGGATGTAGATAAAGCTATGACCCATGAACTGGGGCATGCCCCGGTAAAAGGTTTTATGACCACAGCGGTTCTGTCGGTGGATCCTGCCACCAGCCTGGCGGAGGTTCAGAGGATAATGGTGGAAAAAGACATCGGCCGCCTGCCGGTTATGGACGATGGTAAATTGGCAGGAATCATATCCAGAACAGATATATTAAGGTATCTGCATGGGGATGACTATCCGGAAGATCATGAATTGCTTTACAACAGCGATTCGGTCCCGGAAGATGATTTCAGCAGTCTGATAAAAAATACTTTGCCCCAGGAAATGACCGAAATTCTGGTTAAGGCGGGAGAAACAGCCCGGGATCTGGAGATGGAAGTGTACTGTGTGGGTGGTTTTGTCCGGGATATGTATCTGGGTGTCACCAATTACGATCTGGACCTGGTGGTGGAAGGCAGCGGCGAGGTGCTGGCCAGAGAACTTGCCCTTCGTTTGCAGGGCAGAACCAGGATCCACGAACGTTTCGGGACCGCTATAATTGTTCTTCCCGATGGCCGAAAAATAGATGTGGCAACTGCCCGGACGGAGTATTATGAGTTTCCTGCGGCATTGCCGACGGTTACCACCTCTTCCATTCGGGAAGACCTGTACCGGCGTGATTTTACTATCAATACCCTGGCGGTGCATTTAAATCCAGATTGTTTTGGCCAGTTAATAGACTATTTTGGCGGCCGGCAGGATATAGATAATGGCAAAATACGCATCCTGTATAATCTGTCTTTTGTGGAGGATCCGACCCGAATACTCAGAGCGATCCGCTTTGAACAGCGATATAATTTTAAGATAGAGCCGGATACTTTACGTTTTGCTCAGGATGCCATTGCCAGAAGGCTTTTAAGGAAGCTGTCTTATAAACGTATCTTACAGGAACTGATACTGATATTGAACGAAAGGAATCCCTTGCCGGCTCTGACCAGGATGGGTGAGATCGGAGTCTGGCAGCATATATTGCCGGAAGTCGATCTGGATGGATTAAACTATATCCGTTTAAAAAGGATTCCCATTGTCAATGGCTGGGCCCTGGAACATTTTTATCTCCGGGAAATAAAAACCTGGCTTATTTATCTGGTGATAATAATGGAAAATCTGACCGCTGAATCAATCAGCGCCATAAGCGCCCGCTATAAATTCGATAAATACATTGTCAGGGTAATTGAAGAGGCAGATTTGGCCCGCCAATTAGCTGCCAGTATCGATAGTGGGGATTGTACTGAAAACAGTGAAATAGACGCCGGAGCATCACATTTCTGCAATGAAACATTACTTTATTTGCTGCTATGCATCAATTCGGAAAACGGCTGGCAGTATGCCACTGCCTATTTACAGGCCAAGGACATGGTTAAAGTGGAAATCGACGGCCATGATTTAAAAGCATTGGGCATTAAGCCGGGCCCCGTATATAGCAAAATCCTGAATGAACTGTATCGGATGAAGTTAAACGGCGCCATTACTTCCAGGGAAGAGGAAACAGCTCTGGTACATAAATTTTTAAAGGAGGGCATATTTTAGTGCAGTTTATAATCGACATTTTGATCTGGCTGCCAGCTATATTAATTGGGCTGACCTTCCATGAATATGCCCATGGAAAGGTGGCTTATATGCTGGGGGATGATACTGCCTACCAGCAGGGGCGTCTTACTTTAAACCCCTTACCCCATATTGACTGGCTGGGGTTTTTGATGCTGGTATTGTTTAAATTTGGCTGGGCTAAACCAGTGCAGGTCAATCCCCTGAATTTCCGCAAGAACATAAGTTATAAACAGGGCATGATGCTGGTTTCCCTGGCGGGGCCGTTGATGAATATTTTTATCGCTCTGGCGGGGATGATTTTGTACCGCTATCTGAGTGTTTACGCGAAATTTGCCGGGATAGATATTGTAATTGCCTTGCTGGTCCCTTTAATCTGGATAAACCTGATTTTAGCAGCATTCAATTTGATCCCGCTGCCTCCCCTGGATGGATCTAAAATTCTGGCGGGCTTATTGCCGGATGCCGGGGCCCGGGCCCTGTATTCCCTGGAGCAATACGGGCCTATAATCCTGATATTATTGATTGTTACCCAAACAGCCGGGAAGATAATCTGGCCGCTGGCCAATGGCCTTTATAGCGTCCTGCATTATATTGTTTTCTGAGGTAAGGTGAGAAATGATGACTTATGTAGTAGATCTGGAGTCTTTCCATGGCCCCCTGGACCTGCTGCTATATCTGATCGATGAAAACCAGATTGATATATATGATATTCCCATTGCCGGGATCACCGATCAATATATGGAATACTTGAACATCACCGGGGATTTTGATCTGCATAAACTGGGAGGATTTCTGGTCATGGCTACTTATTTGCTGGCATTGAAAACACAAATGATGCTGCCCCAGACAGTGGAGGCCGATGAAGAACAAGATGAGGAACAAGACCCCCGGGCTGAATTAGTGCAAAGGTTATTGTACTACCGCAAATTCAAAAGGGCAGCAGAAAAATTGGAATGCTTAGCAGAGGGAAAAACAAAACGGTATTTTTATCGTGAGGGGGAGACCTTTTTGGCTCCAGCGGGAGAATTGGATGCCAATGCCGATGTTTTAGCCAGGCTCCTTTATAGTTTGTTGATCAAAACCAGGCCCGTTACTGGTTTTGAAATTCCCTCCGACGATATCGATATAGGGGAAAAAATGCAAGAAATATTGAAAGCTGTAAGGAAACATCGCGAGGGGATGTTTTTTCAGGAGTTAATAAATGGTACTATTAATAAAAGAGAAGGGGCAGCATTTTTTTTAGCCCTGCTGGAATTACTGCGTTTGCAGAAATTACAGGCAGTGCAGGAAGATGATTTTGGCCATATAAAATTATTAGCAGGCAGGCGGCATAAACATGTTAATGAGGGATGAAATAAAAGGAGCCATTGAGGCAATTTTGTTTGTTCGTTCGGGCCGGGTCGGCCTGGATGAAATAGTTGAAATATTAGAAGTACCCCTGTTTGATGTCATTGACATCATGCGGGAAATCATGGCGGAATATGATGCTGCCGGCAAAGGATTGCGCATCAGGGAAGTAAACGATGGCTATGTTATGGTAACAAATCCTGAATACTCCGATTATCTGATTAAAATGGCTGAACCGCAAAAAAAACGTCTGTCCCCGGCAGCCATGGAAACACTGGCTATTATTGCTTATTCCCAGCCTGTTACCCGGGCAGAGATCGAAAGGGTCAGAGGTGTAAAATCGGAGCGTATCATTGCCAATCTGCTGGAGAAAGATCTGATAGCAGAAGCAGGTGTCAAAGCAGTGATTGGCAGGCCTTTACTGTATGAAACCACGGAGGAATTTTTGCAGGTATTTGGTCTGGTTAGTTTACAGGATTTGCCGCCGATGGAGGAAGAACCGGATGTCGTATGATTCTTTAGAAGAAGAAATAAAGATCAAAGCAGGAAAGGCCAGGAGATTAGCCCGGTATATGAGCAGCACCGAAGACCTGGTTGAACAACAAATTTTGCAGGCCCAGGAAAGAGGGGAATTCGATAATTTGAGCGGAGCGGGAAAAAGATTGAATTTAGAAGAAAACCCTATGCAGCCTCCTGAACTGAGAATGCCTTTTAAAATCCTGAAAGATAATGGGTTTGCACCTTACTGGATCGAATTGGGCAAGGAAATCGATCAGGATTTTGTCCAACTGGAGAAAGAACTGGTATTATTCCAGAAATACACCGCAATATTTTTCAGTAATAAAAAACATAATGGAGCCAGCTTAAAAAGGTTTGAAAAACGTAAGGAACTGTTTTATTTTGAAAGGCGCCTCGACCTGGAAAAGATAAATCAAAAAATAATTGATTACAATCTGGCCTGCCCTACTTTTCGTGTGGGGAGGGGCAATATAATTGTGGAAGATGAATTGAATAAAATCAAAACCACAATTGAAAATCATATTAAAAAGATCAATAATTGGTAAAATATAAACTAATTGCATAAGCCTGATGGTGTGGGGGACAATATGGAAAACAGGAGAAATAACCATGGGGGTTTTCTTAACCATAACAGGGCTTATTTTTTTATTTTGCTATTTCAATTTGGCCCGATTTAATTTCCAGCTGACCTGGAACAGCAGCGGAAACGGAGCGGCCTTTACAATTCAAATCTATGCCTGTCTTAACTTCACCCGTCAGTATCCTGTTTACCATTATGAAAACATTGACCTTAAGATTATTCCGGCCCTGGACCGGGCAGCGCAGTTTACGGAAAGATTAAAAAAAAGATCCCGAGATGATGATATAAAAGCCTATTTGATCAGATGGGGTTTTTATGATTATTCTTCCGTTCTTAAAACCATTTGCCAACACGCCCGGATTGAAAAGGTGGAATGGAAAAGCCAGCTGGGCTGCCAGGATGCTATGTATACAGGAATACTAACCGGCACCACCTGGGCCATAAAGGGAATCATCATAAGTTTGGTCAGTGCCGGCCGGCAGCCGGAAAAATTGCAGCTTGAAGTGGTGCCCAGGTATGATCAGGAAATCTTGGTCAGCGATTTGCACTGCATAATTAAAATGCGAATCGTACATATTATTTTTATAGCAGCTTATATGCTTTTTAAGATAGTCAGGGGGTATATAAATGGATACAGACCAGGGAAAGCAAAGCCATCCCATCGAAGGCCTTATGAAAACGGCTATGCAAAGTATTAAAGAAATGGTCGATGTAACTACTGTAGTAGGCGATGCAGTAGAAACCAATGATGGCAGTATAATCATCCCCATATCCCAGGTGGCTTTCGGATTCGGCGCCGGCGGGGGGGAATATGATGTCATCAGGAGCAGCAAAAATGAAACCCTGCCCTTTGCCGGCGGCAGCGGTGCCGGGGTATCAGTTAAACCAGTGGGATTTCTGGTGGTGCGCATGAATGATGTGCGGCTAATATCAGTGACCGGTAATCCGCTGGCCGAACGGGTTGTGGATATTGCGCCCCAGATAATTGATAAAATTGAACATATAATGCAGAAAAATCATCCTACAGGCAAAGCCAAAGAAACACTGGAAGAGCTTTGAACAGCTGATGCATTGATTAAAAGAGGTCTGTTCTAATTTACCAGGGCATATCATACCCTCTTAAAAAGTGGAAGGGGAGGGATGGTATGCTGAATTTTATCTGGCTGCTTTTACTGGCTTCCGGCATTGTAATAGCAGGTATTAATGGAAATATTGAAGTAGTTACCGAGGCTGCCCTGTCAGCTGCCCAGGGTGCTGTCAAGGTTTGCTTTGACTTGATTGGAGTTATGGCCTTGTGGCTGGGGATTATGAAAATTGCCGAGGAAGGGGGTTTAATTACCGCCCTGGCCAAATTGGTAAGGCCAATAATGGTCAGGCTTTTTCCCAGTATACCCGCCGAACATCCAGCCATGGGAGCAATAATTCTTAACATCAGTGCCAATGTACTGGGGTTGGGAAATGCCGCCACACCAATGGGAATGAAAGCTATGCAGGAATTACAGCTTTTAAACCAGGGTTCAGAAGAAGCATCAGAAGCCATGTGCACTTTTCTGGCCTTGAACACTTCCTGCATCACCCTGATACCGGCTACCATAATCGGAGTCAGATTATCCTATGGTTCGTCAAACCCTACTGAAATAGTGGGACCATGTATATTTGCAACAGCTGCCGCCATGATCATAGCCATGACCCTGGATTGGTGGTTTAGGAAAAAAAGCCGCTGGGGAGTGAATAAATAAATGCTCCTCGGTCTGCTTAACAATATATCCCGATGGGCGATTCCGTTATTATTGCTCATTGTTCCCCTATACGGTCTTATAAAGAAAGTGCCGGTTTATGAAAGCTTTGTGGCCGGGGCCCAGGAAGGGTTTGCTACGGCAGTAAAAATCATCCCTTTTTTAGCGGGGATGATGATCGCCATTTCCGTATTCAGAGCTTCCGGAGCCATGGATTACCTGGCCTTGATATTGGATCCGCTGACAACCAGGATAGGGGCGCCATCGGAGATTTTGCCCCTGGCTATTATGAGACCCCTGTCGGGCAGCGGGGTTTTGGGCATGGCCGCCGAATTGATGAAGGTATATGGACCCGATTCCTTTATTGGCAGAATGGCTTCGGTAATGCAGGGTACGACTGACACCACATTTTTTGTTTTAACAGTTTATTTTGGATCCGTTGGTATCAAAAAATATCGTTATGCGGTGGTAACGGGATTGACTGCCGATATTACCGGTTTCCTGGCCTCTTTATATATATGCAATCTATTGTTTCGATGAATTAGAAAGTTTTTCCGCAAAAAACCCTCCTTTCATTTGCTTCCTTGTCAACTAATGTTATAATTCTAAAGAGATTTATCATTTGTGGACTTGATCGTGCTGGATTTTTTCGCACGATTATTTTAATAACAATTATTAACAGGGAGGTAGGTTAGCACTTGCTGGCGGAAAAGAAGATAACAGAATTTCTGCAAGATTTAGCATCCGATTTACCAGCTCCAGGCGGCGGAGGGGCGGCAGCGCTGACTGGAGCTATGGCTGCAAGCCTGATTTCCATGGTGGCTCGTCTGACCATTGGAAAGAAAGGTTATGAAGAAGTAGAAAAGCAAATGGCTGATATTCTTAGGCTCAGTGATGAGCTTTATCAGAAGCTGTGCCAACAGATCGATGAGGATGCAGAAGCTTTCAATGATGTCATTGCAGCCATGAAAATGCCCAAAGAAACCGAAGCGCAAACCACAGCCAGAGCCGAAGCCATGCAAAAAAGCTTTCGGCGGGCAGCGGAGGTGCCCGGTCAGGCAGCAGTGAACTGCAGTAAAGTCCTTGATCTTGCTGCACTGGTAGCCAATCAATGCAACACCAATGTAAGCAGTGATGTGGGAGTGGCTGCCGAGCTTGCCTGGGCCGGGCTGCAGAGTTCATTGCTGAATGTCAGGATCAATCTGCCTTACATTAAAGATGAACAATATGTCCGGGATGCAAGAAAAAACATGGAAATTTTGTCTGAATCAGCCGGTAAAGCGAAAGAGCGGGCATTAAATGCTGTTGCCGGACAGATCGGTTAAAGATTTTAAGCAGGTATGTAAAGGAAGGTAAGCACTTCTTAAAAAATATTGGATTTAGGGGGAACAGTATGAAAAGCGATATCGAAATTGCACAAAGCACAGTTATGAAACCCATTGTGGAAATTGCGGAAAGTATAGGTCTGGAAGCTGATGATATCGAATTATACGGCAAATATAAAGCCAAGGTATCATTGAAGGTATGGGAGCGGCTCAAGGATAAACCCTCGGGTAAATTAGTTTTAGTGACGGCCATTAATCCTACTCCGGCGGGAGAAGGAAAAACCACCAACACAGTTGGATTGGGACAGGCACTAAATATTCTGGGCAAGAAAGCCATCATAGCTTTAAGGGAACCATCACTGGGACCCAGTTTCGGCATCAAGGGCGGAGCCGCCGGCGGAGGCTATTCCCAGGTGGTACCAATGGAAGATATCAACCTTCATTTCACCGGTGACATCCATGCGGTAACAACGGCCCATAATCTTCTGGCAGCTATGCTGGACAACCATATCCATCAGGGCAATGAACTGCAAATCGACCCCCGCAGAATTGTCTGGCGCCGGGTAATGGATTTAAACGAAAGAGCATTGCGCAATATTGTTTTAGGCCTGGGGGGCAGGATCAATGGGGTGCCCCGCGAATCTGGGTTTGATATCTCCGTGGCCTCTGAAGTAATGGCCTGCTTGTGTCTGGCCACTGATTTAATGGATCTTAAAGCCAGATTTAAACAGATTGTTGTCGCCTATACTTATGACGGCCAACCTGTTACCGCCGATGATTTGAAGGCTGCTGGTTCCATGACATTGATCATGAAAGATGCCATCAAGCCGAATCTGGTACAAACTCTGGAAAATACCCCGGCTTTTGTCCATGGCGGACCCTTTGCCAATATTGCTCATGGCGCCAATAGTATAATGGCGACCCAAATTGGTCTGAAATTAGCCGATTATATGGTTACTGAAGCCGGATTCGGTGCTGATCTGGGGG
>Ga0123335_1009212_pt1 | contig 10306 bp, 8 predicted proteins | sample BiotimSIPDNA_2_FD_89707 | JGI IMG/M metagenome (GOLD analysis project Ga0123335, IMG submission 89707) | Anaerobic biogas reactor microbial communites from Washington, USA - Biogas_R2 time_0 SIP DNA | ecosystem: Engineered > Bioreactor > Anaerobic > Unclassified | place: Washington, USA... | reverse complement strand
TTCAAAACGAATGTAAAAATCGAACCCAAAGACAGAAATAAGGAACGCGGGATTTATCTGGGACTCGCATACCGCGGACTCGGCGAAACGATGCATTTGCTCGGAGATATGACGCAGCCCGCACATGTTCGCAACGATTCACATCCCTGGGAGGAACCTCTGGAGGATACTATTACTCCGGTGTTGGTCAGGAAGTTCGCTGAGGGATTCAGTACCGGTACGGCAGTGGACGCTCAGATGGTCAGTAAATTTTTAAGCACCAACGGCACGACTTTGAACAATCCGGAACAATTGTTTATAGCCCTGTCAACCTTTACCAACAGAAATTTCTACTCATCCGATACTATTTACGATAAAGACAGCGGCATTATGCCGAGAAACGACGAAGTCCCGATACCGAGTCCCCAATTCAAGGATCTGATACCGGGCGTAATGGATTTGCTTCCCCCCTCCATAGATGCGGATAATGGGACAGCAAAAAATGCTGAAACCAAAGAAAAAGCGGAAACCATAAATTATTTAGGCGCTCCTTTTCTGAATGATATTGTTCTGATGGTACAGGAAAAATTAAGCGGAATAATTTTCAAAAGCAAATCGTATTTTGTTCCGACAAATGCGAATTTCACAAAGTATCAGGGCAGAGTATTGATACCTATCGCGATAGCCGCCTGCAGCGACCTTATGCATCAGTTTTTTCCAACGCTGGAGCTTATAGCGGAGTTTGAGGAGCCTGAGCTTATCACTGAAGAAACAAACGGCAAGATGCCTGAGATAAGATATGAGATTGAACAGGAAGCCGTTATGAATCATAAAGTGCAGAACGACCAGGCATGGCAGCAGGCCGATTTATCAATATCGTACACAGGAGCCGGAGAATTGGTTTTTGAGAATAAGGGGAAAATCTATAAAAGCATTCCCCTTTCCTTTGAGAACGGCAAACTGACCGGAATGCAAAACGCGGACAAGGACTGGGTAAAAGAAAAGCCGGTGCTTAATCTGCGGCAGGATCAGAGCGTAAAACTGACAAAAGAACAGAAATATACCGAAATCAAAGACAATGACAGTGTATACATACAGATAAAAGCCGGCAGCCGCACCTGGACGGGAACCAAACTCCTCTATAAATTTCCCGTCGAAACACTCGAAGCCGATTATACCGAGCACGGCTTGCGAGAGGAGGAAAACTATCCCGGTTTCGGAGTGCGGGAATTTGCCGCGTTTTGTGAAGCTGTAAATTTTAAGACGACAGATACCGGGGATGTTTGCTATCTGGCGCCGCTGTATACCGGGAAGGCGGAATTGATTTTTGAGAATGAAAAAGGCTATATCAAGAAGAAGATTGATGTATTCTTTGAGGAAGGAGTTTTATCAAAAATATCTGATACAGAGGGAAATCTGGTTGATGAACCGCTTATATTATACGGTGACGAAACCGCGGAATATAAGCTGACCGACATGGAGAAACTGTATGAAATAAAACAGGATCAGACGGTTTATTTTCAGATCCGCGTCGATCGGAATCGGTATATAAAGAGCCAAAGCTGGAGCTATTTCAGCGACTTCGAAGAAATAGACGGTACCTATGTCGGCAGCATGACGGTAGGCGCCACGCAAAAGCTCCGGGATTTTGTTGTCGACATTTTTGCGTATATAATGCACCCGTTAGCTAATGCTATTGCAAAATTAGCCGACTCGCCGCCCTTGTCCTTCGACGAGGTCAGAGGGATTGTAGACAGTTCGACGACATCGAATACGGTAACCGTGGATATAGCTCTGAGTATTGTAACCGTGTCGGGGAACAAGGTAGCGATAGAGTTCTACTCATATGATGAATATGGAGAGGCAACCGTGACTTCCTGCGAGGGAACCTATCAAAACGGACTGCTGCATTTTAAGAGCGCATATTACGACGCTTCGGTTTTTGAATTCTCCGGAAGGCTGTACAAAGACAGCCTGTACGGCACAATTGGAGGCAGCGCCTGGGGTATAATAGGTCAGGCTGTCGATGGCGAATGGGAAGCGGATAAAGTGAGCTGAATGTAAGTGACAAACCCACATCCGGATTGAATGAAGCCCTGTGGTTTTGCCTGACGGGATTAACCTGAAGACTAAGTGAAATTGTCAAGGCATGTGCAGCCGCCCCCCGAATCTGACAAGCGATGATACCTGCATCTGAATTTCCGGAGTGTATCGGAGCGAAACTTAGGAAATTCAGGTGCGGCACATTGCTTTGACGCAGCAAAAAAGATCGATCTGTTTCAATCGATCTTTTTCAGATGGTTAGAGAACTCCGCTTCTTAATATATTGATAATTTAATGGGCTGTATCAAAACCAGGTTTTGATACAGCCCCGATTCATGTGCTCATCAGACGACAGCGTCTGTCATGTATTTATAAAATGTCTTCGCCGGGCGGCTGATCGGCCCGCATATGGCAGATCAGAATCTTACAGTCGCTTTATTCGATTCTACAGTCTGACCCGACCCGTCGGTAATAATGCAATAAATTGTGAAGGGCTCACTGCCATAGAGATCCCGTTCATCAATTTCTATTTCAAATTCATCGGTTTTAGAAAATGATTCGTGAGTTTTAAAGTTATAGCCACGCTGACCTTTATACCAGTAACGCCATTCATATTTATAAGGACCGTATCCGCCGGAAACCGAAACGGTGAATCCGAATAATTCAAATTCTCGATCGAGTGTCGAACTCTGGGGATGCTTTATGACCTTCAAAGGCGAAGCATCCGTAACATCCGCCGTAGTCGAAGTTACACTCTGCCCCGAAGAATCGGTTATTATGCAGAAGACCTGGAAAACACTGTGATTGTTAATCAGTTCCTGCATATCAACTATATATGTATTGGTGTTGGTTTTATCGTTAGAGCCGATAGGCTGCGCCTTGAAAGAATTGCCGCCGTAACGGCTGTACCATGTATAAGTATAAGGCGCCTTGCCGCCGGAAATCTTAACGGTAAAATCTTTATATTCCCAATCGCCGGTAAGTATCGAACTCTTGGGGTTTTCCGTGATTTTTAAAGTCTCGATTTTCCCGGCAACCGTCGCTTTATATGAAGTGACCGACTGACCTGTGGAATCGGTGATGACGCATACGGCTTTGAAGGGACCGTAGTTGTCGATCATATCCTGGTATACATCGAAATTCTGGCTGTTGGTTTTTTCGTCTGTTTCCTGAGACCTCGTTGCGGCCTTATTGTTGCCGTAAAAGACTTCCCATACATAGAAATACGGGGCTTTTCCGCCGGAAACCGTCACCGAGAAGGTGAATTCCTGGACGGCAGCGGTCATCTGCTGATCCTTGGGATGCTGTATTATTGTCAGCTTATCGACAGCTTTCGGTATCGCTTTCGCTTTATTGGTAGTTGAGGTGTGGCCGGTAACGCCTGTCACAACGCACCAGATGGTGAAAGTGCCCTTATTGTCGAAAACATTTACGCTTATCGTGTTGGTTCTGTCCGATGATGTCTGAGTTACGGTCTCTATATTTCCGGAACCGTACTGATAGCACCATTTGTAAGTGAACGGCGCTTTTCCCTCCCTGATTTTTACCGAGAATTCAAGAGTTTCACTCGGGGACTTGGTCATCTGCCTGTCCTTTGGATGCTCATCAATGAATACAAAATCCATCGAGACATAGGCAAAGACCTTTTCCGATGTGATATTCTTGCCCGTTTCATCGGTTATGACACACCAGATGGCAAACACGCCTTTCTTGTCGCTTACGGTAAGGGTGATGCTGTCGGATTTGTCCGATTTCATCCGTGAATTGGTTTCGATTTCATCGGATTCATACTGGTAGCACCATTTATAGGTGTAAGGAGCTTTCCCGCCTGAAATCTTAACCGAGAAGGTCAGACTGTCGGTGGGGGTTTTATTCATCTGCTGACTCGTGGGCTGCTCGGTAATCTGCAATTTGCCGGAATCGGTTTCGCCGCCCATCTTGAAGCTGATTCGCTTGCTTTCGTTCATCATGCGGGTGAGGATAGCCGCGACTTCGCTTCTCTTGATATTGCCTTCCGGATTACAGTTGTGGAGCGCGTCGACTCCCTGTACAATACCGTAACGGTAGAGCTTATATATTGCCTCGGCGTTCTTGTGGCTCATCGGAACGTCGGGTATAGAGCCGTCGTCTATAATGTTGAGGGGGTCTGAAATCTCGGGAAGAACCTGGGCGAAAATCTGCATATACCCGGCGCGGGTGGCTTTGTCATCCCAGGAAAGATCGCCGGTTATCAGCTTTTTCAGCTTTGCGTAGTTGACATAGGTTATATACCAGGGATCTCCCGTCGTAAGGGTAACTTTTCCGTCGTTTCTCAGCTGGTGCATACAGGCGGCCAGCTTTATCGCCTCGGCATATGTCATGTTTTCGTCGGGAGCGAAAATAGTTGCCGAGCGGCCGTTGATAAGCCCGGTTTCATATGCCGTTTTGACATCTGCGTAATACCAGGCTTCTGGTGACACATCGATAAAAGGCAGGTCTTTGGCGAAGATAACGCCCTGCATTAATAGCGCGAAGGTCAGCATCAGCATCAGCACTCTCGATAATTTGCGATGAGTTTTCATGATATTATCCTTTCTTTTCAGTGCCGGAATTCGTGTCGTCTTTTCGGTGTAAGATTCGTATCGGATATATGCAGAAAAAACAAGGCGCCGGAGAATAATAAAACGAAAAACAGATGCAACACAATCAAAATATGCTGTTATATAAGCTAACGCCGTTTGAATTTCGCCGGGAGGAAGCTGTAAAAACAAAAAATAAAACAGAGAAAAAACCGGGATGTGATCAAGCCGGCTGTTTCAATAGAGATAAGAAGGATATTAGAGTTGGTATTATATGATATTATTCATCGAAAATCTCTTATTTTAATTAACTACAAAAATATTATACAGTTTACAGCGACGGCAATATTTATCGCAATGTTAATTTTATTATAACTTTTCATGAATACAGCGTTTGTACATTGGTCATATTTTGCCCGCGTCAAGTGGTTTTTCATGCTCGGAATCAACTTTTTGTCATCCGCCCACATGCTTCCTGTGTGTGGAGCGACGTGCCGACTGCCGAGCCAAAGCCGGTGGACGTGATATTTCAATCCACGCTCCCCGTGTGGGGAGCGACAAACCCGATAAAGCGCGATTTTGACCTTATGGGAATTTCAATCCACGCTCCCCGTGTGGGGAGCGACGACACGCTCGAGCAGATGTGGGGGCACGGCTACGCATTTCAATCCACGCTCCCCGTGTGGGGAGCGACACGCGTACTGCTTCTTCGCGGTCGCGGTATGGGTTATTTCAATCCACGCCCCCCGTGTGGGGAGCGACCGGTACTTTGTGACAATCTTTTCTTTTTCGTCGTTATTTCAATCCACGCTCCCCGTGTGGGGAGCGACCTGAACGCGGTAATATATGCGCGGTACTCGTCCATTTCAATCCACGCTCCCCGTGTGGGGAGCGACGGTGATAAGCGTCTGTTTTGATATATAGCCGCCGCCATTTCAATCCACGCTCCCCGTGTGGGGAGCGACCGAGATCTTGACCGCCTTCCGGCAGTCGTGGCGGATTTCAATCCACGCTCCCCGTGTGGGGAGCGACACGACTATTTCAAGCTGGCAAACGGTTACGACGAATTTCAATCCACGCTCCCCGTGTGGGGAGCGACACAAGCAAATCAGGATACTGCGGTACATCCGCCGCATTTCAATCCACGCTCCCCGTGTGGGGAGCGACTCAATGCTTTTACGCAAATTATTTTGTAAATTTTATTTCAATCCACGCTCCCCGTGTGGGGAGCGACGCCTATCCGGAGTTGCGGCTGGTCAATTCAAACCTATTTCAATCCACGCTCCCCGTGTGGGGAGCGACGAAAGCTGTCCGAGCAGGATATCAAAGAGATAGATATTTCAATCCACGCTCCCCGTGTGGGGAGCGACGTGTCCGGCTGGCTCACGTCCAAACACAAACAGGATTTCAATCCACGCTCCCCGTGTGGGGAGCGACTACCGAAGCGCTGAACCTGGCGACGCGCAACGACATTTCAATCCACGCTCCCCGTGTGGGGAGCGACTATGAAAAATTTATGTCGGAGGAACGGAACAATGAATTTCAATCCACGCTCCCCGTGTGGGGAGCGACTCATTTACGTTTAGCATGTTTTCACCTCCTAAACATTTCAATCCACGCTCCCCGTGTGGGGAGCGACTTTTTCGTGTATTCGCGCCACGTGCGCTACATTCTATTTCAATCCACGCTCCCCGTGTGGGGAGCGACAAACGAAATAACCGCTGATTTTATTCCGCGAGAATTTCAATCCACGCTCCCCGTGTGGGGAGCGACATCATAGGCGATAAGCAAATCGGCAACTGGGAAATAGATTTCAATCCACGCTCCCCGTGTGGGGAGCGACACGGCTGGGCGGACAACGGCAGCTTCGATTTCCGCATTTCAATCCACGCTCCCCGTGTGGGGAGCGACAACAACCACAGCGGCGATAACAACCACCGCGCCCATTTCAATCCACGCTCCCCGTGTGGGGAGCGACAACAACCACAGCGGCGATAACAACCACCGCGCCCATTTCAATCCACGCTCCCCGTGTGGGGAGCGACGGCAGCTCCCGTAGCAGCGTGTCATACTCCTTGTTATTTCAATCCACGCTCCCCGTGTGGGGAGCGACATCCCTGACCAGCTCCGCAAAGCGCTGTCGCGGACGATTTCAATCCACGCTCCCCGTGTGGGGAGCGACGAGGCGATATTGTGGCTACCACCGCCGAGCGTTTATTTCAATCCACGCTCCCCGTGTGGGGAGCGACCTCCTCCCGCTTGCGGGCTTGTATACAATATTAATTATTTCAATCCACGCTCCCCGTGTGGGGAGCGACTTCCCGCAACCGCTATGATATAGCCATCTGCAAGGCATTTCAATCCACGCTCCCCGTGTGGGGAGCGACCCCCCGAACCGGCACCGCCGCCGGAACCGCAAAAAATTTCAATCCACGCTCCCCGTGTGGGGAGCGACCAGGCTCTTGCCCGTGCCCATGTCCATCAGGAGTCCATTTCAATCCACGCTCCCCGTGTGGGGAGCGACGTCCTTTTTCGGACAACCGTTCGCGCGGAAAATATTTCAATCCACGCTCCCCGTGTGGGGAGCGACATCACCACCTGAATGTAACGACTTGCAATGAGTATTTCAATCCACGCTCCCCGTGTGGGGAGCGACCTCGCAAATGTTAATCTCCCGCAACGCCGGCTTCCGATTTCAATCCACGCTCCCCGTGTGGGGAGCGACCTTTTGCTACACACATTATATCACACTGCCAAGCAGTATTTCAATCCACGCTCCCCGTGTGGGGAGCGACATGCTAACCATTATCCAGCGATTTATATAATGTACATTTCAATCCACGCTCCCCGTGTGGGGAGCGACTCGACTGTTCATAATCTGTTAACAATTGTTCGAAAGTCATTTCAATCCACGCTCCCCGTGTGGGGAGCGACGGGTTATGCGTCCGACTGATCATTTTTTGTAAAATATTTCAATCCACGCTCCCCGTGTGGGGAGCGACTCTGTTTGATAATGTCTACCTTCAAGATGCTGCGCAATTTCAATCCACGCTCCCCGTGTGGGGAGCGACTATCTTTCACATTCGGGCGCACGACCGCCACGGTATTTCAATCCACGCTCCCCGTGTGGGGAGCGACCGCCTAAAATCCTGCGCACCACCCGCACGGAGTTTATTTCAATCCACGCTCCCCGTGTGGGGAGCGACCCCCGCCCTCGCTGTGTAAAACTGTTTTATAAGGAATTTCAATCCACGCTCCCCGTGTGGGGAGCGACGATAACAAGCGCAAATTTACCAAATGTCACGGAAATATTTCAATCCACGCTCCCCGTGTGGGGAGCGACCCTGGCTTGCAAGCGTCGGCGGAGCGATCTGCCCGATATTTCAATCCACGCTCCCCGTGTGGGGAGCGACTTACTATCAACCCACCAGCCCTTTTCGTCCTTCATATTTCAATCCACGCTCCCCGTGTGGGGAGCGACAATAAAACGTCGGAGGTGTGCGGCATTAAGTATAATTTCAATCCACGCTCCCCGTGTGGGGAGCGACGGCCGCTCCGTCGGTCTTGGGGCGTCAAAAGTTGAATTTCAATCCACGCTCCCCGTGTGGGGAGCGACCATCAACGCCGAGTTGCGCAATTTTAAGTCGGCTCTCATTTCAATCCACGCTCCCCGTGTGGGGAGCGACGTTTTGATTATAGCAAGCTCCGCGGGCGGATCGTTATTTCAATCCACGCTCCCCGTGTGGGGAGCGACGAGCAATTTTCTGTATGGTCACCCTATGCTATTTTTATTTCAATCCACGCTCCCCGTGTGGGGAGCGACACGAGACCGGGCGACAAGACCAATGTGCACACGCCCATTTCAATCCACGCTCCCCGTGTGGGGAGCGACCGGTGTTAGTCTCCCGGACATAGGACGCCGCCGCATTTCAATCCACGCTCCCCGTGTGGGGAGCGACCGCAAATACAAATCACCCGGTTCCATCGCTAAATAAATTTCAATCCACGCTCCCCGTGTGGGGAGCGACCCGACCGGTTCTATATGCTGGCGTCACAGGAGTGATTTCAATCCACGCTCCCCGTGTGGGGAGCGACTCTTGCCTATCCCCTCCACGCCGTAAATCACGACGCATTTCAATCCACGCTCCCCGTGTGGGGAGCGACAGGGATAATATATTGTTGATATTATAATCAGTTAATTTCAATCCACGCTCCCCGTGTGGGGAGCGACCACGAGTGACACGGCGGCAAAGCCGCGGAAGGAATTTCAATCCACGCTCCCCGTGTGGGGAGCGACCATTGGAAGGCGCGGAAGCGGAAGGAGCGGAAAATATTTCAATCCACGCTCCCCGTGTGGGGAGCGACTGTACCATGTTCATTACGTATTCGCTCTTTTCCGATTTCAATCCACGCTCCCCGTGTGGGGAGCGACGTGAAATGTTAAAAATACATATATCACAGCAATTCGAGGATTTCAATCCACGCTCCCCGTGTGGGGAGCGACCAGTGTATTGTGTAGTCGGTGTTGTCGCAGACGGCATTTCAATCCACGCTCCCCGTGTGGGGAGCGACTCTTACGCAGCTGGATCAGTATAACACCAACCGATTTCAATCCACGCTCCCCGTGTGGGGAGCGACTTCGCCAATCGTTACTGTTTCTCGTGTCAAACGATTTCAATCCACGCTCCCCGTGTGGGGAGCGACAGACTGCCGCTCAGTACGGAGATTACAGCGGACTATTTCAATCCACGCTCCCCGTGTGGGGAGCGACAACGCATAGATTACATTGCCTTCCGCCTTTCCGCCATTTCAATCCACGCTCCCCGTGTGGGGAGCGACATCCGGCGGGACGCCGGGGATAAGAACGAGAAAAATATTTCAATCCACGCTCCCCGTGTGGGGAGCGACCTGAGCAGAGTTTCTTGCCGCTGTGCCGCGACTATTTCAATCCACGCTCCCCGTGTGGGGAGCGACCAGGCGATATTGGGCGGGTTCGCTGCCGCCGTCATTATTTCAATCCACGCTCCCCGTGTGGGGAGCGACATCGGCTGAAGTCGCGCCGGAGGAGGTCGCAATGGTATTTCAATCCACGCTCCCCGTGTGGGGAGCGACTGTCTTGTATCGCTAAGTCCTGCAGCGTAAGCGGCTATTTCAATCCACGCTCCCCGTGTGGGGAGCGACGTGCGGCGTGCAGATGGTAGCCGCGATAATATCAGATTTCAATCCACGCTCCCCGTGTGGGGAGCGACCAGCGGATTCTATATCCGCCCCTGTCTTCGGAATCATTTCAATCCACGCTCCCCGTGTGGGGAGCGACGATCCAGGGAACGCAGGTAGGTGCCTTCATAGACCGATTTCAATCCACGCTCCCCGTGTGGGGAGCGACCCTGCCGCGCCGAGATCTCGGTTTGCGGATAAGCCGGATTTCAATCCACGCTCCCCGTGTGGGGAGCGACTGGTGGCGCGATGAAGGCTGGCTTACATTGAGCATTTCAATCCACGCTCCCCGTGTGGGGAGCGACCTCTTGTATTTGTCGAACGCGACGGTCTTTATCCGATTTCAATCCACGCTCCCCGTGTGGGGAGCGACCTTTATCCGGAAGCCCATCGATCGCCACATCTTATTTCAATCCACGCTCCCCGTGTGGGGAGCGACGGACATGCTGTCAATAGGCCTGCTAAACCGAAACATTTCAATCCACGCTCCCCGTGTGGGGAGCGACTGA
>Ga0123335_1009205_pt1 | contig 10313 bp, 11 predicted proteins | sample BiotimSIPDNA_2_FD_89707 | JGI IMG/M metagenome (GOLD analysis project Ga0123335, IMG submission 89707) | Anaerobic biogas reactor microbial communites from Washington, USA - Biogas_R2 time_0 SIP DNA | ecosystem: Engineered > Bioreactor > Anaerobic > Unclassified | place: Washington, USA... | reverse complement strand
TCGGGCCCCAGGGACTTTTCCCGCATGGCCAGGGATCGCTTGTAGCGCGCCTCGGCCTCGTCGTACCTACCTTGGCTGCGGTGCAGCTCGGCGAGGTTGTTCAGGCAGGCCGCCGTATCAGGGTGATCCGGTCCCAGGGCGCTTCGGTAGATGGCCAGGGAATGCTTGAAGAGGGATTCGGCCTGGTCGTACCGGCCCTGGCTGAGATAGAGCTCGGCAAGGTTGTTCAGGCAGGCCGCCGTATCGGGATGATCGGGCCCCAGGGCTTTCCGGTAGGTTGTCAGGGCATGGCGGTAGAGGGTTTCGGCCTGCACATGCTCACCCTGGGCGGAATAAAGGCGGGCCAGGCTGCTGAGGCTGGCGGCCGTATCGGGGTGATTGAGGCCGAGGGTCTTCTCCCGCATGGCCAGGGATTGTTTGAAGAGGGATTCGGCCTCGTTGTACCGGCCCCTGCTGCGGTGCAGTTCCGCCAAATTGTTCAGGCTGGCCGCCACAAGAGAATGTTCCGAGCCCAATGCCTTCTTCCTGATGGCCAGGGACTGCCGGTAGAGGGTTTCGGCCTGGCCGTGCTGCCCCTGGACCGCATAAAGTTCGCCGAGATTGCTCATAATTCCGGCCGAAAGGGCGTTGTTCGGCTCCAGGACGCTCCGGCAGATGGCCAGGGCCCGCTTGAAGCCTGACTCCGCCTCGTCGTACCGGCCCTGGGTGCGATGGAGCAGAGCCAGGTTGTTCAAGGTGCCGGCCACAAAGGGATGCTCCGGACCCAGGGTTTTCTGCCGGATTGCCAGCGAACGCTTGTAGAGCGCCTCGGCCTGCCCGAACTGCCCCTGGGCATAATAGATCTCGGCCAGGTTGTTCATGATTCCGCTGACGGAAAGATGTCCCGGACCGAATTTTTTCTTGGCGGCCTGGAGCGCCTTTTCAGACGCTTCAGCAGCGCGTCCATAGTTGCCGGCTCGGTAAAGCTCAAGCGCTTCCTGATCGAGGATGTTCCACGCCGCTTCCGGCCCCTGGGCGAACAGGGCAGATGCGGGACAGAACAAAATCAGTGCAAGAACAACGATTTTAAAGAATCGTTCCACTCGTTATTTCTCCTGATCCAGTGCCGAAAGCGGATTGAGCGGGGTTCCAGCGGATCTGCCGGACGCCTGTGCGGCAGCTGGAGGCGGCCAAAGGGAAGGCATCGCTAGTTCATTCCCTTGTAAAACTGGTAGTAATCCAGAACCCGCTTGATATAAAGCCATGTCTCCTGAAAGGGGGGGATGCCTTTGTAGCTTTTCACCCGTTCCGGCCCTGCGTTATAGGCCGCCAGCGCGAGGAACAGGTCGCCGTTCAGGCTTTTCAATAAGCGGCTCAGATAGCCGACGCCGCCGTGAATGTTCTCAACAGGGTCAAAAGGATTGGACACGCCCATTTCGCGGGCTGTGTCCGGCATGAGCTGCATCAATCCCATGGCGCCCTTGGGCGATACGGCCGCGGGATTGAAATTGGACTCCGCCATGATGACCGCCCGGACAAGGGCCGGATCAACCGTGTAGCGCCTGCAGGCCGATTTGATGGCCTTCCCGTAATCGGAGGACCGGACCGCCGAGCCGGCCCCCTTCGGCACCGCGAAGGAATTCTTTCCGGGATAAAAGCCCTTCATGGAGGACAGACGGCGTTTCGAGTCGCTCACGGGGGCATAACCGGCCGGAGCGTCCCCGTCACGGAACATATAGAGATCTGCCGCCGAGCCGGCCATCGAGGACAGGACCGTCTGCCCGGCGGGATGTACCTGTCCTGTCCGCTGTGGCATACCGGGTTGCTCCGCCCATGAAGGCATCGAACTCAAAATAATGAAGATCGGACATAAAAGCCAAACGGCTGCCCCTGAACCCGGCCTTTCCATATGCTTATACCATCTCCATCTCTGCTGCGCGGACAGCGTTGCTGCCGGAGTCAAACAAAATCCCCGGGCAGCCGGTTGATGCTGAAGTGTTGATCCTGTCGCTTTGTCGTGCCTTCCTCATTTAGCATAAATACAATAGAATTAAATCCGGCGCCATAGGGCCTATGAGGATTTTTTGCCTCTCAAATCCTTATCATGACAAAAAAATATCCTTATAATCTCTAAGGGAAAAGACTGATTTTGTCAGGAAAAGGATTGATCCGCCGCCGTTTGTGAGCTCCCGGGTCAGCCCTGTTCCTTCAGATAGTCAAAGACAACCTCGCCAAGCCCGAGGGTCAAATCGCTGATGTAATGCACGGCACCGACGATGCCCTTGACCGGCAGATCGGCGACCGGCGCCATGCAGTGCGAGAACAGCTGCAAAGATGCCGGTCCTGTCCACGCTTCCTTGACCGTGACGTCCAGAAGGGGATATTGCACGAGCTGGCAGATCTTTGGGGTGCCGTCCACATCGGGAATCACTTTCATCAGGAAGTTCGGGGTTTCAAGCATCGCCCTGCACAGCGGCTCCGTGTCGAGCCGCTGCCACTTGTAAGCCATCGTGGCGCGGGCCACTTCCAGCTCTCCGTATTTCAGCATTCCGATGCAGCAGTCCTTGCTGACGGCATCCACGCGCATTTCCGGCTGCCCATATTTCTTGGGAAATCCCCATATCTCCCGGCCTCCGACGATGGGCGACAGGTCGTCAAGGTACATGGAATGAACATAATTTCCCGGCTTTCCATGAAACGTTACCGGGATGACCTGGCCGGACTCGTCATAGGATCCGAATCCGTCCGAGTCCGGCATCTTGATGAACTCATACCTGACGACGGGCTTGTAGACTTCAAGAGGTTCCGGGACAACGCGCCTCAAGGCGTCCATGTCCGTTTCATAATCGACGATCAGATACTCGCGGCTGCGGAACCGATACGGTCCGAGCGCAAAAGACGGGCTGGTGATGGGCATGGCAAAACGGCTCTTGACTTCGTCAATCTTCATAACTCCTCCTGCTGCTGCTTCTTCTCTTCCAGATCATTTTCTATAACGATCAGGAAAACTTTGCAATCGTTAGTCGATGGCTGTCCCCTGAGCCGGTCCGGAAAATCGGCCCCGCTTCTCCCTATCCCTTTACTTTTTCCCGCTCATGGCTTATAAGCATGGCACCTTCATCGGCCGGGCGGCTGGCTTTGAGAGGTTGTGCCGGGGCTGCCTGGATGGAGAGATCACCCATGAAAAATCATCTCGACGACATTCGAAAGTACAATGTCCGCAAGGCCTGGCCCCGCCAGGGGAAATGCGCCCTGCTGGTCGTTGACATGCAAAATTATTTCCTCCCCGTGGCCTCGCCGATTGTCGACAGGGTCTTGTCAATCGTGACCGCCTGCCGCTTACGGAACGTCAGGATCCTCTTCACCCGGCACGGCCACCGGGATATCGAAAAAGACGGGGGGCTTCTGCTGCAATGGTGGGGAGATTGCATCCTCCATGGAACGAGGGACTGGGAGATTATGGATGTCCTGACGCCGTCCCAAACCGATTCGGTGATTGATAAAAACCGTTACAGCGCTTTTTTTGGGACCGGACTTGATGAGATGCTGCGGGCCGAAGGCATCGAAGAACTCATCATCACCGGCGTCATGACGAACTGCTGCTGCGAGACCACGGCCCGCGACGCCTTCATGAGGGATTACCGGGTATTCTTCGTTTCTGACGCCACCGCCGCGGCGGATGAGGAGCTGCATCTCGCTACATTGAAGAATATGGCGTTCGCCTTTGCCCATGTTCTGGATACGGAGAGCCTGTGCCGTTATCTGGAGGGCGATTTTTGATGGCAGGCATCTTGGATCGGGAAGATGACAAGAGAGAACGGGACACAACGGCTGGAAAGGCTGCTTGAGTTTCTGAAGGCCCACCCGGTGCCGCGTGAGGTTCAGGCCTATCGGCGCGAACGGATCGCGGGCATCATTCAGAGGCAATGGAAAAAAGAGGAACTGGCGGATGAGCAGAGGCGCTTGAGCGTGGGGCTCTGCCAGGAAATCAAGGATTTTGAACGCAAAACCGGACTGCGGGTCAAAGGGTTGAGAATCAAGAGAAATAAGCAGGGGATTGCATCGGTCATCGTCAATGTTGAAATGCCGGAATCCTTCTGGACGGCGGATTCCGACCCTTCAGGCATCGCTCCTGAACCGGGGACGTGAACGGGAGAAGGCGGCGGCGCAGGGCAGAAGGGGCCGGGGGCGGTCATGAACCCTTATCTGGGGATGAGAACGTAGAGCTCTCCGTTCTCTTTGAGGGTCCCCGCGGTGGCCTGCGCCTCGGGGCCGAATCCGCAGAACAGATCGACCCGTCCGGGACCCTTGATGGCTGAGCCTTTATCCTGGAGCAGGACAAAGCGGGAAAAGGGGACGCGCAGGGTTGCACGCCCATCGGCATCCAGAATCGGCTTGCGCAGGCGGATAAACGCCAGGGCGCCTTTGGGGAAATAATCCGGATCGGTGGCGATCGACCTGCCCGGCGTGACCGGCTCACCCAGGGCGCCTATGGGGTCCCGGTCCAGAAATCGAAAGAAGATATACCGTTCGTTGTAGCTGAGGATCTCATCGCGTTCCCCATCGCTTTTTCCCTTCAGCCAGGCCTTGAAATTTCGGTACGAGGCATTTCCTTTCTCGATTTTATTCCGATCCAGCAGATTCTGCGTTACGGAGCGATAAGGCCGGCCGTTGTTCTGGGCATAACCGACCGTCAGCAGGGTGCCGTCTTCCAGTTGGATTTTTCCCGAGCCCTGGGTGTGCAGGGAATTCAGTTCGGCAGGATCGGACACCCAGATCAGCTCCAGACCTTTCCCCTTTAAAACGCCTTCGATGTCGATTTCACGGCGCGTGTAATAGGGAATGATCCGGCCGTTTTTCTTCCGTCCGATCGTCATGTTGTTTCCCGGGCCCTTTTCCACGATGAGGTCCGGTGGGGTCTTGTAAAGGGGGTACCTGTATTTTCCCGTTCTTTTCAGGGACCCTGCCAGCAGGGGCTGGTAATAGCCTGTGAACAGGACGGCGCCGTCGCCTCGTTCACCCGATGCCCGCAGAAGGACAAATTTTTCGGCAATCTGTCTTCTCTTTTCTTCGATGCTCATGTCCGCCGAAAAAATGCGGCGGAACGCGACGAGGGATTCTTTCATCCGGCTCGCGCTGACCTGCCTTTCCCCAATCCGGAAGGTCTGATTCCGCCCGATGCCGTCATAGTATTTGAGGCTGCGGTCGATGGCCAGCAGAAGCGATGCGGCATCAAGGTCGTCGCTGCATTCCGGGATCTCCTCCGGGACCTGCAGCGGTGGACGGTCAGGCGGCTGCGGTCCGGGCGCATACACCCCTTTTTTAGCGCAGCCGGTCAGTGCCAGTGCGAGCGCAAACATGAGGAGAAGAAAGCATCTGGCATATGCGATCATATCGGATCAGCTCCTACCGCCTCTGATGCCGCTCCATCCACGGCTTTCCTGCCGGAGCGCCGCCAGGGGCCGCTTTTCCCCGGGGCTTCCGGTGACCGCCAATCTCTTCATTCGTTCTCTCCTTGTGTGCCCACAATGTGACGTCCTCCTTATACCGGGGAGGAAATCTTTGCAATCTTTTCCAGGGAGCCGACCCGGACGCCGACCAGCCGGATTTTCCGGCCTTTGAGATCGACCCGTTTCAGGCAGGAAAAAGCCAGGCGCCGGATTTCCTCCTCCTCCATAACGGCCGTCGCTGTGGAGCATGCCCGGGTGATGGTGCGGAAATCGCTGTAGCGGATCTTCAGGGAAACGTTCCTGGCGGCGTAGCCCTTCCCGACCAGATCGGAAACGACCTCCCTCGTCAATTCGGCAACCGTCCTGGCTATGGACTGCCAATCCTTCTCGTCCACCTGGAACGTCGTCTCCCTGCTGAAGGATTTGGGCTCCCAGCGGGTCACCAGGGGGCTCTCGTCGATCCCCCGCGCCGCCTCGTAGAGGTAGTTGCCGTACGAGGAGCCGAAGCGCTGAACAAGGGCTTCGCGGGGCAATGCCGCCAGCTTCCCGACTGTGTCCACCTCCATGGCCTTCAAATGCTCCTCCGTCTTCGGCCCGATCCCGTAAAGTTTTCTGATCGCCATGGGCCAGAGTCTCCGCTCGATATCCTCCTCCCTGAAGATCGTCAGCCCATCGGGCTTCTCCATGTCCGAGGCGATCTTTGCCAGAAGCTTATTGGGAGCGATGCCGATGGAGCAGGTCAGCCCCGTCTGTTCAAAGATGCCGGCCTTGATCTTCCGAGCGATTTCTTCATCGGAATCCGCCTGATCGGTTATGTCCAGGTAGGCTTCATCGATGCCGACATCCTCCATGACGGGGGTCACGTTCAGAAGCACGGCCTTGATCCGGCGGGAAACAGAGGCATAGGCCTCGTAATCCACGGGAAGAAAGATGGCCCCGGGGCAGAGTTTATAGGCGCTCCTCAGGGGCAGGGAAGAATAGATGCCGTATTTTCGCGCTTCGTAATTGGCCGTTGAGACCACGCCCCTTTGAATGGGGTCTCCGCGGCCGCCGATGACCACGGGTTTCCCCTTCAGGCTCGGGTTCCTTCTTTCTTCAACGGCGGCAAAGAAGGCGTCCATGTCGACATGGAGGATCCGCCTTCGGGAAGGGTTGGGTGAAGTCATGCTGTTTTCCCGACGTTCCTTTACATTTCTCAGCGTATGCCTTATAAATACCTCTGTATCCGCAGGGCCGGGCGGCTCTTCAACACGGACAGGCTCAAACAGGAATGTTGCATGAAGAGGCTGCAAATGCAACCTTCCGGGTGAACATTAACCTCGCCGATACCCGGCGGACAGCTTTTTCGGGGTGGGATATTCTGTGAAGCAGGAGATGACAGGCGGCAGGAGCATTGAGGTGGTCCTCTTCGATTTCGGCGGCGTGCTTGCCGAAGAGGGCTGGAAAGAGGGATTCCGGGCCATTGCGGAAGCGAACGGTCTGGATGGGGAAGATCTCGTCCGGGCGGCCGGAGACCTGGTCTATGCGACGGGCTACATAACGGGAAAAGGCTCTGCCGGAGGATTCTGGGAGGCAATGAGGGAGGCGAAGGGCATCAGGGGGGATGACGCCTCGCTGGATGGCGAAATCGTTTCCCGCTTTCTTCCCCGGGAATGGATGTTCGATGTTGTGGAAAGATTGAAGGCAGAGAATCTGAAGGTCGGCATTCTCAGCGACCAGACGGATATCCTGGACCGGCTGAATGCAACGTTCGATTTCTTCAGGCGTTTTGATTTCGTCTTCAACAGCTACCACTTCGGAAAGGGCAAGAGGGACCGCTCCCTGTTCGATGACATCGCCAGTCTTCTGAAGACGGAGCCGGACAGGATCCTGTTCATCGACGACGATCCGGGGAACATTCAACGGGCAGGGCACAGCGGATGGCAGACCATCCTCTATGCCGGCCGGAATTCGTTTTGCGCTTCCATGAAGCGGATGCTGCCGCCTGGATGATGGAAAGCCTTTTTGTCTACATTCTTGAATGTTCCGACAGGACCCTCTACACCGGGTGGACAAACAACCTGGAAAGGCGCCTCCGGGAGCACAACGAAGGCCGATGCGGAGCAAAATATACCGCTTCGCGGCGGCCGGTCCGGTTGATCTATTTCGAAGAACTGTCCAGCCTGTCGGAGGTTCTCAAGCGGGAGGGGCAGATTAAAAAACTGTCCCGGAAGGAAAAGCTCCGACTGGCCGGCGGAAAGCCGGGGGCTCGAAAAGAGACGGCCTGACAGGGAACGAAAGAGGAACCGAATTGAACACTTCAGAAACCATGAACCACAACAGCTCCAGCCATAGCGTCCTGATGGGTTATATCCTGTGGATTTTCGGTTTTACGGGGTCGGACCGGTTTTATTACGGCAAACCCATTTCCGGAACGATCTATTTTTTTACCTTCGGCCTGCTGGGGATCGGGTGGATTCTCGATCTCTTTCTGATCCCCTCCATGGCCCGCGAAGCGGACCTGCGCTTTGTTCAGGGAAAAATCGATTACAACGTCGCCTGGCTTCTGCTCACCTTCCTGGGACCGTTCGGTGTTCACCGGTTTTACATGGGGAAATGGCTTACCGGCTTTCTGTACCTGTTTACCCTGGGGATCTTCGGAATCGGCTATATCTACGATTTCTGGACCCTCAACGATCAGATCACGGTTTTAAACGCATCGGACCGCTGAAGTCCGATGCCCGATTTATTCCTCAAGGAGATGTAACCCCATGAAAAAGATGCTGCTGAGCATATCGGTGCTTTTAATAACGGGCTGCTCCAGCGGCCCCGTTCTTTACCCCAACGCGCACCTTCAACGGGTCGGGGAAGCACAGGCCCAGAGGGAGGTGGGGGAGTGTGAAGCCCTTGCCGACCAGTACGTGAAATCCGATGCGGGCATTGCCGCAGCCAAGAGTACGGCTATCGGCGGGGCCGGGGGCGCCGTTATCGGGGGTGCCGCCGGCGCCGTGACGGGAAGCCTGGGGCGGGGTGCAGGCGTCGGCGCAGCGGCAGGCGCAGCGGCAGGACTGGTGCACGGCATGATCCGGGCTTCGGAACCGAGCCCCATTTTCAAGAATTTCGTGACCCGCTGCCTCCAGGAAAGGGGATACGAGGTTATCGGCTGGGAGTGACGGTTCAGGCGCACGGCGGCCTATTCAGTGCGTGCCGCAGCGCCTCTTCAATCCCCGGATATTGAAACTCGAACCCTGAGGCGATCAGCTTGCCCGGAACGGCTCGAAGGGAGGCGAGAAACTCCTCGTCGGCCATTTCACCGAAGAGGGCGTGCAGCAGGAACGCGGGGATCCTGAAGAGGGTGGGGCGCTTTAGTATCCGGTTCAGGTGTTCCGTGAATTCTCGGTTGGTGACGGGATAAGGCGCGCACAGGTTGATCGGCCCGGACAGCGACTCGCGGCAGAGAATATGATCGATGGCGGCCATGAGGTCATCGATGGCGATCCAGCTCATGTACTGCCTTCCCGAACCGAGAACGGCGCCCAGGCCGAATTTGTAAAAGGGGAGCAAGCGCTGCAGCATGCCCCCCTCCCGGCTGAGCACAGGGCTGATGCGAAGGTAGACCACGCGGATCCCCGCCTCCTGCGCCGCAAGGGCGGCGGCCTCCCACTTCCGTCCTGTTTCGGCCAGAAAGCCTTTCCCCCCCGGCCCTTCTTCATCCACGAACGTGTCCCCGCAGCTCCCATAGAAGCCGATGCCGGAAGAGGAGAGAAACACCTGCGGAGGCCTGCTCAAACCGGCAAGGGTTCCGGCCAGGAGCGAGGTGCTGCGGATCCGGCTTGACAGGATTCTTTCCTTCTTCGCCTTCGTCCACCTTCCCTCTCCGAGGTTGTCCCCGGAGAGATTTATGGCTGCGTCGATGGTTTCATCGCCCTGCAGGTCGATGACGCCTTCCAGGGGGTTCCAGAACAGGCCGTCCTGTGCCCTGTTCCGCACGAGCCGAAGGACCGTGTGTCCCTGCGCTTGAAGATGCGGAACCAGGATGGAGCCGATAAAACCCGACGCTCCTGAAATCAGAATCCTCATAAAAAAGCCCCTCCGAACGGCCTTCAGGGTCATCCTGCCGCGCCGAGGAAGAGACGCCCGCCTCGAACGGGACAATTTCCATGCATTGACATTCAGCAAAAGACCTTTTAAACTAGATTCGGCCTTCAATTTTGTCAAGCAGGCGTTCTTTTCTTAATGGCCCTCCGGGTAGAGAAGGATGTTGAAATGGTTGCGCGATTTCAACGGCCGATGGTCAAAATGGACCTGCAGAATGTACTGTATCTTTCCTATCTTGTTCCTGTCGCCCGTCTCCGCCCGTTAGTTCCTTCGGAGTTGCGGCTCAATGCGGCGGGAAACGGGGTCTTTCTGTCGATTGTGGCCATGCAGTGCAGAAAGGTGCACCTGTCCTTCCTGGGATGGCCAAGTTTCAGTTACGATCAGCTCAACCTTCGCACCTATGTCATCGATCCGAAGACGGGCAATCCGGCGGTTTACTTTTTTCGAAGCGGCGTCTCTTCAAGTCTCATCCCCGTGGCGACTCGTGTGCTGGGCATCCCCTGGGAGCACATTTCCTTCAGCCTGGCTGTGGAGCAGGACGGAAGCGGCGCGGATTTCTATAGGGCTGCCGGCGACTGGAACGGAGAAATCGAGATCCGGATGAAGTCTACTCCGGCTGAGGATTCTGATGCCACGATCATCGGCGTCATTACGGGGCCGCTGGCGGGATTCATCGGCAGCGGCGAACGGTTGAAGAGAATCGCCATCAAACACGAGGTTCTGGATGTGCGCCGTCTGTCTCTCCTGCGGATCCGGTTTCCCCTTCCCGTTGAGGCCGGCCTGCTGGCCGCCCCTGAACTGGAAAGG
>Ga0123335_1009200_pt1 | contig 10317 bp, 5 predicted proteins | sample BiotimSIPDNA_2_FD_89707 | JGI IMG/M metagenome (GOLD analysis project Ga0123335, IMG submission 89707) | Anaerobic biogas reactor microbial communites from Washington, USA - Biogas_R2 time_0 SIP DNA | ecosystem: Engineered > Bioreactor > Anaerobic > Unclassified | place: Washington, USA... | reverse complement strand
AATCCCAATCCCGACATCGCGTATGGAGAAGAGGTGGCGGAGGCCGCCGACAAAGCCGGCATCGACTACGAGTCTCTGATCGACAGAATCGTCCGCTTGGCACTGAGACGATACGCCTGAACCGCCGCGGCCCCGGCCGGAGGGGCCGCCGGGACGGTTGCCGGCTCTGTATTGCCTGCGGCCGAGGCGGGCGAATTGTCTTCATTGTGGGCGCCAGAAAATCACGCCGATTTTTGCACAAATGGTATTGCTTTTCGCCTTCCCATGCGTACGATGTTGACGCCGTTGGAGGTGGGTTCTCGTGAGCCCGTTTTTCTGTTGTAACGTCGAGTATGAACAGCCGTTTATTGAAGGTGCCCGAAGATGTGTGAATCGTGTGAATGCATCCCCTGTAACGTGTGTGGCGCTGCTGTGGAGAATGGAATCTGCTTCGGCTGCGGCGAGCAGCCCGACAACTGCGAGTGCGAGTTGTTGGAGGAAGAGTTGGCCTACGACGAAGACGAAGACTTCGACGACGAAGACGACGAGGACTTCGACGACGAAGAGGAGGAGGAGGAGGAGGAAGAAGAAGAAGAAGACGACGAAGACTTCGACGAAGACGATGAGGACTGGTAGTCCGCGTCGCGTGTGAGGCTGAACCAGAACCGGGGGCGTTGTTGCACCCGTACGACATGGATCCGGCGCACCGATCTATCCGGCGCAGATTGTGCTGTCGGGTCGGTTCGTCAATGCGGGTTCAGACCCTCCCTGCAGCCATCCGGGAAACCCTATTTCCCTGCCAACGATGACCCACTTCCTCGGCGCTCTCCCTGGGAGAGCGCCGCCCCGTTAGCGCCCCTCGTGGTCCCCTTTGCGAACTGCCCGGGTGACCACATTATCTTCGCCAACGGTACAAGTTCAAACGGAAGGCCCCGCTTCCAGCCTGCGGGGCCATTCGGTTCAAGTCTTCCCTGTCGTCACTCAGCAAGGCCGGACGTTCGTCGCCTCCAGGCCCTTGCGACCCTGGGCCGGATCGTACTCGACGGGCTGACCATCCTGGAGCGTCTTGAAGCCTGTCCCGGCGATGTTCGAGTGATGCACGAACAGATCCTCACCGCCGTCGTCCGGAATGATGAATCCGAACCCCTTCTTCTCACTGAACCACTTGACAGTCCCCTTTGCCACTTCGTCTTCTCCTCAGACCCATATGGGCCTACAACTACGGGCTCCCTCATTGGATCGACCCAGGTGCCGGTTCGAGGGAAGAAAAGCCTGCACCTTGACGCACAGGTCTATATTACCGGCCGTTGCGAGGGCTGTCAAAAAAATCGTAGTCTGCGATTCGAAAAACAGCCCATCGGCGCAGAGGGACATGGTGGAGGCAGGCTCAAGGCGGACCGGCGTCCTCCGCGCGCGGTCCGGCGGGCCATCCAGGGGACCCCCACGAGAGGGCCTTTCCGCAGATTTATGCGTTGGTCTTGAAGCAATCCGTGCGCCAGCAGCACTCCACCCAAGGGCACTGGCCGTTCGATCGGCCGAAGCACGGCGTACAGCCCTCGGCCATCTGAATGGCGTGGATCAGTTCGGTCTTCTTCATCTTGCCCGGCACGATCCCCAGTTCCTTGGCTCTGTTCTTGATGTCAGGCATCGTCATGCGTTTCATAGTTGCACTCGCCACTGTCATGTCTTCTCTCCATAACATCCGGCCTCAAGTCGACTCCGTTTTCATTCTCTCATCGGTCCGTCCGGCCGGTCCTACCTTGCCGCAGCACCGGTCCAATCACACCACTATCTTCGGCCAAAAGCAATGGTTTCCTCAGAAGACTTTGTACAAAACCACCGGCCCGGTTGCGTATCGAGCCTCGCCGGCCCGTCGGACCACCGTGGGGCCCTGTGCATCCACGGGCGGTATCCAACGGTGTTTCGTCGTCTGCAATCGTTCTTTTGAGACCTTCCGCTCTGCCAAACGGGCGTTTTGGGGTTGATATGGGCGGGCGGAAGGGCTACATCGTAGGCAGTCGATTTTATCGGAGGCAACAGCATGAACATCCGCTTCGGCGGCCTGGGCGTTTCCCGGGCCGACAACCGAATCACACCGCCCGGCCGGCCCACGCCTACGTCCGAGAACCGATCCCGAGCCGGCACGTGGACACGAAAAGCGCAACGTCGCAAGCAGCCGTTTCATTCCGAGGAACCTCCCATGAAGCCACGACAGACCACAACGATCCATGATCGGGAACGACGACGAATCCACGGGCTCGCCAGGGCACTGGTCCCGGCGATGGCAGGGATCAGCCTGCTGATGGCGGGCTCGGCATTGGGGCAGGATTTCGTGCCCTTCGTGATCCCGGCCGAGATCGACCGCGCCCATGCGATCTGGATGAACGACCACAAACCTATCACAGTGGACTCCAAACGGGTCGAGGCTCTTGGCAGCCATTTCTATCAGAGCGGCCGGCTGCGCATCTGGGGCGTGAATCTGTGTTTCGGGGCGAACTTCCCCACGCACGAGGATGCCCCGAAGGTCGCGGCTCGCCTGGCGGCCGCTGGTGTCAACTCCGTCCGACTCCATCATATGGACACCGCCCGCTGGCCCCGGGGCATCTGGAATACGCAGGACGGCCGGACCCTTGAGCCGGAGGCCCTCGACCGCCTCGACTTCTTCATCAACGAACTGGCACGATGCGGCATCTGGGTCAACGTCAATCTGCACGTCGGCTACAAGCACAGCGAGGTTCTGGGCCTGCCCGAAACGAATCGCGAGTTCGACAAGATCTCCGGCATTTTCACACCGGCCCTGATCGACGCACAGAAACGGTACGCCCGCGAGATTCTGACGCATGTGAACCCCTACCGCAAGGTCCGTTACGCCGACGACCCGGCCATAGCCTTCGTCGAGATCACCAACGAGAACAGCCTGTTCATGTGGGACGCCGAAGAGACTCTGCGGACGCTGCCCCCCTACTACGCCAACATCCTTCATGGGCGGTTCAACACGTGGCTGAACCAGCGGTATCCCTCCGATGAGGCCCTGGCCGCCGCTTGGGACAAAGGCATCGAACCCCTTCGTGAGGACATGGTCACCAATGGGCGGTTCATCGTTTGGGAGCCCGGCAGGAACGTGCCGAAACAGTGGAATCTGGAGCAACACGAGGGTTGCCAGGTGAGGCTGTCGCGTTCTCAGAGCCCTTCCGGCGACGCCGTGAAGGTCGATATCGACAAGGCGAACCAAACCCAGTGGCACCTGCAACTGACCCAGGGCGGGCTCAGAGTGACCGAAGGGCGCTACTACACCCTCTCCTTTGAGGCCGTCGCACAGGCAGAACGCCAGATCGGATGCGTGGTCAGCCAGGCGCACTCGCCTTGGGCCAATCTTGGGCTCTCCAGGAGCGTGGACTTGAGCACCGAATGGCGAACATTCGAGTTCGGCTTCGTCGCCACGGCGGACGATGACAACGCAAGGATCAGCTTGTCCTTCAGCGGCGACGCCACGCCGTTCCGCCTGACCCGCGTCGAACTGAGGCCGGGCGGACAGGTGGGCCTGGCCGAAAGCGAATCGCCCAGAGCCAACACCGTCACACTGTTCAGGGACAGCGAGAGCATGGCCCGCATCCTTGACCGCATGGTCTTTCTGGCCGAGACCGAGAAGGCCTACTTCGACGACATGCGGTCCTTCATCAAGAACGATCTCGGCTGCGCCGCTCTGGTCACCGGGACGATCGTCTTCGGCCCGCTGGGTCTGTACGCCCAGAGCGACATGGACTTCATCGACAGCCACGCCTATTGGCAGCACCCCACATTCCCGGGCCGGGCATGGGACGGGAATAACTGGCTGATTCAGCAGCGCGCCATGACCGATCATCCCGAACAGGCCACGCTGTTTCGCATCGCCGCCGAGCGACTGCTGGACAAGCCGTTCACCGTCAGCGAGTACAATCACCCTGCCCCGCTCGACGCTCAGGCCGAGTGCGTGCCGATGATCGCGTCGTTCGCCGCCGCACAGGATTGGGATGGCATCTGGCTGTTCACCTACTCCCACGCCACAGACGACTGGGCCCGCCAGACAATGAGCAACTTCTTCGACATGGACACCAACCCCGCCAAGTGGGGCTTCATGCGAGCCGGCACCGCCATCTTCCGCGACAGGTGCGTCGCTCCATTGAACGGCTTCGTATACTCGTCGCTGGCAAAGGACAACGATGTGGCCGCCGGATTGGCGACGCTGCATCTGAAACACAACGCCAATATGCTGGCGGCCACCGGCTTCGCCCGCGACGCCCTCCTCAAAGGACAGCGCATCGCAGCGCTGGCCGGCCGTGACGGACATCGAGATATCGTCGGTCCGGGAACACAGATCGCATGGACCGTCGAGAATGGAAGGGGGATGTACACACTCGAAAGTTGGGGAGCCCTGGTCTACACGGGGCATGCGAGCCGGTTCCAGAACGCAACCGGCGGGAAGATCGAAATCGCTCAGCCCGCATTCGCCGCCTTGACGATGACCGGACTCGGCGGCGAGGAGTGGGTCCCCCTGGGCAAACGGGATCGGATTCTCGTGACCGCCTGCGGGCGGTGCGAGAATGTCGGCATGCAGTTTTCAGCGGACCGTCGAACGGTCGGGCGAAATTGGGGCAAGGCGCCGGTGCAGATCGAGGCCGTTCGCGGCTCGCTCGTCCTGCCGGAGGGCAAATGGACCTGCCAGGCCCTGGCCCCGGACGGTTCGCCCAAACAGCAGGTGCCCATCGTGTATGAAGGCGACAAGGGGATTCTGAACCTCTCGCCGGAATACGGAACCATGTGGTATCTCCTGGAACGTTCAACACCATAGCTTTGCAGGGAAGGACTCATGACCATCGCACTTCCACGTTTGGCCGTATTGAATTCACTGATCGCTGCTTTATTGCTATCCATCGCGTTGCCGCTGCCGTCTTCGGCCTTCAACGGCCACATCGTGCAGGAAGGCCCGCTGACGCTCTCCATCGATCCGGTGGACGACGTCCGGCAATTCGACCAGGCCCATACCGTCACGGCGAGAATCGGGAATGCCGGCTCGACGGCCGTCGATGTCGATCTGCAAATGGATGGCCTCGTCGACGAGTGGTACGCCGTCGGAGCATCGACGGCAACGTTGGCGGTCCAGCCCGGCCAGACCCAAGCGACCACATTCCGGATCGCCGCCGGGCGCGGTGCCGTCTCGGCGCTGTACCCGGTGCACGTCTACGCCCGCTTCCGCGATCGGGGCCAGGAGGCGGTCGCCCACGCCGTGCAGGTTTTCGCCTCAAACTTCGAGCAGACCGCGACATCGACTGCCGTGCCGCCGACGCTGCCGGTCAACACCCTTCCCGTCCGAGGTGCACTGCCGTTGTGGTCGCTCCGGACGCATCGCATGGCATGGCAGTATCACACAGGACCGCTGGTCTACATGCCCGCCGGCTGGAGCGGGACTTCGGAAGAATCGTCGGCCAGCCTGTTCTTTGGATCAGTGACGCGCGGGGCCACGCGCGACGCGATCATCATGCACCCGCCCTGGAAGCCCGGCGGCGGGACGATCTTCATCGAATATCGCCTGGCTCTGCCGCCGACCGGCCCTATCACACTGACGTTCGCCAACGCGATCCGCGACCATTCGGCCGGCGAACCGCCGAGCGACGGCGTGACCTTTCGCGTGTGGGTCGATGACCACACGATCTTCTCTCGTCACACCGACAGCAAGCGTTGGGTCGAGGGCGAAGTGGATCTGTCCGACTGGGCGGGCCAGGAGATCCTGCTGCGGCTGGAGAGCCATCCGGGCCCCCAGCACAACACCACCTGCGACTCGTCCTATTGGGGCAATCCCATCGTCGTCTCAGGCGAGATGCCCGAACCGATATCGCCTGCGCAGCGGGATCGATTGTGGGATACCGCCAGGGCTCTGGTAGCTCAGGACAGCGGCCAGGGCGCCGTTCTCCGATTGGACGGCGCTTATCGAGCCGCCGTCGTCGCAGGCAATGCCGGACTGTTCGACGCGGCGATCGCGGTGGGCAACGCAGATGCATCCGTCGTCTTCGACGGCCTGCGTATCTCGGTGCTCGGTCACCCGATCGGACGAGGTCCATCCGGCGTCAACCTGGCAGGCGAGGCAAACTGGACAGCACGCGACCGAGAGCTGGTCGCCCGCCAGCCGCTGCTGCTCGGCGACGAGCAGTTCACGCTGACGGTACGGATGTGGCCCGACAAGACCGGTCTGCGTATCGAGGCGGAATGTCCCAAGCGCATCACCGATTTCGCGATCGGATCGGCTGACCAGAGGGCGCCGCGCGTCTATTATGGGCATGGCTACTGCATCGTCGAGCCCGAAGCGTTCCGCGCCGGGTTTGGCGGGCACAATCTGTCTACGAGCCACGTAGGGTTCGATTTCGAGCGGGGTCTGTCGCTGCTGGTGGCGACGGACAATCCACCCGACTATCTGGAGGTGGACCCCGAAAGCCAAACGTATGCGCTGCACACGCACATGAACGGAACGATGACGCTCGTGCCCAGCACAAGAGGCGCGTTCGACTGTGCGTTGAAGTATCGCGACCTCTATGACAAGCAGCCGTCGCCCGACTTCGAGCGCAAGGCGGGCCGGTTCGTCTTCGACATCTGGGGCGGTCGCTACGCCGAGATCGCCCAGAAGATGCAGCAGATGGTCGATTATGGCCTGACCGATTCACTGCTGACCGTGCACGTCTGGCAACGATGGGGCTATGACTACCGCCTGCCCGACATCTATCCGCCCGACCCCGCGCTCGGGACCATCGAGGACATGCGACAGATCGCCGTCGTCTGCGACGCGCACGATATCCCGTGGGGTCTGCACGACAACTACATCGATTTCTATCCCGACGCCGAGGGGTACAGCTACGACCACATCTGCTTCACCGAGTCCGGCCAGCCGGTCAGGGCCTGGATCAACGAGGGTCGCAACGCGCAGAGCTACCGCTGGCGGCCCGACCATATCATGCCCTTCGTCCGGCAGAACCTCAAGCAGATCGGCCCGGCCCTGCATCCGACACACTACTTCATCGACGTATTCACCTCGATCGACTGCTTCGACTACTACGACAAACAGGGCCACTTCCACTCGATGCTCGAGACGCGCCGGCACTGGGGCGAGGCCTTCGCCTGGATTCGCCGCGATCTGGGTGGCAACGCCGTGATGACCTCCGAGGCCGGCCACGACCAGTTGGTCGGCTATCTGGCCGGCGCCGATTGCCAGTTTCTACAACTGTCGCCCGAAAGCCGGGAGTTCTGCATCCATCTGGCCTGCGAGGACTGGCAGCGCGTGCCCTGGTACGATGCGGTCCTGCACGACAAGTTCAGCCTGCACGGCGTGGGCTATTCCGGACGCTACCAGGGCGGACGCAGCCGGGCCGAACATGGGATCGAAAGCGACGATTGCATCAGCGCCGAGATTCTCACCGGCCACGCATCGATGATCGACAATCCGGGCTTCGGTCGTGGCGCGATCCGCAAGTACTGGCTGGCCCAGGATTTCACACGCAGCATCGCCCATGATACCATCGCCAGCGCCGAGTTCGTCGGCGGCGACATCCACAGACAGATTGTCGACTGGACCGGCGGCGCGCGGGTCTACGTCAACCGCGGCGGCACAGACTGGACCGTCGCCGGCAAGGTCCTGCCGCCCTACGGCTACTACGCCCGCAGCGGCGCGATCGAATCGAGCATCGAGAGAATCGACGGCGCGGTCGTCGAGCAATCGCGCGGGCCGTCGAGATGGTATTTCAGCGCCAGAGGCTTCGGACCGGAAGGTCAGCTCGCCATCCGACCGCACGCCGAACGCGTCGAGTATCTTGGCGGGCGACAGTTCAAACTCATCACGACGTGGCAGGCCGATGAACCGGCCCCCAAAGATCTGCAAGTCTTCATCCACTTCGTCAGCGAGACATCGGACCGCAGTGACAAAATCGCCTTCCAGGGCGGCGGCCAACCGCCGCAACCCACGAGCCAATGGCAGGGCGCGATCCGCCTCGGAGAGGATCGGACGGTGACAATTCCCTCGGCCTATGGTCCGAGCGAATACGAGATTCTCGTGGGGCTCTGGGACCCGGCCACCGGGCAGCGCTATGGGTTGCTCGGTGACGACGATGGGACCATGCGATATCGGATCGGCACGCTTGTGGTGCAGGGTCGCGGCCAGGAGGTACGCAGCGTGGCCCTGGCACCCCACGAAGCCGCTCATGCGAATCCGGGATGGAGCGCCGGGATCGGGTCGATCGACTTCGGTCCGGCTGCGACACGCGGGGCCTTCCGCTGCACACGAAACGCCGACACACTGGTCGTCACCCCCCTGCCGAATCTCCGATCGTTCCCGGTGGCCCTGAGACCAACGGAATTCGGCTTTGACGGTGCCCGCGTACGATCGCTTGTCGCCATCGATGTCGATGGACAGCCGTTGCGTCCCGTCGGCTACGAAACCGACAACGACCGGATCGCATTCGAGACCCAAAGGAACGAATTCGCCTACATCATTCACATGGACTGACAGGAACAGATTATGAAGAAGCATCGAATCGCTGCCGCCCTGATTGTCTCGCTGACGCTGTTTCCGATGGCTCTGCCGTCTTCGGCAACCGATGGCCGGCAGCCCCTGACCCTTTTCGACTTCGGCGCGTCGTTCGAGACGAGCACGGTGGCCACAAGCGATGCCCGCGTGAGCCTGGCCGCGCCGGGCAGGCTGCGGATCGAGACCGGCCATGAGGCCCCTTGGCCGGGTGTCACACTCAAGGCCCCCGACGGCCAATGGAACCTGTCCAGCTATGAGACGCTTCGCTTCGAAGTCATCAATCGTGGCGATGAAACCGTCACCGTGAACTGTCGCGTGGACAACCCCGGCGCCGACGGCACGAACCATTGCGTCACCGACAACGTCACCGTCGCTCCGGGAGCGTCGGAAACGCTCAACGTCCGCGTCTTCCCCGTCCCGTGGCGGCTCGATGCCCCCCTGGAGCTGGTGGGCATGCGGGCGGCGCCAACCCACGCGGGCAAGCTCGATCCAGCCAATGTCACGCAACTGGTCATTTTCGTGAACCAGCCCAAGAGGGACCATGCCTTCGAGATCGGTCCTATTCGCGCGGGCGGACGCATCGAGGTGCTCGATGCCTCCACGTTCCTGCCGTTCATCGACGAGTTCGGCCAGTACGTTCACAAAGACTGGCCCGGCAAGACGCATTCGACCAACGAGTTGATCGCCCGTGGACAAGCCGAAGAGCGAGACATGGAGACCCATGCTGGCCCGCAAGACCGAAATCAATACGGCGGCTGGCTCGCCGGCCCGCAACTGAAAGCGACCGGGTTTTTCCGCGTGCAGAAGCACCAGGGCAAGTGGTGGCTCGTCGATCCGGCGGGCAGGCTGTTCTGGTCGCACGGCATCGACTGCGTCGGCACCGGCAACGCCACCCCGATCAGCAACCGCGAGACCTATTTCAAGGATCTTCCGCCGGAGGGCTCTCCATTCGCCCGGTTCTACGGGTCGGGCAGTTGGGCCCCGCATGGCTACTACAAGGACCACTCGCCGTATCGCACCTACGATTTCAGCCGGGCCAATCTGCAGCGGAAGTATGGAAAGGACTTCGAGCAACTCTTCGCCGAGCGGACGCACCGACGCTTCAAGAGCTGGGGCATCAACACCATCGCCAACTGGTCGGACGAGAGCATCTACCTGATGCGAAAAACACCCTACACCGCGACGATCGGCTTCGAGTCCCGACGACTGGAAGGCTCCGAGGGCTACTGGGGCAAGTTCTACGACGTTTTCGATCCGAGTTTCCGCCAGCAGCTTCGCAACCGGCTGGTCCGCGAGAAAGATCGAACGGCCAACGACCCGTGGTGCATCGGCTATTTCGTTCATAATGAGCTGTCGTGGGGCGACGACACCTCGCTGGCCGTTGCAGCGCTCGCATCGTTGGCCGATCAGCCGGCCAAGAAGGTCTTCATCGAGGACCTCAAGACCAAATACGAAACGATCGCCAAACTCAACGAGGTCTGGGGCACCGATCATGCCTCGTGGGAAGCGCTGCTCCGGAGCCAGACCGCGCCGGACAGGCAGAAGGCCCTCGCCGACCTCCACGCATTCTACGACAAGACGGCCCGGACGTATTTCGAGACGATTCGCGATGAACTGAGGAAGCTCGCCCCCCACCACCTCTATCTGGGCTGCCGGTTCGCGTGGGTCAACGATATCGCCGCACGGGCGGCGGCGGACTTCTGCGACATCGTCAGCTACAACCGCTACACGTACAGCGTCGAGGATCTGAAGCTGCCGGATGGGATCGACATGCCGCTGATCATCGGCGAGTT
>Ga0123335_1009199_pt1 | contig 10317 bp, 9 predicted proteins | sample BiotimSIPDNA_2_FD_89707 | JGI IMG/M metagenome (GOLD analysis project Ga0123335, IMG submission 89707) | Anaerobic biogas reactor microbial communites from Washington, USA - Biogas_R2 time_0 SIP DNA | ecosystem: Engineered > Bioreactor > Anaerobic > Unclassified | place: Washington, USA... | reverse complement strand
CCTCTCACCGGCTGCTCATGTAGATGCTCACTGCAGCCGGCCTCCATGAAAAGCTCTTTCAGTTTTTCCTTCCGTTGGCTGTCCTTTCCTGCGACCTGCTTCAGCCGAATCCCGATGGTTTCCTTTGATAATGTGCTATATCGAAACTCCTGTGCAGAGGCGGACGGCCGACCCGCTACAAGAGCAATGAGAATGAAACCTATGATCCTGCCCGCCCCTCGCATCCCTTCCCCTCACTCACGTCCCGCCATTCCCTGCCCCTCAACACGTGCAGGTTGACCCATGACAACCACTCACTGTAAATTACGAGCTTAATCCAAAGCAAATAGTAATGAGCAAAGAGGTTTCGGCCGAACTCTGCATTGAAATTTAGGGGCCACCGCTGACGACGATGGCACCGGCAGTTTGGAAAATCGCCGAAAGGGCATCAACGGTCGTGAAACAAAACCCTTGAGCTAAGGCCAACCTCGCGCGATGCCGCTCTTCCAATCAATGATCCGTGGCTATATCTGGGCAATTGCAATCCCAAGAGATGCTGCATTCTGCAGAATGCGAGCGTCGCGGCTCAATAACTCCAGTTGAGGAAAAACTCTCATGAAAAGAAGCGCCGAGGCCAGGTGGATTGCGTCCAGAGTTCGAATGGGCTCGTTAGGGAAGGTGCGGCTTGCCCTTTCCCGTACCTCTTCGGCAACTTCCATTAATACCCATGCGGCCTTGCTCCGGTAGAGCAGCCCCCTTATCCTTTCCACTTCCCCGGCTTTGAGAATCCGTTGAGTCTCCGCACGAATTAGAGCGCGCTCTGCTTCCAGCAACGTTAGCTGCGATGTGACAATCGTTTGGGCTGCGTCGACGGAGGATTTCACCTGTGAGCCGGCAGGCTCTCCCAGCATCCATGCGAGTAGAGCCGATGTTTCAAGATAGAGGGTTTTCAATCGCCTGACTCCCTTCGATCGCTCTCGAGAAGCGATTGCGCGGTTCCCGCGGGCAGCCGGACCGGCGAAAGCTCCAGCGGCTGTTTCTCGATGACGGGAAGAGTAATCATCCCGGCTTCAGCCCAGGATAGGAGCAGTGGATTTGCCTGTCCTGGAAGGGCCGGACGGCCATAGGGCTCGTGCAGTTCTGCCACGATATCGTTTCGGTCTGTTACAAGAATGCTCGAACCGGCGCGAACCTCGCGAAGATAAGCACTCAGGTTGTTCTTAAGATCTTTTATCCCGACCGTCTTTAGCTTTTTCATATGACTTACAGTAGCTACTGGTAGCCACCTATGTCAAGGAGGGAAAATGTGACAGGGGCGGAAGCCGACGGGCACATTTCGCTGGAACTTGTACCGGCAAAAGTCGCCTACTTACCCGAGAGAGCTCGTCAGCGTGTGGAAGCAGGGTTCGCCCGCGGTTTAAAAGGCTTTAGACGGAGATGCCGAAGACGGATTTGTAGCCGCCGGTCGGGAGAGGCTCGAGTGTCAGCAGGAGCCGGTCGCCGCCCGACCGGAAGATGAAATCATCCCTGTTGCGCACCGTGCGCTTCCCCGAATGCGAATACGGTTCCTGTTCACAGATCTTGTCCGTCAGCGCGTCATCGAAATACAGCTGCGACGTAAATTCTCTCCCGTTCCTCGGCCTTATCTTGAAGTGAATATGCACCGTTCTCCCCGGATACCATCCGGGATAGATCGTCTGAAAGCGCGCAATCCCGTCCTTGCCGGTCACCTGGTACCCGCGCAGAAATTTCTTCCCCAACGTGTTGAAATTCCGATCGCGCACGCCGGAATAAATCCCGCGCGCGTCGCAATGCCACACATCCACAATCGCGCCCTCAAGGCACGTATGGAATTCGAGCAGCAGCGGCACCCCTGCCGCCACCGACCCGTCCACGGGATCGGTGCGGATGTCCGACCTGTTCAGCTTACTGTCCAGGTAGTACGGCCCCTCAGTCTGCTGCGGCCGCGCAATGCAGGCCGCCCCCACCATCTTCAGCACTTCTCTTCGTGTCATGTCCATTGTCCTCAGCCCTCCAATCTTTGCAGGGAGGGTACTGTAATAATCCCCTGGCAGACCTTAAATGAAAAGACCTGGCGGCGCAGCGGCCGTCAGCTGCGTCAGCACGCACCTGGCGATGCGGGAAAAGCGAATCCTTCGGGGTACGATATTCGTTTTTGAACCAAATCGTGACTGCTGTATGATCAGATCGCTTTCAAAACATCATGGTGCCCTGAAATGACAACTGAACTTTCCTTCAAACCCATCAAACGTAATCTATGGACTGATTTCGAGGAGCTTTTTGGCCCAAACGGCGCCTGCGGCGGATGCTGGTGCATGTACTGGAAATTGCGCGGTAAGGCCTTCGAAGAAGCCAGAGGACTCGGGACGCGGCAGATGCACAGGTCTATTGTGGACTCGGGAGTGGCTACCGGCCTGCTCGCGTACCTGCATGGAGAAGCGGTGGGATGGATCGCCGTCGAACCGCGCGAGTCCTATGAGAAGTTGGCACATTCACGCACGCTGAAACCCGTGGACGACCAGCCCGTCTGGTCTGTGACGTGTTTCTTCGTTGCAAAGAAGGCCCGTCGGAAAGGTCTTACGGTGGAATTGCTGAAGGCTGCCATCGAACACGTCAGAAAGCAAGGCGGCAAGATCCTGGAAGGCTATCCAGTGGATGTACGGAAGTACATGTCGGCCCCGCTTCTATACACGGGAACGGCCTCGGCGTTCCGACAGGCGGGATTCAAAGAGGTGGCGCGCCGCAGTCCCACCCGTCCAATTTTCCGTTTCGTCATCGAATAACAAATGCCTATTTCAACGACTAACCGGAAGCAGTGAAGCGAATATTCAAATCGAAGAGAAAGCACATGTGTGAAGAGCAGACACGGGAATCTTGCAGCGCAATGAATTCCTGGCGGCACAAAGCATTCAACAGAACAGTCCTGTTCGCTTGTCTTCTTGCTTTCGCCCTGACAGGCTCTCCTCAAGACCGCTCCTTTGACTACTTCGGACTCGCCGGTCCCGGCAACAAAATTGAACTCTTTGCTCCGGGGATTGTGTCCATGAAGGATCTCAAGGAATTCTCGTTAGCCATTTCACCCAACTGCGACGAGGTCTTTTTCTCCCAGGGAAAGGATTGGCCTGAGACAAGGATAATGCATCTCAGGAAGATCCGCGGTCGATGGACAACGCCCAAAGTCGCAGAGTTTTCGACTGATTGCTACGCATCAGAACCTGCCTTCTCGCCCGACGGCAAATATCTCTACTTTTCTTCCGGTAAGGGAATGAAGGACATCAAGAACTATTCGATCTGGCGAGTCACCAAAACCGCCGACAGTTGGGGTGACGCAAGGAAGGTGATAGACATTGAAGATCCCACCATATGGGAATTCCACCCAACCGTCACCCGTGATTCCTTGTACTTCTGCAGATGGGACTCTGATCACAACACCGGAAGCATCTATAGATCACGCTATTCAGGCGACACCTATTCGACACCTGAGAGAGTTCCGCTCTTCAATGCGCAGAGCAGCGACACCAATCCCTTCGTGGATCCTGACGGGAAATACCTTATCGTCACCTCAAAGCCGACGAGCGATGCCTCCGAATACGATGTGTATCTTCTCCGGAAGAAGGAGAAGGCATCCTGGTCGGATCCTGTCAGATTTGAAGATGTGCTCAATACCAAACCCGGCGGCGATTCATACGACGTATCGCCGGACGGCAGATTTCTCTTCATCTACAGGGACAATGACGTTTATTGGACGGAAACCAGGGGAATAATGAACGTGAAAAGCAAGAATCATTTGCCCCACTAAATTGACAAGATCGGAGGATGACGCAATCTTACCTGGGTCACTTCCGGGACCTGTCATTCTCCTGGCGCCGGATGACATCTGCAAAGCGCCTGACGATATCCTCGGAAACGTGTTTCGGATTTGACTTCCTGACGGATTCAGCAAAACTGTACGCCGCTTTGCCGGTGATTCCGCCGAGCTTGTGAAGTTCGGCCACAAGCTCAAGCCCCCAGAGCAACGGGACCCCCTCACGCCTACACAATTTCCGCAGATTCCTGTCGTTGGTCACGCAGGTGAAACCGCCCCGTCGGGCGGTAAGCATGCATAGCCAGTCCTCGAACGATAACCGTCCGGACTGAACGCCTGCGGCGTACGCGTCTTCCATTTCCGGTTCGATGACGGTAAGTCCTAACGCGATCAGTTCGTTTTCATCATCAATTTCGTTAACCTCGTCCACCACCGAACTGGTCACGTACAGCGAACCGATATGTTTCACCACAAGTTCCAGCACCACCCGCTCCGCCTTGATGAAATCAATCAGCACGCATGCATCCATGATCATCAACTTGCCGGGAGGCGGGCGGGATGTCACAGAATGACCTCCCAGTTCCGGAGCAGGTCCCGCATCTCCTCAATGCTGATCCGAAGCATCTCAGCACCGCGGCTGGGCGATATTTTCTCTTTCTCCACCGCCTGCCTGGTCAGACGCCTGAATCGGTCTTCGTAGAAATCGAACCTTTGCAGCCCGAACGGCTCCGCTCGATCGATACCCATCGGTTCTTCCTTGAAGGGAAGCTTCCGCTCGAACTGCTGCTGATAGGCCATGTTGAACTTCATCCAGATCGACTTGTCCACTGCCCGTTCTTCCAGAAGACGCGAGAGAACAGTCTTGTAACTGACCCGGAAAATGCGCTTGATTTTGAAGACCCTGTCGACGAAGTGCAATCCTGCCGCTTCGTTCCATTCCTTGCGGAACCCCTCGTTCGGCATCAGGAAATGCCCGGCAAAACGGTCGGCCTCCTGTTCTTCATCCTTGCTCTCGTCGACCCTGGCGACGTCGTAGGCATCGGGATGCAACATCAGATGACCAAGTTCATGAGCGGCACTGAAAATGCGCCTTTCCACCGATATCCGTTCCCACACGTTCACCACCACTGCAGGACCGCCATCTTCCTCACCCACAGAAAGGCCGAAAAAACTGTCGGAAGCCATCGGGAGGGATAAGACCTTCACACCCGCATCTTCGAGCAGGCCGCAAACATCGTGTATCGGTTCAGTGCCCTTCAACCCCAGCTTTTTCCGACAGAGTTCAGCCGCCTCGACCGGGCGCTTTCTCGAGCATTGTCCCCGGACAGCGCCAAACCTGAACGGCACCTTTTCTTTCAGACACTGCTCGAGGAAATTGAAATCGTCGAGCCACCTCGCCACCTCGGCCAGGACATTCTCCCGATTCTGCATCCGCTTCGCTGACCGAAAACGGACGGTGCGCATCTCCCGAACCGGCCGGAAAAGTTCATGAAGCTTCACATCGAGAGCCCTGGCGATTGCCTGCAGGGTCTTCATTCGCGGCTCGCTCTTTGCGAGTTCGAGACACTTTATGGCCGGCAAGGAAAGACCCGCTTCCTGCGCCAGCGCACCCTGGCTCAAGTGTTTAGCAGTCCTCAACCGCCTCACATTTTGAGCAAGCACCTCCAGGCTCATGACCCCCTCCTTGTATTTCTTGAAATATACCACTAAACAACATTTTGTCGCGTGGTATTTTTGGCAACTATCGGGTCGGCAGCCCGAAACCATGACAGCACTCGCTGCCACGGATTAAGATGGACCGTCCGGTCCTTGTCCTTGAATTTCGGGGCTGAGAAACTAAAATTGTAGATTCGGCCTGGTCCTAAGACCTGTGTGCCGAAGAACCCGAAACGCCCCCGAATTCCCCCGATACAGTCTTCTCCAGATCTCTGTAGCTATCGAAGGGCACATTGCGCATCGAGACTCCGGTATCTTCCTCCACGCGACTTCCCGCAGCCTGTACGAAGCTGATTCTGCTCCTCTTCCTGGCCCACGGATGCGCCGGCAAACCTCCCGTTCCGCCGCCGCCCCCGCCGCCCAAAGTCACCGTTGTCCAAGCCCTTCGTGAAACCATAACCGATTACCTGGAGCTGACCGGCAACAGCCAGGCAGTCAATATGGTCGACCTGGTCGCCCGCGTTCCGGGATACCTCGAAAAAGTCTTCTTCCACGACGGGGAAATGGTAAAGCAAGGTCAGTTGCTTTTCCTGATTCAGCAGAATACTTACAGGGAAAACCTCGCGCAGGCCGAGGCGTCCATTCTTCAGTTCAGGGCGCAACTCAGCTATGCCGAAAGCCAGTTGAAACGCTACTCGGATCTGGTGAAGCAGGACGCCGTGTCGCAAAGCGACACCGAGAACTGGGAGTTTCAGCGCAACTCCGCCGAAGCCAATCTCAAAGCCGCGGAAGCCCAGCGCAATCTCGCGGCCCTGAACCTCCAATACACCGAAGTCCGGGCCCCTTTTGACGGCAGAATAGACAGGAGGCTCGTCGATCCCGGAAATCTCGTCGGTTCAGGTGACAACAACGTCCTCGCCCGAATCACCCAGATCGATCCGATGTACGTGTACTTCAATATCAGTGATTCGGATCTGGCCCGCTTGACATCCAGAGGCAGCTGGTCGCCAAAGCGCGCGAACGAATTGCAGCGGCCGGTCTCGGCAGCCTTTCTCAACGAAACGGGCTTCCCTCACCAGGGCCGGCTCGACTTTGCCTCCATAAGCCTCACCCCGACAACCGGCACACTGCTCGTGAGAGGAATTTTCCCCAATAAGTCCGGAAAGATCCTGCCGGGACTCTATGCCCGGGTGCGTGTGCCGCTCGAGAAAAGGAGCGCACTCCTGATTCCCGAAGAGGCCATTGCTCAGGACCAGCAGGGATCCTACGTCCTGATTGTCGGCGAAGGCAACAAGGTTGAACGGCGCGGCATTACAACGGGACCTGGCGTCAAAGGCCTGAGGGTCGTGGAGTCCGGGATAGATGGCAGCGAGTGGATCATCACCGAGGGACTGCTGCGCTCTATTCCCGGACAGCAGGTCACTCCGGAACGCTCACGGACGGCCGGAAAGCAGACAGGACAATGATTGCAGAGTTTTTTATCAAACGTCCTATCTTCGCGAATGTGATCGCATTCGTTACCATCCTCATCGGCCTGGTCTTCCTGTTTCGGCTCCCGGTCGCGCAATACCCGGAAATCGTGCCGCCGACGATCCAGATCACCGCCCGCTATCCGGGCGCCAGCGCCGAGGTCGTGGCGGCAACCATCGGCATCCCGATCGAACAGGCGGTCAACGGAGTCGAAGGCTCGATATACATGTCCTCGACCAGCAGCAGCGACGGATCGTACAGCCTTACAATCACTTTTGACATCGGCACAGATCTCAATGCTTCGCTGGCTCTCGTTCAGAATCTCGTCAACAGCGCGCTGGCACAGCTGCCCGAAGGGGTTCAACAGCAGGGTATCGTGGTCAGAAAAGTTTCTCCCAACATCCTGCTCGTCGTGAGTCTCTATAGTGACGACGACCGCTACGAATCCATCTTCCTGTCCAACTATGCCGTCATCAATCTTCAGAACCCGCTCGCCCGGCTTCCCGGAATCGGCCAGGTCCTGGTACGCGGCGCGGGCGCTTACAGCATGCGCATCTGGCTCAATCCCACACGGCTGCAGGCCTTTGGTCTCACGACCCAGGACGTGCTCACTGCAGTCCGCGGGCAGAATATCCAGGTCGTATCAGGACAGCTGGGAGCCCCGCCCGTCCCCGGCGATCAGGCCTTCCAGTTCACGGTCAACTCTCTCGGTCGCCTCCCCGACGTAAGCCAGTTCGAGAATATCATCATCAGATCCAGCGCCGGCACCGCGCCCGAGATCGTCAGGCTGCGCGACATCGCCACCGTCGATCTGAGCCAGCAGAGCTTCAGCAACTTTTCCAGGTTCACCGGGAAACAGGCCGCCCTCATCATCATCTTTGCCCTGCCCCAGGCAAATGCTATCGAAGTGGCTGACGGCGTGCATCGGTCCATGGCCGAAATGAGCCGGCAGTTTCCCGAGGGACTGAAATACGGCATCCAGTACGACACAACGAAGTTCGTTCGACAGACAATCTCGAGCGTTTATCAGGCACTGATCGAAGCCGGAGTTCTGGTACTCCTTGTCATCATTATCTTTCTCCAGAATTTTCGAGCCATGCTCGTTCCGGCAACCACAGTCCCGGTCACGATCATTGGAGCCTTCATCGCCATCGCCGCGCTCGGTTTTACCGTTAATCTGATGACGCTGTTTGCACTCATCCTCGTCATCGGCATTGTCGTCGATGACGCGATCATCATCGTGGAAGGAAGCTCGTATCACATCGAGAGAGGATTGAGTCCAAGGGAGGCCACCATTGAAGCGATGCGGGAACTGACAGGGCCCATAATGGGAATAACCGCCGCGTTGGTTTCGGTTTTTCTCCCGGCGGCGTTCTTTCCCGGCATCACCGGGCAGGTCTTCCGGCAGTTCGCTCTGGTTATCGTTTCAACCACCGTGATCAGTGCGGTGAATGCTCTTACGCTCAAACCGGTCCAGTGCGCTTTCTGGCTGAAGCCGCTCAGAGAGAAGAGGCCCAACTGGTTCTCGCGCACATTCAACAGGATCTTCCAGGTCATGACCGACGGCTACGTCGGGCTGGTCGCATGGATGGTGAAACGGCCCCTGTCGATGATCATGCTCTTCGGGCTGATCATCACCCCATCGTTTCTCATATTCATCAACCGCCCTGCCGGTTTTCTCCCGACGGAAGATCAGGGCTATGCCTTGCTGGTCGCCCGGCTGCCTGAAGCGGCTTCGCAGCCTCGGCTGCAGAAGACAGCCGACAAAATCGACGCAATTCTGAGGACGGTCCCGGGCGTGGGTTACTGGGTTACCATCGGCGGGTTCTCCATACTGGACGGCGCGAGTCTCTCGAACTACTCCACCACATTCGTGGTTTACAAAGACTGGGACGAACGCGGACCCGATCAGAGCCAGGAACGATTGATCGCGAATCTCAACCGCAGACTGGCTGAGATCAGGGAAGGACAGGCATTCGTCCTGATTCCTCCCCCGATACGGGGCCTGGGCCAGACCGGTGGATTTCAGATGATGGTAGAGGACCGCGGAAATGTCGGACTCCCAAGGTTGGCCCAGACAGTCCAGGAGCTTGTGCAAAAAGCAAATGCAGGACACGAAATCCAGCGGCTCGAGACCACTTTCAGCATCACGAGCCCCCAGCTATACCTCGACATAGACCGCACCAAGGCCGAAGCGCTTCAGGTGCCCACACTCAATGTATTCAACACCCTGCAATCCTATCTCGGTTCCTCATTCGTCAATCTGTTCAACAAGTTCAACCAGGTCTTCCAGGTCTACGTGCAGGCGGAAGACCGGTATCGTCTGCAGCCCGAAGATATCAGGAATCTCTATGTGCAGAACCAGCTGGGGCAGATGGTTCCGTTAGGTTCAGTTCTTGATGTCCGGCGCACTCTCGGTCCGGAAATAATCACTCGATACAACCTCTACCCTGCGGCGGCAATTTTCGGAGCCGCGGCTCCAGGATTCAGTTCGGGACAGGCGATCAGCAAAATGGAACAGCTCGCCGCTGAAGTGCTTCCTGAGGGCATCTCGTATGATTGGACCTCAACGAGTTTCCAGGAGAAGAAGCTCGGCGGCCAGGCGTACTTTATCTACGCTTTTTCCATAATACTCGTGTACCTGGTCCTGGCTGCTCTTTACGAAAGCTGGACATCCCCTGCCGCCGTAATTATGGTTGTGCCTATGGCCGTCGTAGGAGTTTTGATCGCGCTGGTGGCGCGCGGCTACGAGTCAGACCTGTACACGCAGATCGGACTCGTACTGATGATCGCTCTCGCCAGCAAAAACGCAATTCTCATCGTGGAGTTTGCGCGGGATCTCCACATAAAAGGGATGTCAGCCACCGATGCCGCCGTCGAAGCGACACGCCGCCGCTTCCGTCCCATCGTGATGACTTCGATCGCCTTCATTGTGGGGGTGGTTCCGCTGTTGATTGCGTCCGGGCCCGGAGCGGCCAGCCAGCGCGCGATCGGCACCGTGGTGTTCGGCGGCATGATCGCCTCCACCGCACTAGCAATTCCGTTTGTTCCGGTTTTCTATGTTTTCGCCCAGAAAGTCAGCGAATGGCGGAAGCGATAAGTTTCAGAGTCACGCCGTCTGACTTGAACATCGTGGTCGGACGTCCCTCCGGGACTTCACGCCGTGGTTCCTGATCCGCACCGGTTACATCGGTTGATCTGAACGAACACCAATTCCCGACGACGTAACGAAAACCCCGCCCACGCGTCCCGTCAGGGACGACCGACACGTTGGGCGTGCGTGACACAACGTCAAAATCAAAAAAACTACTTGACATTCCCGGGAGATCCAACTACAGCTATAGTAGATTCAGCCACTGGAGTAGTAAATGCGTCAAGCCAGACTG
>Ga0123335_1009195_pt1 | contig 10322 bp, 5 predicted proteins | sample BiotimSIPDNA_2_FD_89707 | JGI IMG/M metagenome (GOLD analysis project Ga0123335, IMG submission 89707) | Anaerobic biogas reactor microbial communites from Washington, USA - Biogas_R2 time_0 SIP DNA | ecosystem: Engineered > Bioreactor > Anaerobic > Unclassified | place: Washington, USA... | reverse complement strand
TGATAACCTGGTGAAGATTTTCGAAATCGGTCAGGTTTTCCACTATAATAACGACAAATACCCCGGTCTCACCGCGCGTCAGGCGATAACCACGATGTTCGATGCCAAACAGGCGCTCTTCTTCGAGAACGGTATGTCTGCGGCATCACAGTATATGCGCAATGTCGAGAACGTGGACTTCGGCTTCCTGCCATGCCCCAAGCTTGACGAGGCGCAGGACAGATACTATTCCTTCGTAGCCATCGGCGCACCGGTACTGACATTTCCTATAACAACGGCAGGTGAACGGCTTGAGAATTCCTGTCTGATTATTGAGGCGCTTTGCCGCGAATCGAGCGAGAGCGTGGTTCCGGTATACTTTGAAACCTGCTTTTCTAACAAATATACGCGCGACGAAAAATCCTATGAAATGATCCTGCTTGCAACCGAGAGCCGCACCTATGACATCGGTCTGGTTTTTAATCCGGCGAAAATGCTTGACATAATCAGCACGGGAATCAAGAACAATCAAGCAGAAATCATGTCATCACTCACCGCCGTTGAATCAGCTATCGACGTAGAATTAAAGGATCTGGATCTGACAAAATGAAAACATATTATGATATTCTGGTAATCGGAGCAACCGTTCTCGGCTGTTCGCTGGCTGAGCGGTATGGTGAGAACTGCGTTGTAATTGAGCGGGGCTGTGTGCCGGCTCACGAGTTCTCGCTGACTCTCCGTCGTGATAATAACGTGTATAAGGCTGCAACTGAATCGGGAAAAGCGCTGTATGAAGAGTATTGCCGACGCGATGCTGTCGATGAACATGGCATATGGCCGGCAGCCGTATCTCCGATTATCGCCGCAAAGATTGGCAGCTGCGGCGCCGACATTTATTTCAGCTCTGCGGTAACCTCACTTGTCTATGACGGCGAGTCATACGATGTGAGCTTCGCCTCCTTCGGTATAACGCACAGTTTCAAAGCCGGACGAGTGATTGATACAACACCGGAATTTGCCTCATGCGGTTTCTTCGGCATTGATATTAAAGATGATGCACAGATAAGTATTACATTCAATGCCTATGATGAAGAGCTGAATACAGTCAGCGTGACCTGCGATTCTTCTGATATCGCCGCGGCACGTAAACTCATACTGGATATATACAGCGATCGTAAGCTCACAATGCTTGCCTTTGAACTTGATATGAAACCCAACCTTGAAATGACGGGAGGCATATGGCATCCTTCAACCGCATATGACAGCGTGATTGAAGCTTGGGACGCGGGTCAGAAACTTAATATCAGTGGCACCGTGCCCACCGTGGTAACTGCCGATATTGATGACGGTGAATTTGATGCAATCGTCGTAGGGCTTGGCACAGCCGGAGCCATGGCGGCAATAACCGCCGCTGAAAAGGGACTGAGAGTGCTGGGACTTGAGAACCTGTCTGCTATGGGCGGTTCCGGAACTCTCGGCGGTATCATGGGTTATTATTATGGTCTGCACGGCGGCAGGTATTGGAATCTCGATAACGAAGCATCTGCCGAGTTAGACGAAAACTTCGTGAAAACCCGTCGTATTGGTATATACCAGAAGCTGATAAAGCTCGAACAGACTGCCGCGGCTTACGATGTTCAGCTGCGTTACGGCGCCTTTGTGACTTCTGCAATAACTGATGGCGATCGTGTATGCGGAGTACGCTATATGTATAATGGCTGCATGCATATAGCCAATTCTGTATATGTGGTCGATTCCAGCGCCGATTCTATAGCGGCTGTGTCTGCTGGCTGCGAGATGCAGGGAGGGCGCGACTCGGACGGACGCTTCCAGCCATTCTCAAGCGTATATTTTCGACGCGGAGACGACAAATCATTCGGCTACGGCTACTGTGACAACGGCGCGGTGAACCAATACGACCCCGATGCCTACGGCAGGGCGGTTATCGAGTCGGCAGCGTCATATGTTCATCTCCGTGACAGCTACAAGGATCGACGATACCTCGGCATTGCTCCGCTCATCGGTTTGCGTGAAGGTCTGAGAATAATCGGTAAGGAAACCGTCAGTTTTGAGCGTATAGCCAATCTCGATCCGCACACCAAGAATATAGTATATAACGGGTATTATAATCTTGATAACCACGGAAAGGATACCGCGCTTGAAAATCGTACTTACCGTGACTGGGTAGGCATCTGCGGATTATGGGGATTAAATATAACCATACCCGTGCCTATGGGTGCACTTATTCCCCGCAGAGTCAAAGGACTTCTTTCTGCCGGACGGAATGTTTCCTGCGACCATGATGTTGCCACAGGACTTAGAATGAAGGACGATGCACACAAATCCGGCGAGGCGGCGGCGTTGATAGCCTGGCTTTCTATTCGAGACGGCTGTGAAGCGCATGAGGTTAATTCCGAGGAACTCATAAACGAACTTAGAGCATCTGGCTGTCTTGGTGCGAATGAGAGTTTCAGGGTCAATCGTCAGCAGGGCGGTATCGATTGGGACACGTTCAAGCGAACTGATGAAGAGATAGTTGAGGGACTCGGAAGCGACCGGTCGGGATGTTACATGTGGGCGGCAAAACTCAAGGGTGAAGAAGCTGTACCACTGCTTACAGGTTTGCTTGACAAGCCGGCGCCATTATCTGTGAACGCGGCGCTGACACTTGCTTTGATAGGTAACAATTCGGGTGTGCCGGTACTTATGAAAGCAGCAGTCTCGACCGACGGTTACATCCCCGACACAAGTTACATGCTGAATACTATGCACAGCCTGTCTGCGATAGACGCACTCGGACGTCTGCGCTGTGAGGAAGCGGTGGATGTTCTGCTTGAAATTCTGAATGACGATCACATCGATTCGGTGGAATTCAAGAGCTGCGAGATGTTCATGTATCGCGATGATGTACGCGCACAATACGCATTGCAGCTGGTGTGCGCGTTATGCGAAATTGCACAGGTCAGCAGCCGTCGTGATGAGATTCTTAGCGCCGTCCGGGCTTATCTTAAAGACCGCAGTGTGGAAGTTTCAATGCTCTTTACACCGTCTTTGAAACTTGACTGCACAACAACTCTCAGACAAATGGCTGGTATTTGATTAACGTGAGAAAAAGCGTTCCCGTACATTTTTCGTTCGGGAACGCTTTCTGTTGTTGGTAATCACTCTATGACAAGCTCACGAGCATCCATAAATACTTTTGTCTGCCATGGGGCTAAGACAATACCTTTTAGTCCCGCAGCGCTTGCTGTCTGAGAAGAATCAGAGTAGTTTACAAGACATGTGAGCACCCCTCCTGTCTTGCGATTCGTTCGCAGCATGCAAAGGACATTCTCATTGTCGGTATATGCAGAATAGCTGAAAACGCTGTCGGCAAAGAAGCCGGCGAGAGATGAACGAAGTCTCAGAATCGCGTGGGCGTAATCGGCATATGTTCCGTCAGAGGTTGTCGGATCCTCAAAACCGCCGAAAGCCTGTATACCGCCGTTATGGAAGCAGGCGGCTGAGAAAATCGCTTTAGCCTTGTCGGTTCCCAGGCGTTCGTGACGGTAAAGACCGTCCTCTGTAACGCCGTTATTCCATGTATCGTGGTTGTCGGCGAAATTCAACCAGACCGAGCCCCGCGGGAAGAAGGCTTCACGCAATTCGCAATACTTCTGCATATCACGTGCCGTTTTTTTGCCGAGACAAACCTCGGTTGATAACGACGACAGGTCATAGGAATATGACATATCGCAGCTGTCGGAATATGGGTAATAAGGTCCCTCAACAATCCAGACAAGCTCCCGCTCAACGTCGGACAGCGATTCTCGAAGTTCGCGGAACATTATCCAGTGACCATAACAGAGGGAATCAGCCCCGCTGTACGGCAGATCCGGAGCGGAATTTATGCCGCTCTGCCAGGTGGGAGCATCGTAACGGAAGCCGTCAATACCCCAATCACGAACCGCTATATTCATCGATTCGATTAGGTAGTCACGGAAGCCGCGGGAAGCGTGATCAAAAGTCCAGGTATAGCCGCGAAAAATCAACCCGGGATTTTCATACAGGAACCAGTCGGGATGCTTCTCACGCAGCGGCGAGATGTCGCCGTCGTGGAACTCGGGTATGCGTTTCAGCCACTCAGGCCAATAGAATCGACGTGAGGAGTATCGCTCCAGATTCCACGCAGCGATTTCCCGATCTATGCAACCGTGCAGCAGGACATCGAGTATCACTTTCATCCCCAGCCGGTGCGCTTCCTCAATTACCGGGCGGATGCTCTCGCCGGCGCCGTGCTGGATATCGGGATTACGCAGGTCGAATACCGAATAACATGGGAACAGGAAGGAAGGCATCATTTCAACAGTGTTGAAGCCTAAATCTCTAATGCGCATCAGGTCATCAGCCAGTTCCCCCGGATGGTCATAACGATGATGGCACTTTGTCTCAGACAGTCTGAGCGGGCCTATTTCCACTTCGTATACCTGAAGCGAACTAAGCATGGAAGTGAATTCACCGCGTCCGCGAAGTCCGGCAATCTCAAGCTGCTCGCGAACGTATCTGGCGGCATCAATTGCAGAACCCTTCACCATCATGCAGGATACACTGCCGACTATTATATCCTCGCTACAATTTAAGGGCTGTTCAACGGTAACTTTATAATTAAGTGGTGAACCTACCGAATTGTTTTCGAAGCGAGGATCGCACCATACTGACAGTGTTTTATCTCCGAACTCAAGAAACCGTGATGTATTGCCAATATTTTTGACCTTAACTTCGCCGTCAGCTGATGGAAGGGCTGCTGTCATGTAATGCAGCATAGTGTCATCGTCATCAAATGTACCGCGGCTGTGAAGCTCGAAACGCAGATTAAAACCAGGATCATCAGCCGACATGGAGTATATTTTCGTTACTTCAAGTTCAGCTGAAGACAGTTTACACAGCACGGTCATATGCAGCTCCGCGCGGTTATGGGTGCGCTTGAGCTTGTGGTTCAGATATTCGAACTCGGGAGAGTATGTTTCAGCGCCGGACAGCATCAGTGATGCCCAGTTTTTATTTTTGCCTTCAGTGTCGATAGTAGAACGGTACTTGCCGCCCACAACAAATGTCAGTTCAGTTTCTTTAAGGGTAAAGACTTGCTTTCCTAGTGTCATTGAGCAGAGTCTGCCGGTTGAATCAAAACGCAGCGCGGAGGATTTATTTGCAAATATGGCACCCTCTCCGTTCGGCTCGAGAGTTATCGAACGGTAAAGTCTTGCAGGTTGAATTGTCATACAACGCCTCCAATTGATATCATGTTATTCGTACCAGTCAATACAAGGTACGATATGTTTGTCATGCCTTGCTTTTATACGGTTATTTTCTATTGTCTGTGTATGCTGCTCTGCGGCGAACATCTGACTCCATTCGGGCGACATTTGCAAGCCGCTGCCCCTCTCTCTCAAAAAATGTCTTATACGACTTACAAAAGCGGTTAAAAGTCGAACCGTCCTTAATAATGACCCAATCGTGCGGACATCCGCCTCGGCATATGCTTAAATACCTGCAGTAAGAACATTCTGCGAGCTTGTTACATGACCGCAGGATGAAACTGTTAAAAACCTCACTTGACATTAGCTCTGAAAGAGACGAATCGACAATGCTCCCAATGCGCCATTCGTCAAGCGCATAGTAGTCGCAGGGATAAACGCCGCCGTCTGCCTCAATAACAAGATATCCGCCGCAGTCGCCGCATGCGGCACATGTCCCCGGAGGCATACCGAGCATAAGGTAAACATAATCCTCGAATGTACGTATGCCTGTATAGTCGCCTTTTTCCCAGTCTGTATACCACAGCTCAAAAATCGAGCATAGAAATTCACCGTAGTCGGCGGCGTTAAGTGACCATACACGCTCACCATGCTCTTCGCCAATCGGATCCATGCATGGAACAAACTGAATATACTTGAAACCGGTTTTCTTAAGCCGGTTATAAACCGCTCGCGGATGTGAGGCACATTGTTTGGTTACAACGCAGAGGGCGTTTACGTCAACGCCGGCTGAAATCAGGAGACGCGCGGCGCGTTCGGCTGACTTCCAGGAACCTTTGCCGTTTACATCAACACGGTTGAAGTCATGAATATCCGGGGTGCCGTCTAAAGAAAGCCCTACAAGAAAACAGTTTGAGTGCAGCAATGAAGTCCATTCATTATCAATAAGTAAACCATTTGTCTGAATTGACCAGCTTACCGACACATCACGGGGCAGAATTTCCCGCGCCTTATCGATAAAACGGCGATAAAAATCCACTCCGATTATTGTAGGCTCCCCGCCCTGAAAGGCGAATGAGACCTTTCCGCCCCTTTCGCATGCCTCTGCGGTATGTGTGAGCAAAGAATGAACCGTTTCGTCTGACATGAAACCCATGTTCGCCTGCCTGCGATTTGCGCATACATCTGTATAGAAGCAGTATCGGCAGCGCAAATTGCATAACCCAGACACCGGCTTGATAAGGTATTGTATAAATTTCATAAAACCACACTCAGGATCTAATCACATGCATGATAACATAACCTCGGCATAGTGTCAAGCAACAACGGGCGCAAATCAAAATATACTTGCAACCGGCAGACTTATATATTATAATGTGAAGGATCACAGAAAAACAAAGTAACGAGAGGTAGTATAATAATGATAATCAGAAGAATTCGACCGGATGAAGCATACAAAGCAGCTATGGTAAGCAGCATTGCCTTCAATGTTTCGCTTGATATCGAAGCTAAAAAAGGAGAAGAACTCAATAACGAGGTAATCGGTGCATTTCTCGATGACAACGAGACCCTGGCAGCAAAAATAACACCGGTGCCCGCCGAAAGCTACTACTGCGGAAGCGTCTTTCCGGCGGTTGGTATCGGAGGTGTATCAACTCTTCCTCAGTACCGTCGGAGCGGTTGTATCAGAGCAATATTTGACGAGATATTCCGCCTGGTGCCCGAACGTGGATGGGTTACAAGTTACCTCTATCCTTTTTCACATACCTACTACAGACAGTTTGGCTACGAGCGAATGACCATGCGCAGAACTATGAAGGTTCCGATAAACGATCTGAGCGTTGCCGAGCGGAATACCGACGGCGAACTTTACACCGGCAGCGACAGCCAACTGCAGACAATAACCGAGATCTACAATGAATTTGCCTCTCGCTTCAATGCTATGTACCGGCGTACTGCAAGTGACCATTACAGAGACCTTTATTCGCCGGATCCTTTCAAAAGCCGCAAATCCACATACATCTGGAAAGGACGCGCCTATGCTACAGTCAATATTGATGAAGGAGAATTGAAGGTAGGCGAGCTGGCATACACCGATCCCGAGGCGCTTCGCGGTATAATCGGATTCCTGCGCATTTTCGAAGGGCAGGTAGGTGCAATAAGATTCAGGGATTTGCCCGAAATATCCGAGGTGGATTATATATTCAGACACTATTCGAATTACGATTACGGAATAGGAAACTGGGGTATGGGCCGCGTACTTCAGGTTAAGCCGCTTCTCGAAGCTAATTCCTACCCAAATCGTTCCGGACATTTCAGCCTCAAGGTAAACGATACACTGGAATGGAATCGCGGTATCTTCGATGTTGAGTATGCTTACGGCAAGGCTGAGGTTTCACTCAGAAAAGACGGGCACTTTGATATCGAGGCTGAGATTCCGGCTCTTACTCTGATTATGATGGGCAGTGATGCTTATACGCCCGATACCGCTGCATATTTGCCTGGAATTACTCAGACCTGTGATACAACCGATTTCTTTGAAGCCTTCCCGAAGCGCAAGTTGCATGTCTTTGACCGCTTCTGATTTTATGGTCTGACATCTTCGTTTAATTCAAGGAGGAATGTATGATAATATGCGTACTAAATGGCTCGCCTGCCGGGAATTACAGCATCACGCTGCAGACAGTGAAGTATATTGAAAAACGGTTCCCCGGGAACGAAATGATATATCTGAACATAGGTACGCGTATACGTGCATGGGAGAAGGATTTTTCCGAACCTGCATCGGCACTTATAAAGGCGGAACTTATAATATTTGCATACCCTGTATATACCTTCCTGGCTCCTTCCCAGATGCATAGATTCATAGTGCTTATGAAGGCATCGGGCATTGATTTCTCAGGCAAATTCGCAACACAACTGACCACATCCAAGCACTTTTACGACATGACAGCTCATCGTTATATTGAGGATAACTGTCATGACATGGGCATGAAGGTGATACATGGTCTCTCGGCTGATATGGACGATCTGCTGTCCAAGCGGGGGCAGTGTGACGCGGATAATTTTTTTGCATATGTTTCCCATTGCGCTGAACATGGCATATATGAGTCCCCGCCTCAGGCAGTTTCCCGTACGATACCCGAGTATGTCTCTGTCTTTGAAGATGGTGTCAGCAGCGATAAGTCAGATAAATTCGATACTGTCATCGTAGCCGATCTGAGGGATGGCGACACACGTCTTGCAGCCATGATCGAAGATTTCAGGCATGGTTTTGTATATAAAACAAGACTTGTAAACATTGCAGAATACAAATTCGACGGTGGTTGTCTCGGATGCTTTAACTGTGCCGCTGACGGTAAATGCGTGTATAAGGATGGCTTTGACAGCTTCCTTCGGGAAGAAATACAGAATGCCGACGCAATTGTCCTTGCCTTTACGATCCGCAATCACAGCATGGGCGAAACATTCAAAACCTATGATGACCGACAGTTCTGCAATGGACACCGTACCGTCACAGCGGGTAAACCTTTCGGCTATATCGTTAACGGCGATTACGAAGCGGAGCATAACCTGCGCACTCTCATCGAGGCACGCTGCGATGTGGGTCATAACTTCCTTGCAGGTGTGGCATACAATCATGAGAGCATGAGTATGATGGTGCCCATGCTTAAGTATGTGTTAGAAAATCGTTATACGCAGCCCCGCAGATTCTATGGTGTCGGCGGCATGAAAATATTCCGCGATCTTATCTGGGTTATGCGTGGACTTATGAAAGCAGACCACAAGTATTATAAGGCTCACGGTATATACGATTTCCCGCAGAAGAAGCGTTTTATGATGTTAAAAATGTGCTTATTAGGCGCGCTTGTCCGAAATCCGAAGGTCAGAGCGAAGATGGGCAACCGAATGAACGAGGGCATGACAGCGCCATACCGTAAGATTGTCGAAGAAGCCCAGCCAATGATAAAGAGTTAAATACAGAGTCGGTATAAAAATCAAGAATTATAATTTGGGACCAGCGTGTTGAAGGCGTTGGTTCTGTGTTAATTTTAATTGATTATTAATCAGACTGCAAAGAGTCTGTCTCGGCGAATATTGAATTTCTTTATGTCTAAACCATGCTGGTTATACTAGTGTTACAGGTATGTGTGTCGCTTATGATGCTATTCCAGAGGTTACTGATAATTTAGAATCATGATGTTCATGTCATAATATTGTCAAAGTTCAGCCAATGCCGCAGTAAACGGCGGCAGCTTAACGGTCGTAATACCATCCTCAACCGTGAACGGCAGTTTTCCGTCAGCAGTAAGGATGCGCTTTGCATGCGCATTGAGCTTAACGGTACGCTCGGTGCGTGAGAAACTTACCAGTACCTGTGCCTCATATCCGTCAGCCGAACGCCATCTCGCAGTCTGAACATAGGAGTGGGTTTGGTCGAGATCAGGATTTTTTACACAGTGTATTATGTAGGGTTCCCCAGATACTGCTATTGGATATGCGCGCTCCATGCGTCCGCCGAAAAGGTATTTCTCGGCGACACCGGTGCGAAAAGCCTGATAATTCGAGATGCATGCGACAGCATCGGCGCGGTTCGGTCCGGGAGTGAGCCAGTCCATTCCCCATTCCCAGTGGATTTCACCGCCGCTCTTTATCGGGAAGGACATAAGATCTCCGTTTGCGGTTGCGTATGCCATTGAGTATATAAACCAGTCATCGTTGCCTTCAAGTCCGATGTTGGCTTTGAAGCCGCAGAGATTACCTAAGAAGTTATTGACATATTCGTGGTTTACATACTGAAAGGCGGGAACCGCCCGGGCGTTCATGTCGAAGAAACCGCGGCGGTTGTCATTGAAGCGCAGGTACCGCATATGCCAGTCGGCACAGGTATCTTCAGTGCCGATAAAGGCTTTTCCGCCGCCCATCTCACTCAGTTTCGCATAAAGCTTGCTGGTGGTTCCAGTGAGCCAGGCACCGAATACCGGAGGGTGACCGTGGTAGGGTGAGTAGCAGGGACATCCGAATCCGCCGAGATCCTGGTCGAACAGCTGGAAGAAGTCTACCCCCTCGGCAAAAATCTTCTCAGTCTGTTCCGTGGCAATGTCTCGT
>Ga0123335_1009192_pt1 | contig 10327 bp, 10 predicted proteins | sample BiotimSIPDNA_2_FD_89707 | JGI IMG/M metagenome (GOLD analysis project Ga0123335, IMG submission 89707) | Anaerobic biogas reactor microbial communites from Washington, USA - Biogas_R2 time_0 SIP DNA | ecosystem: Engineered > Bioreactor > Anaerobic > Unclassified | place: Washington, USA... | reverse complement strand
TACTCCCCGTTAGTTGGGCAGTGGCCGGGGTATCTCCCGATGTGATAGCGTCAATTCTGTTCTCCAGGGGCGAAAGGTCAACGGTAGTCAACTCCATACCCCTCGTCTGCTGGACCAGTCTGAATTTCGTCTGTGCAGCCGCGCCGTTCACGTAGCGGAAACGATACTGTTGTTTAGTCAGGGCAGTCCAAGGCAGTACAGTAGTTGTACTAGCAGACACGGAAACATTTGTCGTCTGGCTCCAAGTAACCCCATCGTCGTCGGATTCCTCAAGGTAAAGTGTCCCCGCCTTGTCTGCCCAAACAAGGCCGCTGACAGATCCGGCGGGGATACCGCTTTCAAAGCGGTCGCGCCCGGCCTGGATATACGACATATTCGCCTGCAACGGCGTTTTAGTCAACATTACAACAGACATTTATATTCCCTCCCATGCAACTTTCTTAAAGTAAGGGTGCATTTCCTCAGCCACGCCTTCCAGTGTGGTTCTCCATGCCCTTTCCCTGCTTCTCTCTAGGCGTTCATTGTGTTCGTCAATCTCGGTAAACACCTTGCCGCCACGCACCCTGATATCCCCTCTCCTGACAGCATCCTCTACCCGGGCATCAAGGCGGTTGCCTGGGACATCGCAGGCATATGTATTTAACACGTGGCCCAGGGAATGAACCTCATACTTCTGGCGCCTGCTGTTCCAGACAATAAAAAGGTTCTTGTCGTATTCCCGCAAGCGGCGGGTCATATCGTAGCATCCGCCAGAAAAAATTGGTTGCAGGTGGTGTTTCCCCTGCAACCTCTCATTTACATCGTACTCAAATGTGAGTCCCATAAAGTACAAAACCCTCCTAGAATCCTATAATAAACGCTCTGACAGTCAAATCCGAGAGTTCCGTATTATTGGCAACCTCCGATGCGGCGGCAGCAGACAGCGCTCCGCCCGCAGCACTAGCGGTATCGGCCAGGGTGCCAGGCCCGTGTGTATGCGTATCAGTCGGTATAGCGTCAGTCCCGGCAGTAATCTGGTACAGCAGGCTCACGTTCAAATCTGCGGCAGCAGTGGAATCTGCGGCAACACTCTTGACAGATATTTTATTACCGGCAGAGACATCAACGGCATGTCCTGCGGTGGTATCGCTCCCGGAAACCGCATCCGCGGCGATTGCGCACCCAAGGTCGGTGTCCTCTCCATTCTTGCGGACAGTTAATGTAATGGTCTTGGTACTCTCCCCGGCGCTCCCGGGGGCAGTGCCCAGGGTGGCGAACAGGCCAACTATTTTCCCATCTGCCGGAACAACAAATACAATGTCCTCGTTGTCGTTTTCAGCGTTGTCCGCAGGGCCGATATACTTCGTACCCCCAGCCGTGATAGTATCCTGAATTCCTGCCAGCGGGACAGCCTGCAGGACGGATACAGCGGCAGTGGCGGAGGGGACAGCGCTCGCGCCGGTATCAAGCGCAACCGCATGGGTGTGGTTTGAAGCCGTACCGACAGGCGTATAAACCTTGATCTTGCCATCATCCCTGTCATACTCGAAAAGGTAACCTGACTTTTGGGAGAACAGGATTTCCTCTACGGCAGCCAGAGGTAAGGTCACTTCCTCGCCTCCGGTTGGGTAAGGATCACTGAAAGTAATATCAACAAGCGCCCCGCGTTTTGTACCCATGCGAAGGCGGCTTACGATTGTAACATCAGCAGCCATAAAAAAGCACCTCCAATAAAAGTGGAGGGGGCTTTAATCCCCCTCCTTGTTGATTAGTGACGTGTTATCCCGGTGAACTTCACCTGGCCCTTGGGCCTGGCACAGCCGAGGTCGCAGTATTTACGCAGGGTGGCATCGTAAACAGGGGTATTGCCCCTGCGGAAAAGGATGCTCCCGTCCTCGTCCATCCAGCCCCAGTCGGCCATCTCGTAGAGCTTCCAATCCTCCAGGGAGAGTGCGAGAAGCTCTCCGTTGGCACAGTAGCGGTCGGCGGTCAGCGGAATGCCATTGAAGCTGTCAGCCTTGAAGCCGCCCTTCATTTCGATGGTATTGACTATTTGTTTCTGTGCGGCCAGCAGGTTCCTGTAGGCCCTGCGGACACCTTTCTCGCAGATTAGGAAGTTGATGGTATTACCAACCTCGTCCTCGGCGATGTCAATGCCTTCCTGAATTTTAATTTCGGAGATTTCAGCGTTGACGGCGAGGACCGTCGGGTTAAACCACTTGTTGTTGGCCCGGTTGATGCCGTACAGTGAGTTATCCGCAGTCATTACAGCGGCAACCCCGGTAAGCTCCAGATCTTTGTTGCCTGCAACATAAATGACATCGTTGGCTTCCGGAGCTGTCGAGGAAACAAAGACGATCTGGTTGTTTTCCTTGTCCACAACGGTAACTTCAGCCTCTGAAGTGTCCTTGTCGTCGCCGGTATAGACATCGATCAGCATACCCTCGGCAAACCATTTCGCACTGTCAAGGGTGCAGGTATGGGTGTTGCCGTTCGTAGATACATCCGTAACGGTTGCGAGTTTGCCTGTCCCGTCACCCATAACCTGGCGGGAAACGTCCTTCTTGGCGTCACGCTCGGCTTTCTCCAGGTCGTGGGTAAGCGCCCGGATGAAAGCAGCCCTGTCAGACCGGGAAGCCTGGATAGCCTTGTCAGATACCTGGATCTTGGCGAAGATGTTCTTGGTTTCCCATTCTGCCTGTACGAACTTGCGCGGATTGACGGTGGGCAGGGTACCGGTATCGGAACGGTTGCCGATGCCGCCGGTTACGCCGTAGGACAGCGCCATTTTGATTTTGTAGCCCTCCACGTGCTCCTGGTCACGTTCGAGTTGAGTTAAAAAAACGCTGGCCTGCTCGTTGAGCTGATAGGTTAGCGCCGGTAGGTACCAATACTTTAGAGCATTGGCGATTGTTGTCATGCTAAGTGGGGTGTCTGACATTTTTTATACCTCCTATGCCTCCCTACAAGCCAAACTGGCGTCTCAGCATAGCACCTGCCTCCCTGGCGTTTTTAGGCGCAATCGGCGGAGTTGCCGCCGGTGTCCCGCCTGGTTGTGATCCTAACACCTGGGGCGGTTTGTTCTGCTGGACGCTTTGTACATGGCTTTTCAGGATTTCGTTTTTGATATCTGGATTTTGGATAATCTGCTGCCTGAAATTCTGATCAGACAGTAACTGCTCCGGTGATGGCGGAGCAGCCTGAGCAGGTTTATGAAGCTTTTTTGCGGCCTCATAGACAACCTGTAAGGGGTCTTGGCCTGATTGTTCCATAGCCCTCAGCGCTTCTTTGCCGAGCATCCCGGCAATGACCTCCATTGTGGGCTTAACCTCATAAATATCGGGGTTCTGTTCAGCTAAAGCCATAAGCCGGTTAGTGTAGTTTTGAACCTCCTGCCGGAACTGATGTTCCTGGATGATAGGCGTAAGGGGGTTGACTACCTGTTCTAGCATCTTCTGGAACTTGTACTCGATGGCTTGAGCCGTCTGCTGATCCCGCTTGGTTAATGCAGCCACGGGATCTTCGAGAAACTCTTCGTGGAACTTCTCGCGTTCCTCCGGTGTCATTTCCACTTCCCAGGGGAACTTTGGTTCTGGTTGCGGCGGGGACTGCGGCTGTTGAGCCTGCTGCTGCTGTTGCTGCTGTGCCTGTGCCTGTAAGATATAGGTTTTGAGCATTTGGTTTTCCTGGGCAATTCTAGAGAACTGCCCCAGTTTATTGCCCTGCTCGCCTAATACCTTCTCAAGCTCCGCGTAGGACTTCGCCATTGCAGCTATATTCGGTGTTCCGTCCGGGTTTTTAAACTTATCGGGAATCTGGAACTCCGGTTCCTGCGGCTCTCCTTCCTCAACCTGTTGTTGATGCGGCTGTTGCTGTGGTTCCTGCGGCTCTCCTTCCTCAAGCGGCGGTGTCGCTGCCGCTGGCGGCTGCCCTATTTGCCCTCCGGACAGCGTTGAGGGGTCGGCTCCGTCCAGTATTGCATTGAGTACATTAATATCCCTTACTCCCGTTTGCGCCTGCGGTTGTGCCGCTGGTTCAGGCGCTGGAGCAGTTGCCGCTATCGGTTCCGGCGCGGCTGGTGCCGGGCTAGCTGGTACAGAGTTATCAACTTGCATTCCTGGGACTTCCATGAATATAAACCTCCTAATTGGCGGCCCGTATCAAGGGTTGTCGCCGTGTTTTGGGAATAAAAAAACCTCTTTCAAAGAGGTTTTACCTGCCTAATATTTGGTTGTACCATTGAGTCAGCTTCATAATATCTTCAAACGTGAAGTTTTCCGGGCCTCCGCCGAAGTTTGACGGGGCTGCATAGGCTCCGCTTGGGCCTGGCACTACATTACCCTGACTTAGCATGGTTAGGTACATAAGGTCGTCAAAACTGAGTTTTGCCGCCACATCCGGATCAAGTTGCGGTTGGGGGGTATTCGGCGTTATCCTGCCGCCAGGGCGCCCCCCGTGGCGTTCTCCGCCTGCCGGTTCCTGCTGTATTGGCCCGGCAGGAAGTGTTTGCGCCGGAAGCGGCAACTGCTGTACAGGGCCGGGACTTGGTATAGGGTGCGGACGCGGGCCGCCAAGGTTTGCCCTGTTCTGGGTGCCTCCTCCTAACTGCGGCTTTTGGGCGTACAAACTTGCCCTGGATGTCGTTCCCTGTGCGGGCCTGCTTATACCCTGTAATGCTCCTAATATCGGGTGCATTGCCTGTTGTCTTACCATCTCATCCTCCCCTCTCTTAGGCGACAGATTCGCCACCTGAATTGTTATCCTGCTGTCCTGCCGTGGCAAACTGCTGCTGCATCTGCGCCATTGCCGCCTGCTGTATATACATAAGGTGCATGTTGACGTGCATGTCAAACCCATATTCTAATGCCGGATTCTGTGCCCGGAGTTGCTCAAAGTCCGTAGTCAGGCGGTAGTTGTTATGCCGCTTGATATGAACAACATGGTCATCGTAAGACACAACAGGTGGCATTTGCCCCTGTTCCATGGCCATGTTCTCGCGTTCTGCGCGGGACATATGCAGTTGATCCTCGTCGTCCGCAGACTCCCATTCGCCCATCTCGATCATCTCGAACACCTTGGAACGGATCTCACGCGTGATCTGGCCCGTCTCAGGATCGTTAAGAAGCCCAGTCTTGAGCAGGTCAAACACCATCTGGCGCTTGCTGGACGGACTCTCGGCAAGTGCCGAAGTGGTGTCAAGGATAATATCGTCACTCGATAGGTCAGAACCAACCCAGTCAATAACCTCAACCACGTTGTTGCGGCCGACGGCGTTAAGCGTCCTCGGGGCCTGGACAAACTGTTTGAAAAGGCGCAGTTGGACTTTGCCGGCCTGAATCAAGAACCTTTCAATATTCTCTGCCGTGTTCGATATGCGGGTATCGTCCTGTTCCTGTAAGAGTCCGATGGCAACACCGGAGTTCACGCCAGATGGCACTGATGAATCCCTGGAAACCTCGGATACACCGGAAAGGATGGAAAACTCGGTTAGAAGCGTATGTTCCTCCGTCTCGAAGGCGTTTGGCAACGGCGGGTTCTGCACCTGCATGGGTGCTGTAAACCCTTTCCTGTAGACGTGTATCGCCCCTGGACTTGCCGCCTCATTCTCAAGCGAGACAATGTCTATCGAATCTTCCTCAACCAGCCACTGTCCTATAGCGGTCCGGTTCAGGTACTCCGCTTTGCGGTTCCGTAGGGCATTGTAGCGCCGCTGTATTGGTATCAGGTGCTCTATGACAGCCTTGCCCCAAAAACATCCCGGCCTTTGCAAGCAGACAAGGCGGACAAACGGGTATCCTGGCGTACCGTCCTCACCTGTCATAAAGGGCATCGGACCATGGTGCAGGAGTTTTCCGTTGGCAACAATAATTAAACGACCTTCCGGGTGCTGTCTTGTCGGTAGCTCCCAATACTCTTTGACGATCGCGTGGTCCTCCAGCTTAACGTTTTGGAGTCTGAAACCACCCTGGCCGTACCCAAGGCCGCCCAAACCTGTCATGGTCTTTTGATAGCGCTCCGACTCGGACTTTTCAGCAGCCACGCGGATTCCCCATGTCTCGAAAATGGTGTCTATGTGCATGGCCTTGGCATGGATGATGCTGCGGCAGGCATCAATGTCACTGCGCCAGCTTGAGTCAGGGTAAAACTCCTGGGGAGGTACGACAATAGTCTCACTATCACCCTCGCGGATTTCCACCGTCTCGCCCGTCTCGGGATCCTGCATGATGCCTATAACAGGTCCTTTGTTCGGGTTCCATACCCGTTTTTCAAGGACAGTGCCGCACACTTCCATCCAGGCTAGTTCTTCGGAAAACTTATCGCGCCATGCCTGTTCTGCGAAGTTGTTCTTCAGGAGCATAGTGCCAACCTTGGCCGCGTGCAAGTCCGCCTGTTCAGATGTCCCTGGTTTGACTTTTAAAAGCGGCTGCACCCGTTTCAGCTTCGATATGCGGACGTAGATGTTCGGCGCAATGTGGTTGAACGCCTCACGTTCCTGCCACTCGTACAGAAGCGGCATCTCTTCAAGGTTCATGCTGCCGGTGTTGATGTCAACATACTGGTTGCCCTCGAAGAATGCATGGTTTAGCCGCCACTGCAACTCATGGGGACGCCTTTCCTCCTGCCGGCGTTTAAACTCGCGGTCAACAAGGTCAATTAAGGTCCTCTCGTCGATAGGTTTCTGTATTTCCGGCTGCCCCTGGTCATTTTGCTGGCCGAAAACCCTACCGCCTATGCTATTAATTGCCACTTTGAGTCCCTCGAACATCCTCGTTCACCGCCTCTGCCTGCTTTTTCTTAATAAAATTGGTACTTTTCGGAGGTGGCCTGCCTTTCATGGCCTGATATTCGCTTAAATCCCTCGCCATAATGCGGTTCAGGAGGTCTTTCCGTTCATTCTCATGCCTGTGCGCCTGAAAAACGAGTGTAGCAGCCATGATAAAGCCAAAAATGAGGGCTTCAATCATTACCGAACAGCCTCCCAATCTCTCTTCTATCCGAATCCTTCTCTTTTTCGTTCAGTTCTTCGTATGGCGCAGCTATCTGCCGTTCCCATCTCTCTACCATCCTGTTGTCAAACTTGTCGATCATCCACCGTGCCCAACCTGCCCAAATGCCGTGTATCCTGGAAGCTAGAATTTCAACCAGTTCCGTGTCGTTTTGGATGATCCCCGCAACCTTTTGCAGCTTCTGTTCGGGTGTTAAATCTGCAAAAAGGCGTTCTACCGGCACATGCGGCAGCAATTCATCCGGTATTTTCTCTACAATAGACTTCGCGCAGCCGTCACAGACAGCCAAAAAGCCCGGGTTTGCAATACTGGCCGGATTAGGCTGGCCTATCAGGTACTTAGCTATCTTTCTGTCATGGGTTCCAGGGGTGTTCATCATCTCACAGAAGCGAGATGTAAACGGGTTTTTAATGAATTGTGTTGTACTCATAGAAGCCCTCCTTCTCTTATACAATCCTTTTCCTGCGTTTCCTCAGCCTTGCCAGCCGTTCCTTATCCCGCTGAAACTCCGTTTTCTCCGGCTCCGGCGGTTTGGAGTGGCGGACATGCCAAGCAACCAAAGCGTACCCAATAGCGTCATAGGGGTTGGTGTAGATATGCGGTTCTTCCGATACTTTTTCGGCATCCTTATCGTCAACCACAAGGTTTGGAAGCGCTTCAATTAGCGTCGTACAGGTGGAAAATATCTGCAACTTGGCTATAGTCCTGCCCGTCCGTTCGTCTTCAAAAGGCTTCAGATACTCATGCAGGACGGCTTTCCGTGCCTTTCGCGCCACGTTTTGCTCCGTGGGAGGTGGCATACAGCCGGTTAGGCCGCCCTCGATGTAGCAGTCCACGATAGACTTTCCATCGCTGGGGTTCTTGCCCGTGGAAAAGGCCCGTCCCACACGGTTCCAGGCATCCCGGCCTACTACCGTAAAGGATATATCCTCATTCTTGGACAGCCGCATAACCTCCCTGGCCTGATCTGAGTACGTCACCCTGGGATCCTTAGGATCGCGGGTATACTCACGATAGCAATAGACAATGCCATCCGGTGATACCGCCAGCCAGTACCAGGCGAAGGGGTCGGCATAGCCCGGGTCGTTCCCCCTCCACCGACGCCACCAGGGAGGTATCTCGAATGGCCGGCAGACGTGTATCTCCGACGAAAACTCCGGGAATGCAGTACCCTCACCGGCCGAGAGGGCCTCCTCCGGTGTGGCCGGGTACTCCTGAAGATATGAGTTAGGCAGATCCCGCTTAGTCTGCTCGTACCACTCCTTGGTACGCCGGGGATCCGTCCACCAGGGTAGAAATACCCTGGCGAAGGAGTTAAGCCCCTTCACAGAGGCTGCCCATATACTTTCAAACAGGCTGCCACGTTTGTTTGTGGACAGCCCTATCACCTGGCCACCGGTCGGACGGTTAACCGTGGGATATGTACTGCTCCAAATCTCATCCGCCCATTGCTGGAAGGCCCATTCATCCAGTATGAGCAGGTTAGCCGTCAATGAACGGCCCGATCCCGGCGCTGACGTCATGCTCTTAATCGTAGCCGCCTCATGCCCCGGGTGATGGATAGTAACTATCTGCGTAGTTGACTCCCATGTTGGCCCGATAAACTGCTGTAACCGCCTCTTTTTGGTACTTACACGCTCCTGTACCATCCAAGGGGGAAGATGGCGTAGGATAAACTCAACACGGCGCACCAGCTCCTTAGCATCATCCTCAGTCTTGGACAACGCTATCACTGTATACCCCGAGGTAAATACCACACGCCATACAGCGTAGGCCAGCACAAGCCAGGTGACGCCCAACTGACGGGCTTTTAGTAGTATGTTGAGCCGGTTTGCAAGGATAGAGTCCAGCGCCTGAAGCTGTAGCGGCCAAAGGCTAAAACGAATGGCTACGCCAGCCTCTGTCCCCGCCTCGTCCTTGTTTTCGATGCGTACCCAACGCTGTATAAATGATGCGCAGTCTGCGGCGCAGGTATCCAGCTCCGCCACAATGCGCAGGTGTAGGTTTTCGGTGTCAGTGTATTCAGTTTGTTTTCTTCCCATGCTGTTCACGGTACCTCTCTACCACCCAGGCCGGCATGACCTCGTCGAAGTGCTTCTGAAAAATCAAGTACAGGTTCAGTGGTATCCTGTTCGTGCTGCAAAAATATATAGGATTCACGTATAAGCTGTTTTCCACCGTGCCTCTGGTTTCAACTGTTACCCGCGCCAGGATACCCAGGCGGATCATCTTCTCCACAAACCGATATGTCTGCCTAGTGCTCATCCGCAGGACGTCCGCGATCATTTCTATTGTATAGGGCCTCACTCCGCCATTACCACGGTATCCCAACATGTTAGTGTTGGACCAGATTTTCTTCGCCAGGCGAGCCATGCGCCCGATTTCCAGGTCCGTCATTTCCGGCGGGAAATCAACGTTATGGAAGGACTTCGAGAAGCTCTTCCGCGCCCAGAAAAGGTAGCCTTTACCCTCGTCGAATACTGCCGGATACTCACGCTCCTGCACCTGCCTGACCGTATCACCCTCGATATACAGCGTCCTTTTTATCACCACTTACTCCCCCTGTAAAATCCTGGGATTGTCATTTGAGAGTAAAAAAAGGGGGGTTTTTGACTCTCAAATGACAATCAATAGTAAGCCCGCAATCCCTTGTGGCTGTAGGGCTGAGAGTGACTTTTCCGGCGGAAATCATGCAAAGATACTATATATAATATGTATGTATCTTTGCGTGGGCTCCTTTGCGTGGGCTCCTTTTCCGTGCCTTCTCCCCAGAATCCATCGGGGTTCCACTGCAACAGCCGGGTAAATCTCTTCCACTAGGAGAAACCTACGCTGTGAAGGTCACTCTTTGCATTCTTTACCCTCCTCTCCGAATAGGACGCTCTCCTCCACCCCCAGCGCCTCAGAGATTAGGCGCCGGTATTTCGGCCAGGCATACGCCCTCCCTTTTTCGAGGTTGCTTAAGGTAGGAACCGGTATGCCAGTGCGCCTGCTTACCTCACCAAGAGTAATTTTTCGTTTTAACCGTTCCTCGCGAAGCCTCATTATTTCTTAACCTCCCTCTTGATTTATAGGTTAACAGTTAGGTTAAGATGAAACTAGCATTTCACTTCTAGTTCACTTCTATTTTGAATTTTTTTTTAGGAGGAATTGCTATGCCCAACAAAACCATTAAAAGTACTGCTTGTACTGCTCTCCTTCATTAAAGAGGGTCAGTTTGTCCATGTCAATGATAACGCTGACCCGTTCAGGTATGGCCGGTATTTTTTCTCCATAGAGCTTCTGGTCGGTGGCGGAAACAAGTGCCTGGAGTGTATACAGGTTGACAGTGCCGTCCGGGT
>Ga0123335_1009189_pt1 | contig 10328 bp, 8 predicted proteins | sample BiotimSIPDNA_2_FD_89707 | JGI IMG/M metagenome (GOLD analysis project Ga0123335, IMG submission 89707) | Anaerobic biogas reactor microbial communites from Washington, USA - Biogas_R2 time_0 SIP DNA | ecosystem: Engineered > Bioreactor > Anaerobic > Unclassified | place: Washington, USA... | reverse complement strand
TAAGATATATTGTAATAGCCTTCTGTTTCTATTTCTCCGCAAAATGTTATCCTGAATCCACCATTCCCTAATTTATCTACAGAATCAACTATAAGTCCACACACTCTGTCTTTAACTTTAACATCCAAATCCAAATTATTTGTTTCATACTCTTTCCCTTCGTATAGGATAGTGCCAATATTATCGGTTAACTCAATATCATTTATATTAAACCTATCAAAACTATAAATTTCCTTTAAATCGAACTTTACTTTCACCTTATAAATCCCTAATTCATTAGGCAAGCTTTCTGTAACAGATATATTGTCATAATATAAAAAGTAACTTTCATCATTTAAATAGTAAAGGTTATAAGTATCATATTTTTCTTCAATAATTTCTCTGCTTTCTTTATCAGGTACAAAACATATGCTGCCTATTCCGCTTGACAATATTTCATAATCGCCATCAGTTATAATTTCACCTGTTAGATACTCGGTTCTGTCTATTTCATATGTTTTAATTACAAAGGCATACTCACATTCGTTTTCTCCCCAGGAAGCAATCATTCTGAATCCTCTTATATCCTTTTTTCCCGGCTCATAATATGAACTTAAGGATGATGCTAAATGTTTTTCTATTTCAAAGGAGCATTTACCATTATTTAATTCAACAGGGATATTTGTTATTACTTTATCTGTATAAATCTGTCTGCCATTTTCATCAATCAAAATATCCATAATTTTAAATTCATCCGGCGGATTGCTTTTAAATGTAATTTCAGCAATACTGCCGTTTTCAAAAATAGGAATATCCCTTTGTTCTTTGAATATGGTAACAAAAGTATCCTCCCTGTCATAAACACTGCCATCCCATTTATTCTTTGCTAAAACATAGTCAATCTCTTTGTTATCAATAGATATTGATATGTACGGTGGCTCATTATCAGTTGAAGCTGATATGTCCGGTGGCTCCTTTACAGCCCAACACCCTGCTATAAAAAATGTCAATACTATGATTAAAACTATTAGAAATATTGTTTTTTTCATTATATGCCCCTTTTACAATAAAATCGTTATCATTAACTTTATTCATTATTGACTTTTTAAATCACATTTTCCTCCTGCTTAATCGGAAAATAATGTATATATTATAGACGTTAATTCTATTACTTATGTTCCTAACATCTTTAAAATCAACAATGTACTTTTCATCCATATTTATAAATTCTTCATCCATAGTTATTAAAGACATTTCTTTAAATAATTCAATATCATTTGGTAAGGGATCTTTATATTTGTGAATTGAAAATAGGCTTGATTGTTTTTATTAAACTGCATTCTAAAATTCTTGCTTCTAAATGAGTATCCATTACAATAAAATCAATATCTTCAAAATGATGAATTATCCTCTAATTGACTGAATAAATCTTCCTTATCATAAATAAAAATAATTGTTTTACAACACCCTGCATAAATTTGTTTTATTTAACCAGGGCAATAGCTCGAACAGGAGCTCCATCAGAACTTTCAAATTTTAAAGGAAGTGCACAAAATGTAAATAATTCATTCCCAATTTCACTTAAGTTTTTTAAATTTTCTATAATAACCATATTATTAGACAGAACCTTACGATGAAGTGACAGTTTCCCGTCAGAAATAGGATCTAACCCTATAACATCTAATCCTACGCCCTTCTTTTTGCTTTGAATCAAATAATCTGCAACCTCTTCTGTCATATATGGATAATTTCCAAAGTATAAATCGGTACCCCAATGTTTATCCCAGCTTGTGTGGAATAAAATAAATTCTGCCTGATCTGATTTTTCTCTGACACTATTTATATGTTTCATTGCAATTTTCTGACCCTCTTTCAAATCGCTGCAGTCTATAACCAAACCCTGTCCAACAAAATGTTCTGCTGACATTAAATCTAATGAAATTCCATCAGCAAACAAATGCATAGGTGAATCCATATGAGTACCTGTATGAGAAAACATGGTTAATAAAGTTTCCTTAAACCCATGCTGCTCATATGTATTTGCAACGTCTAATTTTGGTCCCTCAGTTCCCGGATAAACAGGCATACCCTTACAAATCGTATGCGTTAAATCTATTACCTTCATAGCTGCCTCACCTTCTATCCATTATTTTACATTAAACAATATATTTATTAAAGACATTTCTCTTAAGAGACTGTGAAGTCCTAATAATTACTGTATTTATCATAAAACTTAACAATGTTATTCATAAGTTCTAAGTCAAGGTCAAATAATAATTTCTTGTTAAGGTTATCATTAAAATAAGATTCTTTTATTTCTGCAGTAAATTCTTTATCTAATGAATTCAAGTATTCATCAAATTTCAAATTAAACTCATCTCGAAATTCTCGTGACTTAGCAGAATAAAAAACATAGTCATGTCCTCTGTCATCATATTTAACAAAACTAAATCGAGAATCATTCTTGTAAATGTCATAGAACACATCATAGCTCATTTCTTGTGAAATCATTTCATCATCCGAGCTATGTATAATCATTACTCCTGCATCCGTGTTTTCAAATCCATCTATACAGGTGTACGAGGAATACTTTCCGAACTTCAACTTCTCATATAATGAAATGTACGGCAAAACAACACTGATTCCATCACCGGCAATTCTTCTGCCTTCTTCCTCAATTATATCCATGGATTTATTAAAACCTGCAACCATTACAACTGCTCTAACATCCGGTTGAAGGTTTAAAACACTGCCAACAGAATATCCACCCCAACTGTGTCCAAAAAGCATGATGGGTAAGCCTTTAAAATCAGATGTCTGTTTTACAAATTTAATAGCATTATCTAAATCAATTAAACCTTGTGGAAGTCCTTTTACGGAACTGCCTTCACTTTCTCCATTTCCTGTTGCATCATATGCAAAAACAGCGTATCCATTCGAAGCTAAAAAATCTGCTATACCCAAATATGAATTATGTCCTCCGCCGCCAAGACCATGCGCAATAATAACAACCCCTTTGATGTTTTCACGCTCTCTGTAATATCCATAGCCAACAAGAATCTGACCCTCATCTGAGGCAAAGGTATATCTATTTGAATTTAATTCTTCAAATTCATCAATACTACGAGCCATTGGTTCATATTTTTCATAGCGATTACCAAAATTATCTTCATAAATCATTGCTGAAACCCCAAAAGGAATTATAAAAAGCAATATAATTAAGACTGCACCAAGAATAATAATAATGATTTTACGTTTGTTTGCTTTCATTTAATTTTCTCTCCCTCTTCTCTATAAACATTTAGCGCATAACCGAGGATAATTGCTTTAATACATCTTCAAAATCTAATAACTCTGCACATAGCTGAAATTTCATTTATCCAGGAAGCTCCTGTTGTCGTTATTAGGAGTAAGCTGATCGTAGTATATTATGGCATCAAAGCAAGTTTCTACATTAGTATTAATTGTAAAACGGGTAGGAATAAAAGTATTTATATTATTAAAGTGAGATCCAATTAACGTTAGGTCCCATGTGGATATGCCTGCTTGTTTCAGATATTCTGATGTACAAAACTTGATACTTGGTGACTCCAAACCGATAACATCTATTAATGAGCCCTTACGCTCAATTGAAAACAATTTTCTCTTATCAGTGCGGAGATTACTATCTGCTAAAAAAGAATTGTTTTTAGCTTCAGCTACAATAGTATAATAATCATCGCTAAGATAATTTGATAAATGATGTCCCATAGTAACATACAGTATATCCTTATTTTCCGCGTTAATATACAACATATCCCTAAAATTCATGGTATAATCATCTTCTATAATATGACCGCTATGTGCAAACAAAATAATATTCTCATTATTATAATGCTTCAATTCATGTTCCATAACCCACAATACGTTTTCAGCCATCATTTTATCTCTGACGTTATATTGTTCTCCACCCGCTACATAATCATAATTCATTTGTATGCAGTGTATAAGGTGCGAAATATAATCAAATTCACGTTCTTCTATAGTCTTGCTTTTTAACAATTCATCCATTATACTTTCTATATTTTCAATAATCATTTGCTTTTCAAATTCCTCATCTGTTTCAGAACGCAATTTATCTATATTTGTATCCGAGTATCCCTTTTCATTCAAAAAGTTCTTAATAACTTCAACTGTTTGATATATGGATTGAATATCAATACCGTAGAAATTAACATCTTCGGATTTAATCCAAGATAATAATCGTTCCATTTCACTGTTGTTATATACGTTATAAAATCCAAGAGGCCTTTCTTGCTCATCATCATAATAAGAGTGAATTTGATTTATTCTTGCACCATCTCCCCTTAATTCTTCTATAACAAATGCAACACTACCTCTTTCTTCTTTCATTTTTTGAAGCATTTCAATTGTAATATCATATGGCTCCGCATTGCCGTGTGTAGCAGTACCTATAGCTATGACACGGGCATCAGGCAGACTGAAATTATCCGGCAAAGCTAATTGACGATATTCATAGTCCGTAGAAGCCAAATTTAAATTTAATACAATGAAAAACAATAATATGATAAGTATTACTATAGCTAAAAGAATAACCAGAATTGATTTTTCACGGGTTTTTTTCATTGTTTATTACTCCTTTCACTACTTTGTAAGAGAGTAATGCTATTTTTTTAATTTCACATATTTTCATCGATTAACAATAATTTAAATAACAACACTTTAATTTTCATTCTTTTCTCCATGCTTAAACTCCAAGGTTCATTCATAGTAAATTTCCTTCTTACTTGTCCAAAATTATAATAAATAAAACTAAAGAATTATGCTCACTTATTCATTCCAGCTTTTTAGTGTATCAAGTTCAAATGTCCATTGTGGTGTTATTAATTTTTCTTTTCCATTTAGAGAATACCATGGATTTATATCATCGTCCATCGGGTTTATAAGAAGTTGAGTTTGCTGGGCGGGCATGTAGGACTGTGCTAATAAAAATATTTTCTCGCCGAATGAATTAACTGCCATGTCAACAACTATTACGGCATGGCCGGGGCTACCACCGACTATAAACACATCACCAATATTCATATTATCAATACTGACACTTATCAGCTCATTTTCCAAAGATAGTGTTCCGGAGTATGCAAACACCATATCCATATATTTTCTGAAATCTTCATATGTATTTGAAGGCTCTGTAGCAAAATAATATTCCGCATTATTTCCTTGTACATCAATTCTGTAGCCCTTCATCCACATATCGAACTCTGCTTTAAATCCTGATACGAAATTAAAACTGATTTCATCATATAGTCCTTGTGAATAAAGATACTCCGCCCTTAAAAGCATAATAGCATCTGCACACTGATGAAGGTCTCTATTTCCAATATCTACATCAAATGCACTGTCATAAATTCCATATGGGGATTTTTCTCTGCCATCATAATATAAAACCTTTTTGCCATAGGGCTTCAGCTTTTGATTTCTCAAAAATTCCGCAAAGCTTTCTTCTGAATATTCAACCCTAATGTAGCCTTCTACTGGCAAATATCTATCCTTTATAGTCAATCCTTCCTTATTAATGAGGCTATTTAAAGTACCTTCTTGATTATCAAACATATTAAAAGGTAATTTAGCCGAATTTTCTAATTTAACATTTTCACATCCGGTTATTAACAATCCTATCAATAAAATATAAATACTTAATAGTTTTCTTATGAACATAGTTATCATTGTCTCCCTATATACTCCAAAGTCATTGCTTTCAGAGACTAGTCAAATGCTATTTTTCTTAATCAATCAGTTTTTTAAAATCTCCATATTTTCAAATTGCAAATATATCTTATCATTACTTCTACTTATGGAATCTGAACCTTATACCGTTTCATTTGTGTTTCTTCCTAAATCTCTGAAAGGCATCAGATGCATCCTGTACATTGCCTTTTTCGATATCATTGTATCCTTCTTTTAACTTTGCATGAATTTCGTCTATTGTCATCAAATCGGTATTTACAGAAACCGGTACCTTCGGCAGCGTCACATCAAAAGGTATTCCACCTGTCATTGAAATTTGCTTCAGATAAATATCTATCGCTGTGGACATAGGTATGCCGAGCTGCGAAAGGACTTCCTCATCTCTTCTTTTTACATCAGGATTAACTCTTAAATTTAAAGTTGTAGTTTTTTTCATGATAATCATCTCCTTTTAATAACATTGTAACGCTCTTGTCTATAGCATACGTATTCCACTTTTTCTTAGGAATTATAATTACTTATTTCACTTATGAATTACGTAAGTGCTCAGTGATTTCTTTCTTCTAATACTTCTTCTATATCTTCATTATAATGGAAGTTCTTTATTCAGACGGGTTTTCACATACTCCCACAAACAGCAAGCTATCATTCCGTGCAGTAATACCATAAATAAATGGTCGGTTAAGAATCATATCCGCACTTCCTTCCGGCATTGCACTGCCTGCATAATCAATCTGAGTAAATGCGGATGCTTCAACCCCATCTTCATCAATGGCAATATGTGTTTCCTGCAGTACACCGGTGATATAAGCCATGTGGTCGGTAATACCGGTAAAGTCTGCTTCAGGTGTAAAGGCAGAGCTTACACCAAGTTCTTTAATAACATCCGTCATTGAAAGCTTTGAGCTAAAGCTGAACTTTGGTATTTTCCACACCACCTCACCGTTGAAGCCCTCCCCGCCTTCAAAAATTTCCTTCATTTGCTCGGCAGATGTAATTAACTCATAAGGTGAGACACCTTCATCAGGAAGTATAAATATCATTTGTGCCGCATTTTTTAATGACAAACCAGCACAAGTAAAGCCCTTCCCCTTCGTGAATCTGGCTGAAACAAAAGTCTGATTCATGAAATCAGATTTTACTTGGCTGCCATTTGAAAGGTAAAACACATCCTCAGCAGTCTTATTCCTATCAAAACGGTCAATCCATTGATCATAAAAATAAACTGTATTTAGTATTGTAAGTATTTGCTCGGGATTTGTTTCAAATGTTGGTGACAGTGTTCCGTTAGTGTTGGCTGATATCCAGTCAGCCATGGCTTTTCCTGTTTCTTCACCGGCAAAATCCACACTATGAGAACTTGCGTAAAAGTTCTCTGCTGAGCCTATTACAAAATCATCTTTGAATATAATTTCTTCACCGTTAATATGGTCATCCATCCAAATAGAGTTTGCAATTTTCAGTTTTCCTATTTCATTATCTCTATACAGTAATCGATACAAATTCCCGCACTGGTCAGAAAGTTCTTGAGTATCATCAATACCCAATAAAGCAAGCAATTGTGCCTCTGTTTCACTTTTAGAACCTGAAGCTGCTATGGACAAGGCATAATACAAGGATAGGGGAGAGTAATTGATATTTTTACCTTCATCAGTAAGTACAAGAGCGCCTGTCCTGTAGGAAAAATTATTAATGGCTGCAATAAAATTATCATCAACAGGATTTCCTTCCCTAACCTTTCTCCATGTATCATCGTTTTCAAAAGCATAAGCCTTTGGGTAAACAACATCCATAATTGGTCCTGAGGATGGACTTTTAGTTTCTTCCCAAAAATATAGGGTTCCTATAATAAGCAGTGCGGCACAAGCTGCAACAGCCATCCATTTTCTCAATCTAGTGTTTTTCTTTTTGAGCTTTGTATCTTTTGCTTCTTCTATCCGCTCATCACGAACATCTGTAATAGCATCAAATATCTTCTTTTCTTTCATAGCAAAATCTCCTCCCTTTACGAAGTTATCATTTATGTAATCAAGATTATCATATTCAAATGGTATTATTTCTTCCTGTTTAATGTTGATTAATCTATATTTATAGTTTTTGCCTGCTGCTATCCTGTCATCACTTATATAATTTAACGTATCATAAACAGCCGGGATAACCACTGTTTTGTTATATTTATGATATAAGCCTGTCTCATAACCATCACCCTTTATATTTCTTAAGATAAAATAATTTTCTCCTTTTGTGGGATCAACATATTTATATCTCTCCACAAAACATTCCATACCATTTTTATCCACGTATATAAAACGAGTAGAATAATCAATATCATAACTTTCATTGCCAATTACGAAACGATAATAATCATTATCGAAATTAAGGTTTTTCCCTTCTATCCCGGCAAAGGCTAAATAGTTACTTTTGAGATTAATTAAACTTCCATCAGGTTTTAAAATATGCCAGCTTCCGTCTTTGATACTCTGTACAACTTTGTCCTCCCCAAAGCCATCATAGTAATAGTAATTTAATTCAACCATTTGAATATCGTCATTAAATTCCACTCCACTTACAATATTGTATAGTTAAAATATGAAAATTAAAACGGTTGCAACTATTAATGTTTTATAAAAATAATTTCTTTTTACCATTGACCTTTTCCTCCTTTTGAAGCACTGCTTAGGTCTCCTATACATATTGTATTGGTGCTTTTATTGAAATAATATACTTTGTTTCCTTCAACTGTTAGTGCATATGAATCATCTGAAGATCTAAATACCTTTTTACCGGTATTATCGTAAATAATAATTCTATCCGGTAACTCATTATTTCCCGAGAGTGTACAAGCAACATATTCCTTGTTAGACCCTGTCAGCTTCAATTCTTGTACACCATGTCCTAAAGGCACATAATTTGAATTATATAATCCATGATCCTTTCCACTCTCAAAATATATATGGCCTCCAAGGACTTCAAAATTCTCAATAAAATTATTGCCTCTCTCAAATTTTGTTTTTATTGGATATTCCTTCTCTTCCGATATTTTGTACTTGAAGAGTTCGACATAACTATTGTGATAATAAATATAATCTCCTTCAACTTTAAACCCTGTAACTTCTTGGTCGCTTATTCTTATCGTTTCATTGGTCTCAATATTCACCCGATACAAGCCGTTTGTAGGTTTAATGCCACCATTTTCAATATAATCATCAGCCGCTCTTTTATCAAATGCTAAAATATATAAATCATCGTCTATAAGATAGCAGTCCCTCGACCCTGATCCGCCTTGGCTGCCATCTATTTCATTTATACTCCAGTTCCAACCATAAAGGTAATTAGGATTTCCTATTTTTTTATATCCGGGATAGGTTGAATCGGCAGAATCAATTGTGTCTACTGTTTTCACATATAAATTCCCCGGAGCCGGTGTATGTCCTGCCCACCATAGGAACTCTTTGTCTCCAAAGGTTTTCTGTATGTTTCTTGTATCATTAATTAACGTTGCATTATCACCATCAAAGCGAATCAAATATTCAGTGCCCATAGTCGCCCCACCATTATGATATGTAAGGTAGCACTTACCATCTTCAGCATATAACCGAGGCAAGACATATGATTCACCATCACTTAGGCTGTTAAAAGGAAGTTGATATACAACCTTGCTTGTTGGAGGTGCAATTATGCCATTATTGGAATCTGCATTATTTGAAGGACGAATTTCCGATTGCATAATTCGTCCATTTGTGCCTGCATAATATACATATCCATCAGCTATTGCCATCACTTCCATATCCTTTGCCCTATCATTTGGGAGCTCACTCTGTAGCAAATGGATGTTATGGGAATTGATAGTAAGCCCTTTCTTTGAATCAAAGCTGTAATCCCAGCCAAATTCATCAACAGCAAACCGCCAGGTAATTGGAAAATATGTAATGTCACGGAATATCAAAATCGGATATTTTTCCTTACTGTTATTGATTAGCTTGCCGTTTATCTTTATCGGGAATGTCGGAATTGTTGCTTTATAGCTACTTCCATTTTTAACCTCGGTTCTGTAGGGACTATAAGCAGCCGTTATATCTGATGTTTCTATCCATAGTCCTTCTTGATTTCCTTTCCAGTAGGTCTCTAATCCCAAAAATCTGCAATCACTATATGTCATAGGGAAATATGTAATATCCTTATATACGATTAAGGGATATTTACTGTAGTGATTATCAATATTTATATCATTAAGAACAACATTAAAAGTCGGAAGTGTCACAGTGACAGTGGTTAATCTATTAGCTGCATAAGCAGGGGACACACTTGCCATGATAAATATAAAGATAATCATTATTATACTAAAAACTCTTTTATTCATTCCCTCATCTCCTCTCAATTTAACCTTATTCAGTAATAACTTAATATAGATACTATCATAAAACGTTTCATACAGTCCTTAAGGTACCCTCATGTTTATTCTTTATTTCTTTTCCTTGTTTTAACAACAACAAGAATAACAATAATAGTAATTAAGAATACAAAACCTATTACTATAGGTGTGAAATACCCGAAAGTTCTGTTTAAATATCCTTCAATTCTGTCTGATAATGTGACTT
>Ga0123335_1009187_pt1 | contig 10331 bp, 8 predicted proteins | sample BiotimSIPDNA_2_FD_89707 | JGI IMG/M metagenome (GOLD analysis project Ga0123335, IMG submission 89707) | Anaerobic biogas reactor microbial communites from Washington, USA - Biogas_R2 time_0 SIP DNA | ecosystem: Engineered > Bioreactor > Anaerobic > Unclassified | place: Washington, USA... | reverse complement strand
GGAATGACGCGTTGTTTTTGGGTCTTTGAGACAAATCAAAACATGATCCTCTTCTTGGTTACCTATACTTAAAACAGAACTCATAATTAATTGTCAGCAAAATGGCCTTAAGCGCCTAACGCGGCAAGGATGCCGCGTCTACCTTTTCATTGTTCACGAGAGAGCCATAGACGGACTATTCCATATTCACGGAGCCAATATCCGGTCGATAAAGTCAGCAATACCGCCTTCAAAAACAAGATTCTCCCTTGGATCAGAACCAAGAGATTCCCGGAAGGTACTTTCGGCCGCTTCCGTGTCCACGGGTTGTCTTGCCGCATTTAAAGGATTTCGAATCAGAACCGGCGCCGCAACCATTCCGGCGAGGTCGGACAAGTCATAGCGGCATAAAATACGGGGGATAAAAATATCCGGCGGCCACAGGCAGTCCGACCCGGTAACCAGTATTTCTATGCTTGCGGGCATTTCATCGCAGAACACGCCGTCAACATCTCCGGCGAGCACCGCCACATGAAGGGCCACCACGGCGCCGAGGCCATGGCCTCCAACCACAATCCGTCTGATTCCCGGGCGAGCCCGCAGCCAGGCATAGGCCGCCAGTCCATCACGAACGCGCATGGCCATGATCGGGTCTCCCAGCGCAGCAGAGACATAGGCGATCCAACGTTCCCGCCCGCCCCAGCCCGCGAGATCATAGGGTAATTCCGCAGGTGTGGTATCCCCCCAACCGCGCAAATCCACCGCGAGCAGTTGTCTCGCCTTTTGTTCATCGCCCAGGAACCCCGCCCACCCGGAGGCCACCCCTTGTTTGCGCAGATCCGTCCAGCGCCCCCGGTCGTCCAGGTAAAGGACGGCATCGGACTGTCGGTTTTCATCAACGGGACACAGCCAGGTTGCCGGCAAGGCAATGTCCGGTTCCGGCAGCAATACCAATTCGCTGACCCAGTGCTGCCACGAACGCACCGGCTCTCCCAGGCGGGTTTCCGGAACTGCCTGCGGGCCCTCAATCCCCATGATTTCCCGGACCGCTGCCGGGGTTGTAAGGGCGCGCGTTTCCCGCAGCCGCACCGACATGTCCCGGTTTTCAGCGGCCATGTTTCGCTCCTGGCGGGGACCACATGCCATCTGGGAAGCATCGAGCAGTTCCAAGGTGGACGGGGCGATGTCGGGCAGGACACGTTCCGGCCGATTCAGCAGCCAGCGGTCCATCCACCTAACGAATTCAAGCGCCATCGCAGGAGTATAGGCGTGCCCGGAAATATCCATAAAGAGGGCGAACCGTCCGCCCATGCCTGCGAATTCGAAGGCGGCGGACACCGCATCAGCAATGCCCCTGGTCATCGTTTTCGTAAATACTTCGTCATCCTTGCCGGCCATGAGGAGGACCGCCGCAGGCATGGCGGCCGCCAGCAGATCGATATCATCAAAATGATTGAATCGATTGTACGCCAGCACTTCCGGACATTCCGGATAGGCGTCCAGCACGGGATGAACGGCCTTCGGCGTGGCGCAACAGGACGGTCCGGCGACTTTAATCCGCTCGTCAAGGAGCGTCATGAACATGGTGGTCACGCCGCCGCCGCTGACGCCGGTGGCCGCCACGCCGGGACCAAGGTCCACATCGTCGCGGGACGCAAGATAATCAATGGAGCGCAGTCCATCGATTATAAAATACCGGTTGCTTGAAACGCCAACGGCATAGGACCGCACACCATCGTTAAAATGATCGTTTCCCGCCTGCTTTTCGCCAGCCATGCCGGGGGGATCGTAGAGCAGGGCGACATAACCGCAGCGCGCGAAAATCTGGGCAGGCTTCTGGTAGCTCTCGCCGGTCTTGGTACTGTGGCCGACGGATACCACCACGGCTGGCCAGGGCGGCGGAAAGGCAGACGGATCGGGCAGGTAGACAGAAGCGTTCACATCCATTCCCGGCAACGATTCAAACAGCACGTTTTCCACGTTGTACCCGTTCCGTTCGTGGCGGGAAACGATGCGCGTATTCAACGGTCCGCCCGACGGCCCAAAAGGCAACTCCCCCAACGCGGCGCGCACCTGATCTCGTATTCCGGCACGCCATGCTTGCCAGTCACCGCCTTGAAAAGCCGCTTCACGGCGCGCGGCGGTTTTTTCGAGGGCGAGACAACTCTTCCGGACCAGGTGATTCGTAACCATGGTCCGCAAGTCAAAGGGCGCGTCCACCGGTCCCAACGCAAAGGATTCCGCCCGCGCGGACCATTCGCCGTCGGCTGCTCCGCAGATACTCGCGAGCATGACCAGAAGCATCCACATTTTTCTACTCCCACCGGGTTAAGAGCCAAGGAGAAAATGGACGGCATGGACACTATGGACGCCATGGACGCCATAGCAGGCCCTTTGTTTCAAGCCTTAATACAGGGTCACATTCAGTCCGGTACCCAGAGGGACGGTTTCAGCCGGCCCGCTTCCCAGTTCATTGCGATACAGGAACACCCGGGTCGGGGTGGTGATCAACACGTCGGGCACGCCATCGCCGTCCATATCGCCAGTCAACACACTGATTTCGACCCCGGCCGCGTCTTCCAACGCGGCTTCGGGAACCGCGAAGGTTGCGAGACGCTTTCCTTGCCCGTCATACAGGGCGCGGTTGCCAGCCACCACCAGTTCGCACAGCCCGTCACCAGTCCAATCCACCAGTTTATGGTGCCGGCTGTACCGGGTCACGATTTCACCAAGTTTGTTTCCTTCAGGGTCTAAAATCCAAATCGGGCTGTTTCCTTCCGGCTGATGGTCAATGTCCACAACGATTTGTGGTTTTGGCGCCTCGGAGGACAGGGTTCCGATGTTGATGGATTCAAAATGATGCCCCGTGAGTTCCCACACTGTGCGGCCGTTCCCGTCCGCGACAGCAAGGGCGTTGGCGCCGCAAAAAGACATCGCGATACGCCAGTCTTCCGGCGTTGCGCCTCGTGCGAGGACACGCGCGCAGTCCAGATGGCCCCGCCTAAGATCAACCTTGTCTGAAACGTAGACCCACCTCACCGAGCCATCATGGTTCAACAGCGCATACCCGGCCATAATCTCGTCCCGCCCGTCGCCGTCCAAATCCACGGGAAAGGGTTGATGGGCGGTACGGCTGCCACCCGGCAACGTGGAGGTCCATAAACATTCACCGGCGAGGTTAAAGGCCCAAATCTGTTCATAACGGTTCTTGACGAGAATGTCCGAGGGCCGACCCGCGCCGGAAAGATCACAGAAAACAAGACAATCCGAGGCGTCTTTCGGGATTGGGATATGCCGTTTCTCCGCACCGCTTTTCCCGTCCAGTTCCACAATCGCGCCGTCCCCGCAAAGCACCACCTCCGCCGCGCCGTCACCGTCCCAGTCGTGAATCTGGCAGGCCACGTCATGATGCCAGGTTTTGCGCCCCTTGTCAGGCGTTCCCCAGGTCCATAGAACCGTTCCGTCCAGCCGCTGCGCGGCAACCGCGCTGGTATAATGGGTATCCGCCTCGTTAAAATTCTCTGCGGAAACGATCTCAGGCTGCCCGTCGCCGTCCAGGTCACCCGCCACCACCCACTGTCCTCCGTATTCCGCTTCCAAGACTATGGTTTTCCAAGGAGTAATTTTTAGTATCCCTTCATCGGCCCCGCCGGTATCCTGCACCGAAAAAGGTTCGGCCGCGAACAACAATAAGCATGTAATGATGGTGTACATAAGGGTTCTCCTGTAAATTTCATGATACAGACCGCGACGCGCGAAAACCCGACATGTTTAACTTATGCCGCGCCTTCGACTTGCGGTAATTCGAAACAAACGGCTTCGCGATCATTCCGGACGAACAGTTTTCCGCCTCTGATGATGGGATGGTTCCAGGTTTTTCCCGAAAGCGCCTTGAACCGCGCTTTTTCCGAATATCCTTCGGGCACGGCGGGTACGAGGACCACCTCGCCCGCCTCGCTCAGGACAAGCAACATATCCATATCGACGATGAGGAGCAATTGACCGCTGAAACGTTCCCCCGCCCAAAGACGCCTGCCCGCATCGATATCCAGGCAGGCCACGCGCTCACCGTCAAATCCGTAATAATAACCCCGATGCAGGGCGCCATCATTAAAATAGGGCCTGAACTGCCTGGTGGTCCATATCTCCTTTGCCTGCCAGTCATCCCCCGTGCGTTCCACGCGGAGCCGGCGCGTTCCGGAGGTTCCCGTCGCGCCCAACATGACGCCGTCGTCCTGAATGACCACCGGCTGGGTACAGCGCGGGTTGGTCTGGATGTCCCACTGGTTTTCCCAAAGGCGCGCCCCGCTTGCCGGGTCCAAAGACTCTATGCCAAAATTGCTCACCATAAGCAGTTGCGGAACGCCACACAGTGCCGCCAAATGGGGGGAACAGTAGCCCGAATTACCGTGTCCCGACATCCATACGATCTCTCCCGAAAGACGGTCGTAGGCTATGACGCCTTTCCCCTCCGCCCCCCCGGTGAAGACTATCACCTGATCACCTATGACGAGTGGGGACGAGGTAAAGCCCCATTCGGGGACTTCCATGCCGGCATCTTCACGCACATCCCGCCTCCAAAGGACGGCACCGGTGGCGGCATCCAGGCATTGCACTACACCGGTGGCTCCTTGGGTGTACAGCCGTCCATCATCATAGGAAGGCGTGGCCCGGGGCCCCACGCCCATGCCGTCCTCAAATTTTTCAGGAATGCCATTCCGCCAGACAGGCTCGCCCGTAGCGGCGAGATAACAGGTTACGAGTTCCTCCTCCCCGCGCTGTTCCTGCGTAAAAAGGTACTTGCCCACCAGAATAAAAGCGGACCAGGCGGAACCGATGGGCTGCCGCCACACTTCACGGGGCGGCCGGCTCCAATCCGCGGAGAACCGGACCCCGTCAACGCGCCCATCGCGATGGGAGCCGCGAAAAGCGGGCCAGTCTCCGGGAAGCGTTGTTTCAGGCAGGACCGCCCTTGCGCCGGTTTTGAAAAAAGGGAGGGTATCGGACTCTTGGACGGCCATTGATTCCCAAGGCCAGGAGAGAACCGGGAACAGATTGCCGCCGATGCTTTCCACACGCGTCAGGACGAACACCCCCGTCCAAACGATGAGGAAGGCCGCAAGCACCCATCGGCGCAACGACCAGCGCAACAGGCCGGTAACCACGAGCAACGCCGCCACGCCATATAATAGAAACGGCAACGCCCGGGCCAGCAGCATGGCGCCCATGGCCGGCGTCTTCTGCATGAAGGTAATGGCAAGCGCGGCCAAGATGAAGCAGGCGATGCCGGCAATTCTGTCGCGCCAGGGCGCGAGGCTCGCTCCCAGCCACCAGGCCAGGAAAAGCAGCAACGCGAAGGCCGGCGCAACGCCAAGAGCCATGGCGCTGTGTATGTTTGTCGTACCGAAGGTAAACAGCAGCCACAGAGCAGCCGCCAAAAGCGCCGCGACGACCACAGCCGGCCAGATGCGCAACCTTACAGGCGGTGAAAGCCCCAATCCTTCCACCTGGCTTTCATCGACGCAATTGTTCTCGGGTCGGTTTGTCATAGGGCACGATTCCGCCATGTTGATAAAGAAAAGGGACGACATCAACGCGCGCATACCCTACCATACGACTTCGTAGGATTCAACAAAAACCACCTTCCTTGAACGGTAAGAGATGAAAATATTTGACAGCAAATCGCATGGGTAAATAGGGGCGGTTGGTAGACTATGAACCAGAACATCCTGGGCACACCGTCGGGGTGTAACAAGGAAATTAACTCAATGGAATCTTTTCAAAGGACGGCACGCTTCCTATAAACCGCCCCGGCAAACGTCATTCCGGTTTTTTCGCGATCGACAGCTGGGGTCGAAGAACGGCACTTCACAACGCGAAAAATACCGGAATCCAGATTCGACCCACCACAGTGAATGCCCATTACCCATCTCAAACAAATTTAGCCAACGTGGGCTGTCCCTCACTCGCGGCTCCAGAAGATGGATTCCGGTCTTTTTGCGGCCAAGCGCACCCTTCGACACTAGATCCTTCTTCACCGCAAAAAACCGGAATGACGTTGCTGCTGGGCCGTATAAACGAATCCGGTTACTGCCGCTGTCTGCAGACCTTTGTACGAATCTCCAAAAAAAGATTTCCGGAAGGGCAACAAATGGTTTCGGTTCAAAGGACTTCGCGGTTAATTAAAAACGATCCCACGAATGTCATTCCTGTTTTTGTAGAGGGGAAAGGGCATCTTGCCCATGTATTGTACGGACGGGACGGCGGTGCCACCGGGCATTGGTTTGAAAAATTGACCGGCAATCGCCACCCTGCTACCATGTGCATTTACCATGATGGAAAGGCCTATGCTTGACACGGTACTGAAAAATCCCTGGGTGCGCGCCGCGGGCGTGCTGCTGGTTCTTCTGGCGGCGGGAAGTGTGGTATATCTGCTCCTTCCGATCCTCACGTCCCTGTTTTTTTCCTTCCTGGTCGCCTATGTGCTAAAACCGGTCGTGGATTTCGGGGCGCGGTTCCGCATCCCCCGCATGGCCACCATCTGTGTGCTGTTGGCGCTGCTGTTGTGCATTGTCGTTTTTTTCCCCCTGTACCTGGTCACCAATATCGTTGAGGAGGCGCATATGCTGGTGACACGCGCCGGTGAGGGAATCAGCGAGGAGGGGCTTGACCAATTTCTTGACAGGCTGCCGCTTCGCGACCTGGTACATTATCTGGGCTGGGCGCCGGAACATGAAGCTGATTTTAACGAACGCGCCGTGATCATTGAACACCTGGGAAGGATCATCGAAGAAAACGCGCTTCGTATCCTGCGCGATTACGGCCAGAACCTCACCAGCCTGGGACGCGACGCCGGCCGCTCCGCGGCCCAGATACTCGCGTCCCTGGGCCGATGGTCCCAATCAGCCGTGTCCTTCCTGGTCAATCTGTCCCTGTTCGGCTTCGTGGCCATTTACCTGCTGCGCGATTACGAGAAACTCATGGCGGGTTTACACGAATTGGTGCCTTTGCGCCACCGGCCCCGGATTGACCGCGTCATGAACAAGATAGACACGCAGTTGCATTCATTTCTGCGCGGACAGGTTACCGTTTGCGCGGCCCTGGCCGTGCTGTACGGCATAGGGCTGCATTTCGCGAGTTCTCCCTTCGCCATTCCCATTGCCCTGTTCGGCGGCGCGGCAAGCATCGTGCCGTATATCGGCCCCTTCATGACCCTGCTGCCGGCGGCGCTGATGACGCTGTTGTTTCACGGCATCGGCGGCAACCTGTTCTGGGTCTTTGCGGTCTTTATCGCCGTCCAGATCATTGAATCTTACTTTTTGACCCCGCGTGTGCTGGGATCGCACATCGGACTGAACCCGGTGTGGGTGGTGGTCGCCCTGATGGTATTCGGCAGCGCTTTCGGATTCCTCGGCATGGTCATAGCGGTCCCCACGGCGGCGGTCCTCAAAGTGCTTGCGGAAGAGGCTGGCGCCTATTACCGCCGGTCCGCCTTTTACCTGGAACCCGCCCCGGCATCGGCCTCGGGAAATCCCGGTTCCGACTCCGCTTCTGAATCTTCGGATTCTTCTTCGTCTTCCGGCACATCGGGCATCATCGGTTCATAAGCGGCCTCCCGCCCCGTCACCCTCCCGTAAATGGTATCACCAATACCAAAGAGCACGTACAGCGCCGCCAGCGGAAACAGCACCAGGGAAATGCTTTTCACGATGGCGTAGTGAACGATGACAATGGAAAACGCGCAGGTGGCCAGGGTAAGAAAGGCGTTGCGCGGCCGGAACAGAAAGGACTTGAAGCGGTTCTTCGGGTAAAGAATGGGACTGACCATCAACAGCGCCAGGAACACGGCGGTAGGACCGAGAGCAACATAGGCCAGGGCCCCAAGTGCATGCCGGTCCAGGAGCTCTTCAAAATAGACCAGGAAAAGTACAAAGGTGGCCAGCGCTCCGGCGGCGGCGGGCGACGGCAGGCCCACAAAGGAATCGCGGCGCGCGGCATGGTAGACGTTAAAGCGGGCGAGCCGCAACACGGCACAGATGACGTAAATGATGGCCATATAGGAGCCCGTCATGCCGATGACCGATTCCGTGCGGGCGGAGAGGGGCAGATGCGCGTCCGCCGGCATATAGGCCATAAACACAAGCACCGCAGGGGCCACGCCAAAAGACACCGCGTCACACAGGCTGTCCAGTTCCTTGCCGAAATCGGACTCACTGTGGGTAAGGCGCGCGACAAAACCGTCAAGCATATCGAAACCGATGGCGATCAGGATACAGGTGGCGGCCCACTGAAATTCCAGGCCGATACTGGCCAGAATGCTGGTGGTTCCCATGTACAGGTTCATGGTGGTCATGACGCTGGCCAGCACATTAATATGCGCCCGCAGGGGTTTTCCGGTCCTTTTGTTTATTTTTGGAATGAGTTTCATGGGAACCTCGCGAGAATGGTAAGTCCCGCTTTTGTTTTCGCGCCGACCGGCACACAGGCCTGGGAGCCCGGGGGCAGATACAATTCCACCCGGGATCCGAACTTGATCATACCGAACTTTTCTCCCCGTTTCAGGCCCATACCGGGCCTGGCGCGGCACACAATACGCCGCGCCACGGCACCGGAAATCTGACGAACAGAAACCGGCCCCCGTTCCGTTTCCAACCAAAGGGCGCTGGATTCGTTGACCCGGCTGGCTTCCGGATCCCGCGCATCTTTATAGGCGCCCGGCGCGTAACGCACTTCACGAACCACGCCGTCAAAGGGCGCACGGTTAACATGGACATTGAACACGGACATGAAAATAGAAATCCGCATCGCAGCCCCGTCATAGTGCGGGGTCTCCTCCAAAGTTTCGATCGCCACAACGGTGCCATCCGCCGGCGAGAACAACTCATCAGGCCCGGCGGCGCCTTGACGGGGAAAATCACGAAAGAAGAGGAGCGCGGCAAAGGCAACCACCCAAAAGGGCACGGCAACCCAGCCATGACCCAGATATCGAAGCCCTACGGTAACCACAAGGGCGACCGCGAACCAAGGCAGATAATGAGGCAGACCCTCACGCCACCCGCTGAAAGGAATATCCATAAATGTCTTTCTAAAAATCCAGAATTATCGGAATCGCCGGCCTGACCGCCTGTCAGATATAGCCGCGTTCCTTAAAACTTACATGGCTGCCATCACCAATGATAACATGATCGAGAAAACGAATGCCGAGCAGGTCCGCTGCCTGGGACAGCCTGCGGGTAATTTCAATGTCGGACGGACTGGGCTCGGGGTCCCCACTGGGATGATTATGCGCCACGATAACGCCGTGGGCGCCGTCCCGCAGCGCCTGCCGAAAGACATCGCGCGGCATGGCGGTGGTGCCGTCCAAACCTCCGATACTGATCACATCCCATTTTAAAATAAAATTCTTGGTATTTACCTGGACACAGATAAATCGTTCCGTTTCACAAGCGCGCAACTCGGGCATCAGATATTTCACCACATCGTCCGCCCGTTGGATGCGCATATACTTCGAGCGTTTGTGATTAACGGCGCGTTTGCCGAGTTCCAGGGCGGCCTTGATTTCGATGGCCTTGACCAGGCCAATGCCTTTCTCCTGGCACAATTCCTCAACGGACGCCTGGGACAGGCGCTGTAGATTTTCAAAACGCCTAAGCACTTGTTCCGCAAGGGTTACGGCGTTCATTTCCCGTGTTCCCGAACGAAACAAGATAGCCAACAGTTCCGCATCCTTGAGCGCCTCGGCGCCAAGTCTTACAAGCCTTTCGCGCGGCCGTTCCTCATCCTGGATTTCATGCATGGAAAACCTGTATTCTGAAAGAGGATCACACATATCTGACAACCTTCTTTTCCCCATCTGCCAGCCATAGCCGATAAATTATAAGGCCACACAGATCTGCCGAAAGCGGCGGCCTACATGCCTACATATGAAAGAGAAGCCGACAGGGCGCACTTCGGAAAAGCCGGGGATTCCACTTTTTAATAAAACAAAGCATCCAGCGCCTCTTTTTCTCCAGCCTCCGGCACAAGCATGTTCCAATAGTAAAGACTGCCCACCTGCCCAAGCAAATTTTGTTCTACCAAGAAAGATTTACAGCATTTATACACCTGTGGTGCAATTGTTCCCCAGTTCTCCTTTTTTGTTACACTCCAAGGTGATTTTTGAGTGTAAAGACCTGATTAACCTGTAAAGAAGGCTGTTGTTCCCAACAATCACCGCAGGGCTTCTTTTTAAAACTGGGATAATGTCATGAAAATAAGACTTTCCCCTAAATTTACCGGCATACTTCTTGTGGCGCTTTTATCCGTCATTCTTTTTGCAGGCACCGCAACATTCCGTCACAATATGTACGGGG
>Ga0123335_1009185_pt1 | contig 10331 bp, 16 predicted proteins | sample BiotimSIPDNA_2_FD_89707 | JGI IMG/M metagenome (GOLD analysis project Ga0123335, IMG submission 89707) | Anaerobic biogas reactor microbial communites from Washington, USA - Biogas_R2 time_0 SIP DNA | ecosystem: Engineered > Bioreactor > Anaerobic > Unclassified | place: Washington, USA... | reverse complement strand
TTAATGAAAGATTCTTCAGTTGCTAAATCAATGGGTACATTCCAGATTATCATCGGAGGTCTAATATGTGGGTCGATTATTTTAGCTTCGGCAATTACTTTTAAGTAAAATTTGGCGGTTGTTTCAGGTCCTAAGCCACCGATAATTCCCTCAGTTTTCATTTTCATAATAGAGATTATATCTTTTTTTATCAAGAGATTGCTATAGTTTTGCAATATTTAAAAAGTTTTATGTTATCATTTTTATTAATTAATTTGTTATCTTTTATCTCAAAAAAAATCGTATGCATGAAGAAGTTGCTCCGGTAGAAAAAACTAAATCAAACGAGGAAATTATCGAGGAAGCCAGGAAGATTGCCATTGATAATTTAAAAAATGCAAAAAACATAATAGATTATTTACGATGGCATAGAGCCGTGATGTGGTTGACTCCCACCTTTTCAGGTTGGATTTTTAAACATTGTCCAGATTTTACAACTGATGATTTGATAGCAGAGTATTCAGAGGAATCTAGAAATGAACAGTTTCAGCGGGAAGCTCGGTACGCAGAAGAGATGAAAAATATAGCTGGTCTATTGCCAAAAAAAGATGGAAAAATTAGAGTCGTGTTAAAGCGTGTTCGTGAAAAAGGAAGTAGCCGCTATTATTATAGAGTTTTGGCAATTTTCCCTGAAGGAACTGAAGTAAGAGATAACATTGCAAATTATTCAGTGCAAACTCGACCCAATAGAAAAGAAGACATCATCTATTACGATCCTGAACAACCTTGTGTTGAGCATGCATGCGACGATCTGTTTAAGAAATACAGAGAAGAAGGAAACTGTGTTTTTTATATTGACAATCTTCCTTATCTTGAAGCTATGAACAGGATTCAGGAAAATGATGAGGTGTGGCAGAGTATCTTTTGGAAAAAACGGAAGATGAAATAAAAACTCAAGAAGCAGAGAATTTTTTATTAGTTGCTTTACTTGGTGGATATGGGAATGAAATTTATCGAGTAAGAGTGTCAGATTTTTGGAATAATGTTGATGAAGAAGCTGATGATTAAAGATTTTTAAAATACTAGGAAGTAGAGAAAACTATTATGAAAAACACTCCAACACTGGTGACATGCAAAGATATTACGGGCAATAGTTACCAAGTTAATGTTGAGGATCTTTCATTTAGACCTGCAGTTTATGGAGTAATTATTAAGGATAAAAAAATTCTTCTATCTAAACAGTGGGATGGTTATGATTTTCCCGGTGGAGGTATTGAGCTTGGCGAACCTACAGAAAACGCTCTAATCAGAGAGGTGAAGGAAGAAACTGGACTTAATGTGAAGATGGGAAAAATCTTACACTGTGAGCACTCATTTTTTAAATTACCTTACAAAGGAAATTTTGTTCATTCTATTCACATGTATTATGAATGTGAGGTGATTGGCGGTGAGCTAAGCACCGCTTTTCTTGATGAACAAGAAAAGCAGTATGCTGGTCAGCCTGAGTGGGTAGAGTTATCAAAAATTGACGAGATCAAAGTTTATAGTTCGGGGGATGTTGACAAAATATTGGCAAGTTATCTCTAAAATTTATGCAAAAATTTAACAAGTTAATAAAACAGGTCCAAGAATTTTTAGATTCAGAGTCATCGGGTCACGATTACTTTCATTCTGAAAGAGTTTTTAAAACAGCTTTGCATATTCATGAATATGAAGGAGGTGATGAGTATGTTATCGGAGCCGCTGCTTTAGCGCATGATATTTGTAGACCATGGGAAAAGAAAACTGGGAAATCTCATTTTGGTCAGGAGGCTCTAGAAATAATCAGGGGAGTTTTAATAAAATCTGAGGTTGCTTCGGAGAAGATTGATAGTATCCTTGAAGTAATTGCTTTTCATGACATTTATGATTGGACTGAAAAAATCGAAAAAAAATCCATAGAACTACAGATAGTTCAAGATGCCGATAACCTTGATGCCATAGGAGCCATTGGGATTGCCAGAACCTTTGCTTTTGGTGGGGCTAATGGAGTGTCAATGTATGATCCAGGAGAAAGGCTAGACTTTAATCAAGATTTTGTAGAGGATCCAACTCATCGAACAACAACTATCGCTCATTTTTACGAAAAGTTACTTAAACTCAAAGATAACATGAACACAAAAACAGGGCTAAGATTAGCTGAGCAAAGGCACACAGTGATGACAGATTTCCTTGATCATTTTTTTAAAGAATGGGAAGGTGATTTTTCTACTCGCTGAGGAGTTTAACTATAATTGGCAAAATTACCGCTCTAGGAGTTTAATACTCTCAAGGAGTTGTTCTTTGTTTTCAACATGATAATATTTAGTCAATGCTAAAAAATAAAACTATTTTAAAAATCTTAACCTTAATCTCATTTATTTTGATGATAGTGGTCAATGCTGCTGCAAATATTCTACCCATAAATGGTATTACAGCGGGAGGGGTTTCTGATTCTTACCCAAACCTGTTTGCTCCAGCTGGAGTTACCTTTTCTATTTGGGGTTTGATTTATCTATTGCTAGCAATTTATGTGGTTTATCAGTTTTTTCCCAAGCCTAAAAAAACCCAACTTCTAATTAACCAAATAAATCGATACTTTATTTTTTCATCGATCATAAACTCTACTTGGATTTTTTTCTGGCACTATCAGATGATTGGCATGACTGTAATCTTGACGTTGTTGTTACTATACTCGCTAATCAAGATTTCTAATCTTTCAAACGATGAGGGATTTTTTTTGAAGGATAAGTTATTTATTAAGATTCCGTTTGGGGTGTATTTTGGTTGGATTACTATTGCTACTATTGCCAATATTACAACCTTTTTCGTAAGTTTAGGCTGGAGCGATTTTATCTTTTCTGATCAAATTTGGATGATAACTGTTCTTTTGGTAGGTTTAGTAATTGCTTCTTGGAAAACAATTACATCAAAAAATCTGGCATATGGTCTGGTTCCGATTTGGGCATATTATGGTATCTATCTTAAACACACTTCTGCTTTGGATTTTAATAATGAATATCCAACCATAATTTTAGTGACGATGATTTGCATAATGATATTTGTTATGGTTAATTTTTATCTTTTTATTAAAAAAACCATTTTCTAGGTGATGAACTCTCAAATTGAACAACTAGCAATTTTAAATCCTGAAATAGTAACTGAATTTGAAGTTCTCAAGTATGGAGTTAGAGAAGCGGTAAGAGCGGTGGTTGTGGATGAAGATAACAGGGTTGCTTTGCTGTACGTAGCAGAAGAAAAATATTATAAGCTCCCAGGTGGGGGTGTTGAGCCACAAGAAGATTTGCGATCAGCTCTAAATAGAGAGTGTTTAGAAGAAATCGGTGGTGAGGTTGAGATTATCAAGGAAATTGGCACAATCACTGAATACAGAAAATTTTGTAAACTTAAGCAAGTATCCCTATGTTATTTTGCGAGATTAAAAGGAGAGAAAGGTATTCCGCATTACACACAAGCAGAGCTTGCCCAAGATTTTCACTTATTATGGTTGCCTTATGACGAGGCAATTTTAAAATTATCTGAAAATCAAGCTACATCAATTGAGGGAAGAGAGTACATTATTCCTCGAGATAGACTATTTTTACTGGCTGCTGGAGAGTTTTTTTATCAATAATATATTTTTTTACCGGCTATTATTATTTAATAATGGAAAAATTACCAACCAGAATAAATGAACTATTAGCTTTCTTAGATAAACAAAGAGAAGAAAAAATATTTGAAGGTGACGCCTGGGGAATAGATACTGATCGACAAGATAGAGATACCCAGTACTGGAGCAATTTATTTCCTTATGATCGAACATTTGCTCCTTTTCTTAGAGAACTCAAAACTTTTAAGGCTTTAGCTCTTGAAAGAAAAAAACAGTTTGGAACAGCAAGCTTTTTAGATCTTTTTGGTTCCGGGAAATTTATCGCAGAAACAGCTACTCCAACTGCTGTTTTAGGAATTCGTAGTATGGACATCGCGAGTCAAGGAGAGAGGCAGCTTAGACCTTCTTGGTGGCAAGTTATTGAGGGAAATCTTTTTGATTTGTGTAGCATGCCAGCCGAACTGTTGCTGCAGATTGAGGGTTTTCTTTTAGCTCAAAAAATTGAGCATTTTGATTTCATTACTTGTAGACCATTTGGGCCGTTTGAGAATTATAGAGGTAAATATACCCAATTTATTGCCGAAGAATATTCTTACGTTTATTACTTATTGTTAAAGCAAGTGTGTCAGTTCTTAAGTCCAAAAGGAGGAAAATTATTTACAGTTCTCCCAGAATATAACATGGATAGATCAAACTTTGTTGTCTTGATTAGGTATTTAAAGGAGAGAGGTTATAAAATAAGAGTGAGTAAAACAGATTCTTATTATTATGAAAAAAAAGACACAGCAATGTTAGTAGAAAGAAGTCCCCAATCAATGGAGTTAGAACAAAGACCAGCGTTTTTAGCATAAACGATGAGTGAGTGTAATTGCTTCAATATGTGCTTTTATTAGAATTGTGTGGATAAAAGATAAAAAGAATTTTTATTTTTTAGAAGTCGCTATAAAAAGTAGTCCTGAAACAAACATCGGAATGAATAGTAAAGATTCAACAAGAATAATTGCTCCAAAATGTGATGGATTCCTAACAATATAAAAAAAACCTAAAATTAAGCTAATGACTGTGACTAGCAATCCTCCAATTAAAGGTTTTTTAAGTGTTAGTATTAATAAAAAAACAATCGGAGTAATTTGCAACAAATGAGATAACCCTGATAAATCTCCAGAAAAAACCTCTCCTAAAGTGAATAACAATAGAAACCCCATTGGAATAGCCAACAAACCGTAGGCAACTCTTTTCATCAATGATTTTTTCATATTGAATTAATTATACTAATAATTATGAAAAAAAATCTTTCTGCATTATCTAGTGTTCTTGTTATATTGCTTGCTTCTACTTTAATCTATTTTTTTGATTTGCCAGTAGACTCATTAATAAATGATAATCTGACTAAGCCAGAAAATTATGAGGTGGTTAGCGTTACTGATGGAGATACCATCAAGGTTCAAATTGACGACGATATTGAGACTGTACGAATTGTTAATATGAATACCCCTGAATCGGTTGATCCACGAAAGCCGGTTGAGTGTTTGGGAAAGGAGGCGAGTGAGAAAATGAAAGAGCTGGTTTTAGGGAAGGTAGTTACTCTGGAATTCGATGAAACTCAAACCGATAAGGATCGATATGGACGTTTACTACGTTTTGTTTTTTTGGATGATGGAACTGATATAGGCTTAGAGATGATTAAGCTGGGTTATGCGCACTCAACTCCATATGGTAACACTCCACATAAATATTTAGAGCTATATACTCAGGCTGAACTTGCAGCGAAAACGAGTCAATTAGGTTTATGGAACTCCGAAATCTGTGAAAATCTTTTTGAATAGAAAAAATTTGGCTAATTTTTGGTAACTTAAAGTAAAGTAAATAATAGTTGACATAATGTAAAAAATATATTACATTAACAGTATTATGAAAAATAATACATACCGTCGCATGCGACTAATAATTACTACATTTGTTTTAGCGGTAGTTTCTTTGGCTGTGTACAGTGAGAGTTATCTCTTGGCTGCAGCAGGAGTTTTAACTGGAATGGCTGTTTTGGCACTGGCTCGTTCAGGAGCAAAAATAAAAACAGATGAAAGAGAGTTGACAGTACAAGAAAAGGCAGCTCGATTAACATACGCCATCTATGCGCCTACGCTAGGTATCTCCTCATTTTTATTACTTTTTCCTTCAAAAAGTGGGTGGTCAGTTTTTCGCAATGGTGAATGGCTTTTTACCGATACCATCGGCATGGTGTTTGCTTATTTAACTTTATTTTTGATTGCTATTTATGCGATTACCTATCACTTCTTTAATAGACAGTTTGGAGGGGGTAGAAATGAAAAATAAGATCAAGATTCACCGAGCAATACACAATCTTACTCAAGAACAGTTGGCTGATGAAATCGGAGTAAGTCGTCAAACAGTTAATGCTATCGAGAGCGATAAGTACTTACCATCTTTGGGCTTAGCTTTCAAAATTGCCAAATTATTTAAAGTTACCATCGAAGAGATTTTTATTTTCGATGAAAAGAAGGATAATTATGAAAATTAAATCAATTAAAGAAAAACTATTTTATATCTTAGCTGTCGGTGTCAGCATATTTTTATTAATGTTCTTTATTGTTGGAGTGTGGATTGGTCATGAAGCCAAAAATTTATGCCAGAACGCAAAGTGGCAATATAACAATCCAGATTGTATTGAGGCACTGATTACTCAACTCGATGATGAAAATCAAGGGTATCGACATCGCAATCATGCTATTTGGGCATTGGGCCAGTTTGGTGATGTTAGAGCGTTGCCAGTTTTAGAAAAGTATTATACTGGTGAAATTCCTGATAAAGAACCAATTGACGAGATGATTAGTCAGTATGAGTTGAAGAAGGCTATTAATCTTGTGGAGGATGGCACAAACCTTTCGGCGGTAATTTGGAGGGGAATTATTGAAGATTAAGTGAGAAAATAGAGGGTAATGAGACTCTGGTCATTACACCCCAAATATCTTGATTCAAAAGGCTTGGTAGCTTTGTGGCGTGAGGGCTTACTTGCAAAAAAAGTATTGGAAGGAAAGACAAGAGGTTACATTAACCACCCCCAGTTGTTGCGTTTCAAACACCATCAATCTCCTTTGTTGGCAATCAATCAATATTTATTTGTTGTTTTAAATGAATCTCAAAAAAGAGGTTATAACTTTGATCAAAAAAAGCTAGATTATAGGGATTATGCAATAACTAAAATTACTATTAGTTCTGGTCAACTAGAATATGAATTTGCTCATCTGATGAAGAAGCTAAAACAACGAAATCTTAAGCGTTATCATCTTTTTCAAAATGAAAAAAATCCACAACAACATCCATTATTTGAAGTAACTGCGGGAGAGATAGAAACTTGGGAGATACGGTAAAAATCATATGTGTTGATAATGGTATTTGGAAAATCCTAACACTATACTAAGATAGTTATATAAAAACTATGGAAAAACTTCTTTTATGGCTTAAACAGCCATCCCGACCAAAACCAAAAGAAAAAGAAGAGCGTTCTTTAAAATTTGAGTTTGTCGATGAAACGTCTGCTGATCAACCATACGTTCAAAATGGAGAGTTACATCATTTTCTAGATTTTTTTGATAGTATATCAATGTCGGTATTAAGTGCAGAAGGTTTTGCCAGAGACGAAGAGAAACAAAAAATGGTTGGAAGAACCCTGTCACGTTTATTTAAGCTTCCGGATCGAGGTCAAGTTCTAGATGTTGGCTGGGGAGCTAATAAGTTTGTTGCAAATGGTATTCGGCAGATGGGTGGAAAAGTGTCATTGCTAGATTACAATTCCTCTGGGATTGATTCTAATAGTACTTCAATTACACCATCTCCCTCAAGAGTTGGTCTCGTTGACGACACTTTTCCAAGATATATCGGTGACTTCGGTCAAATATCAGCTCGAGACTCTGAGCTGTCTAAGGCTAAATTTGGGACAATAATTTTCAATGGATCGTGGGTTGCTTGTGGAAATAACTGGACGGTAATGGAAATTTTATCAGGTCAATATCATCATCAACACAAAGATGCTGGAGTAGTTAGCTATGCTTCTCCAGAATATCAAGTTTTTCTGGATCAACAACTTGACCATTTATTAGCTGAAGGAAAGCAACATCTATCAGATGATGGGGTGATGATCTTGGCTTCTTCTAGATATGCATTTCATGGTGCTGGTTATTCGTATTTAAGTTTGCCAGAAGAAAAACTTCAATTTTTAGATGTAATAAGACGGGTTAAAAAGATGGGTGCCAAAAAGATTACTGTTGTTGGTGTTAGTAACGAAGGAATGGAAAAGATGTTTCAAGAAAATGTAAGTGCTGAAGAAAAAATTAAGTCAAGAATAATGCAAATTGTTCATCGTTTTTTTGTGGGTGGTTTTCGTGGTCCAAAATATAGACTAAAAATTGATGGTCGCAAAATGGACTATTCAGAAAGGGAAGCCTATTTTTCTGATGAAAAGAATGTTGAAAAACTTCTAGAAGAACATCCAGATATGGCAGCCTTAATTCAGGCAGAACTAGAGAGAGTTACAGTTAAAGGAAGGGATGTTATAGAAAGATTAACTGGTGGTGTTGCCTCATTAATAAGCTCAGATTTAGATCCATTTCAATCAAGATTGGCAAAGTTAATCATTGATGACATTGGTGATACTTTTTTGCAACATATCGCTAGAATCGATGCGATAGCGATTGAGTTTTAATTGTGTGATAGCAACAGGATTATTGTATCCAAAGGTTTAAACTCAAAAAAAATAACAACGAGTTTAGCATGCTTTGCTGATTTTTTAAAAGTTGTAACTCTTGCTCATCTTTTGTAAGTAGTTTTTCAGAAAAGGTAACTCCTTTATTGCCAATAGAAGCATTTGCGCTATAACCATTTGCTGAGTTGTGAGCAAATTTTTGTTGAGCTTCTGTGTCAACTAATTGTTGTTCGGCAATAAGAGCCATTTTCTTCTCAATCTCTTGATTAAGATCAGCAATTATTTGTTGCATTGCTGTAATTAGTTCAATCAGCTGATTTAATTCATCTGTCTTTCTTTGAGTTGCTTCCTCAATATTGTGTTTCAAGGCGTTAAAAACAGCCAGAATTCCCAGATTATCTCTGTCATTAAGTTCAACCTCTCCGAAACTACTAGCCAGTATTTCTGCTGCTTGTTGGTTTTGAGTTTGGCGTCTAACCCTGTCCAGGGCTTCTTTAAGAGGAGTAAGAGTTTGTGCAAGAAGATCATCATCAGTTAATAGCCATTGAAAGCTATTGAGAGTTAAAGCTAATCCAGAAAAACCTTGATCTACTTCACCTGCTTGAGGAGCAGTCCCAAAAGCAATAGCCATAGCATAAGGATCTTGATATTTTTCAAAAGAATAAGCACCTTTTCTAGTTGTTGGTACCACTATTTTGCAAACTCTTTCTGCAGACATTTTTTGCCTCCTTGATAGAGACAAGCGGGGAGAAAAAAAGACTCCTCAAGAGGAGCCAAGTTACTCTCGATGCTCGTCGAATTAATAATTTTGCTGAAGATCGGACTTATACACTTCTTTGGTGAATTACCGTTGCGGCACAGTCGCAGATTTTCACTGCATTCCACAGCAAGTTTTATATTAGTATGAAACCTGCTGTTTTTCAAGCGAAAGAATTTTGCTGAACTTAGTCCATATTTTTTATAGGACTAGTTAATAATTATTGAGAATTAAGTTAGCTGGAGTTTATTTGCATAATATCGTATAATTATAAGACATAATTAATATTTGACAGAAAAAAAATGACAAATAATGAAACTCAATACTACTTATTTCCTTGGATTCATGATCCAACAACTCCTAGCTTTGAAGAAAAAGAACGTGCCGAATATAATTGGCAAATTCTACAAATAGTTACTAGCTGGATTCTAAATTCTGCTAACACACCAAAAACTCTAGAAATGGAACTTGAATCATAAGAAAATTATTTTGTTATTTATTTTTGGAAAATATTAGGTATACCTAATAATTATGCAAATAGACCAATCTTATTCAAGTGTTTATATTTTAGGTAGGCCTGATGGTGAAGCCGTTATCAGACAAACGAGAGATGAATTTGAATCTAGGGGTGTAAGGGTTATTATTTCTACGGATTCTTCAACAGACTACTCTGTTGAGCAACTAAGTACGTCTGTGGTCGTTTTAGTTGCTAGTGCTGAGTTAGTAGTAGACGAGGAAGTAAAAGCTCTTGTTAGATCACTGAGAGAAAACGATGTCCCTCTGGGTATTCACAGAATTATTCCGGTAGATGCTGGTGCCCTTGAAGACAGATCTTTTAAAAGACTTTTAGGAAGAGAGATTTCTCCTTTGCATTTTATTAATACGCCGGAGGGTGTTTCCAAACCAATAGATCGACTAATTGAACATTTAAAAATCCAAAGAACATTTGATTCTGAAGGCAAACCGCCTGGATTCAGGAAATAATTGTATATGGTCTCAAAAAAGTAATATAGTAATATTTGATAGACAGATAATAATTATCAAATATCATTATGAAAAAAACATTTTCCATTATGGCAGTGGTTGCTGCCATAATTATTCTTCCTGGAGTGGTGCTGGCCCAGCAAAATCAACAAGGAGTTCAAGCTCAAGATAGGATTCAAGATCCAGTAGCTCATCAAGAAGTGGCGGCTCCTCAAGGTAATCAAGTGCAAAATAGAGTTATAACTCAAAACGCTGGCGAAGAG
>Ga0123335_1009184_pt1 | contig 10331 bp, 11 predicted proteins | sample BiotimSIPDNA_2_FD_89707 | JGI IMG/M metagenome (GOLD analysis project Ga0123335, IMG submission 89707) | Anaerobic biogas reactor microbial communites from Washington, USA - Biogas_R2 time_0 SIP DNA | ecosystem: Engineered > Bioreactor > Anaerobic > Unclassified | place: Washington, USA... | reverse complement strand
TCTGTACTTCAATAATATAAAAACATTTCTCCTTTTTACATTCTTGATTTTACAAGCCCTTTCATGAATGGTAAAATGTATTTAGGAGACTTATTACGATTTTAGGAGGTTGGAAATGGAAATACAACGAAAATCAAGGGTTATAATAAATGCTAACCAAAAAGGTGGCGTTGGTAAAACCACTAGTACAACGAGTGAAGCAATTATCGCGTCATTGCCTAATCCAGAATTTAATAACAAGGTATGCCTTATTGATTGGGATATACAAGCAAATGCTACTAGTCTACTTGGAAAAACATTTGACACAAACTTTCCAACCACAATCTATCAAGCCATTGTTAATCAGGATTTGAAATCTGCTATTGTAGAATTAACGCCTAATTTACATATGATTGCTGGCGGAAGAGATATGTCTACTTATGGAGATTTTTTAGAAATGCAATATCCCTATGATAAAAAAGATCCTACCAGTATTGCTGAAACAAAATTTAAAAGAACATTTCACTTTTTCAATCTTCTTAAAAGCATAAAAGATGAATATGATTACATTTGGATTGATGTTGGCCCAAGTACAGATATAAAAGTTGATAATGCTATGGTAGCAGCAGACTATTTTATCATTACTCAGGAAACAAAAACTTATTCTTTTGAAGGTTCCATTGATATCATTCAAGTTTATCTTCAGACCTTAATTGATGATTTTGGTGAATATTTCAAAGGGGAAGTGTTAGGGCTATTACCATTTTTACTGCAGCCTAAAAGAGATTTACACGAGGAAATTATTAAAAGTACTAAAGAAACGTTTGGAGAAAATTTCACATTTGATACAATTGTAAGCAATCAGAAACGTTTGGAGGATTATCCTGAATATGGTATTTCAGTTGTAGATTATCATGACAGGAAAATATTTGCTTTATTTGCAGATGTTTTTTGTGAAATTGAAGAGCGTATAAAGTTGTTTGAAACAACTGGTGATATTCCTGAAGATTATCGTTATCGCCCAAAGTATTTAAATGGGAACAAGCTAACACCTCTTTCTAGGAATTTAGATTTATCTGCTTACGAATCAAAGGGGGATGAATGACGTGGCTCTTACTAACCGACAAAGAAAACCCAGACCAACTGTCGAAAATATCGGTGACACATCTCGAGTCCCTACAAATCAGCAAACGCCTTCAGTTCATAAGAAGTATATTAAGAGAGTAGCAAAAACCACGGAAGATGCTAGTATTGATTTTGATAAAGATTACGAAGCAAAACTTCGCAAAACAATTAAAGTTGATCCTGATATTAAAAGTCTTATCGAAATTTTTTCTGATTTTGAAGGGACTAAGGAATATGAAACTTTGAGAAAAATAGCTAAATTTTACTTTGAAAATAATTATGATGAACGCGCTCAAAGAATCATCAGTAGTTTACAAAACAACAAGTTTATTTAAATTGTCAAATAAGAAGGTAAAGATAGATTTCTCTTTTTCTCCTAAAGTTAATACTAATGATTTTCTCAATATAAGTAAGCATTTACTAGAACAAAGAAAAAAAGAGAGATACATTCAAATGTATACTCATCTTTTTATTGTGAAAATTATTTATAAAGAATGAAATGAGAGAAAATATATAGTGAACTTTTTAAAGAAGCTTTCACAAGATTACTTAGATGATATCCTTGTGCGTTTGGCTCACCATTCAGCGGAAATTGACAGGAATATCATCTACCGTCTCGTTACCTGCTACTATTTCGATTATCTTAAATGGCACCTTTCTGACGAGTTTAAAGGCATCTGTTCGTGAGTTTTATGAGATTGAAAACCACAAACAAGCCTTTGAGAACATCCTGACTCACTTACTAAACGAAGATCCCTTAACGATTCCCATCATTAAGGACATACATGCTGATTTAACGGATCGTTTGCAATATGATCGCGGACAATTCAAAAAGAATGAAAATATGATTTTGGGTGCGGAGTTTCAAACGGCATCGCCTTCAGAAACACCGTTTCTTATGACCCAGCTCATTGATAACCTTGTGTACCGGTTAGAGGTTGCTGATTCAGATGATGATAAGCTCTTAGCTATTCTGGATACGCATATCCAATTCGAACGCATACACCCGTTATCTGACGGTAATAGACGGACAGGGCCATGGTATTCAATTATTCCCTGCTTCAAAATGGATTTCTGCCGTTAGTTATCGAAAAAGAGACTATAGCTGAGTATATCGAGTTCTTAGGGAATCAAGATTTAGATGGTTTCTATAAATTCGCCCTAGAACTACTCGAGAAGGAACAAAAACGGCTATTAGCGTTCCAAAATCAAGAACAAGAACAAATTAAATATGAATAATTTTAAGTGCAGCATCCTTACTCAATTAAAATCTAATAACCTATTTTCAAAATACGTTATATACTATACGAGCGAAATAGTAGGTAGAAACCTTTTACAGGTTTTTACTCACTAATTTTAGTATTTTTTTTGCTAACCAAAAAGATATGGGATAAAGCAAGCTTCTTTTGTAACATTAAAAGTACGCTTTAAAATTACAAACAGCAGTAATCCCCTTCGAATTTAAAAAAGAAGAAGTTCTCATTCATTTCTTGATTTATAGACCAAGCAATAAAAGTACTCTTTGTACTACAATTATTTTAGATTTTCTCTCAATTATTTTTACACAGACAGAAAGAAGAAGAGAGGTAAACTAGTATGGAAAACAATCCAGTCCTTCTGACCTTTTCAGGTGTTTTAACTTTGGAACAGTTAAATAGAGCTGATTCTTACCATCTTAAGAACTATTTAAAAAATTTAATATTTATTGGGTTGATAGTAATACCTACCATGTTTTACTTTACCTATAATACCTTGCAGAATAACGATAATTCTTCACCCAAACGTTCCTTGCTTATAGCAGGAGGAGCAATCATTGGCATTGGCGTTGGTATTAGACTAAGGAATAAAAGAGTACGGACTACCTATCAACAGAACCCTCGAGATGACAAAGATGTTACCTATACCGTAACGAAGGAAGGAGTACAAGCAAATTCTGAGATAAGCCAGCAGTTCGTCAAATGGGAATATGTAATGAGAGCTATAGAGTTTAATCATATGTTCTTTTTATTTGTTACAGATAGAAATGCCATCATTATTCCAATTTTTTTTGAAAAAGAAGAAGAAATAGCCACATTCAGAAAAAATTCTCGTGGGTGGGCAACACTGGCATTCAAGCTGCCGGTAAAAAACCGGTGGATAGCATTTATTTGGTTTTTGGTATTCATTATAATGTCAAATGCCATTCTGATATTACTGAATTAGCTTTTTCTAGAATGGTATTTTTTTAATGAATTCTGTTAGAATAGTTACGACAAAGGAGGTTTACACACATGGGTTATAACAGAAATACAACTCCACCAAATCAAGGATGTGGAATATTCTTTTTAATGGTTCTTACAACGATAATTTTTTTGAGTATTCCGATTGTAACGTTAACTTATAAAACCTTTTTTGAAAAACATATACTATTAAGTAGTGATTCTCCCTATGATACGTACCATATTGAAATATCAGCAAGAGGTCTTGCAAACGATATTCTTATTGAAGAAGTGACAACTTCTTCAGAGCTCAGCTCTTTCATTGAAACTGAATTGTTGGTAGATGTTACTTCAGAGAACATTGTAGTTGAATGGCTAAGTGATACTGTTGCTCAGATTATTGTGACAGGTAGAGATGAGGATCAAAATTATTTTTGTTTCAATGCAAATGCAAGAAAAGAAAAAATAAAAGAAGGTTCGAAATAGAGATTTATTGGACTATCACTCATACTATAGTTTTTAATAAACTTAAGATAATAGAAAGGCGTAAAGGAGGGTAGAAGATTCTTCACAAGAGTAATTTTCTATCTTTCTTTTTAGTCTTATTCCTAACATGAGAAGATTAGCTATAATTCTGAATAAAAAAAATTGCCTTTCAAGTCCCCTTCTTAGCATCCGAATAGACAGTATATGTTGGACATATTTATATCCCAAACTATCCGATCATTGGTCGAATGCAAAATAAAGGCTGGGTTAAGTTCCACAGCCTCCATTTTGGTTAATTTATAGTTTAATCCATTTCTCAAAAATGATATTGTTTCAACTTTTTAAAAAATTATATTCCTTGACTGATAAAGTACTTGAGTTTATTTGAAAAACCTCGAGCAATCCACTCAGCATCGTCTAACAAGTCTATTACAGAAGCATTTTCAACCTTTGATGCTACAAAGAAGGTTAAGATGCCCTCTTCTATCAGATCTAAGTCATCGTCATTTGTCAATAGCTCTAATGTTTGGGCATAAATAGATTCAATCGAACCAAACCGACCTGTAATAAATTTGTTTAATCTACCCTCAAAACTTCCTAAAACATAATATTTTTTTAGTGAGCTGATAGCTGTTGAATCATCAAAAGTTTTAGCTATTTGCGCAATATTATAAGCGTCAACATCTTGCAGTAAATCTACAAAAGGAAACATACTCTCATCATTTCCTCCAACCAAAATATAAATTCCTTCCTCAATAGAGATATTAGGCTTAAATGGTAATAATTGCCCCCAAGCAGTAATGAGATCTCCAGCCCACCCAGTAAAGTCTGTAATATTTGAATGAATAGTTTGTGTAATGAACAAATGACTCTGTAGTGTTACAATTAGATGAGCTAAGCCTATTTCTGTTCCAGACTTAGGATCGAGGAAATAGGAATACAATCCTTCTTCTTGTTTCAAAGTATTTTTTAAATCGTCAAAAATTTCTCGGTCTCTTGTTGAAACAGGAGAAGCTAAAATGTCCCACTCTATTCCAAGATAAGATTCATATCTATAAAAAGATAGATGAGGATTCCATGGATTATCTAGAGATGAGGCACTCAGAACCTGTAACACTCTCAGCATTTGGTTAATAACTGCTTCATTATGCTGAATGCGAAATTCATAATCAGAGACACTTTGGACAAAATAATCGACCGGAGGATATAAACCTGAGTGTACAACTTTATCAATACCCCAATCTGAAATTTTGATTTCATCAAACTGATCAAAATTCCAGTTATCTGGCATTTTGAAACCTAGATTCCCACTGAATCCGGAAGACATATTGGATACGTAACTGGTAACAGCATATCTAACAGAAGTAACCTGGGAACAAACGTTACGGGTACCGTAGACGCCTATACGGTAGTTCGTTAGGGCTTCGCTAACCCCCTTGAAGTAAGGAATAATGTATTCAGAAATTTCCCAGTCCTGTGCATCATAATCGACCGCAAAATAAATGATGGAATCATATGGGATACCAAATTTTTTGGCATTTTCGTTGGCTTTGATTGCTTGAGAGCGACCGATTACCTCACTAAAATCACTGGCTGACGTCCCATTTTCTTGATAAATAGGGATTAAGCCCAAACCGCCGTTGATAATCCGCTCTACTTCACCATCTCTTAGTATTTTAAATTCTGTTCCGTTAATGTATCGACCAACTGCTTGTATTCCCATTGTTTTCAGGGTGGACAGTCGATCATCGGTGATTTCAAATCGGGTATCACAGGCAGTATAAGGACGATTTTTATCCCCATAGCTCACCAGTAGAGCCATCCACGTGGTGACATCTACTTTGCCAGTCTCCGGCAACGCCATGTCCCTCTGGAACTGTGCGACCGCAGCTGCCGTTTCTTGCGACCAGTAGCTATTAATCGTCAGGTCATACCCGTTCGCCAGGAGGGTAAAAACGATTGCTCTTACGTAATGCCGTGCTGTTGTCACATTGCCAGGAAGCTGATCCGGAACAGTAATCAGGCCTGATTTGGTAGAGTCTCCAACAAATCCGGTCGCTTCACTGGCATACATACCCATATTCGCTTGTAAATAATAAATGATTGCACTACTAAATTGCCGGCTATTCAGGCCATCGGTTGGCAGATACCCTCCGAGAAAATCATCGGTAAAGAAGTAGCCATTAATCGCTAAGCCGTTTAAATACTGCTGAGCTTCGCGCAGTTTCTCTGAACCACCGGTCCAGGTAGTCACATAAGCATCGGTTGAGAGCAGGGATTTCCAAAGATATCCATCAAAGCTCCCAGACGGATTAATACCAATATCATTTTGCAGTTCCTTGACAGCTGCGTCGGTGGCACTGTCATATGTACCCCCAAAAGAATCATCATCTTCGTTATAACCGGCGCTGTAGCCGTGACACCACAGACCTCCTTCCAGAATTTTGATAATGTTTTCGGAATAGTTCCCAGCATTCGAAAAGCTGATTTTTGGAGCTAGGCTAATCGTAGTTGGCCCGAAGCTCCCGGTTACACCGCTGATACCCAATTCATACTGTAAGGCATAGATAAGCGCAGTCACTGTCGTATTATCAGTGATACCATTGGCCTCGAAATCTGATTCAGAGGCGAAATCCGCAAACTCACTTCGATTGCCATAGGTGGAAAGCAGCCATTCCTGGACTTGTTGTACTTTTAAATCTGCCATATTCTTTTCCTTCTTTCTGTATACTTTTCTGTGTTTATTTTTAATTCCTGATGAGGATCTTTTGCCCGCCTGGACATAATTACTATCCGGAATCATCCCATTATCCGAGACAATGCGTTCGGAGGAAGTCCCGTACCGTTGTGCAATGGCAGACAGAGTATCTTCGTCCTTCACCATGTAGACTTGCTTCCTGGATTTTATCCGGAAATTGGAATCGCCAGCTTTTGCCCTGGAAAAATAAGGTCGGGATTATTTAAGTGGTTAGCTTCAACGATATCCTGAAGGGTTACACCATGTTTTTCGGCAATCCTTAGCACGCTTTCCCCCTCGCGCACTACGTGGTTTACGAAAGAAACGTTCTTCTCAGAGGAGATGGAAAGTACCTCTTGATCCCATTTCCACAAACCGTTCTCCTCAATTAGTCGAATCAGCTTCTCCGCATAATGAAGATCTGTCGCATAACCCGCAACTTGAATAGCTCGAGCTTGCTCTCGATAGTCCAAAATCCCGATTACATCTGCATAACGCTTGTTTTCTTGAAAGAATTTTCCATGATCCTTCAAGGAATCCGTATAAGAATCATATTTCCGAAAAAAAGCGGTCACTGTATAGAGATTTCCCTCTTTGTCGTACTCATTAGTGATATAGGCTTTCTTTTCCCCTTTCCATCCCGGATCAGCTTTAATGCCAAAAAGATTGTGGCACTCTTGTGCCAAGCTAGATCTTCCCCAATCACTCTCCAAAATTGCTTGCGATGCAGTAATGGAGGGTAAAATTCCAGAGAAGCGAAAAGTCTGGATTGCTCCCGGATATATAGTGTTTAAAAAAGTCGATGGGTCCATTTTATTTCGCCTCCTTATCATTGCTTAACATTTTCTTCAGCTCGTCCAGAGAATCTATCACTTTAGCCATGATTCTTTCTAGACGAACAAGTAAATAGATAGTAATAAAAATGGGAAAACCAACATTGGCAATAAAATCAATCCATGCTTCCACATAAATCCCCTCTCTCATAAATGAACCCCCAAACTAAAGAAATTGGTGCGTTTGTTGGAAATCATATTTAGAAACTACTTGAACACAGGTCAGGACGAGTTCTTGGAACACCTCCTCACGCATTGAAGGGGAGACTCCTTTCATGTGCTTATAGAAGAGAGGGAGTAGCTCGTTAAGTATGGTATCCGTGTCTTCCTCCTTGAATGCTCTAAGCAGTGTTTCGTTCATTCTTTTCACCCTTCCTGCAGTTGCTGTTTGATTTTCGTCAGAGCTCGTTGCTTAGTCTTTGATACGGCTTGTATAGACACATCCAATTGCTTCCGCACCTCCGTAGCTTGAAGGCCGTCAATGAATAATAGCCACAACACGTGTTGCTGACGCTCTGTCAAAGTGGAAACAGCATTCAGCAATTCCTCGTTTTCCAAAACAGCGCCCCATTGATCTATTTTAAGAGGCTGCAGGGGACTTTGCTGCTGGTCAAGGGTATATTCCCACTTTTCCTCAGAAACTAATTCTTGCGTATTTTGATAGAGTCGTTCCCTCACATGCAGGCTTTTGTATTTTATGTTGGTCTGGATAAGGGAGAGTAGCACCGTGTAATTTACAAAATCAGAATAGGCGGAGTTCAGTTTCTCCAATAAAATTGGATCTTTAGTTTGTTGATAAGTATCATGCCAAGCTTGATGGTCTAGTGTTTTCAAGAACTGCCTTTTTAAATTAGGTGTTTTACTTTTCTCTTCTCGTCTCATTCTCATCCTCCTCCATGAGTAGTTACATCTAATAAAAGCGAAAATATGTTCGAAATATCAACCACCTACTCGAAAAATACGAACTTACGTTCTTTTTTGGTCAAAAAAAAACGTAAGCCTTGATATAATCGCCTTTATTATTTTCAACTTTTATAAAAAATCATTTAGAATATTTAAAAATACTATTTGCTATCTTTATTCTTCACTAGATAACAAGATATTCTATTACTCAATAGAACGAACACAAGTTCTATAAAGCAAGTATAAATTGACGTTTCAAAAAAATAATAGTTTTTAATTGTTCCACCTCTTCCCTTTTTTAAGTAATTAACAAGTTAAAATTATAGTTTAACCTGCTCCCTTGTTCCATCAAATACAATAGAGTTATAATAACTAACGTAGAAATCAGTAACTTAAAATATATTATAAATCTGCCATTGAACAATTTACAGAAGGATTCGTTTGTTATTTCTAAATGAAAGATAATATAGAAAAAATATACATGGGTATTAACAAATTTCAGAAAAATAATAAATACATGAAATTGGATAAAATCATGTATCAAGAATCCTATCCCTATAGGGTTCTTTTTTTTTACTCCCCCTAAACACACGATTTCGTGTTATAATGACTATAATCATGTATTCGAACAGACTAAAAAGGAGGGATTGTCATGGGCTATAATGTTCAGCCACTACGGTCGCAACAGGAGATTAATGATTTTTTATTTTGCCTGCGACGGAATAAAAATGCGGAACGTGACGTTTTCTTGTTTCTAATCGGAATTAACAGCGGTTTGCGCATGTCCGACATCGTCAAACTCAAGAAAAAAGACGTGATTACCTCAAAAAACCCGCGCATCGTGGAGCAAAAGACAGGGAAAACACGCATTTTATACTTAAGCAGCTTACAGGACTTGATTCACGGCTATACCGCAGCCTTAGATCCGGAGGCTTACTTGTTTCCCAGTACTAAGGGCGGTCATTTAGAGGTCAACACGGTCTATCAGATGTTTCAAAAAGTCGCTAACCTGTTGGGGCGCGATGATATCGGCACCCACACACCTTACGAAAAACCTTCGGTTACCACTATTACAAGAAAACCAAAGACGTGGCCACCTTAATGGAAATCTTTGGTCACAGCAGCGAGAAGATTACCAAACGCTACATCGGGATTAATGAAGACGAGATTAGTGAAACGTTATTAACCTTCCGATTAGGCTTTTGATCATTCCCATCCTCATATAATGAGGGTAGGAGATCATGCGTAAACTAACGTAATGTTACTCGATCTGTGAAACTGTACGCTAGCCAAGTCTACAGCGTCTAAGAAATGATTAAAATAACCGGTATTAGCAAAGTCATCCTCTATCGCTATTATATAGAGGTAAAAATAACGCATTTTAAGGCTGTTTCAGATTCATAGATGGGTAATTAACCATGAAGAAGCTTAAAATGCGTTTTAATTTGATGGGTACTATGTCTTTTTGTAAAAATCATCTTACTTATAAACATAAGATATAGATATGAAAAAAGCCATTGAATATCATGTACTATCACATAATCATTAGTCTTAAGTATTGACTATGATATAGATTATATTCAACCAAAAAATAGTAAAAAAATTCAGATCATAGTTAGTAATGAAATATATAGAGTAAGCGTTTATCATACCTTAAATATTTTTGATAATTCCGGTTAACAATACCTCAATACAAATTAATTTATTTGTTCTATATATTTGCACTCATGATACACATGTAAAACGAGTAAAAAAGGTGCCCCCTGTTTCAATCCCTATGCGACCTTTTAAGTTAATGTGACTTTTTTCGCTTTAGCTTTTTTTGTGTGCAAAAAAAGGTGCCAACGGATTGTTTAACCGCCAACACCATGTTCAGTTGAATTCTATGGGTTAAAAATAATTCGCTTATCATCCTCGCCTTTATTTTTTTGGTCCAAATCTAGCTGTACCTCACTGTTATCTTCCAATGGTATGCCAAGATAAAATTCAATTTCTTCTCCCGGGTTTACCACATCAATTGCACGTTGATAGGCTTCTCCATACTGAGAGTTCTTCTTTGAAAAATCTTCT
>Ga0123335_1009182_pt1 | contig 10331 bp, 10 predicted proteins | sample BiotimSIPDNA_2_FD_89707 | JGI IMG/M metagenome (GOLD analysis project Ga0123335, IMG submission 89707) | Anaerobic biogas reactor microbial communites from Washington, USA - Biogas_R2 time_0 SIP DNA | ecosystem: Engineered > Bioreactor > Anaerobic > Unclassified | place: Washington, USA... | reverse complement strand
CCGCCTGGGGAGTACGATCGCAAGATTGAAACTTAAAGGAATTGGCGGGGGAGCACCACAAGGGGTGAAGCTTGCGGTTTAATTGGAGTCAACGCCGGAAATCTCACCGGGAGCGACAGCAGTATGAAAGCCAGATTGAAGGTCTTGCTAGACGAGCTGAGAGGAGGTGCATGGCCGTCGCCAGTTCGTGCCGTGAGGTGTCCTGTTAAGTCAGGCAACGATCGAGACCCGCGTCCTCTGTTGCAACCAGCTTTGAGCTGGGCACACTGAGGAGACCGCCACTGATAAAGTGGAGGAAGGAGCGGGCCACGGCAGGTCAGTATGCCCCGAATCTCCCGGGCCACACGCGAGCTGCAATGGCAAGTACAATGGGTTCCGACCTCGAAAGGGGGAGGCAATCTCGAAAGCTTGCCGTAGTTGGAATTGAGGGTTGAAACCCACCCTCATGAACATGGAATCCCTAGTAATCGCGTGTCACTAGCGCGCGGTGAATACGTCCCTGCTCCTTGCACACACCGCCCGTCGTTCCATCCGAGTGACTCTTGGGTGAGGTGCCGTCTAATTGGCGGTATCGAATCTAAGTTTCACAAGGAGGGAAAAGTCGTAACAAGGTGGCCGTAGGGGAACCTGCGGCCGGATCACCTCCTAAGAAAGCATTTGCTTAACTGGAGGAGCAAGGGGAAACAGAAGAAACTCGGAATATACGTCAAAGCCCAAACCAGCAATCTTGCATGCTAAAGGGTTTCTTTTCAATTCTTTTACTATAATTCTTGAGCAGCGGAGCATCTTGTTCTGCTTGTTTTTATTTGTATTAACTGTCTCTTTTCTGGCAGAACGTTTCTAAACCAATTTCAAACTTATTCTGCTTTGCCGCTTCTTCCCCTATTCCCTAAAAAAGCAACATAGGCAGGACCTATCCGTCTCAGAGACACTACCCCTCCCATACCTAATAAAAAACGATGCCCTAACAGGACCCCTCTATAGTTCTGATGCGGTACCCCGATTAATTTGCGGATATCACTTCTTTGGCATAATCAACTATAACATAGCCTTTACTCTCTTAACGCGAATTTTATCCCTTACATATCAGGGTTAAACATTATGTGTTGCCGCCACCATCAATAACTAGGCGAGTACATGGTAAAGGTATCATTATTCTACGACTCAAAATACGGTAACACACGATTAGCTGCAGAAAAAATAGCTGAGGGAATACGCAGAAAGGGCATCGAAGTAGATTTGGCGGATATAAAGGAAGTCCGCTTAAGTGGCGCTGTTTGCGCTGACGTGCTGGTGTTTGGTGCGCCCAATCATATGGCTAGCCCATCGAGGGCCATGAAGCGATTCGTTGAATACCTGGCAGTGGCTGACTTGAAGGCCACGGGTTTCGCGGTTTTCGGCACCTACGCTGGGCGAACTCGGCCTGTTGATAGGGCAATGAAGAAACTTGAAGCTATAGTGCAAATGAGAATGCCAAACCTCAAAATGGTTCTACCTGGGTTGTCGTTGAGGGTCAGTGGCGTTCGCGGCCCAATGATGGAGGGCGAAATTGATAGGTGTATTGAATTCGGCGGAGCTTTAGCTGATCATCTACGGGCTTAGCTGACGTTGCGTGCAGGCGGCAGAGTGCAATTATTTGATATGCTAATTTGTTGTCAAAAAAAGTACTATCGCTAAACTGTCTCCAATGTTTTATTGCAGACTGCTGAAACGGTATAGCAGTATGCTGCCGACGCAACTTTTGGTTATCCATTCTCTGAATGGCTGCTGGTCTCTGCTCCTGTTCTTGGTGTATTGTATTTGTACTTTATAGTGTTGTTCAGCATTGCCATCTTAAAGACGCTTACCTTCCTGTACAGGCAACGGTTCAAAACAGCCTATGGCATTCAAAATTTCTCTGGATAGTGACCACGTATTTAGAATTAAGGGTGGTGAAAGCTACCATAACCAGTTTTTGTTAAAATTAATTGGAGAACCCCCTGATGAGGGGGCAACTCAAAGACATGTTGACCCATAGGTCACTGTTGCACCGTTTTGGTCGGCGTACCAGCCCACCTACAATAGTATGTATTACTACTCAATATTTAAAAGCTTTACTGAGTATACTATCTCTCAATCAACTGTACAACACAAATACACTTTATCCTACACCAGTACAATCTTTAAAAGACTTCCCGAGAATAAAATAATCGTGGTTTTTCGGATGGATTTCAGCAGCACGCTTCTAGGTACCATTCCCTTCAAGAGCCTAGAAACCATCCTAGACAGCATCCCCTCCGGAGTCGCTATAACCGACACCAAAGGCCGATTCCTCTACATAAACTCCCGCGGAATAGAGCTATTTGGATTCAACACACTAGGATTCAACTTAGAAGAAGAATTCACAAAAATCAAAGCACTAAAACGCGACGGCTCCCCCTTTCCAGAAAGAGAAATGCCCATATTCAACTCAGTTAGATCAGGTGAGCCTGTACGAAACGTCGAAGTGATGATCAAACGCGCCGACGGCAAACGACTACACATACTAGTCAGCTCAGCGCCCCTCTACGATGCCAACAGCATCATAATCGCAACAATCGTGATCTTCAACGATATCACTAAGCAGATACAGACAGAAATGGAACTAAAAGAAAGCGAAGACCGGTACCGCACAGTAGTCGAAACAACCGTTAACGCTATTGTGGTTCACCTGAACGGCCGTTTTCTATTCGCTAACCCGGCAGCTCTTCGACTGTTCGGAGCTGAAACTTCACAGGATCTAGAGAACAGGAAAATATGGGATTTTATTGTGCCTTCTCTTCGGAAGAGTATCGAGGATAGAATCAGCGAATCAACTGAGGGCAAAAGGATACTGCCGAATCAAGAGGAAATAATCAGATTGGACGGCAGAAGGGTGCCTGTAGAAGCAGTCGGGGGACCGATTAGATATGCTGGTAAAAACGCTATTCTCGTAATTTTTAGAGACATAACTCGGCAGGTGGGGTTAGCTGAGAAGCTTACCGAGTACACAAGCCGACTTGAGCAACTTGTAGAGGCTCGAACAAGACAGATAATTGAGAACGAGAAGCAATACCACGAAATCTACGATAGCTTCGGTGAAGCGCTTATCGCGACGGACTGGGAATTCAACGTTATCCACTGGAATAAAGCCGCTGAACGCGTCACCACCTTAAAAGCAGCCGACGCCTTAGGAAAAAAACTCTACACTGTCCTACCGGAAATGACCACCATAGATGTCACCCCCTACTTTGAGGCGCTGCAACAGAAAAAACCTGCACGATTCATGATGAACGTAGTAAGCCACGAAACAAAGAAGCTCTCAATCTTTGAAATCTCCACTTATCCCTCCTCAAAGGGCATAATAATAATCATCGAAGACAAAACAGAAGAAGAACAGAACAAGCGCCTATCCGCCATCGGAGCCACGGCCGGCATGGTCGGCCACGATATTCGCAACCCTCTGCAGGCAATAGAGGGCGATCTTTACCTGCTAAAAGAATACTTGGTTTCCATGCCTAAGTCACAGACAAAAATAGAGGTTACAGAAAGCATAGATGAAATAAACAAAAACGTAAGTTACATAAACAAAATCGTTGCCGACCTGCAGGACTATGCACGTCAACTAAACCCCGAATACTCCGCCGTCAACTTTTGCAGTTTAGCTCAAGACCTTATCGACCACACGGATATACCAAGCAATATCGAAGTATCCCTCAAAGTGGACGCCGACTTTACATTAAAAACTGACCCTACACTTGTAAGGCGCGCAGTAACCAACCTAATAATAAACGCGGTGCAAGCCATGCCTACGGGCGGTAAACTACAAATCGAAGCACAAAAAACCGACTCAGAGGCGCAAATCACTATAAGCGACAATGGAACAGGCATTCCAGATGAAGTTAAACCCAAACTTTTCACACCGATGACGACTACTAAAGCTAAAGGTCAAGGCTTAGGTTTAGCTGTCGTTAAACGTATAATTGAAGCTCTCAAGGGTTCAATAAGTTTTGAAAGCGAACTCGGTGAGGGCACCGAATTTATCATCCGTCTGCCCCTTGACTAGTAAAAAATGGCTTCGTCTATTTATCTGGGCTGCAATACTCAGGGTGCCCCAGTTTATCGTCCACAAGAGTCAAAAGCTCCTGAGGCGCCACAGGCTTAGTCAAGTACGCGTCAGCTCCCTCATCGAGCGCCACTACGCCGCTTTCAAGCGTCGGAAACCCCGTGATGATGATCTTAGCGGTTGACTGCAGCGGCTCCCTAGCCTTAACAAGAATATCCGTTCCGTCCATATCCGGCAGCCGCAAATCAAGCAGCACCATATCAAAGCGGCGGCTTCTAGCTTTACCTATCGCTTCGTGCCCTGACTCAGCGGTCTCAATCTCGTAGCCACATCTACTAAGAATACGGCTGAACGTACGCAGAATCGCCTTGTCATCATCCACTACAAGGATGCTTTTCTTAACCAATGCAATTCACCAATCACCATGACCGCTCCAAGCAGCCAAGGTGCCCTAAACGTTAAAAGCCCCTTATTATCTAAAAACGTGTGTTGTAGTGTATTGTATGTAACTGGCCCTAGACTGTGCGGATATAGTTCCTCTTGGGCGTTTTAGGCTCAAGGAAGTAGACAAACGGCGAACCACCATACACTGACGTCGAATTCACAGTGACCACCCGTCCGCTATGCATTATGCGGGGCTCCTGCGGTGCTGTTTGTGGTTGATGACTCCGAATAATCCTCTCAACCCCTAACACGCCGCAGACAGCCGCTGACACATCTACGCCGAATTCGACCCCTGCGCCGCGACTCCAATTCGGGTCCTCCCCATCACCTTCAGCGGGGTCAGACCACAGTAGGTCCATCCGCAGCTCATCCGACGGCTCCCTAAGATCCTCGACGCTTCGGATTCTACTTGAAACGCCTCCATGTACAAGCAGCGCGTTACCTGGTATAAGCGCGGATAAGCTGAGGCTGTCTATGAAGGGTTTAAGCTCGTTTAGGTAATAGAGGCCCCAGCTGCCGGTTTTGACTTCTGCTTCGCCGATAAGTGTGCACGGATTAAAGTTCGGGACTCCCTCGGCTGTGTAGTCTTCATGGTTACCCATTAAGGCAACTACGTTCTTGGGGTGCATCTGACGAAGCGCTTTAACAGTCCGGATGACTTGCACTCCGCATTCTCCCCGGTCCGCGTAATCGCCTAAGAAAACCAGTAGCTCAGAGTTCAAATCGACCGCCTGAAGTATTCCCTGCAGCGCCCTGTAGTCGCCGTGCAAGTCGCCTACAACGGCTACTCTGCCATAAGCGTCGGGTTCAACAACGACCAATTCGGATTTCATTCAAACTCTATTTCTGATAAGGTGCTTTCATAATATAAGAAGTACCCAAAACTGTACACTCGACTGTAGACCCGAAAACGACTCAGAAGCGGAGCAACCTTTAAAAAACAAAAAACACCTCAACATCAGACTACCATGCAGCAAGTCAAGTTCAAAACCAAAGGCGTATTCCTAGACTTAGACGGAACCATAATAGACTCCACAGCCGCCTACCTCGAAGCAGCCAAAATAGCCTTTAAAGCAGTCAATAAGCCGATTCCAATAGATGAAGTAATGCTTGACTTACCCAAACGCCTTGAGCTAAGCCGACCCATCGAGCACATAACGCATGGCACAACCGACGAGTTCCTCCCCGTTTACCTGGATGCTTACCACTCTATATCCGAGCGGGAGGCAAAACTGTTACCTAACGTGGAGTCAACCCTAGCGTGCTTGTCTGGCAAGTTCAAATTAGGCCTCTTCACTATGCGCCATATGCCTAGCGAAATGCTCCACAAGGAGCTAGACGCGCACGGCATCGCCAAGTACTTCACTCACATCGTAACCGGATTAGACACGGATAAACCTAAACCCTCACCTGAAGGTTTACTGCTCTGCATCGACGCGCTCGACCTTGACATCTGCGACTGCATCATGGCCGGCGACTCAGTTAATGATCTGCGAGCAGGCAAAGCTGCGGGTGTACGTACCATTGGTTTCCTCTCTGGACTCTACACAAGACAAGAGCTGGAAATGGAGCAACCTGACCTCGTGCTGCCTGGACTTGGTGCACTACCCGAATACCTTGAATAATGCTCCTCTGATATATCGAGAGCTGAAATATACTGCGTTTTTTCTTACCCAGTTATATTCAAAAAATGTGAAATAAGGTTTAATTAAAACCTCATCTTACATCAATTATGTGGGAGAGGGTTTCAGCGGGAATCATAATGAATTTCGTGGAAATCATGATAGGGGAGAAACTGAAGGACGCCGATCCAGCCTTAGATATAATGGGTTCCGACCGGAAAGTTCTACAGGTAGCATGCCAAGACTTCACTAATTACTTAAAATTCCATTGGCAGCTAATCGGCAAAGAAAACAGCAATTGCGAAATAGTTGACAAACTAGAGGTGCTCTTCAGAGAAAACGCCGATGAACTAGACTCCTATCTGGCAATCTGGTGCAAAAACTGGTTCAAGAAGTGGCAGCAACGCGTAAAACTACTTATCGGCAACCAAGGCGCCAACAAATGGAGTAAAATGGCTAAAAACATCACTGACGCTGAACCAATCTGGCATAGAATCGACCACAAGCAGGAACTCCAAGAAATCGTTGTGTCAACACTTATCAAGAACGGGGAAATCTGCGGAACAGAAATCCTAGCGGAGAACCTTCTGAAACTTGAACTCGGCGAAAAATCCGTCCAGAGTATCACCGACGATAAAGAACGCTTGTTCACGGTGCTGAATAACACCCTGCGTAAGTCACGCGAGATGGCTCAGAGTAGAGGTCCACTGATTTTCGTAAAAGTGGACAAGGGTTACTATAACACTTCAGCCGAATAAGCAATTTCCCTATCTATCAATTCTTTTTCAATTTTTAGTTCCTATTTTTATGCGATTTTTTTATAAGCAAAAAAGCGCTTAAACCTATACTGATGGGCAATATGAAAGATCGAGCAGTAATAGTCATCTTTTTTGTCATAGGCATCATAGGTACATTGGCAGTCTCTACTCTCTACACATCCGTCATTGCACCGGCTCTTGCTCCGCCGCCGACACTAAACGAACGCTACATCGCCGCCATAGAAGACGCTATGATCGCCAAAGAATCTGAAATAGCATCAAACCTAACTCCGATAACAAAAGACAACAGCAACTTAATCTGGCGTGGCGAAGGCGAAAACGCAACTGTGCTTGTCGTCGCGTGGACCAATTACCCCAATAGTTACCCCGTGGGACAAAACGTAACTACCAGTTGGGGTTACACGTGGGTAACAGTTGCTCCAGAAATCCAAACATTCTTCAAAAACGTTCCGGCAGATACTAATTATTCGCTGCGGACAGCGCAACTACTTGGATTACCCGCAAGCAATCCCAGTACATACTTTGTTGAGCTATGGGTTAAACCAGACCAACTATTCCGCCCCGCTCCCGACAATGAAATCACCGATACAACCGCCTCGCTAACTTTCCCAGCTAACGCAACAGCGGAATACAAGGAATGGTTCAACAATAACATAATCAGCAGCTACTACCCGATGAAGTATCCTTGGACGCGACTCGGCTACAGCTATGACTGGGGCGACTCTACACCTGTAGGCTTAAGCGAATTCATACTAATTAAGAACTCAACGGTGACAGTAGAGTCACTAACTCCGACAGTAGAGTATCTCCAAAATCCATAATTCTTTTTTTTCTTTTTATTAGAGCCCGCTCGGTTGATGGGCATTCTGCAAAACGCTTAAAGCCATCATACATTCAAAGGTTGAGCGATGCAAAATGGCTAAAACTAAACTTATAATCCCAGTTTTGCTAGTTATCCTGATTGTATCTTTAGCGTTCAACGCCTACCAGTTCAGCAATAGCTTCACAGTTAAACCCCAAAGTAATAGCGAAGAAATGCCACTTCTACTGATCCATGACGCAGCCGAAATCAACAATGAACTACTGCAACTTGACCGCCTCCTGTCGGAAGCATGCCAAAAGCTGACCAGCACAGGGTTAACTGGGCAAGCAGCTGAGAAGGTAATGAGTGACCTATACACCGAGAACTCTGATATAATTGTAAACGCTGCAACAGCAGACAAAAACGATATTCTACTGGCAGTTCAACCCAGCAGTTATAGCGGTATAATCGGAGAAGACATTGCAGATCAGGAGCAGAACATTGAAATGCATAGAACCATGCGCCCAGCCCTTAGCAACCTCATAGGATTAGTTGAAGGCTTTCCAGGCATAGTTATGGTTGCCCCTGTTTTTAACGCAAACGGACAATTCATTGGTTCACTGAGCATCGTCTTCAAGCCATACGAGTTAATCCACCCGATCGTTCAAGATTCAGCTAAAGGTATCTACACTATCTATGCACTGCAGAACAACGGCACCTTAATCTACGACGATGGTCCAGAGCAGGGAAAAAACATTTTCACTGACCAAGAATACCAAGGCTATACCGAGCTACAGACGTTTATCCATACAGTTGTTGACACGCAGTCGGGCTACGGTACATACAGCTACTACGATGACCTTCAAGATTCAAGACCGCTTGTTAGCAAGGACTCATACTGGACGACAATCGGCATATACAACACAGATTGGCGGCTGGTAATAGCTCGCACCCTCTAAAATCAATTAATTCCTTTTTCCTTTTTTGGAAAAACTTGCGTAAAACTTAAAATTCTATTAGTGGAAATTGTAGCGGATGAACGATGGCTCGCTACAAAACAGTAATTTTTACCCTAATCGCAGTTTTAATAATTTCTGTAGGATTCAACGTCTACCAAATGATCGCAAATCAGGCTGCAACAAAAGAGAACCAGTCTGCTTCCACTAGGCAGGAAATGGTAAGTCAACTTATGCATACACAGAACAACGCAAATATGAAACTCGCCGAACTCGAAGCAACTATGAAAACCGCATGTCAGAAACTTTCCAGCGCAGGCTTAACCGGGCCACAAGCAGATGCGATTCTAATCGAAGCCGCGGCTAGTGACCCAATAATAATGAACTCAGCAGCTACAGACACGAAAGACATCTTGGTAAACGTTAAACCCGATCCCTACAACGTCACCGGCGACGACATAACCATGCAGGAACAGCAACTGATGATGCGTGAAACAATGCAGCCAGTCATGAGCAACGTGATAATGCTCGTCCAAGGCTACCCCGGTATAGTAATGGTAGCACCAATCTTTGACTCTCAAGACCAATTTATGGGAGCATTAAGCCTCGTTATTCAGCCAAGCGCACTCATCAACCAATCCATCGCATCAACCGGCGACAAAACCTACTCCATGTGGGCCATGCAATCAAACGGTACCCTAATCTACGACCCAGACCCCGCTCAGCAGGGTAAAAACCTCCTAACAGACCCAATCTATGAGGACTACCCAGAAGTCCAAGATTTCACCCGCCAAGTGGCAGCCCAACAAAGCGGTTACGGAACATACCAGTACTATGTTAAGAACCTCGATCAAACACAGAACCAAGTAGTATCCAAAGAGGCTTACTGGATAACCGTGGGTATCTATGGAACCGAGTGGCGACTCGTCATCTGGAACGCGCTATAATTAGAAGTGAAAAAATATGGTTGGATTAGCCGAAAACCTGTCAAGCACCCTTGGATTACTGGGCACCGCATGCTTCATGATCGTAGTAGCGTTGATCACGTCAGAATATGCTTTCTCGCACCTGAAGAGCCCTAAAAAAACGGCGGTAGCTAAAGTCATAGTAGGCATCGTGCTGGGTGTACTAGCGATTTTCGGTACACTTTGGGGTATGAAACTAGCCAACGGTACAGTAATCAACGTACGTGAACTCGCCTCCATGATCGCCGGTTCAGCCGCGGGGCCAGTCGGCGGCACAATCGCAGGATTAATCGGAGGCATCCACCGTTATGCATACGGCGGTGCCACTGCAGTACCATGCGCATTATCAACTATTCTCATAGGAGTAATCTCTGGCATTATCTCTACGAGGATTTCGGGCAAATGGTATCTTGTCAAAGCTGCAGTAGCCGGGTTCCTAATGGAGTCCATGGCTATGGCAATGATACTTGTCTTTGTACCGTGGACTCAGGCAATTCACATTGTTGAGACTATTGCTTTCTCTATGATTGGAGCTAACACGATAGGTTTTGTGCTGTGGGTTTATTTAGCTAACAAACTCGGGGTTATATGGTCCAAGAAGAAAAAGTCGCCTGTCAGCGGCTCAAAAGCTATGCCGGCAGGCAAAGACTACATTTCATAATTGGCAATAGGCTTCTGCTTTTGGCTGCTTTAACAGTGG
>Ga0123335_1009176_pt1 | contig 10336 bp, 8 predicted proteins | sample BiotimSIPDNA_2_FD_89707 | JGI IMG/M metagenome (GOLD analysis project Ga0123335, IMG submission 89707) | Anaerobic biogas reactor microbial communites from Washington, USA - Biogas_R2 time_0 SIP DNA | ecosystem: Engineered > Bioreactor > Anaerobic > Unclassified | place: Washington, USA... | reverse complement strand
TTTCGTGTCTTGACAATAGGGAGCGGTATAATGCACTCATTACAAATTTATTCGCTTCGACTAAATTCATATTTTTTATTGCTTCTTCTGTTGTATATGTAGGTTTTTTTAGATTACTATTAAAATAAATATTTGAAATTAATTTTTCCTGTCTCATTATTTTTTTATTTTGTAATAATCTATTATTTTCATTTAAAATTTGCTCCTTTTCTTTTGAAATTTCTTCTTTATTTAAGTTAATAGCATTTCTTATATCAATAGAAAAAGACTTTATAAGGTTTATAGACATTTCAATAGCTTCTGGTGCTAATTCATTATAACTTTGCAACAAATAACCTGTGTGATCTCTTTTTGTAAATCCATTTACCCAAATGCCATCATTATTTTTTTTTTATGCTGATCGACTAAATATAAATGTTCAATGTAATGTGCAATACCGTCTTGATTTCTACTTTCATCTTTAACTCCAGCTGAAATTACATTCAATATAGTAAAGTTACTACAATTTGATTCACATAAATACAAATCTATTTCATTATCAAAATTAATAAAATTATACATCTATATCTCGCTCGAATATTTGCACAATGGATCTTTTTCATAGATCGTTTTAAACTTACTATATATTCGCATATTACACCTTCTATTAAAGCAATTAATGAATTCATCACAAGAATAACAATCTGTACCAGTATAATTTTCTTTTATTGGTGTTAATAAATTCAAGGTTTTTTTAGAATTCCATATTTCCATTATGCTATCCTTTTTTAAATCACCTACTATGACTTCCTCAACACTTGGCATGTATGCACAATATTTTACATTTCCATTTTCATCAACAGTTAATCGTCTATTTAATGCTCCACATATACTTCTATAATAATGTGAAATTCCTAAATCCTTACTTCTCTTAGCTTCTTCTTCATTAATATCAACTTTTGGATACTGTATTTTTATATTTTCATTTTTAAAATTATTCATTTTTTTTATAAAGCATTTAATTTGGTTAATACTAGGATATAAACTCTCATCATGTCTTCCACAAGACATACCATAAAGGCTAAATGAAACATTGTAAACACCTTTTAGATACAGAAAGTCTATTAACTCAAAAGCATTATCAATATTTTCAGAAGTTAATACTGCATTAACAGATACTTCAATATCAGAATTAACTAAATTCTCAATACTTTGTTCTACTTGTACAAAAGAACCTTTAACACCCATTAAATAATCTGCAATTTCTTTATCACAAGAATCAAGACTTACCTGAACTCTTTTGATACCAATATTCTTTAATTCGTTTGAAACTTTTTCACTTAAATATTCTTTTGTTGATATAAGATAATTCTTAATTTTTGAGTTTCCAATAACTTTTAGATATTCCATAATATTATAGTGCTTAAAAGGATCCCCACCACCTATTTCTATGTACTCAACGCCAATAGTCTCAGCTTCTTTAATTACTTCTTTAAATCGACTAACAGACAAGAAACTATTTGAAAAATCTTTTCCATTAATTTTTTTTGAACCAGCATAACAATAAATACATTCCCGAGCGCAACAATTTGTTAACATGAAAGTTATCATTTGAGGAGTTTTTTTCCTTACAAGAATCCTATCGGGTTTTGCATTTTCTATTTTCTCAATTTTTCCACATAGTACTTCTTTATTTTTCTGTGAATAATTAGAAAATAATAAATATTGATTAATCAATTTAAGAAAATGCTCAACTTTTTTTTCAACAATTATCGACTCATTAGTAACAAGTTTTTTTATTATTTTTATTATATCATCAAAAGTATTGAGCCCATTTATTTGCTGTAATAATATTACCGAAATCTCATTTAAAACTATTGGTGTCAAATTGAATTTTTCGTTCATCAGAACATAGCTATCACTCTTCTTGTCTAAATAGGTTCCTTCTTTTAAAACAATATATTCACTTTTCTTCATTTTTTCCCCTTAGAGTATTTGTTATTTTATCATTAAATTTTTTTATAATAGGATAAAAGCATTCTTTTTTTTGAGTGCAATTATCACAACTATAACAATTTATTACTGGAAATATATTAAAATATATTTCTGGTTTGATAACAGTAGTTTTAACATATTTCGCAATTTGCAACTCAAATAATTTCTCAATAACTTCATTAGCAATTTCAATACTTTCTTTTTTATTGAACAATAAATTTGAAAATATGTACAAGCATGAATATAAAGAATTATGTTTTTTTGTTGATGAATTTAATTCTTTAATATAAAAAATAGCTTTATCATATTCCTCAAATAATATATATGAATAAAATAAAAATAATAATACAGAATTTCTGTAAAATAATGAACTGGAGCTCATCTTTATACACAAAACATCAGATAAATTATATTTGTTTGTATTAAATTGATATCTCTCAATATAATTTACGATATCTCTTATTTCATTTTTATTGCAATTTTTCACCTTCTTGAGTAATCCCTTGATTCTTTCATAATCAAATATTCTATTAACATAATCATCATTAAAATTAATAATTTCACTATACTTTGGAACAATAACTTGATAACTATCAAAACCCAAATAACTTGTATTTTTATAATAAACCTCAATATCATTCTTTATCAATAGTGAAACAATGTAGTCTAGAACCAATACATTCTTCATCTCACCTTCATACCAAATATTTGAAAATTCATACGAACTTTCATTAAGAAATATTTCGTATGGATAATCACCTTGTCCATTTCTAAAAATATTTATAAAATTAATATCTAAATCTGATTTTTCAGTAAATCTAAAGTCTCTAAACCAGTCATCTTTATCTATAAAACATCTTCCTTGAAGCAATTCACTAATACATCTATTCATTGCAATATTAAGTACTGGATGCGCACCAAATTTTACAAAATATTTACCACTTTTTTTATCAATAACAAATAAACCAACTACCGGCATTCCTTCTCCCAAAGAACAATCAGTAAATAATACTTCTAACTCAGGATATTCAACTTTAATTCTGCTAATAAATCTTTTCGCATCTTCATTCTTATTAACTAAAGATTCAGGTAATTTTGGAGGAGTGATTTTATTAAAAATGAACTTTTTATTCACATATCTTTCAAATACTTCGCTAATTCCTTGAACAATTGCTTCTTCAAACGTATTCCCTGCACACATACCATTACTTGCATAAATATGCTCACATAGCTTTCCCGGAATAATCATTTCTTTTTGGGTCATTAGGTTTTTATATGGAATTGCCAAATAATAATTCTTTAAAATCTCATTATTTGTATGAAGTGACATCCATTTTAAAGTCGCTTCTTCGGTCAGTTGATTTAATGCTTCAATTTGCTTGTTAGCTTTGGTTGTACTAATTTTAATTTCATCTGGCAAATAAACATATTTGTTTTTAGATTCATTATCTAGTGGTTGTAAAAATTTTATCAATGAATTATTTGATATTCTTTCAATTAATTCACCATACGCACTAGCTATTGATTGTTCTTTTGAAAATCCCTTACCATTGCTTCCAATAAAACTATAAATAGTTGTCAGTCTTGTATAATATATCCCGCTTGATTCCTCAGTAATTTCCTTAATATTAATATCGTTTTCATATAGTATTTTTTTTATCCTATTAATCGTAGATAAGTAGTCTCTATCTTTTAAAGAACATATAGTCATTTTCCCACCGTCACTTCATTTTATAATTGTAAAATCGAAATTCCAAATATTTATTATCTAATATTAGAAAGGTAATCTTTACAGTCCCTATTTCCTAATGCTAATACTTATTTGCTAAATTTATACTCATTAAATAGTAATTATCAAGCTATTTTATATTATTTTTTTCATGAAGTGAAACCTTAAATTCCAGTATTAATGTGTTGAACCGGATTTTAGTCTTGCACATAATTCAATATTGTATCATATGCCTTGTTTGTGTATATTTTCTTTTCCTTGAATGTTCTGCTATGAAATGAGCGAAATTATGAGAAAAGCAGTATATGACAACAAACACCTTACACTTGATGAAAAGAAAACTATCCAGACCGGTATAGGAAATGACTCTTCCTAGTACAACATAGTGAGGATGTTGAGGAAAGACCCAACCTTTTGAGGTATATTTTTAAGAGAAATAAAGATTAGGTTAAGGAATAACCAGACGGTTCACATTCCGTAGAATCTAAAACCCAATATGGAACTTGGTCAAGCATTCCCCAGTAAAATTGTTGTATACTCTTATTCATGAGAGACTTTCTTTCCTTTCAATATTCTTGCAGATACTATTTAGTAGAAAGATTTGCTTCACTCTTTTCATTTCGTTTCCCTACGGTAATTTTACTTTAATATATTATATTGAGTTTCGTGTTTTATCGTATATTCTCTTGCTATATCACATAAATAAATAATGAATAATCCAGTAATATAGATAACAAATCTATAACTGGAATATCTATTATTATATCAAAAAGCAAGGTTGCGTTGAAAGTTCTGTAACCTTATTAGTGTGGATTAATATAATTAACTTCATTCAATATATACTTTACACCTTCAATATATCCTTCTGTCTCATTGAATACATCAGCAATTTTCTTACAATTTGATTTTATTACTTCATCATTAATGATGTTTTCACTTAAGCTAAATAATTCTTCTTCAGATATAGTCCATTTATCTGCTATTTTTCCTAGATTAAGTTTTTCCAACATTCCATATGTTTGATCTGGCATTCCTATAAGTAAAACAGGTACTCCAAGAGAAAGAGCTTCTTTTATTCCGCTTATACCTCCGCTTGTAATATAAAGTATACAATTTTTTAAAACTTTAATTTGATTAATATTCTTACCAACAGTTATGTTATCAGGCAACTCATGAAATTGCTCCTCAATATTAGTAATTCGATTATCCATGCCAAGAGAAATGACTACTTCGTATGAAGTGTTTTTAAATGCATTGATGCTTTTCTGCACGAAAGGCATATGCTTTTGTGTAAAAACGGTACCTTGAGAAATATATATGCACTTACCCCTATCTATATTCGTGTTATCGTTCTTCGACACTTTATATCCGATAAATTTATAAGTTGTATCAAGCTCTTCAGCATAAGCTTGAAGTTCCTTTGGTATATGTACAATGTTTAAAAAATCAGACTTATGCATACTTACAAAATCGTCATAACCTTTTTTACTCAATAAATAAAAATATGACTTAAGAATTTTATATAGTTCAGAAGCAGTACTATCATCAATTTTATCAGGCTTCATAAATACTTGATCTCTTAATAAATATCTAAAATCATAATATGCCAAAAAATGTTTAATATCAATGTCATATATATTTTTAGGAAATACCGGAATCTCAAAGCAGCATATACTTTTTACTCCCAAATCTTTTGCTATAAATTTTCCCCAGAATGCGGCAAAATCATAAATAATATAATCAATGCTTTCTTCCCTCAACAATTCTACATAAAATTGCGTTATAACCCTCTCTCTGTCGAGTGTTTGTATAAAAAACAATGCGGTAACTAATACTCTTTGGAGCAAGTCGTCTTGAACAAATGAATTTACTGGATAACCCATACAAAACATATTATATATGTCATTCAGGTTATTATATTCTCTGAATTCACAATCAAATCCACGAAATAAATGACTATACATGTTGCTGGAATAACATATAATTTTTTCGCCCTTCAAAGACAATTCCCTTAACATTTCTAGATTAGGCATTATATGACCATAATGCATATATGAAAAATAAACGCATTTACCCATTTAAATTTTTCCCTCTCTGTTTATTAAATATGTATTTAGATTTTCAATTTCATAATTATCATTAACATTGAAATAATATTTGCTTATCTCATACATCTGTACTGATTTATTATCTTTTAGTGATATATTTAGGAGATCAACTAGATCCCTTTCTTTTCTTTGTTTATTGACTTCAACCCTATTTATATATGTTAAAATCGTATTTCTAAATAATATTGTTCCAGTACCCATTATATTATTGCTGACATTCTTTGGTTTTTCTTCGAAGTAAATTAGCTTTGCGCCTTTTGTGTGAATACTATATGTGTTGCTTATTCTGCTTTTTTCATAAACATAAACAACTCCGACTAGTATACTTAATTTTGAGTTAGCAAAATATGAAATAAAATCCTCATATTTAGGGTTATCATAATATTCATCACCTAACATAAGCATAAAATCATCAGTGTTGATTGCTGGTATGCATTTCTCTATCGCGCCTACGATACCATTCAAATTTTTCTGTTCAATAATAATTAGTTCCTTGAATGTACTTTTTCGTGCTTCCGTTATAACATCATCTTTATTGTGGTTTACTACAATAATAACTCTTGATATTTCATTAATACTATTCATATAGGATAGTGTTCTTTGAAGCAATGAAATGCCTTGGAATTTGAGTAAACATTTATTTGGGCAATCCAAATTCGATATTCTGCTTCCTTTACCAGCACATAATATTATGCCAACCATGTATTCCTTCTTTAAACTCGTTACAAATCGACATATTTAATTTGTATACTTTACCCAACAATACCATTTCCAAGCAGTTAATCATCCAACATCTATTATATGTCTTTATTTAATTCTTCTATACATTCAATGCATAAATCTGCTTTCACATAATAATTTAGTAAGTGTTGTGTACTATGTTAAACAAATACATTAATAATGTTTTATAACGTTTACGTTTATGAAAACAATTTAGTCCACTTTCCTGATTAATTCTAACTCAAGTGTAACTGTTCTAAGTTCAGCCATCATAACCAACTCTACTGACACTTTGTGTTTCTGCTTGTTTATACCAGTGATTTTACTTTCATATCCCATTAAAGGACCATCAATAATTATTACTGTATCCCCTTCAATTAATCCTTTTGAATACTCTATACAATAATCCCTATTACATAAACTTAAAAAACATGCGATTTCCTCTTCATTTATGGCAAATTTCTCACTTGTTCCATAATTTAGAATTTTAATGATATCATTCGTATTTCTTACAAAACAAATTATTTCATCGATGAAGCATATTTCTGGTAAAGGAGATTTTATTATTATATACCCAGGAAATAGTACTTTTGTTATTTTTTTATATTTATTACCTTTCTTGATGCTTACATTTTTTTTAAAAGAAAAAGGTTCAAAAGCATGAGATCCAAAACGTTTTTTAATTATGTTGCATATATACTCTTCCTTCCCTGTTGTAACATACAAAACATAGTAATTTGATTTTGAATCTAGTAGCACAGGCATCTGTAATAGTCCTCAAAAACGTATATTTTTTATTATATATTTATACAAATAATATATATCAACTAAATTTATATGACCTTCATCTTCTATCTGTACAATCTCGCTGTACTCGATATATTATGAATTTTTTATAACATTGTTTTAAGTTAACATATTATTAGCATAAAGTCAACACTAATTTAAAAATTTGAGTTTCCGTATTTTATCTTGCATATAAATAAAACTGTAATTAATCTGTCAATAACCTAATGAAAATGGCCTTAAATAAGGAAATGCCTCTCGATTTTTGGTATAATAGAATTGTAAAAAAATTATCACACTAAACAAAAACCGGCGGCACCTCACATGACTAATTCTACCACAGATACCTATGGAATCAAACGCAAAATAATAAGCTTTTGTAATAAATTAACTAAAGATGCTGGACAGGTGCAAACTAAATTCGTTCAGGATATGGTTTATGGATTAGTTAAGTCCAAAAGCGTGCTGCTCTCTAATATATCAGATGCTTTGATAGAGCCTATTAAATAGATTAATACCATAGAACGGCTAAGTAATAATCTAGTGAATGACTTAAGCCCAACCATTAAAACCAATTACAACAATCAAGTAAATAAAGCACTTGGAGAATCACCAGTCATCCTGGTTGATGATAGCGATGTAATAAAGCCTCATGGCTTGCATTTCGAATCATTGGGCATGGTCAGAGATGGCTCAAGCATTTAAAAGGACTATGAAAAAGGCTATATGATTACTGAAATGGTTGCTGTTACACAAGACAAAAAGCAACCCATAAGCCTGTTTTCACATATTCATTCCTCTACAGATATGCAATACCGCTCAACAAATACTGTAACCTATCAAGGACTTTATGAAGTTATTGCCACACTCGGCAGGAAGGCTACCTTTGTTTTTGATCGAGGCTATGACATGAATGAACTGTTCAAGTATATGTATATGAAGGACCAGGATTTCGTTATTCGCCTTACAGAGCGGAGAAAACTGTTTTACAAGGGCAGATTGCATAAGTCCACTACACTGAGAGATTCAAGAAAAGGCAAGATAAAGACTACTGTATTGTTCCAAGGGCAAGAAAAGGAATGCTACATAAGTCATCTTAATGTTCAAATAACTGCAGCTAAGAAAAATATGCGTCTGCTTTTAGTATATGGATTAGGCAGCCAGCCTATGATGCTGGCTACCAATAAACGGATTTTATCCAAAGCCGATGCTGAAGACATCCTGCGCTTTTACTTATCACGCTGGCGCATAGAGGAGTACTTTCGTTTTAAAAAGCAGGAGTATGATTTTGAGAACTTCAGAGTTAGAGACTTGAAGGCAATCAATAACCTGAACCAGCTTCTAACATATGTTTTGGAATTCATAGGTTTGTTGGCGGACAAAGTAAATGGCAACAGGCTTTCAAATAAGATGATAAGAAACTCTAATTCAATACGAGGCAAAGTCTTGTTCTACTGTTATCAGATAGCAAACGGGATCTCTACGACCTTGGCTTATGCTAAAACAGGAATTGAAGAATGGAAGAACATTCGTCGTACTGAACGTAACCGGCAACTTGAATTCAATTTCATATGCTGAGAAAAAGACAACTAAATAGAATATTGATAAAACGACTATTAAGTGAACCCATTTTTGCTAAAATTGATAAAGAAGGAATATTAAATACAATTTAACAGTTTACTTCATAAAATTGAAACCAAATAATCGCTTCCTAATACAAAACACGGAAACTCAACTAATTTAAAAAGGGTTCTTTACTTCTTTCTGTGAAAAGTTACAATGGGAACGGATTCGGATATGAAAGCTGCAGTTTCCCTACGCATATGAATATCGCTGTCCTGAAGCTCTCGTACAGCCTGAAGCCTCTCGCTTTCCTCTTAGCTGTCTGTATCATACTGTTCATACCTTCTGCAAAAGCGTTAGTATATCTGTTCTCAAAATACTCCAATATCTCTTCCTTGTTCTTCCTGAATGATCTTGCCACTTTCTTCATCGGCTCCAACCTGCTGTGCATCATCCAGCTTGTCAGCTTGTCAAACTCCTCCTCAGCCTTTTGGGTATTGATATTTCTATACACCTCGTCAAACATCTGGACCATCCTGTAAGCCCTTCCGGTCTTAGGATATGATCTGCATATATTATCCTTCGCCTGCTCCTGGTCCTTCGTCATACGGCTTTGCGGTATCATTAAAAGCTTGCTCCCCATCCATTTCCAGTTCCTGCTTTTCTTCCCTTGCTCTTCCTTCCTTACTTCATCCATGCCGTCCAGTATCAGCTTCTTGACATGGAACTTGTCATATACAGTCTTTGCATACGGGAAGCATTCAGCGCATCCTGCCTTGTATGCTTTTGACATATCCATGCTTATATGGCTGATATTGCCGCTTTCTCCGCCTTTTGAGTCGAATTCGTATGAGAATCTGACTACAGCTTCAGCATCCCTCCCGTTTTCCACGCCTATTACGCATCTTCTTTCCGGATCGCCTATGACTGTCACATAGCTCTGGCCTTTCCTGAACGATGTCTCATCTATGCTTAATCTTTCAACTTCAGATAAATCTGTCTCCCTGACAGCCTTATCCACCCAGTATCTGACTATGTGCATTATCGCCGTCCTGCTTATCTTCAAAGCTGTTAATGATAATATAAAAATGAGCGAAATCTGGAAAATAAATCTGATCAGTATTGATTACAGTCTGGTATGATTTTCAAAAAAAAAGGAATGCCGGAATGAAGGAATTAAGAAAGGATTTATGGATTTTAAAGATGACAGGATTAAAACCAAACTACAGCGCCCTCTCCAGGAAACACAGCGTGTCGAGGAATACGGTCAGGAAATACGACAGCGGATATCAGGGGAAGGCAAAAACGAGGAAGAAGGCATCCAGGCTTGACAGGTACAGGGACGAGATATCAGAGAAGATCAATGTTGATGGAGTCTTCATATCCAGCGTATACCAGTACTTGCGCAAAAAGCATGAGGAGATAGGCAGCGAGTCGAACTTCAGGAAATATGTGG
>Ga0123335_1009175_pt1 | contig 10336 bp, 9 predicted proteins | sample BiotimSIPDNA_2_FD_89707 | JGI IMG/M metagenome (GOLD analysis project Ga0123335, IMG submission 89707) | Anaerobic biogas reactor microbial communites from Washington, USA - Biogas_R2 time_0 SIP DNA | ecosystem: Engineered > Bioreactor > Anaerobic > Unclassified | place: Washington, USA... | reverse complement strand
CGGTCTTTTCTTCATCGATCTCGATCCCGAGTTGATTAAAGAAGAATGCGACAAACGCGCTTATCTCCGCGGGGCATTCTTGGCGGGAGGATCGATCAATAGCCCGGATACAGCGTCTTATCATTTGGAAATCCAGACTTTTTCGGAACACCAAGGACAAATCATCGCGAATTTGGCAAACGAATTTTCTTTAAATGCAAAAATCGCCAAGAATCGGCGGGGGATGATTGTTTATATCAAAGAAGCCGAAAAAATCGCGGACTTTCTTCGTGTGGTCGATGCGACCAATTCACTCTTCACCTTTGAAGATTCGCGGATCAAGCGTGATTTCAAAAATTCGATCAACCGGGTGATCAACTGCGATATCGCCAATGAAAAGAAAGCGTTGGACGCGGCTGAAAAGCAATTGGAACAGATCAAAATCGTCGAAGAACATGTCCAAGGACAATTGTCCAAAGGGCTTCTGGAAGCGATTCGATTGCGGAAAACGTATCCCGAAGCCACATTGAGTGAATTGTCACGGCTCTCAGAAGAGCTGCTCGGCACCGCTATTTCCAAATCAGCTCTCAACCATCGGTATCGGGCTATCAAGGAATTGGCCGATCCTTGGGCGAGAAAGAACGAGTCCAAATGATCAAGGGTGTTGGGACGGATATCGTCCAAATCAGCCGATTGACGGAAAAAATTGCTCATAAAGTGCTCTCAGCCAAAGAGTTGGAAGCCTATAACGGATTCAACGCGGAGTCACGAAAACGGGAGTACCTGGCTGGGCGGTTTGCGGCGAAAGAAGCGCTCTTGAAAGCACTGCCGAAAGAGTACCGGAACATCAACCTGACGGAGATAGTGATCATCAACGACAGTGAAGGAAAACCGAGGCTGGAATCGCCATCATTTCCGAAGATGTCGGTGGCGCTCTCGATCGCGCACGAACGCGATGTTGCGATTGCTTTTTGTGTTCTAGAAACCATTTTGGAATGATTTCTGGGGAGGGCGACGAAAAAGATTACCGAATCAACTTCGATATTGCTTGCATAAACCCTTCATTTTAGGTAAAATGATATTTGCTGAGGTGAAAATATGGCGACATACAAAAGTGGATTTAAGAAACAAAGCGCAGAACAGATGCTCCTCAAAGTGATCATCGGCATCATCATTGCGGTATTCGCAATCGTGCTGGTGGCCTTTATCTATGATATAGCGACGAAAAACCGCTATTATTCAGATTATACTCACATAACGAAGTATGCGGAAATCATGACCCAAACAGATGAGTCGATCCAGATTGAGGACTACATTGTCTATTTCTATTCCGGATCCTGCACGGCTTGCGAGTCGATTCAAAAAAAAGCCCTTCGTGAAATGGCAGGGATTGTAAAAGATGGCGGGAAAGTGTTCATGGTGAATACCGACAATATGACGGATCGGGAACCCAAGAAAGCCGAGTTCGAGGATGTTATCGAAGAAAATCTTTTGGTCCCGTCAGTTGTTGTGGTTCAAGATGGCGAATATTATGAATATGTGAGCAGCACAACCGCCGTTCTGGAGCTTTTGGAATCGATCAACGACGGAGCTTACGAACCGTTTAATGAGTAAAAATGCGCAAGTTTAAAACCCGAAAGGGTTTTTTTCTTTTCGGGATTATGTTATAAATAATGACAGATGACAAGGTGGGATAAGATGGACTATTTCAATGAATCGTTGATCGAAAAAATTGCACTCGACTTGGCAATACGAAAAAACCAAGTCGAAGCCGTATTGAATTTGTTTCAGGAAGGTCAAACCGTTCCGTTTATTGCTCGGTATCGAAAAGAAGTGACCGGGTCTTTGGATGAGGAACAGATCCGGGCAATCGAGAAAGAATACGAATATGGTGTCAACTTCGAAAAACGAAAAGAAGACATCATTCGCTTGATCGATGAAAAAGGGATGTTGACGGATGATATTCGCCAAGCGATCCAAGAAGCCCAAAAGCTAGTGGATTTGGAAGATATTTATCGTCCTTACAAAGAAAAAAAGAAAACCAAAGCGACAGAAGCCATCAAAAAAGGCTTGGAACCTTTGGCGGTTTTGATTTTGACCTATCCGGAAACGGTGGATTTGGAGGCGATGGCCGCACCGTTTGTGACGGAAGAAGTACCATCGATTGAAGCGGCCTATGAAGGGGCCAAGCATATCATCGCTGAAATGGTGTCCGATAATGCGGATTATCGCAAATGGATTCGCGGGTACACCTATCAAAACGGCATGATTGTCTGCCAAAAGAAAAAAGATGCCATCGACGATTTGAAGACATACCAAAACTATTATGAATATGAAGAACCACTCAAGAATATCAAACTTTACCGAATCTTGGCGATCAATCGTGCCGAGAGGGAAAAAGTGATCACTGTTAAAGTCGCGGTAGATATCGATCCCATCCACGTCTATTTGTTCAATCAGACGATCGGAAAACGCCAATCGGCGGTGGTTCCTTTGATTGAAGATGCCATTAAGGATGCTTACAAGCGGCTGATCGCCCCGTCGATCGACCGGGAGATCCGAGCCGATTTCACGGAAAAGGCGGAAGATCAAGCCATTCATATCTTTTCTGAAAACCTGAGGGCGTTACTTTTACAACCACCGCTCAAAGGAAAAATCGTGTTGGGTGTCGATCCGGCTTTTCGCACCGGCTGCAAGCTGGCTGTTGTTGATTCGTTCGGCAAGTTTATCGATAAAGGCGTCATCTACCCACATGAGGCCAGAGCGGGAGGGACTCCGGATCCCGCAAAATTGGAATTAGCAAAAAAACGCGTCTTGTATTTGATTGAAAAATACAATGTCGAAATCATCGCGATCGGTAACGGCACCGCCTCTAGAGAAACGGAAGCCTTTATCGTGGAGTTGATCAAAGATGCAAAATTGGCTTTAAAATATGTCATTGTGAGCGAAGCCGGAGCGTCTGTTTACTCCGCTTCCGACTTAGCTCGCCAGGAGTTCCCGGAATTTCAAGTCGAGGAACGCTCCGCCGTCAGCATTGCTAGGCGGATCCAAGACCCGTTGAGCGAACTCGTCAAAATCGATCCGAAATCGATTGGCGTTGGTCAATATCAACACGATGTCAGCCAAGCGAAGTTGGCGGAATCGCTCGATTTTGTCGTGGTAACAGCGGTAAACCGGGTGGGAGTCAACGTCAATACCGCTTCAGCATCACTGCTAAGATTCATCTCCGGTTTATCGGCAAATGTGGCGGGAAATATCGTCAGTTATCGTGAAGAAACCGGTCCTTTCAAAAACCGAGAAGCCATCAAGAAAGTACCGCAAATGGGCCCGAAGACCTTTGAACAGGCGGTCGGCTTTATGCGTATCATCGATTCGGATAATCCACTGGATAAAACACCGATCCATCCGGAAAGTTATGAGGTGGCGGAAAAGATCCTTCAGCATTTAGGCTTAAAGGCAGCCGATATTGGAACAAAACCTTGCATCGACAAGATCCAAGCACTTTCGCGCGAGACGCTCGCAAGAACATTGAATATCCATCCGGTCACATTGAACGACCTCTGTGATGCCTTCATCGCCCCTACCAGAGACTTTCGCGATCAATTTCCGCAACCTCTACTCAAGAGCGATTTGTTACAGTTGGAAGATTTGAAGCCGGGAATGGAATTGCAGGGAACGGTTCGAAATGTCGTTGATTTTGGTGTGTTTGTGGATGTCGGCATCAAAGAAGCCGGCTTGGTCCACATTTCAAAAATGAGCAAACGCTATATTCATCATCCACTCGAAGTTGTTTCAGTAGGCGATATTGTCAAAGTATGGGTTTTAGGTGTTGATTTGGATCGTAAAAGACTTCAACTCAGCATGGTGGAACCGATAAGCATCAGTTGATCACCAAGTCATAAATCCAGGGGGAAGCCTATGCGATTTGATTTGTTGCTGGCTTCGATATTGATTGCGATAGCCAGTGTATTTCTGCTCGGAGTTTTTTTCATCTTTACCCGAAAAGGGGTATTGCTGGGATTCAGGCTGCTCGGGCTATTGGCATTTGCGACCAGCGTGTTTGTGATCGGGTATGCGGTGGATCTATTTTCAAATCAGGAAAGCGTCCAATTGGTCACGATTCATTTGACCTATTTCGGTGTTCCTTGGCTGATGGTTCTTTGGTTTTTCCTCTCTGTTCAACAAAAGACCCGTACTCGGACATTGTCTTTTCGGCAATACGGGATTTTTTTGATTATTCCAACGGTGACTTTTATGACAGCCATGTTATATCCTTGGAAAAGCGGGATCGATCCCGGTTGGATCCAAACACTATATTTTTCTTCACATCAAGTCGTCACCATGCCGGAGGTCGCGCCAGGATTTACCACGATTCTTTTTGAAAAAGGACCGATTTATTATGTGTTCATGGCATACAATATGGTGCTGGCAGGGTGGTCAGGGATGAATTATTTGGCATTTGCCAAAAAAGCCAACGCCCGGAATCAGAAACGAATCATCTTTCTGGCGGTACTATCGTTTTGTGCGGCGCTGGTCATTATTTATACATTCATCTATCCCAGAACCGCCAGTATCGATCCCTCGCCTTATTCCGCCAGCTTTTTTGTGATCACCTGTTTCATCGGGCTTTACAAGTACGAATTCTTTGACGTGATTCCGATGGCCTATCGCCAAATATTTCATAACGCCAATCATCCGATTGTTGTTTTGGATTGTGACAATACCGTGATCAGTGCCAATTCCAGCGCCCGAAAGATATTCGGTAACTCGTTGGATTTTCAAACAATATTGACACTTTCGGATATCTGCCAAATGAAGCCAGGGGGCTTGGAAGAAGTAACCCAGAACAACTTTATGGAGATGGATGTCTCCGTGCAAGGGGAAACGCGATTCTTTCGTATGGAATTGCAGCCACTTGTTTCGCGGGCAAAACAATTGAAAGGAAAAGTATTGGTGTTTCGCGATGTGACCGACGTCAAGGCGGAAATGCAGAAAATGGAAAAAATCGCGACTTATGATGATTTGACCAAAATTTTGAACCGGCGCGTGTTTTATTTGCGGGCATCTCAAGCATTTGATGAAGCGATATTGGAAAAAACCAAATTTTCGTTTATTATGTTTGACCTCGATGATTTCAAGAATGTGAACGATATCTATGGTCATCTAGTGGGGGATTCGGTATTGTTCGAAATGGCCTCGCTCTTCTCAAACCAGTTGGATGGCGATGCTATTTTTGCCCGCTATGGCGGGGAAGAATTCATCGTATTCCTGATAAAAAAAGGTCCAAATGAAGCGCTTGAAATGGCGGAATCGCTGCGATCGTCTTTGGAAAATCACTTGTTTACCTTTGATAATAGAAAAATCGGGTTGACCGCAAGTTTTGGAGTGTCCGGATCGGAAGGACAAACCAACAAGTCCTTTGAGCGTTATTTGAAAGAATCCGACGACGCCCTTTACCAAGCGAAACATGCGGGAAAAAATCGCGTTTCAATTATTCAATAAAAACTCTGGGGTTCTTATACCATTTTCGTGGGAAGTACGATATAATACAACTAGTAACATCATCTTCAGAGGAGGGTGACATAAATGAAAAAACCAAAATTCGGCTACGGCTGGTTGATCAAATGGATCTTGGCCGCCATATTGATTGCGGCTGGCATACTGATGAAAATTTACGATGAAGAAGTCGTTTATGCGACGACCGGAATCGCCATCGTGATCTTTTCGCTGTTGCGCGTGGTTCCGCTTCTGAAGACACTGAAAAAGGAAGTCCTGCGGACCATCAATCTGATTGAAATCATTTTTGATACCATCATGGGCGGCGTCATGGTTTACGTGGTGTTCTCGGGTAAAGCGACGGAAGCCTTTTGGCTTGGACTCTATGGCTATCTCCTGGCGGTCTTCTTCTATGCTCGCGGGTTGATTTTCTTCCTCTCGCTTTTCTACTGGGGAGAAAAATCGGAAGGAATGAAATTTTGGTTTCATATCGTTTGTCTAACAATTGGGACCGCCATCTTTGTTCTCGCAGTCCAAGCTGTTGATATTATCTCGACATTGGGGTGGATCGTACTTTTTATTTCGGTTGGCGGAGCGGTGTATTTAGGAGTGGATGGCTTCGGTGGATACCGTAAATACCGGGAAAACTCCAAAGCGTTAAACGAGACAAAAGAGAAGAAAAAGAAAGCGCCAGTGGAAAAAGGATTGCCACAACCGATTCCCGAAGAGAAGGAAGAGAAAGAGACTTACATCAACTGAAAATAATTGACAGTCAGCCAAAATTACGTTATTATATATTGGCTGGCTGTTTTTATTAGGAGTAATACTCAAGTGGTCGAAGAGGCGCCCCTGCTAAGGGCGTAGGTCGGGGAACCGGCGCGAGAGTTCAAATCTCTCTTACTCCGCCATTTTTAAAAAAAAGCGATTTTGCTATTCGCTTTTTAATATCCACCTGCGGAGAAGTACCCAAGTGGCTGAAGGGGCTGGCTTGGAAAGCTAGTAGATCGTTAACCCGGTGCAGGGGTTCAAATCCCCTCTTCTCCGCCATATTCAAAGCATAGGTTTGATACAATCGTATCAGACCTTTTTTCTATGCAGAAAGGGCATTTTCTCCCTATCTGCCCATTTCGGAATCCCAAATTCTAGTCAAAAACTGAGCCTTTTCTGGTCAGTATTCTAATTATCATCTAACCTTTTAACGATTACCCAACCATTTACACGATTACCTAACCTTTTAACGATTACCTATTTCTGTTGATTTTCCTTATCTTCCAAATTCAACAAAGGCATGAAAATACATAAAATCCGCCAACTTCCACCAGCGGGATTTCAACCCCCACATCGAAAAGCATTCCCTTTCAGGTATCACTTCCTAAAAATTTAAAGAAAACGATTAGTTAATGCAACAAAAAGCCTGTATTTTATAGAAATGTTGAGACCGGAATGATATAATCAAACCAGTATGAATTGTAGTTGATCATGATGGCAGAGAAGATGAAACTTGAGTTGACTTGGTATGGAAAAGAAGTTGTTCATGAAATCGAACCAAGAATACTCATCCAAAATCCGGAGCTAAGTCGCAGTGTTGAGGCAAAAACCAACACTTTATTCGCTGTTGAAAAAGTTGGATTAAGTGGAAATGAATCAGTAGGTCCGTGCGATATCATATGCATACAAGATCACTCATCAAAAACCACTTAGTCCAAAAATTTACTTTGTTCGAAAGAGTGAATTTTGGTCATTGAGTGGTGTTTCAGAAGTATTATTAATCGAAAGGAATCCCCTTAAATGAATTCGCAAGAAAGCCTAAACAAGACCAAGAAAATTCTTAACTGGGTAGCCACTCTGTTGACTGGTTTTCTCATTATTTTCTTTTTCATTTCAATCACAAGAGTTGTTGAAACGGGAAGTCCTGGTAGTCTTGGATATCGAATCGGAGCAATATGCGAAGATGGATGGAGATCATCATCAACCGGTTCAGGAACTTGTTCGTGGCATGGTGGGGTTGATCACTGGATTTATCGCGGTGGGACCGCATCGACTCTTGAAGAACACTTGTTAATTGCCAACACATATGGATGGTTGATTTTATTTTCAGTGATTGATGTTGTGATTATTTACTCAATTAAACAACTGAACAAGAAGAATTCCTAATTTTTTTCAGAAAAAGACTTTTACATTCGAATCAAAGAAAACATCTGACTATCTCCACAAAGGGAAAATGAAAAATTTTGAATGAAAGAAGTTCGGAGGCAAATTCGATGAATAAGTTCGATTACTCAAAAAAAACGATGGACTCACTTTTTTCTGATTTTGCTTCGGTTTGTCATTTCGTTAGCGGGCAAAACAATCAGAGCGTTCTTTGTCGTTTGGCAAAAGAAATCGAAGAAGAGTGGAGTGCGGCGAAAGCATTTCGAGAATCACAGTTTGTTCCAGTAAAAAACACACTTGACACCAAGGCGATTAGGCTTGCTTCAAATGAGATGTATTCCGTCGGAAAAGTCAAATTTACGTTCAACTCTTTGCTTTCGCTTTTCTTTTTGATTAATCGGCAACGTGGAAGAGAAATACTAATAGCATCCGATTTTACATTAGGAAGCGGAACCGAGTATCCTTTTTCGCTTCGGGAAGCTTTTGACTTTACTGAGGGGACGGCCTCGGAAAGTTTAATAAGAACCAAAAATGACATTTATGAAAAATATTTGAAAAGGTACAGTAACCTCCTTCTACAAATTAATCATCTATGTTCTTCTTCGGCAAACGAACTAAACCGGTTATTTATGCAATCCAGTGGGATAAAAGGAATTGATGAACCTGAAGACTTTTTCCCAATTATCTCGTTTGATTTGGATTACTCTCAGGATTGTTATTGGTCAAATGATATCTTTTTTCGAATGCAAAATCTGGTTAAAGCTGAAGGCGTTTTGTGGCAGGAGTCACAAAATAGGATCCCTTCATTGTTTTTTAACGATATCTTAGCAACATTGGACTATTTTGTTATTGTTGTCGGAGGATATAAACTGTATCGCCCAATTAGTAATTTTAAACGCATTTATACAAAAAAAGTGGATGGGAAAAGTGTGGAATCGATCATGAAAGAGAAGCTTGATCGGCAAACACTAGCTTTCCTTGAAGAATTCATAACTGTCTGGAAGTAGGAATTTTTTTTGGTATGGTTTTGAACAGTGGATATTTAATCTGTCAAATGCATATGAACCCAGGTGCGCCACTTTTTCATAGGGTGCACAAAGTAATGGCGACCCAGCTCGTAATTGAGTTGAGTCGCTTTTTCATATAAAAATACACGAAATAAAAATAGAGGAAAACAACCGGCAAATGAGCACACACCTTGCCATTTAACCTTTGAGGGAGAAACCGTATTCTTCTAAACAATAGAAAGGTTGTGTTCTAAATGAACAAATTTAAAACAAAATATAGTGCATTCTTAGTTGATTATGAAGATAATGATTTAGACAATGAAATATCAGTTGCTGAAGCTCTTGCGAATCCACCTAAGCTTCCACCTGAGCTGATTGAAGGTGTTGTCAGAGTTGGACATAAAATGATGATTTCTGGAGCTTCAAAAGCAGGTAAGAGTTTTTTACTTATGGAACTTGCGATTGCATTATCAGAAGGTACAAAATGGTTGAGTTTTCAATGTAAGAAGTCCAAGGTGCTCTATATCAATTTAGAGATTGATGAAACAAGTTGTCCTCATCGATTTATAGAAATCTATAAAGCACTCAAGATAAAGCCAAAACACAGTCATGATATCGTGATTTGGAATCTTCGCGGTCGAGCGATGCCACTCGATCAACTCGCACCCATACTCATCAGAAGAGTAGTCCATCAAGGCTATGAAGCCATCATTATCGATCCAATTTATAAAGTAATTACAGGTGATGAGAATAATGCTTCAGACATGGGAGCTTTCACGAATCTCTTTGATAAGATTTGTAAAGAGACAGGTTGTACAGTTATCTTCAGCCATCACCATTCCAAAGGAGCTCAAGGATTCAAAAGAGCGATGGATAGAGCTTCAGGCTCGGGTGTGTTTGCACGAGATCCTGATGCCCTAGTGGATATGATTCAACTCGATATCAGTGAGGAGTTTCTAGCACATAATGCAGATGATCAATCATCCACAGCTTGGCGTATGGAAAGTAGTCTGCGTGAATTTAACAACTTCAAACCTTTAAACTTCTGGTTTGAATATCCAATTCATCGAGTCGATGATAGAGATATACTCAAAAAGAAGTATGCGGATGGTGATCCGAAAGCCAACCTTGAAAAAAGCGGCAAGAGAACTCAAACGCCCGAATCTAGAAAAGATGAATTTGATGCTGCATTCGAGATCAATGTAGCTAAGAATGGAACTTGCCTACTTTCAGTTTTAGCGGAATATTTAGGTGTCACTAATCGAACAATCAGAAAAAGAATTAATGAATTTAATGATGAATATGACATTTCAAAGAGTGTAATTACAAGGAATAATAAGAGTGAATAAAGGGAAAATCGCTGCTTCACTCAAAAAATACTGAATTTTGAAGAAAGGGAAAAATATCCTATCTTCATCAGTGAAGAAAATCGTGAATATAGGGCTTATATATAGGTGTTACCACCAACCGCTGACGCATCGTTTGTAGGATAGGGCTTGAAAGCCTGCCCTATCCCAAACAATGCATTATCGTTAGCACTTGCCTTTCTGCAAAAGAAAAAACCAAAAAAAGTAAAAAGTGGTTAGCAATTACAATTTTTTCTGAGAGTTTCAGAAAACAGAGTTATGATAATTATTGCAGGAAAATATATCCAGAATTATCTAATTAAAGTAAACATTGTTTGATATAATGTTTATAAAAGT
>Ga0123335_1009174_pt1 | contig 10336 bp, 6 predicted proteins | sample BiotimSIPDNA_2_FD_89707 | JGI IMG/M metagenome (GOLD analysis project Ga0123335, IMG submission 89707) | Anaerobic biogas reactor microbial communites from Washington, USA - Biogas_R2 time_0 SIP DNA | ecosystem: Engineered > Bioreactor > Anaerobic > Unclassified | place: Washington, USA... | reverse complement strand
AGGGCGGGACTTGAACCCGCACGGTGTTAACCACCAGATCCTAAGTCTGGCGCGTCTGCCAGTTTCGCCACCCTCGCTTAAGGGTCACAACGGCAATATTTTAGCAGAAACAGGCGGCCAAGGCAATATTTTTTTGCATAGCTCATATAATCTGTTAAGATAACGCCATGAATCTGAATGATCCAGATATGCGCGCTTCCATGCTCAGTTTCAACCAGTTCGATAAACTGTTCAGAGAAGCGCTCGCCGAAATCCCTGAGCATTTTCGCGAAGGGGTCTCTCAGTTCATAATCGAAGAGAGTGTACATAATTACAGCAGATATATGCGTGGTCTCTATGTTCTCGGCCATTACATGCCGCATGGGCACATTGGCAATCCGGTCGTGATTCTTTATTTCGGCTCATTCATCAAGGCTTTTCCGCATTATCGCATGCCGGCTTTCAGGCGCGAAATCTCCAGGACCCTGACGCATGAGCTTCTTCATCACTGGGAACATCGTGCCGGCATCGACAACCTTGGCGACGAAGACCGCCGCCAGCTCCTCGAATGGAAAATCAACACCAATTACCGGCCTGACTCACCCTCTACCGGCAAAAACTACATCGAAGCCGCTTTCTTCGTCTACCTCGTCTTTGTCTTCGTCGGCCTTCTCGCCCGCTGGATGGGCCTGCGCTGAATAATCGGGGGCATTAACTCTGGACTTGTAAACTCTGACAAATTATAATCGGGATATCATGAATAAAACTCTTGTAGCAGAAATAATCAGTGTCGGCACCGAATTGTTGCTGGGCGAAATCATCGATACCAATGCTGCTTTTCTTGCCGGGAAAATGCGGGATCGTGGCATTTTCGTCTATCGCAAGTCGACGGTAGGCGATAACATGGTGCGCCTTACCGCGGCCATAAAAGAGGCTCTGCAGCGGGCCGATCTTGTGGTCATAGGCGGCGGTCTCGGCCCTACCGACGACGATATGACGCGCGAGGCCATTGCGCAGGTTGCCGGGGCTGAACCTTATCTCGATGAAGCTCTTCTCGAAAATTTGCGTCTGATGTTCGCGGCGCGTGGCCGACCAATGCCTGAAGGGAACCAGAAGCAGGCCTGGTTGATAAAAGACGCCATCGCTCTGACAAACCCGGTTGGCACCGCTCCCGGCTGGTATGTCAGTCTTGCTGAAAAAGTAATAGTCGCTCTGCCGGGGCCGCCGCATGAGTTGAAGAAAATGTGGCACGAGCAGGTCGAGCCGCGTCTGCCGGTTTCCGATCAACATATCTATCATAGAACCATTCATACTTCAGGCATTGGCGAATCCGATCTCGCCGCAAGAATCAGCCAGTTTACTCGCCTGGAAAGCCCGGGGATTGGCACTTACGCGAGAAACAGCGGTGTCGATGTGAGGGTGGCCGCTGTGGCGCCAACCATGGCGCAGGCACGGGCAGTAGTTGACCCGGTTATCATGGAAATTGAAGCTATTCTGTCGCCATGGATATTTGGCTATGATGATGAAACTCTGGTTTCTGCGATCATGAAGCTGTTGCTGAAAGCCGGGCAAACCTTTTCCTGTATGGAATCTGTCACTGGCGGAGAACTGGCAGCAGAAATCACCGACTGTCCTGGTATCAGTGCATGTTTTGCTGGATCGCTGACAGCTTACAGCAACAGTATAAAGATTCAGGCCGGAGTTGCCGAAGAGCTGATCAGAGAACATGGCGCCGTGTCTGAGCCGGTTGTTCTGGCAATGGCGCAGGCAGCCCGCAAAATGTTCAAGACCGACTGGGCTCTTGCTACGACTGGTGTCGCTGGCCCTGACCCGCTTGAAGGCAAGATGCCGGGCACAGCCTGGATAGCCGTAGCCGGCCCGTCTCTCGAATGGTCGCAGCTGGTTGACTGGCCGGGCACGCGCCAGATGGTAAAGAACCGTATCTGTCGAAGTATTTTTCAGAGTTTTTTCAAACTGCTCAAGGAAGAAAAGGCAAGATGAACGAGACACTCAGACTATTTTTTGCAATCGAAGTGCCCGAAGAAACCCGCAACGAAATCGCCAGATTCGGCGAAATCCTCGACCGCAGCTGGAAACCTTCGCGATCACAGCAGCTTCACATTACACTGGCATTTATGGGCGAAGTCTTGCCCGACGACCTGCCAAAGGTTATTCAAGCCGGCGAAGAAGCTGTCGAAGAGATAGCTTCTTTTAATGTTGCGATATCTGATACTGAAGTTTTTCCGGAGTCGGGCGCCCCGCGCGTACTTTATGCAAAAGTAGATGGCGGCCAGCCATTTTTAGACCTGGCTAATGGTCTGCGCCAGAAGCTTGGCAATCTGGCCGACAATAAAAAGGTTAAACCGCATCTTACTCTGGCCCGCGCCCGTGGCGACAGACCAGCCCGCAAAGTACTGCGAAAGTTCAAGGGCAGCTGGCCGGTTACCGATTTTGTGCTTTTTAAAAGCACCCTCACGCCAGAAGGTGCCAGGCATGAGGTTATACAAAAATTCAACCTCAAGCCCGCCGACTGATCTCAGATTCTTCCGAGAGCCCGTATAAACGGAATCTCTCAGATTTAATTCTTGAACTCTTATGTGACAGAGGACTATTCCACTGTCGCATTTGAATGTGCACTTAAAAGCTGTCATTGCGAGGAGCGTAGCGACGAAGCAATCTTTTTGTCCATGGGATTAGCCTCAGAGCTGGGCTTATGCCTTCGGCATACCGCCGCGTCGGACTGGCGCCCTCCTCGCAATGACGAATAACATTAGATTTAATGTTGACAGTCCACTAGCTTATTTGAAAATAAAACACCCCGTTACCGGGCTGGTAACGGGGTGTTCTAAGTTAAGCTTTACTGGTTGAAGTTGGCGTCGTGCATGGCTTTGATGCGGTCGAGCGACTTCTTGGCTTCAGCGACTTTGCGCTTGTAGGGCGCGATGTATTCTTCAATTATTCTGGTGCGGTTCGACAGCAGGCTGTCGTAGTCGTCGCGGGCCGAGCGCACTTCATGTTCGTAAGGTCTGAGGTAATCTCTGATAATGCGTTCGCGGTTGCGTCTGATATCCTGCAGCTCGCGGTTGGCATTTTCGAGGTTGCGTTTAGCGCGTTCGATTTCTTCGGGCGGAGTGGTAGTCACTTTGGTCAACTCGTTGAGGCGATCCTGGGCGCGCTTTACGTTGTGCTCGGCATTGCGCAGGCGGTTTTCGTAATCGCGGTCGGCATCGTGGCGAGCGCGGCGCAGGCGGTCTTCGGCTCTTTCTATGTCGTCTCTGGCGCGGCGCACACGGTCTTCAAAGTTGCGCTCGGCTGCTTCCCTCTGGCGGTCGAGGATTTCAAGGGCGACACGATAGTCATTCTGATGGCGTTCAACTATTGAGAAGCTGACGAGTTGGGGTGTTTCGTTGAGATCTTCAGAGAGCAGTTCGACGGCTTTGCGGTAGTCTTTGCTGGCCTGCAGGAAGTTGCTGTCATAGGCGTCGATCGCCTTGGTCAGATAGACATCGGAAAGGCGCTTGAAGAAGTCAGGATAATCCTGGGGGCGTTGCGGGTAGTTGTATTGCTCGATAAGGTCGAGGGCAGCGAGTTCGGCTGAGTTGCCAGCCCATGGAGTAAGGATTTCGAAGAGCCAGTAGACTGCTTCGCGCATGCTGCCGTCGAGTTTGTAGCAATCGACTACTTCGAGCAGGTTGTTGTCGGTGCGGCTCATTTCGAGCAGCCACTTGATTGCCTGATGATAATCTTTCTTGGCTTTGAAGCATGAAGCTATGCGGGCACGCACTTCATCTGTGCGGTTTTCGACCTTGAGGTAATATTCGATGGCCTTGTCGTAGTTGCCATGCTTTTCAAAGGCATGGGCGACATCGAAAACCATTTTCTGTACCTGCTGGGCTGTCGACTTCATTTCGCTGTATTTTTCGCTGACCAGCGCTTCATTTTTTTCAATTTCTTTATCGAGAGCTTTCTTTTTGCTGCCCTGGAACCAGCCGCTGGCGCCATCATATTTCGAGCGTTCCTGCTGGAGTTTGTCGAGTCTGAGTTCTGGTTCGAGCAGTTGAGTTTCAACGCTGATCAGCTTCTTTTCGAGCTCTTCGATGTCCTTTTCTTCGGCAGCGCCGGCGATGAAAGGATTGATGGCCATGGTTACCGAAAAGATACCAGTTAAAATCAGATTTTTATTGATATTCATGTGTTTTTCTCCCTTCATCTCTCTCAGCGTGCGTCTACATATACGTCACCAAGGTCGACCTTGCTGAAGTATACGGCGTTGCGCTGGCTGCCATTTTTCGACATTACCCAGATTTCGGCGAGAGCGTTTTTGAGCTGCAGTTTCTTTTCGCCGGCTACGTTTTCGATGGTGCCGAGTGTGGCCAGTTCTTTATAGTGGTTTTCTGCCAGGTATCTGGTCGGATCTTTTTCGACCACTGACTTATACCAGGAAAGTTCGCCCATTACGCTGTTGCCAGAATTCGGGGCAATTTTGAAGTCTACTGATTTTTTGCCAGACCAGAAACCACCAGTGGTAATTCTTACCACGGCCTTCATATCGTTCTGCACGAGGTCGCCGCCGAAGTGGCCGAGAATTGCATCAACCACGAATTTGCGCCCTGAGAAATAAAAGGTGTGAGTCAGGCCGTTGCTGTCGTCGCTGTAGTCTGAAAGGATACGGCAGTTATGTCTTGAGAAGATGTTCTTGAGGTTGTCGAGACGTCTGTTTTTATCGGTATCGGTGAAGGAGATGACTGCTTCGACCACCGGAATATCGATCATGACCAGGCGGCGCTGGCGGCGGTTCATCAATACTTCAGGATTGGCAGCGGCACGTCCGCTGACGCTCAGGTTGATTTCGGGGGCAATCGCTGCGCTGCCCGATACAAAACCGGCTCTCTGCTGCAGAAGCTTTTCTACTCTGGCAACAGTGTGGGCGTTCAGGTCGCTCTCAGCTGCGAATGTTGCGAGGGTGCTCTGGGCAGCAGTAAAATCTTCAGTTGATTCTATGTTGCTGATGATGTCGCGGATAGATCTCTCGGCTTTGTCGGCACGGTCTGCGGCACCTTCGAATGCCTGTTTCTCAGCACTGTCAGCCTTTTCACTGGCGAGATAGGCGGCCTGAGAAATTGCTTCGGCATAATTCCCGAGACAATTGTTAAAATCAGCCTGATCAAAAGCGAAGGCTGAGAGAGAAACGAGTGTTAAGAACAAAACCAGGGCGGTCTTTCGCAACATATCTTGTTTCCTTCCTCTTAAAAGTTTAAGGATGTGGAAATCAAAGCAATTTTTGTACCATTTCACAGAATGACTGATAGCGCGAATTCTGTAAGACAGACCAATAATCTGCCCAATTTTCGGCAGTCTTCCGTCTCATTTTTCAGCAGCTCTCGCGTGCTGATTGTCATAAAGAAACTGGCGACTGAGAGAGTCATGGATGATGAGGCTCCGAGTATGAATTTTGCAGAGAACAGTGATAAATATGGTAGAATGCATTCTTACTACTATCGAGAGAGTTTGTTGCCTTAACGTCATCTGAAATGTCCCTGTGGACAGCTAAGGCAGGGTGATCACATCACTCTGGAAAGCGCGGGTTAATAGTTGATGAATAGATCATATTGCTTGAAGTTTTTATTCTTAAAGGCCGGTGCCATTTTCGCGCTGAGTCTCCTGCTGATAGTTGTTGGATGCTCAGGCGGCGGTGGCGGCGGTGCCAGTCAACATGCCGGCGCCGACAGACAAGAACTTGTCGGTCGAGTGGAGGCGATTCTCAACATTCTTGCTTCTGGAAAAGCCTCAGAACTTGCTGATTTTCGGCAATCTTCAGACAGCGGCTTATATGGTGCGCAGGCTAATTTTTTCCCATTTTTGATCAATAACCCTCTCGACGGTAATTCATTTACGTTCTTTATCGAGCCAGACGGCATCGTTTTTTTATCTGCCACTCAAGCCCTTGTTCCAGTATGGATATGGTTTGCCGACGGTGAAAAGATAAATCTTGAGTTCGGAATGATCAGGGAAGACAGCGTATGGTTTATTGATTCGATAAGTTCCAACACGCTTGACTATCTTGTGTCCGCCAATAGTACCGGCATGGTTCCCAGCACTGCACTTTTGCCATTGGCGAAGGGTAACCGCTGGCAGTTTGCCGAGTTATCATTGTTGTCAGATCCTGGCAGTCTGAGGGGCGAAACCTTCAAACCTGGCGTGCTGGAGTTGTCAGCGTCACGGGCGGATTTTCGGACTATCAGCATCGCCGGCGATCCTCTTACCGGGTCGGATGGCAGGGAGACCTTCAGTCTCAATGTTGCCTGCTCCGGGGCCAAACTGGCCGATGGCCGTGTCGAATTGCCTTTTGACCCATCAACCATAGAGTTCGGCCGTTTTTCTGACGGTCTCAGCGCTGTCGATCAGGGTTTCTTCAAAAGCCCCGGCACCGACATTGCAGGGCCATCGCTCTGGGAAATCCTTGACCCATCGAACAATGGCTCGGTGCAGATGTTCGACGCTGCCGGGTTGTTCTTCATCAGCAACGACAGCAGCTTTAACGGCGGGCGGGCCTGGCGTCTGACCGACATGATGATACAGACCGGAACAGGCGCTACGCAAAGTATTACCTTGACGCCACAGGGCAATCTTTCAATGAGCGGCGACACAGCTATTCTGATCATGGATCCGCTGCCGGTAAACTTTCCATGGCTGCAGGGAAAGGCGCGCCGGATAGATATCAGTTTCACCTGGTCTGGAACTGGCAAGACGACCTGGTGCTCGCTTTTTTTTCTTCCAGGCATCGGTATGGTCGGCTGGGCTGAGTATGATTTTGCCACGCGTAAGCCTTCCAGTCTGGCCTGTTTATGGGATGCTGATGTGTTGAATCGAAAATTTTCGGCGGCTGGCAAGCTTTTACCAGAAGAGCTTGAAGAACCTGAAGAACCAGAGGAGCCTGCAGAGTTGCAGATTGTCCAGCCGCCGGCACCGGTTTTGACGCTTGCGACAGCATTCAGCACAACTCTTGAGGCGTCTGGCGGTGTTTCGCCCTATACCTGGCAACTCGATGGTGCTCCGAACTGGCTGTCTGTATCTGCTGCCGATGGTATTCTTTCGGGAACTCCTGATCAGTCTGGCCCTTTTACTTTTACTCTAACTCTCACAGATTCAAGTCAGCAGACGCAAAGCCTCGAGCTGGAGTGGTCGGTTGCGGACTCTGAACCGCCGCCGCCTTCGCCACTGACAGTGACGCTCGAGACAGCCACCGGTCAGAATGATCCTGCCGATTCGCAGCCTGTTAATTTTACTGTTGTTTTTTCGCGACCGGTCACCGGATTTTCTTCGGAAGATGTCTCTCTCTCTGGAACTGCCCTGCCATCAGCCTGCACTGTTACAGAAACAGCGCCAAACGACGGCACTACCTACAACCTGGCAGTATTCAGTCTTTCACAATCTGGCACTGTCATACCGTCTATACCGGCCAACGTCGCTCATGATGCTGAAGGCATCGCAAATCAGGCCTCTACGTCTGTCGATGGCGTAGTGACTTTTGCATTGCCGACTGATCTTTCTCCAGTTTTGACCATGATCAACCCTTCTCGCGGTGTATTTGGAACCAGGGTAACACTGACAGGCCAGTATCTCGGCACTGGTGGCACGCTTATGTTAGGGTCAGTCGAAGTCACTGAGGTAACCGAGTGGACAGACACCACTATCACCTTTGTGGTTCCTGCGAACATTGCCCCTGGCACCTTGAACGTCACAGTCACCCCGACTGGCGCGGACACCAGCGCGACGCTGCAGTTTGAGATTGTCATCTGGATGAATGTTTCCCTGGGTGGCGTGACCGCAAACCTTAAAGGGCTGACTTTCGATGGCGACACCGGCTGGGCCGTTGGTGGTGAGACCATTCTCAAGAGCACCGATGCTGGCCGAACCTGGAGTCTGGTTGATGGCGCCATTGGCGAAGCAATGGGTGTAGATCTTCGAGCGGTTTCTGCCGGTGCAGGAAAAGTCATGATGGTCGGCTATTCACAGCAGATGGGTGGCGGTTATTGCCTTACTGATCGCAGTGGTGAGTGGGATGAGATGTTTATGGCCATGTCAAAAGGACTTTGGGCAATTGCCGCGACAGATCTGAACGCAAGCGTGGTGCTTGGTGGGGAGCATGCTTTTGCATCGCCTGCTGCAGAGGGGCAGATCATCTATTCGTCCACTGATGTGGACGAAGACGGATACGGAGACTGGACTGACGTTGTACCTGATTCAGCCCCACCGAATCCATCTGCGGTTCCTTTCATCGTTCGCGGTCTGGCAAAGTCTGATGGCATAAACTACTGGGCGGCAGGCCTATTTTCGCAAGAGTCCAACTTTTCCTGGGGTCTGGCCAGATCGATGAATATGGGCGAGTCCTGGGTTATTTACCAGAATTACGACACTCCTCCACCATCTGTAGATTATTTCGGCATTCATTTTGTCGATGCCAGCAACGGTTGGGCAGTAGGAGCAGATGGAACGGTCATTCATACCGTCGATGGTGGCGATAACTGGTTGCAGCAAACAACTCCGGCGGCAGTTTCTGCGATTACTCTGCGCGCCGTTTCATTTGCTGATACCATGCATGGTTATGCCGTTGGCGATGGTGGAACCATTCTTGCAACGACCGATGGCGGTTCTACCTGGGTCAGTCAGACTTCCGGTGTTAACCAGGATCTGTTTGCGGTCAGCTTTAACGCAGTAAGACAGGGCATGATAGCCGGAAGCCAGGGAGTCATTCTGATAACGAATTCATTGGCCCAGAACCCAACAAATTAGGCAATCTAGCGCATATAGCCGCCGAGTTCGGATTCGAGGCGGTTCAATTCGGCTTCGATGCTGCTGGCAACGATGCTCAAGCGTTGGAAGTCATCGGAAATTCTTTCCCAGGTCGCCTGCAGCTCTTCTAATTCCCGGGTGGTTACTGCGCGCCCCATGCCTCGCATCTGCGATTCATATAGACGCTGTGCTGACAGATACAGACGACGAACTTTTTGAAAGCTGTCAAGAAGCCTTACCCAGCCGCGTAGTCGATCACGTGCGGCGCTACCTGCCGTCTGATCTATCGCGTTGTAGGCAGACATATCATTCTCAAAGCGTGTGAGGGCATTTGACATTGCATCTTCCGTGTCCTGCATTCTTGTTATTACAGTATCATCTACCGGTTTAACACTTAGAGCCGCCAGCAGGCTGGATTGCTCGCTGCGAAGCTTTGCCAGGCTGGTAGTCAGGGCTGCCAGCTGCGTAGAAATCTCAGAGAAACGCCGGTTAAGATCATTGGCCAGAGCACGCAGGGCAGTGCTACGATTGATTTTCTCCTGGTATTGCGCCAGCAGATCCTGTTTCTGCTGGTTCAGCTCTTGCTGCTCTGCTGCCATCTCCTCCAGTAATTCGCCCGCTTCGCTCAGGTCGCCATCGATGGTGGCCTGCAACTCTTCGCGGGCATCAAGATATTGATCCTGGCCGAGACCGGGAGTAATTACTACTGCGCGAGCCTGTTCAAACACCGCCAGGGAGCGGGTAAATCTTTCGTTGACGCTGTTTATCTCTTCGGCCAGCTCAGCGCAGCTTCCCCCCAGCCGTTGCAGAACTGTTTGCGCTTCTTCATCGGCAACCTCTGTCTGGCGGGCCACGTTGAAACGCTGCAAGCCCTGCCGATATCCGCCGATTGCCTGAAGCACTGCTGCCGCCTCACGAGCCAGAGTTCTCGCCTGAGCCACGCGGGTTCCCGACTGGGTGTTTACGACATCTGAGAGTTGGCGCTGGATACGCAACAATTCAGCTTCGAACTGCGCCAGTTGCGCCTGAAACTCTGCGATTCTTGTTCGCAACTCTGAAACAGCAGGAGTTTCGGTGGTGCTGTCTGCCGGGAGTGCCGCAAATCGCTCTGATACGGCCTGGAATCCATTGGCAGCACTGACGCGGATTCTTTCGATGCGGCCTGGCAGGTCGCCGAGGTCAATCGCGGTAACATCGCGAAGTTGTCGTAGTATCTGCGCGATCTCGGCTCTGTTCGCCTGGTTTGATCTGGTTACGTCAGCGACGGCGCTCATCAAGCCCTGCAGGCGCGCACGCTCAGATGCCGGTGCGTTGGGAAGTGACTGCTGGATTCTTCGCTGAAGATTCGCGAGTATCATCGCGTCCTCATCGAGAACGCCGATGAAACGCTCGACAGTCCTGGACAAAGCAGGCGCATTCTCAGGGGTAAGATCACCCATGCTTGCACGTAGATTTCGAAGTGTGGTTCCTTCGTTCTCGCGAATGCTGCGCAGAACATCGGGAACGTCGTCAAGGCCGAGGGAGTTGCCGAGCTGGCCAACCTGGTTCTGCCACTGGCTCTGTT
>Ga0123335_1009169_pt1 | contig 10340 bp, 8 predicted proteins | sample BiotimSIPDNA_2_FD_89707 | JGI IMG/M metagenome (GOLD analysis project Ga0123335, IMG submission 89707) | Anaerobic biogas reactor microbial communites from Washington, USA - Biogas_R2 time_0 SIP DNA | ecosystem: Engineered > Bioreactor > Anaerobic > Unclassified | place: Washington, USA... | reverse complement strand
CAGTGAATACTATGGTAAAGCAGATTGGGAAAAAGTAGCACAGATATGGCAGAACATGGTTGACCTTGCTAAAGTATACAAAGTAGCAGTGTTTACTGCTAGTCAGTTATCAAAAGAAAAAGCAGACATATACAATACAGAGGAGATACAGCAGAAAGATATCTCTGGTACAAAAGAAAAGATTCATAAGTGTGACGTTGGTTTAGCATTCAAACCTGTTGGCTTAAGGGAAGGCAATGTTCAAAAGGGTATATGGTCATGGTTAAAAGTTAGAAGGGGTAAATTACCTGAATCATTCTTTGGTGCAATGGACTATGACCGTATGCAACCTGTCTACATAAAACCCTACACACGACAGGAAGATGTAGAAGTTTTAGGTATGTCTGAATTACCAAGACGAAATAAGAAAGCTGAACCTAAACCGGAGGAAATTAAAACACTCTCTAAAGAAAGCGGTGTAATAAATGAAGCAGATTAGAAAAGAATGTGCTGAGTGTGTATTAACAGACGAATTTCAGATTGATGTATCACAACAGAACAAAACAAAAAAATATGCATTGGTTTTAGACTCACCAGACATTAATGAAGCCAGTTTAAATCGTCCCTTTTCTGGGCAATCTGGCAATACAATTGCCAAATTGCTTAAACCCTTGGGTTTTAGTTTGGATAATTTTTATTTAACCTACGCCGTTAAATGCCACAGTAAAATATCTGCAGAAACGGATAAGGCATCCCGTAAGTGCAAAGATTTATTGTATGAAGAACTCGCTTCCTTGCCTGAACTGGAATATATTATAACCTTTGGTTCTGTAGCATGTTCACTAATCACACACAGAAAGGGGTCTTTGACAAAGAACCTTAATCTTCCTCAGGAAATAAAGATAAATGACAAAACGATTACAGTAATACCAACTGTTCATCCTAATTTAATTTACCGTGACCCAGAAACTTTAACCACAATATCACAAGCATTTAAAGTTTTTTCTGCTTCTATATTTGGGGAGACAGATGTACCTAAACCAGAAATTATTAAAATAGACACAGCAGAAAAATTCAAAGAAGCAGTAACTGAACTAATGAATGCTGAAACAGTTGGGTTTGACGTGGAAACTACATCTAGTGCAACAGAAAAGGGACTTCGTATTTTTGACCCTACATTTAGAATACTTACTGCAGGGTTTGCTATTGAAGGAAAAGCCTACTGGATTAATGTATCCCATATAGAAGATACCGTTCATCCTGATTGGGCAAAACAACTTATCATAATTTGCAAAGATAAACTGGTAGCACACAACAGAACCTTTGATGTCTTATCAACAATAAAGTATTTTAATATCCATGATTTTGGTGGACATGATACATTACTTTTAGCATTTATACAGGATGAAAACCAGAAGAAAGGTTTGAAACATCTTGCTTCTTTATATCTTGGATGGCATGACTATGATATGGATATTCAAAACACAGTTTCTGAAATGAAAAACTCTACAACACCCGACTATGAAGACGTTCCTTTGGCAAGTTTAGGCCCTTATAATGCTCTTGATGCTTCCGCTACATTAAATCTGTATAAAATACTTAAGAAAAAATTAACTGAAGAAGAACAAGAGTTATATAATTTTCTTTTACGGATGCAGAATGTCTTTATTCAGTGTACCCTTAATGGATTTCCCGTTGATATAAAATATCTAGCAGAACTTAAACAAGACCTAACACAACAAAAAAATATTTTGTATGATGAAATAGTTAACTCAGAAGAAATACAACCTGCAAAAAAAATAATCAAGGCGTTGGAAACTAAAAAGATTAATACAGATTTATTGTTGTCAGATGGGATTGTAAGATATACTGGAGAAGTTGATGAACCTTACGATGCAGAAATTAATCTCAATTCAAGATATCATCTGATAGCAATACTAAGTTGGTTCGGATTATTGCCTGTAGAACTTACTGAAACAGGTAGGATATCAACATCGAAGTCTGCGTTGGAAAGCCTGTTAACTGGAACTCCTGACTATAGAAAAGAATTAATAACCAAAATACTTAAGTTTAAGAAGTTGGAAAAAACTGTATCAACTTTTATTAAAGGATTAAAGAAACAGATATATACTGACGGTAAAATTCACCCCATGTTTTCATTAACCAATACAGTTACTGGACGTACATCATCATCTACACCAAATATTCAGCAGATACCGAGAGATAAACAAATAAAAAATATCTTCTATGCACCCGAAGGATTCACTTTAGTGCAGTATGACTTTGCACAAGCAGAAATACGGGTGATGGCATCTTTTACTGGTGACACTAATCTTATCAACGCAATAAACAGCGGAGTAGATATTCATATTGCTGTTGCTTCATTGATGTTTGATTTACCAATTGAGGAAATTACCAAAGATTCACCGGAACGACAGATTGCCAAAGCATGTTCCTTTGGTATCCTGTATGGAACAGGCCCTAATAATCTTGCAGAAATGATTCACTCAACTAAAGAAGATGCTGCACACAAGATAAAAATATTCATGGATAAGTTTCCGCAAGTACAACAATGGATTAATAAGACTCACCAGACTACAGTAAACTATGGTTATGTTAGCACACCCTTTGGCAGAAAGAGAAGGTTGCCTACTATCTGGAGTTCAGATGATATGATAACCAGTTCTGCCAAACGTCAAGCACAAAATTCTCCGATACAGGCTACAGCAAGTGACCTTAATTTGTGGTTGTTTATGTATATCTGTCATAAAATGGACAGACAGAAAGCAATGGAGATTTGTACTGTGCATGACTCCGGTGTGTTTATGGTGCATGATTCATACGTAGATGAATTTATTGAACTGCTAAAGGAGGGAGAGACAAAACTAAACAAGACCTTTACATTTATGCTAGTACCTGTTATAATTGATATTCAGAAAGGAAAACGTTGGGGCAGTCTAGAAGACATAACCGGACAATTAGAAGAAAAGGAGGAGGAAAATATTTATGAAGTTGGATTGGAAGAAGTTTCAGAATGAAATAAGTATCAGTGATATTAATGTTGCACTGCTTACACAAACCGAATTATTTATTGTATACGCAGAACATTATTCTAAAGCCATGAGAAAAAGAAAAGAAGCTCGTTGGCAGTTGGAAAAAATTGAAGCCATATTAAAAGACAATATTAGAAATACGGTTACAGATGAAAAAGGAAAACCACTGTCTGATGCAAAAATAGTTGCAGTTGTTATGCAGAGTCCTGATTACATCAGTGCTAAAGAAGCATACATCGAAGCAGAAAATGATGAGACGGACATGGGTTTGATAATGAAAGCCATTGATATGAGAAAAGATATGTTGCGTAGTCTTTCAGCAAACAGGCGAGAAGAACTGGCAAACAAGGCTTTTGCATTGGAAGAAACAGAGGAGTATGGAAGAATGCAGAATGCACTAATGGATATTTCATCTAAGTTGGGTATTGGGCAACCTTCAGAAGTAACAGTAATTAAAGGACAAAACAGTAATTAAATAAGGAGGAATAAAGAATGGCATTTTCAAAAGACGCATGGGAAACACAGAGGAAAAAGCTTGAACAAATTAAAACACAAGGCATGCTTTTCTGGCGACCAAAGAATGAAGGGAAATACTACATACGGTATTTCCTGTCACCGAACAGTGATAACCCGTACCCATTTATCCTTGTCTTTACACATTGGGTTCCTGTAGGTGACGGAACAAAGCCAATAATTTGCACAGAGCTTAGTGAACTGGATGAGAAGAAGCCGTGTCCTATTTGTGCAAAACGCAAAGAACTTTTTAACTCAAACATAATTGACCAAGTTGAACTGGCAAAGCAGATAAGACCTGCACGTGCTTATCTGCAGTGGGGGTTTGTCAAAGAACCCAACGCTGAAACCTTTGACCCAAATCCACGTATTGTGGGTCTGCCTAAAACTCCTATTGAGCAACTAGTTGAAACAATGACTGCATACGAGGATGAGGAAGAGGAAGCAAGACCTAATCTGTTTGATGTTAAGAATGGAAGAGTGGTTATTCTGCGTAAATCTAGTGATGGTCAGTTTGCAAAGTATACTGCAACGGTTAGCGGAAAAGTAATATCCATTGCAGGAGACCCTTGGGAAAGCAAGATAAATGAGACCAAGGGAATCATGGAATCTTTGCCAATACCCACAGAAGAAGAGATTAACGCAGCATTGGATTCTATCAATATGGTAGTGGGTAAAGACACTGAGTCTTCATCTTCATTTAGTGTGGATGATGACTTGGAAGAGATGTCGCCACCTCCAAAAACATTGAAGACTCTGGAAAAAGCAAAGCCAAGCAATCAAAAACTTTCATTGGGGTCTGCTCTTAACGCAATAGATGAAGATTAAAGTTCCATCAACAACATCTATTTTAACAACCAAAGGATTTGAACCTGTAACAAAGTGCATAGGGGATGCTGTGTGCATCCCCTATGCAGACACCATTAGTGCAGAAACACTATCCTTTGGGCATTATACCCTTAAGTATGAAACTATTCCGGTTTATATTGAGCCGTGTAACGCACCACGTAATACTATAAATTTCTACCCACCAAAATCTCCTGACCCTTGTTCATTAAGTAAAGATACAAAACTATTTGGTATCATGGTTCCAACACATGAACACTATTCCAAGTTATTTGGAGAAGCCTTTATTGTATCAGCACTGGATATATGTAACATACCTAATCTGGAAGCAATAGTAATAAAAAGATTACAAGATTCAGGGGCATATACCCTGTATAAAGAAGGACATAATTTATTTACGGATGCTGTAGAAACAATATTGATATACCTATTTGCTTTTAATAGAATAATAACAAATACTACTCCTTTACACATAGAACAGCAGGATACACAATTGAATGTAATTATTCAAACCCACTTAAAAGACTACTGGGTTAGTGATTGTGTTAGTGGTATTACTCTGTTAAAGCAATCAGGATGGACAATGGAACAAATTAAATATGATAGAACGAGTAGGGTTATAATTAAATCTCTGGACACCACCAACTATTCAGAAAAGGAACGGCAAATATTTTGTACACTTGCACACAGAATTGGGTTGGTATTATATCCTGTGGATAATAAACTATATACATCATTATGGGGTATTATACCAGAAGGTTTAGGAGAAGCATTTTTTAATGACAGAACAAAAGTTAAATTGGAAAAGAGATTATCCTATAAAAAAGCTAAAAAGTTAAGTGATATATCTAATTTTGATTTTAAACTATCACATGGGTTTTGGAAATGGCTGTGGAAGTCAACACAATTTTCGTTTCATGAAAACCCTTATAATGGTGCAGTAACAATGATGTTAGACATGAGCGAAAATCTGTTACCATTATCTTACAAACTGACACAAGATAAAAATATATTGTTATATGACCGATGCCCCTTTGTTGTATTCAGTAAACACTTTAACCTTTACAAAGAAGAATCTTGGGTTACAATAGATATACCAGAACCAAAAATATTATTTATACGTTACAACAACTGGCATATTCTGCCTCTTGCTGTAACTACTTAGGAGGAATTTTAAATGGCGACAGACCCCATGTATAAAAAACTTAAGGAGAGGATGAGCAATTTGACAATCTTTGAAGATATAATGAAACCACGAGCCTACATAAACACAGGTCTTATTCCATTCAACTATATCCTTTCCCTAAAAACATCAGGTGGATTCCCTTTAGGGAGAATTATAGAAGTTTATGGGCCAGAATCTTGTGGTAAATCTACACTAGGATACTGCTGTATAGCACAAGCACAAAGAGATGGTGCTTATACTATGCTAATTGATAGTGAAGGTGTGTTCGATAAAGAACAGGCAGAGAGATGCGGCGTTGACCCTGCTCATTTACTTTATCTTCCACCAACTGACGCACGAACCATATTCAAATACATAGCAGAAACAATTGACACCTTGTATGTTCAGGGAACAGAGACACGCCCACTGTTAATTGTACAGGATAGTGTTGCAAGTTCATCCCTGTACACATCTATAGAATCAATGGGCAAAGACCCGCAAGCAGAACTGGCAAGAATATTAAGCCTTAATTTCAACAAGATAAACCTGTTGGTAACTACTCACCCTGTTACTTATATTGGTCTTAATCAAATAAGAATAACCAGTAAAGGCGGGAATATTTTTGTAGAAGAATCTCCCGGCGGTAGAGCATTAAAGTTTTATTCCTCTATCAGAATAAAGATGAAACGTGAAAAAGAATGGACAGAGAATGGAGAAACAATCGGAATTATTGCCAGTGCTATTACCACTAAAAACAAGACGGAACGCTTTGGCTACAAGTGTACTATTCCTATTAGATTTGATATTGGAGTAGATACTCTTTCTTCCTTGATTGACTTGGCTAAAGAAACAGGAATCATTAAAGTTGCAGGGCCATACCTGAAATGGAAAGATGAATCTAAATTCAAAAAGGATTGGTATACAACTCTTGCAGATGACCCCATGCTCAAAAAGGAATTGGAAGAAGAAATTTCTGTAGCAATAGGGGAAACAATTGAACGCACTCCTGTATCTGAATCTGAAGACTTTAGTAAAGAATCTTGGGAAGGGGAATCTACTGGTGAAGAAAACGCTGATAATAGGTGATGTGCATTTAGGTACAAGTACGTTTCATCCATACATAAAAAACAATCTGGAATACATTCTGTCAAATATTCCTGAAGACGTGTCAGACCTTATCTGGGCGGGAGATATCATTGCTTCATGGAAATGGATTCAACAAGATGTAGGATTAAGATACATCGTAAAACTGTTTGCAAAACACTTAAAACAATTTAATAATTATTTGATTATGGGCAACCATGATTTACTACCAAAGACAGGACAGTCTGCACTTAGTTTCTTAAACTCACTTGATAATGTTACAGTAGTTAATGAACCACTAGAATATACAGACAAAATTCTTTTAGTACCTCATAACTACAACGGGCATTTGTTGGAGAAAAAGTACAATGTAGTTATAGCACATCTGGGATTGTATGGTATTAAAGTAAACAATATAACATACAATAAACCAGATGTTCTGTCTTGGCATAAAGAAACCAAACCTGATTTTATAATATGTGGGCATATACATAGTTCAGAATTAATAACAAACGACAACGCTATTGAAACGATTTTAGTGGGGGCTATTTCCCCCACTAACTGGGGAGAAGATTACCCAGACAGGATTGGTGCTATAGTTGTTGAAGTCACCCCTTCAGGGGAAATTACTACCGATATACAGCAGATGCCTATGCTTAAAACAACTATCCATAAAGACACAGATACTAATATACGAACAATAAATCATGATAATGAAAATGTATACCAAGAAGAATACACAGAAAAAATACGCCCACCCGAAATTAGAAGTAAGGGGGAAACCATTGAGGATATTATTAAAACCGTCTGTAAAGAGCAAGGTGTAGATTTTGATGAAGTCTTTACTTATTTAAAGGAGATAGGATTACAATGATAAAGAAAATAGTTCTTCATAACTGGATGCCGTTTAAAGGAACACAAACAATAACTCTGCCTGACCAGAAAACAATCCATATAACTGGGCAGTATGAAAGAAACGAACAGGAAAGCAACCGTTCCGGTAAGTCCAGTATCCTGCAAGCGATTTACTTTTGTCTTTACGGAAGAGTACAAACCAGTAGCGTACACACAGATGCAGATGATATGTACGTTAAACTTGTTTTGTCTGATGGTACTATCTTGCAGAAGGGTACAGACGGTGTGTGGATTAACGGAGAAAAAAGCACTGGTCAAATACTTACTGCTTACAGTGAACGCTTACTAAACATGGACGATAAAATGTTTTTGTATACTCATTGTATACTTAATGGTGATATACGTGGGATGTTTAACTTAAGCCCTAAAGACCAGAAACAATTATTAATGGACATGTCAGAATTTCAATACAATTGGCAAGACCTTTATGATATTTCCAGAGAAAGGCTTTCAAAAATAAACACAAGCCTATCTGAATACCTTTCCAAGATTGATTACTTAAATGATAAGTTAAGTTTAATTAATATTTCTGATGCACGAGACACCTACACAAGAACCTGTTCTGAACTAAAAGCACGTAAACAGGAGTTAGAAAAGTTTAATAAACAGGAACACAGCATTTTTGAACAGATTACTAAATTAAAACTCGACATAAATAATGCAGAAAACGCCATAGAAAATATAAAAATTATTGAACAGCAACAAAAAGATTTTCATACTAAGAAAAATAAATTGCAAGAAGAATACAATAAGTGTGAAGAACAATTAAAAAACTACAGAAGTATTACCGCAGTATCTAATGAATTAAAGCAGGTGTCCAAGGACTTAGCAGACAAAGAAGTACAGGTTAAAAACCTTACAAATCAATTGCACAAACACACATACTCTAAAGGTATGTGTCCCATAATGGACACACCCTGTCCTGAATCAGAACTATTAGAAGCAAAAGCATCGGAGTGGACAGGACAAATAAAAGAATTAACTGAAGAAGTTAATAAACTATCATCAACTAAAAAGCAATTGGAACAGGATAAAGCAACAGTTACAAACCTTGAACAACAAATGCATTCTATACAGCAAACATTTTTTATGATGGGTAAAGAACCTGACGTACCAGAACCTGTAGAAGTATATGAAAAGCAAATTACTGAATTAACACAAAAGTTAACTGACTTACAGGGGGCTTTTGATTCAGAATTTAAGGAAAGGTTAATCAATGACGTAGCAAAATTGGATAGTACATCGAAAATTCTGGAGTCTACCATTAAATCTTATGAATCTTTTGCAAAAGAAAAAGAAGATTTTGATAGTAAATCTTCTGCTCTAGAAGACCATAAAAAAATTGTTGGGGTTGCAACTAAACTGCTATCCCCGCATGGACTACCGTATTATCTATCTGCTAAAGTATTAACACAACTTGAAACTTATACAAACGAATTTCTGGAATTCATGGAAACTAGTATTTATATATCACCATACAAACAACTTAATACTTTAGAAGATTACTGTGTTATTGATGGGTATAAATATAAATCTAATGATGAGAAGTGTGCTGTATGTGGTGCTACAAGAGAAAAAAAGATAGACCCCCAAATAACTATTTACTCTGCAGACAGGGGTCTACCATTAGACTTGGAAAGCACAGGGGGAAAAGCGATTTACTATTTAGCATTACGTTTTGGATTAATGAAACTTTTAAAAAGCAAAGGAAAGATTTTAATTCTGGACGAGATATTTGCAAACCTAGATGATATTAACAAAGAAAGATTAATGGAAATGATAGACCATGCAACTAATGTTCTAGGAATAGAGCAGATTTTTATAGTATCAAACGATGAACTTAAAAACATTTTACCTTCAGACATTACAGTAATAAGACATGCAAACTTTAGTACAATAGAATAAAAAAATAAGCCCCGTTAGGGGCTTATTTTAATATTGAAGTATTGCTTGAACCGCAGACTCCACAGTAATAAGACATGCAAACTTTAGTACAATAGAATAAAAAATAAGCCCCGTTAGGGGCTTATTTTAATATTGAAGTATTGCTTGAACCGCAGACTCCGCAGATTCCTGTTCAATCTGTTCTGCCTGTTCTTTTAAAATCTCCTCAAGAAAAGAAACAATAGACGTTAAAGAACACAGTTGTTTTTCCATCTCTTCTTTTTGTTCCATTAAAGCATTAATTGTTTTAGTTATATTAAAAAGATTAATGGATAAAAAAACTTCTTCTTTTTTAACTTCCATATATTTTTTTACTAAAGACTTGCGTAGAGACATAACTTCCTTATCGTTAGTTTCTGCCATATTATACCAGTGTCCTTGACACCATGTAAGAAATTATAGCATCATTCTGCGGGTCAGCACTAAATGTAAAGTCAATATAACCTGCCCCTGCAACTGCACTAACACCCTTCACTGTACCAGTTCCACCATCAAGTATACTCCAACATACATGGTCTCCTGCAAGAACCCCTGCAACAGGAACCCTGTTAGCTGCACCATTAGCTGCATTATCTGCAGCTACTTGGTCTGCAGTAACCGATGCTTCAGTAGCGTGACCAGTAGTCTCATCTTCATGGTCATTATATTTTGCTTTAACATCATTGAGTTTTGTAATACATTCTGCTAATGTAGTAGGTGCAACCTCACTAGCAAGTGCTTTATCCGCAGCTTGTGCATCATGGTACACCCATGCTTCATCAAGAATAGCATCAGCATTATGAGCAACATACAAAGTCATAAGAGATGTTGTAAGTGTAATCAAGGTAGCAAGGTCTGTTGCT
>Ga0123335_1009167_pt1 | contig 10346 bp, 9 predicted proteins | sample BiotimSIPDNA_2_FD_89707 | JGI IMG/M metagenome (GOLD analysis project Ga0123335, IMG submission 89707) | Anaerobic biogas reactor microbial communites from Washington, USA - Biogas_R2 time_0 SIP DNA | ecosystem: Engineered > Bioreactor > Anaerobic > Unclassified | place: Washington, USA... | reverse complement strand
GCGCTTTCATACCCAGTTGGCTGAATTTTTAGCCCGGTCCTCAAACTCAGCCCATCAGGCATACCAGCAGTCCACCAGCTTGCAGTCTCGTGATCTCTTGCCGTTTCTACTCATGAGTGATGATTTGTTTCAACAAATAACCCGCTAGCACAAAAGCATGACGGAAGGTGTAGACCTGGTTCTCAAAACAAATACTCAGAGTGATCGTCTTCCGTCGGGTTGTATTGGTTGAAATTTTTCCCTCTTGCCACCACCCGCCCATTGTGGATATATTGTGGATAACTTTACATGGAGGAGCTGAGGATTTATCTGGAGGAGTGAGTCGCTAAATTCACTCACCTTTTCAACCGGCGACCTCAAGTAATTTTAAAACCAGCCTGCCTGAATTAGAAATTATTATGACAACTACTGAGCCTCAACTTGTATGGTCCGCAGTCTTACGTGATCTATCCAAATCAATGTCCTCCTCTAGTTTTTCAACCTGGATTAAGCCATTAAAGATTGAGTCTATTGAGGCAGTGGGAGATGGTCACGCCATAGTTAAAATTTCAGCGGCCAGTCCATATGTGGCTGAGCAAGCCGAAATGCGCTGTTATGCTCAGTTAAAACAGATCATTGATCGCTCTACGGGGCGTGCTTGCGATTTGACTTTTAATATTAGTGGTGGGGTGGGAAATACCGCTGTAAAAGATACTCTGTCAAATGAGAATGGTTCTCAGTCAAATACAATAGATGTTCAGCCAATTGAGGAAGAAGATGATAATCACTCCAATTTTATTAACCGCTCTAAAGCTGACAATAAAACCCATCCAACTTATCAAAACGCGCAAATTAATCCCAATATTAGTCATCAAACCGGCCCCAGTAATTCGCCGCTTTTTAGCCCGGACTCCAGTAGACCATCAAGACCTGGCTCTAAAAAATCCAGCGCAACTAGCGACGCCCCAACCTTATTTAGTCAGGCTCAAATCCGCATTCCGACGGTTGACCGCCACAAGCTGGCGGCCCAAAAAGCCCATCTGCGCGAGGATTATACCTTTGACAGTTTTGCCGTTTCGGGCTCTAATGAAATGGCTCACGCGGCCGCCAGCGCCGTGGCGGCTAGCCCCGGGCAAGTTTATAACCCGCTGTTTTTGTGGGGTGGAGTTGGTGTTGGCAAAACCCATTTAATGCAGGCGATTGGCAATACTATTCTCAAAAATGATCCTGACACACCCCTTACTTATTGCATGGGTGAAGAATTTTTAAATGAGATCATTGGGGCAATTCGTAGTAAGCGTACTTTGGAATTTAAGGAGAAATATCGCCGGCTTAAAGTTTTACTAATTGATGATATTCAGTTTATTGCCGGCAAAGATACGGCTCAGGAAGAGTTCTTTCACACTTTTAACGCCATTACCCGAAGTGGTGGTCAGGTAATTATGACCTCTGACCGGCCACCTTATGAAATTCATCCTTTAGAAGATCGGTTGAGAAGCCGATTTGAAGGCGGCTTAACGATTGATATTCAGCAACCTACTTTTGAACTTAGAACAGCAATTTTACTTATAAAATCGCAGAAAATGGGACTTGATCTACCAATGAATTTGGCCCAGATTATTGCCTCGGAGGTGGAGAGCACCCGTAAATTGGAAGGTGTAATTTACAAACTCCACAGCGCTCACCGTTTTCAAAACAAACCACTTGATGAACATTTAGTCAGGGAAGTTTTAGGCAATGAAAGCCGGCCGGTAATTTCAAGAAAAAAGCTTAAACCATCTGCTATTTTGCGGGCGGTAACGTCACATTTCCACGTCAGCGCCAGCACTCTCCGCGGCCCATCTCGCAAGAAAGACTACGTCACCGCCCGCCACATCGCTATGTACTTACTCAAATCGGAATTAGATGTTCCCTACGCAGAAATCGGCCATTCCTTTGGCGGGCGCGACCACACTTCAATTATGCACGCCGTTTCTAAAATTGAGAATGAAATGGCCGATAGCTCAATTATCAATCAGCATGTCAATGCGATCCGGTCTTCGCTGTCGGCAATGTAGTTTTTTTTGCCCTGCCCTACTTCACCTCGATTTCCTGTCAACTTGATTCTAATTGTTATAAGAATGTTTGTTTTACCTGGCAAAATCACATCAAATTAGTAAAAAGCAATGGATATTGAACAACTCGGAGGATAACTAATTTTACTAAAAAGAAAGGATGTCCAGATACAAAATCGCATTTTACTCAATTACTATGATTTATTTTTCCACAACTTATGCACAATTGTGAATAAATTCGGTGGATATCCTGTGAGTAACCGCGGTAAAACTTATCCACTTCTCCCCATCAGCCATCATCCAAGAAAAAGTTATTCGCTTTTTAAATAAGTTATCCCTACTCCTCCACAAAAGTATCCACTGTCTGATAGAGAACACTCACACACGAAACAAAAACGAACTAGTTGAGCGGCGCCGACGGAGTTTTACACTTGTTCGCACGCCTACTACTACTTCTACTAGAATATATATACATGAAGTTAATAATCGAACAATCCAACTTAGTTACTAAGCTTAATTCAGCAAGTAGGTTTACAGCTAATAAAAGCTCGTCTCCTCTTTTAAGCGGATACTACCTGTCAGCTTTAAAGGATAATCAATTAATTATTAGAACCAGTTCTGGCTCAGTTGTTTATGAAAGTCGCGTGGAGGCAAAAGTTGAGTCAGTTGGCTCCTGCGCAGTTCCGGCAGGTCTAATGCTCTCAATTATTAAATCTTTAGAAGCTGGAGAAATTGAGCTTAATCTAACTGAGGATAGCTTGGAAATCGTTCAAAAAAGATCCCGTTCTCAAATTTCCATTATGCTGGCTGATAATTTTCCAGATCTTCATCGGGATCAACTTAAAGAAAAACTGGTTTTGCCAGTTGAGGAATTCGTTAAATATGGCCAGCGCGTTCTGATTGCCGCTAGCACAGATGAGACTAAGCCGGTTCTAACATCTCTGGCGATGGAAATGTCTCAGCCCAATGCCTTGGTTGCAACTGATGGTTTTAGACTCTATCGGAATCAAGTTGACTTGTCCCTGGACGAGGAAGGTCGGTTTTTATTGCCGGCTAGAGTTCTTAAAGATTTCTTTGCCATTTTAGAAAAAGATTCAGCATCAACTATTACCTGTTGGACTGATTCAGATCGACAGGAAATCTTATTCGACCTTGGGGAGACAGCCCTACAAGTCAGCGCGATTCAGGGAGAATTCCCGCCATATCAATCAATTATTCCGGATAACGTTGCTTTTTCACTGCAAGTTGATAAAGAATCTCTGGTTCAGCGTGTTAATCAGGCTATGATTTTTGCCCGCGAATTTTCATCCATTATTGTTTTTGACATGGATAAAAAGGACTTGGTAATTTCATCTCAAACTAATACTAAGGGGAAAACGGAATCTAGATTAACTTGCAACTCAATTGAGGGTGAACCGGTTCGTTTTGCTTGTAATGGCAAGTACGTCCAGGATTATTTAAACGCTACGGAAGCTGAAGAAATCAGGATTCAGGGTAACGAATCGTTAAAACCAGTTTTGTTTTCTAATGCTGAAAGCGACCGCGAGCTTTATCTGATTATGCCTTTTAAATTACAGGAGTAATTAGGTATTTGGTTAAACTCTCAATTAATCTCTAATTAATCTCTAAACCAGATATTAGAACTTAAATTTCCCATGATATAATTCCACCTCTATGTCAAAACGCACTTATCAACCAAAGAAAGCTCGCCGAGCCAGACGCCATGGCTTTTTTAGCCGCATGGCGACTAAAGCTGGTCGAACTGTACTCAAGCGCCGCCGCCAAAAAGGCCGTCAGCGCTTGGCCGCTTAATATCAATATTTTTAGTTCATTGTTTAATTTGTGTCTGCTTAATTGTCTAGTGACCGGGAATTTTAATTGTGAATAATGTCTAGAAAATTAAGAAGTTAATAGCCGGGCAACCCATTTTATTTACTAGACTTAATTTAGCCTGAGTCAGTCAAAAAAACTTAAATTAGAAGCGCTATACTCAATACTCAGATTATGTTACCTAAAAACATTCGCCTAAATTTACGACAGAATACAGATTTTTTTAAAGAAGCTGAATCTTTGTCTAGCCGTCATTTGAGACTTTTGTTTAGACGGAATCCGGATGAGCAAAAACTTAAACTAGCCTTTATTGTTTCTAAACGTCACGGTGGAGCGGTTCAGCGCGACAAAACAAAGCGTCAGCTGAGGCATGCGTCTATGGCTATCAAACAAGAACTTCCGGCACTTTTTGCCCTACCCTACTCTTCAGCCATATTAGTAAAAGGTCGTCCGCAAGATTATCAGCTATATAAACAGGAAATAGAACAGCTTTTAAGTAAACTGCAGAATTATTACTTAAAAAACACTGTCTAATTTTAAATTCCGAAAAAAAAGACAACTAATCAAAAATTATGACAAATAAAACTATCTCTGAGCAAACAACTAATAAAGCTAATAAAACTAACAAAACTAACAATTTCTTAAAACTATTTATTCGTGGCTATCGCCGGATTCGTGAATTAATTTTAGACCCCCTACTCTACTCGGCTTTTGGCGCGGTGAGTCAATGCAAATATGATGAGAGTTGTTCTCATTACGCTGAGCGAATGTTGAGCGAGCATGCTACAATTCCGGCACTAGGAAAAATTGTACGGCGTATCTGGAGTTGCCACAGCTAATTCTTCTCTTCTCCAAGCGTCAAAAAGTCAGAAAGTGAGATAACGCATATGAATATCATTACTGATCCTCTGGTATGGCTATTATTTGAGCTGAATAACATTACGGGCAATATGGGATTAGCCATTATCGCCCTGACTTTAATGATTAGAGCCGCCCTACTCCCCCTGACTTTACCAGCAATGAAGTCGCAAAATAAAATTCGCGAGCTTCAGCCTCAATTGAATGCTCTCAAGGGTAAATTTGGCGATGACAAAATAGCTTTAGCCCAAGCCCAGCAAGCGCTTTATAAGGAAAATAAGATTAATCCACTTAGTGGTTGTTTACCCTACTTACTGCAATTTGCGGTTTTAATTGCACTTTACCAGGTGTTAAGACAATTTTTGGGCGACGACGCTAATGGCTTAACTAACAACATTTACTTTTTGGGATTAGATCTAACTCAGCGCGACACAACTTATATTCTGCCTGTTTTAGCCGCTGGAACGCAGTTCTTACTCTCTATGATGATTATGCCTGGCGCCAATACCAGGAATATCATTCCTGATGAGAGTAAATCTAAAAAAGCCAGAAAAGCCAATGAAAAAGAAGAAAGCATGGCTGACATGGCTGGCATGATGCAAAAACAGATGATGTATGTAATGCCGGTTATGACCGGCGTATTTGCCGCCACCTTCCCAGCTGGATTAGCCGTTTACTGGGTGACAACTACTGTTTTTAGTGTTGTTCAGCAATACTTTATCAGTGGGCTAGGGGGGTTGGCCAAATATATTCCGGGTCATAAGGAGGAGAATTTCACCGTCGAAACATTGGAAGCTGTAGCTGAAGAAAACAAATTGGCTGATAAATCAAAGGATAAAGCTGAATCTAAAGTTAAATCTAAGTCAAAAACTAGTGGCAAAAGCAAATTATTTAAACTCCCTAAAAAGTCATCCGGCAAGAGTGAGGTTGAAGCAGATTTCGCCTCTGCCTTTATGAAGGTTGCTGATACTAGTTCAAAGGGCAGTGGTGTTAAAACTAAGACAGAATCAGCGGTTGAGGCTGAAATTGTTGAAAGAGCGCCAATGAAAACAAAGCCAAAAACCTCAACTAAATCAAAGAAAAAGACTGCTAGAAAAAGCAAGAAAAACAAGCGCAAGAACCGCAAGAAGTAAACAAAAGGAGTTTATGACAGTACAGGAATATACCGATCAACTATTAGATCTATTACGAATCCAGCCTGAAAAAGTCGAGATCGTTGAAGAAGAGGGATATATTTTTGTGATGATTGACGTTATTGAAGATGACGCTGGCAAAATGATTGGTAATAAAGGCGAAACTCTGTATTCACTTGGCCAGATAATGTCACTGACTTTTCAGGATCAGCTGGATGATAAGCGCATTGTGGTTGACGTTAATGACTACAAGGGCAAGCGAGAAGAGCGGGCAACCGAGATTGGTTATGAGGCCGCCGAGCGCGCGCGCCAAGAGCAGAGACCAATAGATTTGCCACCGCTGGCGGCCTATGAGCGCCGCGTAATTCATCAGGCTTTATCTGAAGATGAAGGCATTTTTACCCGCAGTGAAGGCGAGGGCAGAGACCGACGCTTGGTGGTTTATCCAGACAGCTATAAGATAGACGCATGAAGCTAATTATTCACACCGACGGCGGAAGTCGCGGCAATCCCGGACCAGGCGCCAGCGGATTTGTATTTCTTAATGACAATGGAGATATTGTCTTAGATGACGGTGAATTTCTTGGTTCAACTACCAATAACGAAGCCGAATACAAAGCCTTGATTATGGCCCTGGAAACTCTGCTTGCCTTTAATAATCTATCCAAGGTAGAAAGTCTAATTGTTAAACTAGATTCTAAATTGGTGGTGGAGCAGGTGCTTGGTAACTGGAAAGTTAAAGAGGAGAGATTGAAACCATTAGTGGACAAGGTAAGGTTATTGTTAGTTAAATTGCCGTTTCCTTATCAGTTGAAACATGTGCCGCGCGCTGAAAACCACCTGGCTGACGCAAAAGTTAATGAAATTCTTGATTCCGTAGAATAAATGCTATTAAATTCTCGTGAAGCTAGAACAGCATATTGCATTTTAGGGCATAGAACGTGAAATAGTTATTGACAATTCGGCTTTTATTTGGTAGTATTACAATTCGTTATTCAAAGACCCTTATCTGGACACATCGGGCAAAATTCTCCAAAAATTAACTAAAAAACTCAAAATGTTTTCACACAATGGTAATTGTTGTTTTTTAATGTTTTGAGGTTTTTAGGGCCTTGCTTAACAATTGTCCCCACAACCCCTACACTGTACCTATGCGCCGCTACTTAGTGCAGGTAGTGGATGAAGAAGATTCTGCCAACGAGTCTTCTAAGTCTGGTGAAACGAAGATATTCAGTCCACAGCCTGCTCAATCTGCCCAGCCGGTGTCTTCTGACACATCTAGCTCGTCCGGAAACAAGACTCCCTCGAGGCGATTTGTGGTAGAAACTGTCCGAGATAAACCACCTGAGCCAGCGCGGCCAAAACCGCCTCAAGTTAAATATCGGGTGGAGACGGAACAGGCGCCGGCGATTGCACAAGAAATCAATTCCGGATCCAAATCTAAATCATTGGAAAACAACCAGAGTGATGAAGGTCGAGTAGTAGCTGATAAGCCACCTCGGTCTAGCCCGTCAAGCCCAAACACACATCCATCTGATTCACCGCCTACTGATTCGCCACCTAATGATTTACCGCCCACTGATTTACCACTTACTAAAACACCCGCCTCAGCTTCCAAACCCAAACAATCTCCATCCCCAGTCTCTGAGCCACCAGATTATTGGGAGTCGCGTCAGTCGGCGCTTAATAAACTTTGGCGTCAAGACAGGATTCGGGGGCTACCCGAGTCGCCAGCGGTTAAGAGGCCACGGCATGAAAGAGAAAATGATGTTAAACAAAGTTTCAAAAAGATCTCGCCGTCTAAGGCCATAAAATTGCAAAATGTTGAGCGTATTGAAAGGTTCTACCAAAATAGGGTAAAGCCAGCTGTTTTAAAGGCCTCAGCGCCTTCAAAGCCTGCTTTATGGCAAAGGCATCGTTGGTTGATTGGACTAAGTGCGGCGGTAATTTTTATTGGCGGTTCAATTTGGTTGTCAGTGATGGCTGTTAAAGCTGAAGTTTCCACAGTGACGGTTCAGGTTGAGTCATTGGCTGAGGATCTACGCCAGAATCGCCTTATTTCAGCCAATGAGCGATATCAGATTCTTGATAAAAAACTGGATCAGTATCAGCAAATTTACCGATTTATTAGACCGGCAGTAGCGGTGACTCAGGGGTCAGAAAAAACGACTCACATTGACCGACTTCTCGAAGTATCCGATCAGTCGTTGGAGATTGTTAATTCTGGCCTGGTATTGTATGCCGATTTGGATCGTGGTTATCGTCAGTTTGTTGGCGAGGCTGAAGGTGAGAGCGTGGAAACCTTCACTCATTTATCTGGTCAATTTGAGGGTTTGTTTACCCAGTTGGCCAAACTGCAGACCGAGTTGTCTCAGTTAGGAAATCCATATGAATTGGAATTGTTATCTAAATTAGATCATCAGATAAAACAAGAGTTGCCAGATTTGCGTAAAAGCGTATTAACTGCTCAAAAAGTTAGTATGGTTTTACCGGAGTTATTGGGTGAGGACTCAACTAAAACCTATTTAGTTTTATTGCAAAACAACGCTGAGCTGAGACCGACCGGCGGCTTTATCGGCTCTTTTGCCTTGCTCACGATTAAGGATGGAAAACTACTTGATTTTAAGGTTGAGGATGTCTACGAAGCAGATGGTCAATTAAATGGATTTGTGACACCGCCAGAGGAAATAGTTCAATATTTGGGTGAAGAGCAGTGGTTTTTACGCGACGTCAACTGGAGTCCGGACTTTCCAACAGTGGCTCAGCGCGCCAGCTGGTTTTTGGACAAATCCATGGGTGTTGAAGTTGATGGGGTAGTGGCAATTAATTTAAATGTGGCTCAAAGGTTGATGGAGGTGACGGGGCCGCTTCAGGTGGTAGATTACAACGAGGTCATCACGGCTGATAACTTGTATGAGCAGGCACAAAAACACTCCGAGATTAATTTTTTCCCAGGTTCCAATGGTAAAAAAGACTTTTTAAGTGCGGTTTCAACTCAGATTCTAAACCAGGTGTTTTATGGTGATACTAATAAAATTAAGCTGGCACAGGCGCTGGTTGATTCAGCAGAATCAGCCGAGTTATTTTTGAGTTTTTCCCAAGCTGATCTAGAAGAAACCTTTTCAACCCTGGGCTGGAACGGAGAATTGCGCACACCAGCCTGTCCGGCCGTCTTTAGTCCAGAAAATTGTTTTGTTGACACCGTTATGCAAGTTGAGGCGAATGTTGGCGTGAATAAAGCTAATCAGTTTGTTAGTCGGACGATTGATCATCAGGTTGAGATATTGGGTGACCGCGCCAGACACACCCGCACCATTGGCCTACAAAATAGTTCCCAAAGCGAGGCCTGGCCGGCTGGCAAGTACAAAACTTACTTGAGGCTTTATGTGAGTCAGGGGAGTGAACTGCGGTCGCTGTCAGTTAACGGCCAGCCGGTGAACTTGCAGACGGTTAGATCCTTTGAGGAAGAGGGTAAACAGGTGTTTGGTCATTACGTAGAAGTTCCAATTAAAGGTGAGGTAGTAGTTACCGCTTTTTATGAAGTGCCACTTTCACCTCAACTAAAAACCTATGCCTTATTTGAACAAAAGCAGTCCGGCACATCTGGCGATGAGGTGGTTCATGTGATTGATGTGGGTGAGCGATCGGTTAGCACGGTGGCGCCGGAACCACAAATTGATAATCGTCAGCTAAGGTTTAGCTCAGATCACTCAGCTCACCAGTTCATTGGGGTTGAGTTTTAATTTCTCTGTTTGAAGTTAGAGATCGTTTTTTATTTAGAGTTTTTTGTCATTGATTTTAGTGGTGACTTGGTCAACTTGCTTATAGGTTTAAATAATCAAAGTTTTCAGTCTCAATTTTTAAAAATTAATAACAATTCGAAATTCAAAATTTAAAGTCGCGCTGGCGTTTTTCTTGAAAAACTATGAATTTTTAGGCCACGCCGATAAGGCTAATGACTCATCACCTGGCCGTAAATATTGCCAAACTGCTTCGGTTACAAACGGCATAAAAGGGTGGAGAAGTTGTAAGCAGGTCAGATAAATTTTGGTTATGACAGCTAAATAAACATGTTTGTCGGTGCGGTTTTTGTTTTCTTCTAGATAGGTGTTGGCTAATTCATTCCAGATGAAATCATACAAACCAAGGGCGGCGTCGCTAAAGCGGAAAGCTTCAAGGAATTCGGTGGTTTGGGCAATAATCTCATTGAGTCTGCTTAAAATTTGCTGATCTGATTCCGGTAGTTCAACCGCTGATTGTTCATTAATTTCAAATAGCGACTCGTTGAGTTCAGCTGTCTGAAGGTCAATAAATCGACCGATATTCCAGATCTTATTAGCAAAGTTGCGATAGCCTTTTACCTTAGGTTCACTCAAAGCAATGGGGTTTCCTGGTGCCGAGCCAGCCACCATCGAAATACGTAGGGCATCGGCTCCATATTTGTCGACCAATTCCAAAGGATTAATAACATTACCCTTGGATTTGCTCATTT
>Ga0123335_1009166_pt1 | contig 10348 bp, 9 predicted proteins | sample BiotimSIPDNA_2_FD_89707 | JGI IMG/M metagenome (GOLD analysis project Ga0123335, IMG submission 89707) | Anaerobic biogas reactor microbial communites from Washington, USA - Biogas_R2 time_0 SIP DNA | ecosystem: Engineered > Bioreactor > Anaerobic > Unclassified | place: Washington, USA... | reverse complement strand
GCTTATTTTGTATTCCATAGTGTTTTTTCTCTTATTGCTAAGCATTAGAAATTGTTTTTCAAAACTTATATCTTTATCCTATTTTTTCAAAGTTTTCTTTATTGCTTTTTCTGGGATTATCTGAACTTATTCCTAGTGTAGTATGTAATTGAGAATTAACCTTAGGATAAATATTTCTTATATTTGCACTATGTTTTACCGCAGAAAGATTATATTATCCTTACTTCAACTCTTTGACGGCGAGTTGGAAAAAATCAGACTTCAAAAGTTGTTATTCCTGTTTACAAAAAAACAGGAAATACCTGAATATGATTTTATCCCCTACAAATACGGCTGTTTTTCATATTCGGCTAACGCTGATTTAACTACAATGGTAAAACAAGGATTGTTAACAGAATCGGAAATATCTTTTTCAAAAAATGATAAAATAGATTATCTTAAAATAATTAATGATAACGACAGAAGATTGATGGCTCAATTAAAGTTACAATTCTTTAATATGACATCCGACGATTTAATGAAATTCACGTACATTAAGTTTCCGTATTGGGCAAGAAATAGTAAAAAAGCAAAAAATATTTTATCTCCTGAGCAGTTGAATTCTGTAAAAAACAGCGTACCCATTGATATTGATCCAGTACTTTTTACTATTGGTTACGAGGGGCTTTCGCTGGAAGAATATCTTAACAGGTTAATTAAAAATGGGGTGAATCTATTAATAGATGTCCGCAAAAATCCTCTCAGTATGAAATATGGTTTTAGCAAGACCCGGCTAAAAGCCTGTTGTGAAAGTGTAAATATTGATTATATTCATTTTCCGCAGCTTGGCATCGAATCGGATGAGAGAAAGGAGTTAAAGACACAAGCCGATTATGATGAACTTTTTTCGGATTATCGTGAGAATAGTATACCCAGAACAAAGGAAGTTCAAAACGAAATTTTAAGTTTAATTATTAAATACAAACTCATCGCTCTTACTTGTTTTGAATCGAATATAAATCAGTGTCACCGTAAATATCTGACAGAAGCAATAAGTAATTTGCCCGGTTTTGAGTTTGAAGTAAAACATATTTGATATAGATTATTATGAAAGTATTAATCGCTGCTACAACGTATCCTCTCCCTTCAAGGAGTTATGATGAACTTGTTGTACAGCTGGATTTAGTGACAAAGGTGAATGGATTCGTATATACCCGGTACCATTAAAATTTCTCAAGGGTTTAAGAAAGGAAGAAAAAGTAAAATCATATAAATACACTTGGCTTGATTTGGATTTAAAAAAAAGGACAGACGATTTTCGTCCTGAAAGCTTTTCACCAAAAGATTATACGTTTAGCGATCTTAAAATACTTTCAGAAATTGGTACTGAAAATAATGGGCCGAAAGAAAAGATATTTGCCTTAAGAAAGTCTATACTAACCTAAATAAATTAAAGGAAGATTCAAAAGATCCTAGAAATGTTTCCCTTGCTACATTTAAACCGACATTAATAATGGGACTAAAAATAATAAAGGATGTTTCAGAATGGAAAAAAGTCTGGGCAGACCTTAGGAAACAAAATAATTTATTTGATGATATTATAGATATTGAAAAGACTATTCCAAAATTACCATATAAATTTTCATATAGTTTTCAGGATGATGAAGGTAATAAAGCTTGCTTAATGATTGAAGATTGGGAAATAGGCGCATTATATTGGAATTGTTTAAAATCTGCAAATGGTGATGATACTATTGCGCATCAAAAAGTAAAAGATCAGTATGAAAACAAATTTCCAAACGAGAAAGATATTTATCTATTCCTTGGGACAACAAAAGAATGGCATCGAAGGAGAACTGAAAATCCGTTTGTTATAAATTGGTATATTCTATCCACCCAAAAATTTGCAAGGCGATTTGTTTGCATAATCCCATAAAAAGCAAAAGCCTTGTAAATAAACAACTTACAAGGCTTTCTTTGTAGCGGGGTCAGGACTTGAACCTGAAACCTTCGGGTTATGAGCCCGACGAGCTACCAATTGCTCCACCCCGCGATGTATTTTTTCAAGAGCCCAAATATAGACAAAACTTTCGTCTAAGTCAAGGTAAGCAATATTTTTACATTATCATTTCTGCGAAAATAAAAATTATGTTATATATTTGTTTATCAAACAATTAAAATTTGTAATTATGATTTCGTCACTTTTTATAAAAGATTACGCCTTAATAAATGAAATCAATATCGATTTTAGAAAAGGCTTAAACATAATCACCGGAGAAACGGGCGCGGGAAAATCTATTATTATAGGAGCTTTGGGGTTATTGCTTGGCGAAAGAGCTTCGGTTGAAATTATCCGCAAAGGAAGCGCCAAAGCTATTGTGGAAGGGAATTTTTTCGTACAGGATAATAAAAGAATAAAAAAACTCCTTGCCGATAATGAATTAGACACAGCTCCCGAAATGATTATCCGCCGCGAAATTTCGGAAAAAGGGAATAACAGGTGCTTTATTAATGACACGCCTGTTACGCTTAATCTTATTAAAGAAGCTGGAGATATGCTTGTAGATTTACACGGGCAGCACGAACATCAATCGCTTCTGCGTCAGGAAACGCACATTCAGGTTATAGACGAAGCTTCGGATTATAATGATTTAATTGAAAACTACCGGAACTTTTTTGCTGAGCTTACAAACTCCGAAAACAAGTTAAAAGAAATGCTGCTTAAGGAAAATTCGCTTAAAGAAAAAAAAGACCTTTATCAGTTTCAGCTAAAAGAAATAAATTCTGTCGATCCGCTTAACCAGGAAGACGAGCATCTCGAAAAGGAACTTTTAATATTAGAAAATTCCGAAAAAATGCTTGCTCTAACATCCGAGCTTTATTCAATACTCTACGAAAACGACGGGGCAATTCACGATCAGATGGTAGGTGTTTTAAGCAAGTTAAACGAACTTGCAAGAATTGACAGCGATTTTAATGAAAAATCTGAAGAATTTAATTCTGCATTAGCCTTGATTAATGATGTTGCAGAACACTTGCGCAGCTACAGGGATAAAATAGATCTGGATCCGGCAAGGGTGGAAACAGTACGAGAAAGACTTGGGGCAATAACACTTCTTAAAAAGAAATACGGCGGAAGCATTGAAACAATTCTAGAAAAGAAGAAAATTCTTCAGGAAGAAATTGAACTTTCGGAAAGCTATTCCGAAAAGTTGGAAGAATTAGAAAAAGAAATCCGGGTGCTGAAGGAAAAAGCCGGCTCTGCAGCAAATGAAATAACAAAACGCAGATCTTTATCGGCAAAAAAAATATGCGGACAAGTTGTTGAGGAATTGAAAAACATTGGCATTCCCGATTCAAGTTTTGAAGCAAGAATGAATCGGGAAAACGCTGAATATTCGGACTCAGGAAGCCTTTTGATAGAAAACAAAATTTATAAAGGTTTTAACAATGGCGCAGATATTTTAGAATTTTACATTTCCGCAAACAAGGGCGAAGATTTAAAACCTCTTTCAAAAGTTGCATCCGGAGGAGAGATTTCGAGAATAATGCTTTCATTAAAAACCGTGCTTGCAAAAAATGAAAAACTGCCTCTGCTTATTTTTGATGAGATAGATACAGGAATAAGCGGAAGGATTGCACAGAAAGTAGGAGCAGCATTAAAATCGCTTGCATCGTATCATCAGATAATTGCGATAACCCACCTCCCGCAAATTGCGGCAATGGCCGATACACATTATTCCGTTGAGAAAAACTACGAAAACGAAAGGGTAACAAGTAAAATACAAAGACTTTCAAATGAAGAAAGTTTAAAAGAGGTAGCAAAATTAATTAGCGGCGAAGATGTTACTGAAGAAAGCATCAAAACTGCCAGACAGCTGATAGGCTGATATTTAGTGTGTGCTTTGTCATACTCAAAAAAATGTAATTGCATTTATATTTTTTTTTCATCAATTTAATGTTGTATTAGTAAATCTAATGGAGATGATTTATGAAAAAATTATTTACTGTGTTTTTTTCTTTGATAATAATACAAGCTTCCGTTTTCGGACAATTTGACGACAGGCTTGATTATCTTACCGATAAAGAAGTCGGGAAATTTATTCAGCCATTTGTAAATTACGTTGGAACCTCACTAAACAGCGGGATGTATCATACGGCCTCTGTTTCGGATGTATTCGGCTTTTCTTTCGGATTTCAGGGAATGCTGGTTTTTATTCCCGAAGACCAAAAAACATTTACTCCCGTTTTAGATAAAGCAGGATATACAGCCGATAAACCTACGGCTACTATTTTTGGCAAAGAGGGAGCTTATTATTCGGGTCCGGAAGGTTATATTGTTTTTCCTGCAGGGCTGGATTTAAATAACGTTCCTATGTTTGTGCCCCAGATAGGAATAAGTACTTTCGGAACAGAATTGCTGGTAAGATTTATTCCTAAAATCAGTTTAGGCGAAAACGAATTGGGTTATTGGGGTGTTGGTGTTAAACACAGCATCAGCCGATATTTCCCTTTGCCGCTTGATGTTGCAGCACAGGTTTTTTACAGCAAACTGGAAGTAACTGATATTATGACCTCAAAAAACTTATCAATTAATCTTCTCGCAAGTAAAAATTTTACTTTAGTCTGTTTATACGGAGGCATTCAAATTGAATCATCATCTATGAATTTGAAATACACTTTTAAAGATCCGAGCGGATTATACGGCGGAGAAAGAAAGATTGAATTGGATATTGACGGCGAAAACACTTTCAGGTTTACATTAGGCGCCGCGCTTGAATTAGGTTTTATAGTTTTAAATGCAGATTACAGCATCGGAAATCAGTCCGTAATAAATGGCGGCTTATCATTTGAATTTTAATAACGGAGAATAAAATGAAAAACAAAAAAACATTTTTTACCACGGCAATTGCATCATTGATTTTACTTTTAACTTCATCTTGCGATGTTGTTGATAAATTTGATACTATCGATTTAAATATCCCAATGAGCATAGACATTATCACAATAGGAACAGAAACTACATTAACTGAATCTGATACATTCTGCTTAACAGAATTCGACCTTTACAACGACAACAAAGACAAAATGGAAGAAATTTCATTTGTGGAAGCATCTTACAGAACAACCGCAGTTTCGCCTGCAAATTTATCGGGAAATATTTCTGTTGAATTGAAAACAGAAGCGGGTTTGCCGTTATTTTCAATTACTATTCCTAATGATACACCGGCTGCTCTGTTAAACAATCCCATTAAACTGGCTCTTACTGCTGACCAAATTAATGCTTTAAATTCTTATGTAAGCAATCTTTCAAATCAATGCTTTGAAGCTACTGTTTCTATCAGCAATATGCCCGGCGGAGAAAAAACAGTTACAGGAGTTGTTGACATCTTATTTAAATCGAAAATAGAAATGTAAATAATAATTTCAGTACAATAAATTTAAACTCTGCTCAGGCAGGGTTTTTTATTATCTGAATTTATTGAAGCCGGAAAATAAGTTAGACCCAAAATAGCCAATAATATAAGCTCAAAAATTATACTGCTTGTTCTAATGACTATTTTGGGTTAAAGCTTTTTTAATAACTTATAATAAAGAATTGCACAGATTGTTTTTGCATCAACTATCTGTCCGGAGCTTATCATATTTTCAATCTGAGCTAAAGGCAGTTCCAGCACTTCCATTCCCTGCTCGCCTTCTTCGCGGTTATGATTCCCCGGTGTTAAATCCTCGGCAAGAAAAAGATGCAGTATTTCGGAACAAAAACCGGGAGTTGTGCAAACAGCGCCGAGTTTTGTAATTTTAGAAGATGTATAACCGGTTTCTTCAGTCAGTTCCCGTTTTGCACAGACAAGCGGGTCTTCGTTAATTTCGAGTTTTCCTGCCGGCAATTCAATAAGTCTCTTTTCAAACGGATAGCGGAATTGCTCAACTAAAAGGATTTTATTTTCTTTTGTAACTGCAAGAATTACTGCTCCTCCATTGTGCAGGGCAACTTCGCGAATACTTTCATTTCCGCTTTCGTATTCAATTTTATCAACTTTTATATCGAATACTCTTCCTTTGTAAATAATATTGCTTTCTAGTAATTTGTAATTCAAAACTTACTCCTTTATTCATCATCTTTTACAGTGTAAAACGGGCGAATTTCTTTACCGAGAAACCTAATCAGCGCGGAAATTACTCCCAAGTCGTCAAGATATCCTATAAATGGAGCGAGATCCGGAATAGCATCAATGGGCGAAATAAAATAAATAAGCGCGCCGACAATTATCGATTTCCGGTACCAGCTGATTTCCGGAGATTTTAAGTAACGGTATAACGCAACTATATCTTTTGTGAAAGTAATCTTTTTTCCTGTAGATTCAAGTTTATCCCAAAGATTTTCTTCAACATATTCAACCTTTTGTTTCATTTCTTCGGGGGTTTCTAACGAACCCTGGTCATAGGTTGCATAGTTATTTCCTTCATTGTAAATATTGTTTTCGTTTTCGTAATTCATAATTCCTCTCTTACTCTTCCGAAAGAGTTATATCAATGTTTTGCGAATTCAAAGTATCAATAACAACAGATTGTGTTTTTACAGAATAACCGGTTTTTATAAATATCAAATTTAATGTATTTGAAGTTAATTTATCAGGATGAATTACAGAATTTTCATCAATTACAGGAATATTTTCGCCAAGTGATAATTCGGATACCGGTATTTTTGCGTTACCGTTTTTATCGGTGGAAAAATTCTGCATATCGCTTTCCAGTATATTTGTGTCTTCGTTATTCTTACATAAAACTATATTGTGATTGCAGCTGACACTTGTAAGCAGACTTGTTGCATTCATAGTAAGATTATAAATTCCGTTGGGAATTTTATTTTTGGAACTAAACAAATCACTGTAGGAACCCGCTTCGTATGTTTGCGCGGGAATTGTATGAACAATTTTTCCTGTATTTGGATTTTTAATTTCGAAACTGATTGTGCTTCGTTCCGGACACGTAAAGCGTAAATAAGTATCCGATAAAAAAGGATTCGGCGTGTTATTAAGTAAATTATAATTAACCGCAATAGTAATCACAACAACTTCCATTTCGTTATAATACTTGATTTTTCCGTCAGTATCCTGCTGCTTTATTCTGTAATAAAATATTCCGTTTAAGGTTTCCGGGTCGGTAAAAGTATAGTCGATTGGAGCATTTGTAATTCCGGTTCCTTTTACTTCGCCGACTTCCACCCAGAGTGATGAATTTTTTTCGCGCCGCTGAATAATAAATTTATTGTTGCTTATTTCCTGAGTTGTTGTCCACTTAAGAATAACTTGTTTTGTGTTGTCGTCGATATCGTAAGAAAAACCGCCGTAAACTACAGAATCAGGTGAAAAAGCTTTTTGTATTTTAGGGAGCGAATTAATGAAATTATAAACTAAATAGATTTTTACATCTTTTAATTCTTCGTTCTTAGAATTTTTAACTTTAATTGTGATGTCCGAAATATTTTTATCTTCGGGATCGACAGTGTTGCATTTTACAAGAAACAGCGCTAAAAAAATGCAGAAAAATATTTTCATTTGAACCTCTGTTAAAATTTACTGAACCAATTAAAAACAGTTTCCCACCAAAGCTTTGCATTTTGGGGTTTTACAACAAAATGATATTCATCCGGGTAGTAGAGTAACCGGCTTTCAATTCCTTTAAGCTGTAAAGCTGTAAACAATTCAAAAGCCTGGCCTTCGGGAACACGGAAATCGTTAGCTCCGTGAACAACAAGCATAGGAGTTTTAAAATTATTAACATAATTATGAGGTGACCATTTTTTATAATTTTCAGGATTATCCCAATATGTTCCGCCATTTTCCCACAAAGGGAACCATAATTCTTCGGTAACGCCGGTCATGCTTTCCAGATTAAAAACGCCTGCATGGCAAACCAAAGATTTAAACCGGTCAGTATGTCCGGCAATCCAATTAATCATATATCCGCCGTACGAAGCTCCGGCTGCATAGGTTTTATTCGAGTCGATAAATTCAAAATTCCGGACAGCATAGTCATAACTGTTCATCAAATCAGTGTATACTTTTCCTCCCCAGTCCTGCGATATTTCATCGGTAAATCTTTGTCCGTAGCCGATACTTCCGCGCGGATTGGGAGCAACAACTACATAACCCTTCGAAGCAAACATCTGCAGATTCCAGCGGTAATGAAAATCGTCTGTCCAATGTCCCTGAGGCCCGCCATGTATAAGAAAAATCATTGGATATTTTGCAGATTTATTAAAAAAAGGCGGCTTAACAATTATCGATTGAACCTGTGTAGCCTCAGCTCCGGTACACCAGAAAGTTTCCGCTTCATTCATTTCTATTTCCGAAATAAGCTGTGTATTCAGCGCAGTAATCTGACTTATCCTTAAAGATTCGGTATTTAATGAATAAATTTCATCGGGCTGTGTGCTTTTTTGCTGAAGGAAATAAACAAGTTTTCCATCCGAAGAGATTTTAAGATTAGAATTAACCCGTTGTTTAAGTAAAACTTCAAGAACTTTTGTTTCCACAGAAACACGCATAATCGAATTATTTATCTCGTTAGCGGCAGTAAAATAAATAAATTTCGAGTCAGGCGACCATACAAGTCCGTTAGCCGAAAGATCTATGTTTTCAGTAATAACCTCTCTTTTTCCGGTAACTTTATCATAAATAACTATGTTTTGTTTATCTGCTTCAAATCCTGCCCTGCTCATTGAACAATATGCAATATATCTGTCGCTTGGCGAGTAAACCGGTTCGTTATCGTTTCCGGGGCTTTCCGAAAGAATTACGGGTTTGTTGAATGAATTATTTGCTTTTATCGTGAAAACTTCGTTATTAGTGCTGGCTGCTTCATTAACATCCGGATTTGAAGTAAATGCTATTTCATCGCCTGCGGGTGAAAAACTGAAATCGTTGCTGCTTCCCAATGCCAGAGGCGGAATGTCATTTTGAATATACGGATAAATATCATTAGCAGTTTTACTTTCAGTATCGTATAAAAACAGGTGACTTCTTTTATCACCCCGCCATTCGTTCCAATGCCGGAACATAAGCTTGTTAAAAATCTGCGCTTTTACTTTCGAGTTTGCCAGACTGTCATCTTTCCTTTTGTTGCAATCCTGATCGATACAATCGGGGAAAACGGATGACGTAAAAAGAATTTTTTTTCCGTCGCGCGACCATTCATATTCATTTATGCCCGGATAAAAACCGGTTAACTGATTTTCTATCCCTGTTTCCGGATTTATTGTAAAAATCTGTCCGTCGCGGATAAATGAAACCAGATTTTCCAATCCGGTAAATTCCGGCTGAGTTTCATTTTTTTCGGAATCTGTAAGCTGTTTGAAATTGCCGCCGTCAGCATCCATAATAAAAATGTCGCTGTTCCCTTTATTTTTTTCAAAATCGTAAGAGGTAACCGCGAATACTAGTCTATTGCTCTGCTGATCAAGATCAAATGAAGTAATTCTCTTCATCGCCCAAAGGTCTTCAAAAGTTAAAGCCCGTTTTTGCTGAGGAAATACAGCTGTTATCAACAATAAAGATAAAACAAAATACTTAAACATTATAGCACCCATATTTTTCAAAAATCTTCGGAAAAATAAGAAAAGATTACAGCAAACCCAAACAGACTTTCAAATCACTTAAACAGACTTTTAAAATGGATAAATATACTTTTAAATGCGAATTTACGCCAAAAACGGACTTTTTATGTTTTACAAACCCGGAATTAAGAATTCCCCGAAAAAACCCCTGAACAGGCAAAATTGCCTGCTGTGTACTTTTAGAGAATTTTATTGTATTTTCAGATGTGAATTTTTAATGTATTTCAGGGAAAAAATATTAAAATGAGTGAAGCAACAAAACTGTTTACAATAAAAGAAGCTAGTCAGTGGGCGAGTGAATACCTAAAAAAAAATGTAACAGTATCAAACATTTCCTATTTAATCCAATATGGGCGCATTAAGAAAATCGGTGAAAACGGTTCTACACAAGTACTTAAAGAAGAACTTTTCAATTATTATATTGGGCAATTGAGGACAAGAGAACAAGAATGGAGGGACCAACTCGGAAAAGATTTGAATTGGGCGCTTTCCTTCGAACAATATAAAGAGGCTGAAACCACAAAGCATGTACATAGGCTACATCCATATAAGGGTAAATTTATACCACAGCTTGTGGAATATTTTTTAGATGAACATACTGATAATTTTAAGACTGATGTTTATTTTAAACCCGGGGATATTGTACTTGATCCTTTTGCCGGGAGCGGTACAACTTTAGTTCAATCCTGTGAACTGGGAATACATTCAATAGGAATAGATGTATCGAAGTTTAATACTTTGATCAGT